>UETR01000029.1_pt1 | contig 38262 bp, 24 predicted proteins | sample 1817881 | NCBI WGS metagenome assembly UETR01 (sample SAMEA4730918, study PRJEB27012) | Candidatus Amarolinea aalborgensis | place: Denmark | collected 2014-01-09
ACGCTTGAGGATGTCCGCCAGCGCGTCACGCTGCGTGGCCCCCAGGTCAGGCAGGCGCAGCACGTGCTGTCGCGGCAGCAGCAGGATCTCGAACGGCCAAACCGCCCAGTAGGGGACCAGCGCCACCCAGTCTTCATTCGCGACGACGACGCGCTCCGCCTTGTCCACCTCCTGCGCCACATAATCCAACAGCAGCGGCTGGCCGTGTTCGGCAAAATAGCGCTGCTGCTGATGATCTTCTTTGGCCGGCTCGTTGGGCAGCGCGTTCAGCGCCCACACTTGCCCGTGCGGATGGGGGTTGGAACAGCCCATGATCGCGCCCTTGTTCTCGAACACCTGCACCCAGCGATACGTCTGTCCCAACTCAGCGCTTTGTGCGGCCCACACGTCCACCACGGCCCGAATGTGCTCGACCGGCATCTCCGGCAGGGTCAGGTCATGACGGGGCGAGAAGCAGATCACGCGGCAGGTGCCCGGCGTCGGCGCGGCGCGGAAAAGGGGATCAGCGCTCTCGCCGGCGGCCGCGTCAGGAACCAGGGCCGCAAAGTCGTTCGTGAAGACGAACGTGCTCTCGTACATCGGGTTACGCGCGCCGCCGGCGCGACCGTTGCCGGGGCACAGGTAGCACGTCGGGTCGTGCGCGGGGCGGGTCTCAGGCGGCAGCCTTTCGACCTGGCCCTGCCAGGGGCGCTGGGTGCGGTGCGGAGACACCAGCACCCACTCGCCCGTCAGTGGGTTGAAACGGCGATGAACGTGTTGGGTGGGAATGAATGATTGCATGGCGTCAAACTCGCTTTAGATGCAGTGTCCGGCTATAACCGGGGTTGCCGCAGGCATCGCCTGGGATGCCAACCGTCATCAGGTCGAAGCCACGGGCGCGATGCACCGCGGCCCCATGCCGGTCGCTGACCGTGTACATGGCGGACGGATCAAGCCCGCGCAACGGAGACGGCGGACGGACCCAGCCTTGCTGGTAATCCAAGACGGCCGCCGAGTAGACAGCCTCCCGTCCATCGGCAAAAACGTATTCTATCACCGATGCGCCCCATTCTTCAAGTCGCTGCAAGCGATAGAGGCGGCCGCCTTGCACGACGTGGCGAATACGTTTATAGAACGCGATGTAGCTGGCGTACTCGGCCAACTCGGCATCATCCAGTTCGTTCAGATTCGATCCGATGCCCAGGCCGCCGCGCATGGAGACGTCGAAGCGCAGCCCCAGCGAGCTGACGCGGTCCGTCTGCAGATTGGTCGCATGCGTAACCCAGGCTTCCATGGCGCGTGCAGGATAGGCCAGGCTGTAGCCTTCCTGGATGCGAATGCGGTCTATGGCATCCGTGTTGTCACTGGTCCACACCTGGTCGGTGCGCGCGAGCATACCCAGGTCAACCCGGCCGCCGCCGCTGGCGCAGCTCTCGATTTGCAGGTGAGGAAAATTCCAGCGCAGGCGATCCAGTAGATCATACACGCCGGCCGTATGCGCGCGCCAGATGGCCTGACCGGCAGCCGACCCCAACTCGGTGGTGTAACGGTTCATATCCCACTTGATAAAATCAAGATGGTAGCGCGCCACCAACTCACGCAACGCCGCATAAATGGCGTCCACTACTTCCGGGCGACCGAAGTCCAGTATCAACTGGTAACGCCATTCAGTGCGCGGGCGGCCGGCAAAATGCAACACCCAGTCGGGATGCGCGCGATAGAGATCCGAATCCGGGTTGATCATCTCTGGCTCAACCCAGAGGCCGAACTTCATACCCAGGCGATGCACTTCGGCGACCAACGGCTCCAAACCGTCAGGGAAAACGTCAGGACTGACGGTCCAATCACCCAACCCGGCGCGATCGGAGCGGCGGCCGCCGAACCAGCCGTCATCCACGCAGAAGAGCTCCACGCCCAGGGCCGCAGCCTTACGCGCCAGCGCCATCTGCCCGGCGTGACTCAGATCAAACAAGGTCGCTTCCCAACTGTTGTAGAGCACCGGTCGTACGGCCGGACCATCCGCAGGCCGGGGCAATACTCGTTCCAGGGCGAACGCGTGCAAACGCCGGCTGGCGCCGCCCCAGCCATCGGGGCAGACGCCGATGACGATGGCGGGCGTGACATGCTGAGCGCCCGGCGCCAACGTCAGATCAAAATCAAATGGGTTGTAGCCAGCATGGGCGCGCACATCCAGCGTAAAGAGCTGCTCGAAGGCCAGGCGCCAGGCGCCGCTGAAAGCCAGCGCGCCAAAGTAGACGTGACCGGTTTCCTCCCAGGCTTGGCCGGGGCGATTCAGCAAGAAAAAAGGGTTGGTTTGGTGCCCGGTTTGCACCGCGCGCTGCTCGATGACGCGCACACCCATCGGCAGGCGCTCGCGCGCGGTCATAAACTCCCGCGCCCACCACCCGGAGACCGATGTCAGTTCCAGCGTACCGTTGGGAAAGTGCAAGGTGGCGAAGGCCAGGGCCTCGACGTGCAGCGGTTCAGGCCCCGTGTTGACCACCTCACACCAACGCTCGATGATGTCATGCTCCGGGGTCAGCCGGTAACACAAGGTGACCGCAAACGGTTGCGAGGGATCGGTCAGGCGCACGCGCAACGTTTCACGGGGGGTTTGGACGCGCGTCGGCTGGCCGTGGGCCGGCGCCAGGCCGGGCTGCGCGCTGCGTCCTGAGCCTGACGAAGAGTCGGTGACAATCTCATGGCCGGCATAGCGCAATCGCACATCGCGTATCGGCAGGTGCATCGCCTCGCCAGCGGCCATCTGCTGGGGCAGCGAGGGAAAGCTTACCTTGAGTGACACTTCTTGCAGCGCGCTTTCGCTGAAGGTGCTCAACTCATAGCGACGGGTCACAGCCGCCTGATCGGGCTGAGGCAGCGACTCGAAACCGGGGCCGGCGAGAACAACCGTGTCCGCGGCGCTGTGAGGACGCACACCCCACGCCAGATGCAATACCCGCCCTTCGGGATCAACCCGGAAGGCGTAGAAGCTAGTGGACAGGACAAGGTTGAATGTGTTGGTAGTTGGATCAAAATGGATCATGATAGGGCAATCTCTCATCTGATAGGGCCGTATCTGCCACAGCAGGGCTGAAGCGGCTTCGCGAAGCCAGACCGTGTAGGCTCTCCTACGGGTCAGTGCCGTTAGATGAAGTATACGTGCACTGATTCAGATAAGCAAAGCCGTCGAGAGATGGGTTTGCGCATGAAAGGGCATTCCCAGGCAGATGCGTTGTGCGCCGCCTCGGACTAAGGCGACGCACAACCATCCTCCACAGGGGATCGGTGAACACATCGGGCGCGTTGCCGGCAACCATCCCCGTCTGGATGGAGCTCCAGTAGTCGCCCCAACCGGACTGGGTGATCTTGACCGTGATGTTGGGATGGGTCTTGGTGAAGTCAGCGGCGCATGCTTCGTACATCGGCTGCTGCGCGGAATCCCACAGCACGTAATTGAGTTGCACTGCGCCGGCAGACGCCGCGGGCTTGGTAGGCTCGGCCGCGGCATGCGGCCAGCGTCAGCGGGCGCGGCCGTGGGCGCGGCGCTGCCGCCGCATGCGGCCAGCATCAGCGAGGCCGCGATCAACAGAACTGACATCAGGAAAAGTGACTCGGGCGCTAACTGCGAGCCGATGCGATAAGTTGGCGGCATGACATTTCCTCAAGTGAAGCGCATGGAGTATCGCTATTGTAGCGCACGCCGCGGCTGCGTGCAATCCGTGTCGTTGACGTCGTCCGCGCCGAAATAGCCGAGCGCCCAGAAAGCCAGCACGAAGCCGAGGTAATTCTCGTTCAGGAAGCGCGAGACGAACAGAAAAAGGAAGAGGAATAAGCCGTAGCGCCAGGCTGCCCCCGCCAGGCTGTTGTCCAGCCATTGTCGGCGCAGCAGCCAAACCAGAGCCGGCGCCGCCAGCAGCAGCTGCGGAATCCAGAACGGCCAGTAGGCGAAACGGTTGCGCACCAGCCCCAGGGCCAGAACGAAATTGCTGGCGCCCCAGCCCCAGATCTGGTAGGCCTGCGCGGCCGTGCCGTTCGACCAGCGCCACACATCGTCCAGCAGCGCGTTGAAATCCCATACGGCGTAGGGTAACACAAGGATTGCGAAGGCCAGGACCGCCGGCAGCAGGCGCGAACTCAGCACGCGCAGTTGATCGCGCCAGCCCGCGCCGCGGCCAGTGGCGCCCGGCTGCAGGAGCAGCAGGGCGTAGAAGGGCGCCAGGAACCAGGCGGTCGGTTTGCTGGCGCAGGCCAGACCGAAACACACCGCAGACAGCGTCAGCAGGGCAAGTTCATGCCGCGGCCGCGCCTGACGCGTGACTGCGCGGCGCCACAACCAGAGCGCCAGCAGCAGCCAAAAGAGCACGAAGCTGTCGTTTTGCCCAAAGATGACATCGTTCGCCATGATCGGGTTGAGCGCCAGCAGCGCGGTGAGCGCCAACGCCGGGGAGCCGGCCGCGGTTTGATCGCCTGGACCAGCGCGCCGCGCCAGCCCAGGAATCAGCGCCAGCATCAGCAGGAAAAGCGCCAGGTAGACGAAGCGCTGATCGTACCAGCCAAGCACAGCCTGGCTGAGCAGATACCAGGGCGTGGAAAAAACAAACGTCCACGGCAGGTAGGGGTAGTGATAGAGGGCCGTGCGATATTCATCGAAACCCCACTCCGCCATTGGGGTTTTGGTATAGTCGGCCTGATATGGGTTTTGCCCGGCCAGGAAGAACTGGATCGTCGCCTCGGTTTGGATGACGCCGCCATCGTGACTGTAGCTGGCCGGGCCGCTGCCCTGGCGCAGCAAGATCAGCTTGAAGGTAGGCGCTGCGACCGTGAGCAGTACGATGATGATAAGCAAGCGCCATTTGAGCCGCGTGGTGAGGGTTGCGGGCAGGCGCGCGCGCAAGCCATCCACAATCAGGTAGAGCGCCAGGGCCGCGAAACTGAGCGCGATGAGCAGCAGCGCCAACGGATCGGCGTAGCGAGCGCCGAAGGCTTGCATGACCTCCGCTGAAAATAGGCGCCCCAGCCACGGCTGCCGCGCCACGTCCTGGAAGCGCAGCGGCAGCACCGCGGCGTCGGCCAGGGTGTCAATGCGTACGCGGGCGATCAAAAGCAGGGCGAGTAACAGCGCATCAAAGCTAGGTCTCATCGGATTTGAGTCGTTTCTGTTGGATTGAGCCACGCCGCGCGCCTGCGCGCCGGATGACTTGGGTCAGATTATAGCAGGGACATGTCTACCTTGTAAATGCAATTCCCTTGTGCTACACTTCCCCTAACCTTTGTCACGGGCGCAGGTTGAATTCTGTGTTTCTCGTCACAGAAGTCGTTCGTTGGCGATTGCCCGCGCCAACGCCGTTGCTGTGGTCGTGATCATGCCGCCGTGTGGCAAAAAAGGAGAGAAGCAGGAGACTTAGATGTTGCAACAACCTTTCGTTGCCGCTGCAGACCAACCGATGGCGTCTGCTGCCTGGCAAGATACGATTCAGTGGCGCATTGATGAAATGGGTGAGCGCGTGCGCCGCGGCCATGAAGACGATGTTTACTATTTCTTGCAGCCCGTGGCTGAGTTGGACGGCGCTCATGTCGAGGTGCGCGGCCGCAGGAAACTGATGTTCGCCTCCTACAGCTACCTGGGCTTGCTCAACCATCCCAGGATCAATGAAGCGGCCAAGGCCGCGATTGACCGCTTTGGCACGGGGACGCACGGAGTGCGCATTTTGGCGGGCACGCTGACGCTGCATGAGGAATTGGAGCAAACCATTGCGCGCTTCAAGGGCACGGACGACGCCATCACCTATTCCAGCGGCTATGCCACGAACCTGGCGACGATTTCCACGCTGGTGGGCCGTAACGACTGGGTGCTGTCCGACAAGTGGAACCACGCCAGCATCGTAGATGGCTGCCTGTTGAGCCGCGCCGAGTTTGTGCGCTTTCGGCACAATGACATGAACGACCTGGCCCGCCAGCTGCGCAAGGCGCCGGCCGGCGTCAGCAAGCTCGTGGTGGCGGATGCCGTCTTCAGCATGGATGGCGACATTGTGGACTTGCCGGCCCTGGTTGAGGTATGCCGGCGCTACGGCGCGCGCCTGATGATTGATGAAGCGCACAGCCTGGGCGTCCTGGGCAAGACCGGTCGCGGCATCGAAGAGCACTTCGACATGCCCGGCGCGATTGACATCAAAATGGGCACCCTGAGCAAGACGATCCCCGCCATTGGCGGCTACATCGCCGGCAGCCAGGAATTGATCACCTACCTCAAGCACGTAGCGCGAGCGTTCGTTTTTTCCGCCGCGCTGCCGCCGCCGGTCGCGGCCGCGGCCAAGGCCGCGTTCGAGGTGCTGGAAGATGAAGCGGTGGAGCGCAAGACGATCTTGCAGCGCAATGTGGAGCATTTTCTGGGTGGACTGAAAGCGCTCGGCTTCAACACTGGCCGCACGGTGACGCCCATCATTCCGGTTATCGTGGGCACCGATGAACGCGCGATGGCGATGACCCATCTCTTGCAGGAAGACGGCATCTTCGCGCTCAGCGTTCTGCCCCCGGCTGTACCGGAAGGCACCAGCCGTATTCGCGCCAACGTGACCGCCGCCCATACCGTGGAAGACATTGACGACGCGCTGGCGGCCTTTGCCCGCGCCGGACGCAGCCTGGGCATCATTGCCTGACGCAAGGGATGAATCCAGGCTATGCTGACGTTTGACTTTACAGGGCAGGTAGCCCTCATCACCGGCGCTGGGCAGGGGATTGGTCGCGGCCTGGCGCTGGCGTTTGCCGCGGCCGGCGCCGCAGTCCTGGTCAATGACCTCGATTCGCGGCTGGCCCAGGCGGTGGCCGCGGAGGTGCAGGCCACAGGCGGGGATGCGCTGGCGGTCACAGCCGATGTGCGCGACCGGGCCGCGGTCGAGGCGCTGGCGGCTGCGGCCGTCGCACGCTGGGGACGCATTGACATCCTCGTCAATAATGCCGGCGTGGAGCCGGTGGCTTCGATCCTGGAGATGAGCGAGACCGATTGGGACTTGGCCCTGGACACCAACCTGAAGGGCACTTTCTTATGCACCCAGGCGGTGGGCCGCGTCATGCAGGCGCAGGGCCGCGGCGCCATTGTCAACATCGCCTCCACCGCGGGCAAAGCGCAGCCGCTCTTCCTGCGCGCGGGCTACGCAGCCAGCAAGGCCGGGCAGGTCGGTTTTACCAAGGAGGCCGCGCGTGAGTTTGCCGCCTATGGTGTGCGGGTCAACGCAGTCTGCCCTGGCGTGATCGTGACACCGATGACGGAGCATCTGCGCCACAACGAACAGCAGATGGCGCGCTGGCTGACCGAAATCCCGGCGCGCCGCCTGGGTGAAGTGGCCGACGTGACGCCGCTGGTCCTGTTTCTGGCATCGGATGCGGCCGCCTATATCATTGGCCAGGCCATTCACGTGGATGGCGGAAAATTGATGGCCTGAGGAACGGATGAATCTTATGCGATTGGTCGCAGCCACCGCCGACGGCGTGTGGACGCTGCACGGAAATGACGCCGCATGGGCGGTGCGCCATACGCAGTTGCACGGCCGCGCGTTCTTGACCGTGGCCGTCAGCCCCCATCAGGCGGACGTGATCTTTGCCGGCGCGGATGGGCACGGCATCTTTCGCAGCGTCAACGGCGGCGGCAGTTGGCGCCCCATGAGCCGCGGCCTGGAAAGCCCGTACGTAGTCAGCATCGCATTCGACGCGGCCGATCGCCGTGTGGTCTATGCCGCCACGCTGCCGCCGACGCTCTATCGCAGTGTGGATGGCGGCGAAACCTGGGAGCCGCTGACCAACCTGCCCCCGGCGCCCGCGCCGGTCAGGCCGCTGCAGGTCGTCGCTGACCCCAACCAGGCCGGCCGGCTTTTCGTCATTGATGCGGGCGGCGCGCTGCAAAGCTCACGCGATGGCGGCCACAGCTGGCAGTCCAGCGATGCGCCTGGCGGCATCCTCCACCAGGTGACTGCTGCGCCCGGCGTGACTCTCGCCGCGGGCGATAGCGGCTTGTTCCGTCGCGCGGATGATGAAGAGAGTTGGATGCTGGTTCATCCCCAGGCAGCTTGCGCGGTCAGCGCGGTGGCTGCACGCTCCGCAGTGCACTGCGCCGGTCTGCTTCAGGCCGCATCCGCGTCTACATCTCTGATCAGCAGTCACGATGACGGCCGCACCTGGTTCCCTGCGGCCGGCGACGCGCCGCCTGATCTGCGCCAGGTCAGGCTAACCCCCACGCTGATTTTTGGCATTACCGACACAGGTAATCTCTGGCTGGCGTCGCAGACGGGACTGGCTGGCCGCCTGGATTGGTCCATGCTCAGCGACGAACTCCCGCCCGTGGCTGCGATTGACGTCAACGAGTAAAAACCCGTAACTATTCAGGCGGCGCGCCGTGGCAAGGCAGCGATTGAAATCGCGCCTGATGGGCGTTCCGCCAGGCGTCCACCTGAGTGGACGCGGCGCCGGTCGGCTCCGGCCGACCTGGCGGCGGCACGCCCTTGCGGCCCGAATTCATTCGGCGGCTGCAGTCGGCGCAGGATGCCTGAATAGTTACAAAAACCCTTCGAAGGTTCTTGTCGAGGCTTTTATGGAATGTTACAACTGCGGGCAGCCGGTGCCCGATGGCAGCGAGCGCTGCCCAACCTGTGGTCAACGCTTTGCCGTGGTCAAGAAAACGCGCACCAGAAGTCCGCTTGCCAGCCTCGGCTGCGGCAGCCTGTTGTTGCTTGCTCTGCTGACCAGCCTGGTGATACGAAGGAATTGAAGATCGAAGATTGAAGATTGGCAGATCCCGTTCAGCGCGTGAGCGCCTGGCGTAGGTCACACCTCCGGTGTGGCAGTCGTACGTCAACTCAGAACGGTCATCGGCGGCGCAAGATGCAAAACCGCCACTCGACCGAGCCACGAGCGTGTAACAAGGAATAAGTGACGATGGCGCACGGGAATTGGTGGGCGTTTCTACAGTACGACGAGACCAAAGGCAAAGCGAAGATCACGCCCGGTTTGCTGCGCCGCGTCGCGCATTACGCGCGGCCGTACTGGGTCAGCGCTTCGTTGATGTTGGTCACTATCGCCATCACGTCGGCCCTGGGGCTGGCGCCGCCGCTGCTCTACCGCGATCTGATTGACAACGCCATCCCCAATCGCGACATGACGCGCCTGAACTGGCTGGCCGTCGGCATGATCGCCATCCCCATTGTCAGCGGGCTGATCAGCGTATGGCAGCGGTTCCTCAGCGCCAGCGTGGGCGAAGGCATCATCTTTGATCTACGCCAGGAACTTTACGCCCACATGCAGCGCCAATCGCTGCGCTTTTTCACCAATACCAAGACCGGCGAGCTGATGTCGCGCCTCAACAATGACGTGGTTGGCGCGCAGAACGCCGTCACCGGCACGCTGGTCAATATCGTGACCAATGTCATCGGCCTCATTTCCACCCTCATCATCATGATCTCGTTGGAGTGGCGCCTGACCATCCTGGCAATTGCCATCTTCCCGCTCTTTCTTTTGCCCACGCGGCGCGTCGGCGTTATCCTGCGCGACATTGCGCGGCGGGCGATGGAATACAACGCCAACATGAACACCCTGATGAACGAGACGCTCAACGTCAACGGCGCTTTGCTGGTCAAGCTCTTTGGCCGCCAGGCCGACGAAGTGCAGCGCTTCGGCCAGATCAATGCCAATGTGCGCGCCATCGGCGTGCGGCGCGCGCTGATCGGCCGCTGGTTCTTCCTGGGCCTCGGCATCGTCGGCTCGATTGGCACCGCGCTCGTTTTCTGGTGGGGCGGCCGCCTCGTGTTGCAAGGCGCATTCACAGTAGGCACGATCGTCGCCTTCGTCAACTACCTGGGCCAGCTCTATGGCCCCATCTCCTCCCTGGCGAATGTGCGCGTCGAATTCGAGACGGCGATGGTCAGCTTTGAACGCGTCTTCGAATACCTCGATTTGCCCGTGGAAATTGCCGACCGCCCCGGGGCCATCACACTGCCGGAGGTGCGCGGCCACGTGCGTTTCGAGCACGTCTCGTTCAGCTACGGCGCAGCCGGCCTGCCAGGCAGCGCAGCGCCCGCAGCCCAGGCGTCCGCTGCGGGTCCAGGGCCAACGGCTTTGCCAGCCGCGCCCGTGAACGGCCGCAACGGCGATGGGGAAAGCGCAGAAAGCGGCCCGGCAGACGCGCCCGCGCGCAGTCCCGTCCTGGCGCCTCGCCTCCTTGCGCTGGACGACATCAGCTTCGAGGTCAAACCGGGCCAGCTCGTAGCCCTGGTCGGCCCGTCCGGCGCAGGCAAAACCACCATCACCTACCTGCTGCCGCGCTTGTATGACTGCACGGCCGGACAGATCACCCTGGATGGCTATGACCTGCGCGACCTCAGCGGCGCAACCCTGGCACAGACAATCGGCATGGTGACGCAGGAGTCGTACCTTTTCCATGACACCGTGCGCACCAACCTGCTTTACGCGCGGCCGCAGGCCACCCAGGCCGAACTGGAAGCCGCCTGCCGTGCGGCCAACATCCACGATTTCATCCTCAGCCTCAAGGATGGCTACGACACCATCGTCGGCGAGCGCGGCTACCGTTTCAGCGGCGGCGAGAAGCAGCGCCTGGCCATGGCGCGGGTTCTGCTCAAGAATCCCACCGTGCTCATCCTGGACGAGGCAACGAGTCACCTCGATTCCCATTCCGAGGCGCTGATCCAGGAGGCGCTGCAGCCGCTGATGCGAGGCCGCACCAGCCTGGTCATTGCCCATCGCTTGAGCACGATTTTGGCTGCGGATCTAATCCTGGTCATGAACCAGGGACGCCTGGTGGAACAGGGCACGCACCAGGAACTGCTGGCGCAGAACGGCCTCTATGCCAGCCTGTACGAAACCCAATTCAGGCAAGAGCCGGCCTGACCCGACGTTCGCCTGTGCACAGGCGCAACCGTTCACGAGGTTCCGGAGTAGGACGCAGATACACGCTGAAAAACGCAGAGTAGACTAGAGAAGGACTCCAGCGCAGCGCCAGCGGCGGCAAACGTCGCAGGGGCCGTATCTGCTGTCCAACAAAACAGCTCAATCTGCGTGCGCAGCCTGCGTTCATCTGCGTCCTCTCCATCTCTCTGAAACACTGATCTGAGAATAACTGAAGAGAGGATTTGTCTTATGGAAGAACAACTGCAACAACTGCGCGTCCGCCTGGCGCAGGTGGATGACCTGGAGCGGGCAGCCGCAGTGCTGGATTGGGATCAGCAGACCTACATGCCGCCCGCGGCCGACGCCGCGCGGGCGCGCCAGCTGGGGACGCTGCACCGGCTGGCGCATGAGATTTTCGTGGCCGAGGAAACGGGCCGCCTGCTGGCAGACCTGCAAACCGCGGCCGCGGACCTGCCCGCCGACAGCGACGAGGCCCGCCTGCTGCAGGTGACGCAGCGCGATTACGCGTTGGCGGTCAAGATTCCGGCTAGTTTTGTGGCCGAGATGGCCGAAGCAACGGCGCTGGGGCACAACGCCTGGGTGCGCGCCAAGTCCGCCGCGGATTTCAAGCTCTTCGAAGCGAACCTGGAGCGCATGGTCGCCCTGGCGCGGCAGCGCGCGGATTACCTGGGGTTCGACGAGCACCCGTACGATGCGCTGCTCGATGTGTACGAGCCGGGGATGAAGACCAGCCAGGTGACCGCGATCTTCGGCGACCTGCGGCCGCAGATCACCAATCTGCTGCGTGCGATCATGGCCTCGCGCACGCCTGTGGATGACAGCGTGCTGCACCGTCACTACGATGTGGAGCGCCAGCGCACGCTGGTCTACGACCTGATGCGGCGTTTCGGCTACGATTTCACGCGTGGGCGTCACGATGCCGCACCGCACCCGTTTTGCACCAGCTTCAGCATGGACGATGTGCGCATCACCTCGCGCATCGTCGAGGACAACCTGGCCTATTTCCTCTTCAGCGCGCTGCACGAAACCGGCCATGCGCTCTATGAGCAAGGCGTCAGCCCCGCGCTGGGGCGTTCACCGCTCGGACAGGGCGCCTCGCTCGGCGTTCACGAGTCCCAATCCCGCCTGTGGGAAAACCTGGTGGGCCGCAGCCGCCCCTTCTGGAACTTCTTCTACCCGCAAGTGCAGGCTGCCTTCCCCGACGCCCTGGGCGATGTGAGCCTCGATGCCTTCTACCGGATCGTCAACCGCGTGCAGCCGTCGTTCATCCGCATCGAGGCCGATGAGGTGACCTACAACCTGCACATCATGCTGCGCTTCGAGCTGGAGACTGGCCTGCTCAACGGCAGCCTGCGCGTGGCCGATCTGCCCGCGCTCTGGAATGAACGCATGGAGGCGTACCTGGGCATCACGCCGCCGAACGACGCCGTGGGCGTCCTGCAGGACGTTCACTGGTCGCAGGCGCTCATTGGTTACTTCCCCACGTACACCCTCGGCAATCTGATGGCGGCCGCATTCTTCGACGCCGCGCAGCGCCAATTCCCCGGCCTGGTGAATGATATCGAGGCCGGTGATTTCAGCCATCTGCTGGGCTGGCTGCGCAGCCATATCCATGTGCACGGCCGCAAGTTCACCGCCAACGAGCTGCTGCAGCGCGCCACCGGCGCTGCGCTCGACGCCGGCCCGTTCATGCGTTATCTGACCAACAAATTCACCAACCTCTAGCCGCCAGCTTTCTGCCGCGAGGACAAGCATCTTTAACGCAAAGACGCCAGGGTGCAATGCCGCAGAGAGGCTATTCAGGCCTCTTTGCGGCCCAGCGGCTTTGCGACTTTGCGTTAAGATCATAGCTGAAATGTAACTATTCAGGCATCCTGCGCCGACTGCAGCCGCCGAATGAATTCGGGCCGCAAGGGCGTGCCGCCGCCAGGTCGGCCGGAGCCGACCGGCGCCGCGTCCACTCAGGTTATACTGAGTTGTCAAATTGGTTATTCTGAGTTGGCGACGATTGACTGGGGACAATCTGACGACTCAGAGCGGGGGCGTCGGCCAGCGAAGTTTTGGACAAAGGGGGTAGCTGTTGTTCGGTCTGTGCCATTGCGCGCCGATACTGCGCTTCGAGGGTGGTGTCCAGCACACGGGCGTAGATCATGGTCGTATCCAGATGTTGGTGGCCTAACAACTTCTGGATGTGGGTGATGTCCAGGCCGGTGTTGAGCAAACGCGTGGCCAGGGTGTGGCGCAAACGATGAGGGGTCACACCTGGCACCTGTGCGAGATCGCCGAGCTTGCCGATAGAGGTGCGCAGCCATTGGTAGGAGATGGGGCGACCATCGGGGTGAGTAAAGAAAGGCGCCGTGGGCAGGCGGGAGCGACCGCCGAGATAGCGCTGGATGGCGATACAAGCGGTGTCACTGAGATAGGCGATGCGGTCGCGCAGGCCCTTGCCCTGGCGGATCAGCAAGCGTCGGCCTGACAGGTCGCAGTCCTGGAATTGCAGTTCGATGCACTCGCTGGCACGCAGGCCGCTGTGGGCCAGGACAAAGAAGCAGGCGTTTGCCAGACGATTGGCGACCTCGTCCGTCGCGAGGTGTTGGCTAACGAGCTGCTCCAGACGCTGGTTTTCAGTGTCACTCAGATGCCGGGGCAGGCTATCGGGTCGGGGGAGTGGGTGTAGACGAAAGACACTGGCGTCAATGGTCTGACCCCGGTCGGCCTGGTGGTGGAGCAGAGATACGACATAGGATAATGTCGAGTCCGGAGTGTTGGCGACGCGGCCATGGGCGATGCGCTCGCTACGATAGGTGAGCAGGTCGCTCAACTGCACATCGGCCAAGCTGAAGTCGGGGTGGCGCTGAGCCAACCAATCCCAGAAGCGACGGAGTTCGCCGAGCACATGGAGCGCACGGCCTCGCTGGCGTTGCGGTTTCCAGTCTGACAGCCGGCTGCGCACGAAGTCCAGGCTGGCTTGACGCACGTCCGGCGGCAAGTGGGGACCCCAGGCAGCCCAATCGGGCAGTGGGGGTGAGACGAACGGGGGAATCGTCGGGTCCATCACTAGACCCACGGGCTCAGAGGCGGTCGGGTTCGACTCGGAGGCGACCAGATTCGGCGCAGGAGCGGCCGACGGCACACGGGACATGGCCTGCTGATAGGCCTCCGCCAGTTGGGGATCGGCCCCCGCCGTGTAAATCTGTGTGGTGGTCACTTGCGCATGACCTAACAGCTTGCCCAGACTGGTGATCGGCATGCCTGCTTCGGTGACCTGGCGGGCGAAGGTGTGGCGCAACTGGTGGGGCGTCAACGACACACCTGCCTCCTGCCCATAGCGGTGCAACAGCCACTCGATGCCACTGACGCTCAGCGGTTGGCCGCGGTCGTTAAGAAAGATGTTGGTACAGGCGCTGGTCGGCCGTTGGGCTAACCAGGCACTGAGCACACTGTATCCATCGGCGGTCAGGAGCACGATGCGCTCTTTCTGACCCTTGCCCATGACTCGCAGCCGCGCCGGTTGCTCGTCCGTCGGCGCAGATAGCACGTCCGCCAGCTGCAAGCTCACCAATTCCCCGACGCGCAACCCGGCGCGCCATAACAAAACGAACCAGGCGCGGTCGCGGGCGTTGCTGATCGCCGCCCACACCTGGGCCACGGCATCGTTCTTCAGATCCCGCGGTAAGCGCCGCGGTTGTTTGCCAGCATGCCGCTTGAAGCGTACCGGGTTGGCCCACTGCAAGTCACCGGTCTCCTCGGCCAGAAAGTCGAAGAAGACCCGCAGCGCGGCGACCCGGCGCTTGACCGTCGCCGGACTCAGTCCGGCTTGCCGTTGTTGATCAACAAACGTATCAATGTCCTGCATCGTAATCTCCCGCCATTGCTTGCTAATCACAGCCGAGAACTGGCGGACATCGCTGACATAGAGTATCGTTGTGCGGCGACCGGGGGCGCGCCGCTCCAAGTAATTTGAAAACTGCTGCAGGCGATCTGGTTCGTCCATGAGTTGACCTCTCGTTCGCGAGTACCAGGAGTATAGTTCACTTTCCTGGTAAAGTCAAACTCAGCATAACGCAGGTGGACGCCTGGCGGAACGCCCATCAGGCGCGATTTCAATCGCTCGCTTGCCACGGCGCGCCGCCTGAATAGTTACGCTGAAATAACAAATGCCACACGGCTGCCCTTTGCGGCCCAGCGGCTTTGCGACTTTGCGTTAAGGCTTTTCAACTTGCCCTGGGGCGCACCAAACCAAGTACTCTGAAACCGCGTTCAATTAACGATCTTTTCACGATCATTCCATATACTGACGTTTGCTGCCGAATCTGCAACTCAAACACGATTTGAGAAAGGTGAAAAGACGCAATGCCAGACCTTAACGTTCCGCGCAGCGATCAGCAGTTGATTATCGCCTGGCCTGGTCACCAACTGACGGCGCCCCTCAAGGCCACCCTCCTGCGCCTGGGACGCGACCCCGAAGGCAATGACATCGTGATTGACGCGCCGGCGGTGTCGCCCTATCACGCCACCCTGCGGCTGGAGGCCGACGGCTATCACCTGCTCGATGGGCAGGAACGGGATGGGCAGTGGGTGCGCAGCGCCAACGGCCTGAGCTGCCGGGGGCAGCGCGTCGAGGACGAGAAGCTCGACAACGGCGAGATCGTGCGCATCCCCGGCGCAGCCGAAGATTTCGTCTCCCTGCTCTACTTCGACGCCGCCGCCGCCGCCCCCGGCCAGCGCAGCCAGGTGTCCCTGGCGCAGGAGATCAGCATCGGTCGTGACCCGCGCAACGACCTGGTGATCAGCGATCCGACCGCTTCCGCGTTTCATGCCACGGTGACGCCCGTGGGGCAGACGCACGTCCTGCGCGATCTGCGCAGCGCCAGCGGCACCTTCGTCAACGGTCAGCGCGTGTCGCAGCACGCGCTGCAAGCTGAAGACAGCATCCTGATCGGCTCCGTGCAGCTGCGCTACGACGGCCAGTCCCTGGCCGTGGTTGACCTGCGCCGCGCCGGCATCCGCCTGGACGGCATGAGCCTGCGCAAGCAGGCGCCCGCAGCCAAAACAAGCGCCGGCGACAGCGGCTTCAAGCTGCTGCTCAGCAACGTCTCGTTGGTGATTCATCCGCGCGAGTTCATTGCCATCGTCGGCGGCAGCGGCACCGGCAAATCTACGCTGCTCGATGCGCTGAACGCATTCCGACCGGTGGACGGCCGCGTCCTCATCAATGGCGACGACCTCTACCATCATTTCGACGCCTACCGCCAGAGCATCGGCTACGTCCCCCAGGATGACATCATCCACCGGGAGCTGACCGTGGAGGAGGCGCTGCGCTTCGTCGCCCGCCTGCGCCTGCCGCCCGACACGGCGCAGGCCGAGATCGAAAGGCGGGTTGAGACCGTGCTGCAGCAGGTGGCGATGAGCAACCGCCGCAGCGTGCTCGTGCGCCAGCTCAGCGGCGGCCAGCGCAAGCGCGTCAGCCTGGCCGTGGAGTTGATCGCCGCGCCCGGCATCCTCTTCCTGGACGAACCGACCTCTGGCCTGGATCCGGGCCTGGACAAGAAGATGATGTTCACCCTGCGCCAGGTGGCCAATGGGGGCACCACCGTCATCCTGGTGACGCACGCCACCGACAATATCCAGGACTGTGACCTGGTCGCCTTCCTGGCCGAGCGCGGCCGCCTGGTTTTCTACGGCCCGCCGGCCGCGGCGCTGACTTTCTTCGGCGTGCGCGACTTCGCCGAAATCTATCACCTCGTGGAACTGGAGCCGGAGCGCTGGCTGCAAGCCTTCCAGGAGTCGAGCTTCTACGAAGCCTACATTGAGCGCCGCCTGGCGAACACCTGCCCGCGCTGCTCTGCGCCGCTGGCGCCAGAAGAGATGATCTGCGCCAACTGCGGTTATGCCAGGCCGCAAGCCGCGGGCGCGCCCATCCCCGCGACGAAGAACGCGGTCAGCGCCACGCCGCCATGGTCGCGGCTGCGCGCCTCCCTGGCGACCTTTGCGCGCCAGACCGCCATCCTGGTGCAGCGTTATGTCACCATTCTGCTGCGCGACCAGCGCAACCTGCTCTTCCTGCTGCTGCAGGCGCCGCTGATCGCGCTGCTCCTTTTCCTGGTGATGAAACCGGGGCTGTTCAACCAGGGCTTGAATGTGGAAGTGACCGACCTGGGCGAGATGCAGAAGATTCTTTTCGTGCTGGCCTGTATCGCGGCGTGGTTTGGGTTGATCAACGCGGTGCGCGAAATCGTCAAAGAGCTGCCGATTTACCGCCGCGAGCGCTTCGTCAACCTGGGCGTGGCGGCCTACGTCGCCTCCAAGCTGATCGTCCTCCTCGCGCTGAGCATCATCCAGTCCGCGCTGTTGGTTGCCATCGTGCACCTGCGCGGCCAATTCCCAGCCGTGGGCGCCAGCGGCCTGCCTGGCGTCGTCGAGATCTTCGGCGCGGTGCTCCTCGTCACCTTTGCCTCCACCTGCCTGGGGCTGCTGCTGTCGGCCGCGGTGGGCCGCGAGGACCGGGTGATGAGCCTGATGCCGATCTTCCTGATCCCGCAGATCGTTTTCGCCGGCGTCGTCTTCAAACTGCAGGGCAGCGCGCGCTTCGTTTCCTGGTTGACCTTCAGCCGTTGGGGCATCGAAGCCATGGGCGCGACGATCAACCTGCCGGAGCTGCGCCGCATTGCCAGCTACGTCATGCCCGTGGAGGCGCTGGTTTTCCCGTTCGACCATTCCGCGGCCTATCTCCGCCAGAACCTGGGCATTCTACTGGCGCTGACCGTCATCTGCATCGCGCTGACCGTGGTCGCACTCAAACGGCAGGATGCGCGCTGATGAATTGTTCAATTCCTAATTCCGAAGGAGGTATGTGTCATGATGTCTACTCATCGTTGGCGACGCGTGGGACTGCTCACCATCGTGTTGTTGCTGTGGCCCTTACTCGTGGCCGCGGCGCCCCTGCCCGTTGACCAGTTTGGCCCCAGCCAGGCCGGACTCGCGCAGGACGATCAACTGCTGACGCTGTACAGCAGCTACGAATGGAAAAACGACCTGCCGGGCCAGTGCCCTTCCTACCCGCCCATCTTTCGCACTGGCACGCGCACCGTGCACAGCTACCTGCCCGCCACGGTCAAACAGGAAATGCCCGTGGTGGTGATCTGGCAGGAGGCCGTGGACGGCGCCGTGCAAGAAGATCCCGTGGCGACGGCGCGCGCGGTGCTGGCGCCCAACACCCTGCCCCATGCCTCGATTTCATTCAACCAGGATGTAGGCGGCCGTGTCTTCCTGGTGACGATGTTCCTGCAAGATGACGCCGGCAAATGGACGCCGATTGCCCAAGGCGTCTTCGGCATCGCCAGTTCCACCGGCAAGCCGGGCGCGCCCGGGGAGTGCCCCATTCCCGACAGCATGAAGACCAACGGCGCAGGCATCAGCGGCCTGGTCGGCGGCGCCAGCGTGGGCGGTTCCGGCGATACGGCCGCGGCGACGCCCACACCCGCCAAGTCCACAGCGCCCAAGCCCACGCCGACCAAAGCGCCGGCGACGTCGGCAGCCGCCTCGCCGCTGCAGATCACGTGGACGGACATGTCCTACGAAGGCCGCGCCGGCGACAGCCGTTGGTGTCAAACGCGCATGATCTATGTCAATAAATCCAAGCGCGCGGCGCGCTGGCCCGAATACCGACCTGGCATCCAGATTGTCAACGGCGACGGCTCCGAGGACGGCTGGTACCTGGCGAGCTTCTACTCCAAGGCCGACGGCTGGGAGAACGGCATTGATCCCAACAGCATCCCCGCCATCGCACCCGGCGCCTCCGCGGACTGGACCTGGTACAGCGCGACCGATCACGCGGGCCAGTTCTGCGCGACGATCGGCCTGGTCTACCAGGGCTGGACCTACACCGCCAGTTTTGACCGCACCGGCAAGCTGTTAGGCTCCAAGACATTCCCGCCCAAATGAACGCGGGGCACGGTTTTCAAGCAAGCAAGAAGCTGGCACATGGAGGCAAACGATGAAACAGAGATGGACCCAGGGTCTGACCCTGGTTTTAATGGGACTTTTGCTGCTGGCGCTGGCAGCCTGCGCCGCGCAGACGCCGCCAGCCACGCCCACCCCGACTGGCCCAACCGGCGCGGAGCTGATTGCACAGATGCAAAAAGCCATCGCCGGCGCCAAAAGCGCGCACCTGACCATGCGTTTCCAGGTAGGCACGGCGGATGGGCCAGTGACCGGCACGGCTGAATTCTGGGGTCAGCGCCCGGGCCAGCGCCGTATTCAACTGCGCAGCGACCTGGGCAGCGTGGATGGCATCCTTGCGGTCACGGCCGGCGACCAGGGCTGGGCCTACAGCAAGCGTGACGACGTCGTGATCGTGGCGGACCGCAGCCTGCTGCAAAGCCAGTTGGGTCGCCAGCCCGAGCTGCGTGAGATTGCCGGCTTCGTGGACAAGCTCCTCGCGCGCGGCTTCACCGACACCGAAGCGGTCAACCAGGGCGCGGCCACCATCAACGGCCGCGCTGCCTACAAAGTGCAGGTGACGTTCAAGCCGACCGCGGATCCGGCCCAGAAGCTGGAGGGCATCGGCGCCGTTTTCTTCATTGACGCCGAGACCCATCTCCCGCAGCGCGTGGAGCTGGAGGTAACCTACGGCAACTTCACTGTGCGCGGCTTTGCCGAAGTGCAGGGCGCAATCGAGCTGGACCCCACGCTCGACGCAGGCCTCTTCACCTTCGACCCACCGCCGGGCGCCGCGGTCATCAACCTGGCGGATATTCCCCTGCCGTCGGTGGCGCCCGCGGAGCTGCCGGTGGTGAAGTAGAGAGAAAAGACCGGAGACTGGAGACCGGAGACTGGAGATTGGAGACCCGAGACCGGAGATTGGGATGGGGTGAGATGTGTCGGTGAGAGTGCGTATGGAGCGACGTCTCGCCTTGATTCGGGCGCAGATGAACGCAGGTGCACGCTGATGTGATCAATAATCTGCGTGCGCAGTCAGCGTGAATCTGCGTCCGTTCTTTGGCTCTGTTTGTCAATAGATGCCCGTCCGCTCTACCCACTTTTCGTGGGGGGCGGGCGGGTTTGTTGTCGGTTGAACCTGGCTCCAGCCGCGCCGGGCCTGGGTTGACCGCGGCGCATGGTTGCGGTATGATAACTCGGCAACGGCAGTTCATCTATCCTGTGCATGCTGTCAATCCTGTCTACATTCATGACGTCGTCACGGCCACTGCCTGAAGGAGCGATACCCATGAACCTCAGTGAATGGAAAACCGAGGCGCACGCCAACCTGCGGCGGCTCGCCGGTACGCTGCGCCGCATGGCCCCCGGCACGTTGTACGGCGCGTTGGCGTCCGCTTCCGTCCTGCCGGTGGTGATCGCCGCCAGCCAGGGAGATTTTGCCGCGGTGGCTGCGCTCGGCAGCCTGGTGGGTGGGGTGGGCGGCAACCTGATCGCCAACCAGCTCCAGGCCTGGAAAGACCGCAGCGAGGCCGACCTGGCGCTTGACCTGCAGGCGCACGCGACTGCTGACCCGGCCTGGCGCGATGCGCTGGATCAGATGCTGAATGAGTTCCAGGCGCCGCAGGTGCTTGAGGTTGCGCTCGACCCCACAGACCGGTCGTGGTTTGCGGACTTACTGCGCCGTGAACTGGCCGCGATCGGAAGTCTGGTCACCTACCAGGCCACCGCGCAGGGAAGCGACAATGCAATCGCCCAGGGATCACAGGCCAAGGCGGCCTCTGGCGGCGGCGTCGTGGCCGACACCATCCACGGCCCCGTGATCATCAACCCGCCGCCGCCCCCTGACCCGGCGCGGCCAGATCCGGCCAGCCTGCGCCGGGCGTACCTGAACCGCGTGCTGGAGCAGGCTGGCGCGCTCTCGCTCGGCGGCGTTGATCCGCGCGTGGCGAGTGATGCCAAAGCGCGCCTCAATCTGGCGGCTGTCTACACCGCGCTGCTCACCCAAACCCAGGAGTTCGAGGAACGCGGTGCGCGCAGACTGGAAACCCCGCACGAAGGTCAGCGTCTGTCGGCCGTGGCGCAATTGAACCGCCACGCCCGCCTGGTCGTGTTGGGTGATCCAGGCAGCGGTAAGAGCACCTTCGTCAATTTCGTCGCGCTCTGCCTGGCTGGCGAGGCCCTGGGTGACAGCGCCGCCAACCTGGCGCTGTTGAGAGCCCCACTGCCGCCGGAGAAGGATGAGACGCCGCGCCTCACTGGGCGTGACGAAAAGCAGGAGGAGAAGCCGCAGCCATGGCAGCACGGCGCGCTGCTGCCGGTGCAAATCGTCCTGCGCGATTTGGCCGCGCATGGCCTTCCCGCGGCCGGCCAGCCCGCAACAGCCGAGCATTTGTGGCAGCACATTGTGGCCTCTCTGCGCACAGCCTCCTGCGGCGAATACGAGCCTTTCCTGCGACGTGAACTGCGCGAGCAAGGGGGGCTGCTGCTCCTGGATGGGCTAGATGAAGTACCGGAAGCAGATCAACGCCGCGTGCAGATCAGGCAGGCCATCGAAGACTTCGCCGCCTCTTTTCCACGCTGTCGCATCCTGATCACAAGCCGCACCTACGCCTACCAGCAGCAGGATTGGCGCCTGCCGGGCTTTGCCGAAACTGTTCTCGCCCCCTTCAGCGCCGGTCAGATTCAGCGTTTCATTGATCGTTGGTATGCGCACATCGGCGAGCTGCGCGGCTGGGATGCAGCCAACGCGCAGGGGCGCGCCCAACTGCTGGCGAACGCTGTTTTTGGGAGCGATCGTTTGCGCAGCCTGGCGGAGCGTCCCCTGCTCCTTGCCTTGATGGCCAGCCTGCACGCCTGGCGCGGCGGCAGCCTGCCGGAGAAGCGCGAAGAGCTGTACGCGGACGCCGTCGAGCTGCTGCTCGATTGGTGGGAGAGTCAGCGCATCGCGCGTGACGCGCGCGGCCAACCCACGAACATCCAACCCAGCCTGGTCGAGTGGCTCAAACTCGACCGTGAGAAAGTGCGTGCGGTTTTGCACACCCTGGCCTACCAGGCCCACGCGAGTCAACCGACCCTGCTCGGCACGGCCGACATTGCGGAGGAAACGCTGGTCACACAGCTGCTGGATGCCAGTCCCACGGATGACATCAAACCCAAACGCCTGGTGGAATACCTGAGCCAACGCGCAGGCATCCTGTTGCCGCGCGGCGTCAAGGTCTATACCTTCCCGCACCGCACCTTCCAGGAATACCTGGCGGCCTGCTACCTGACCGATCACGACTACCCAACGACCCTGGCCGTCCTGGCGCGGCAGGCGCCTGAACGCTGGCGTGAAGTGGCGCTGCTGGCCGGGGCCAAGGCCGCCAGGGGCACGGCCACCGCCATCTGGCTCCTGGTGGACGAACTGTGCTACCAGGAACCGGCCGACCCTGGCTACACGACCGCAGACGCCTGGGGTGCGCAGTTGGCCGGGCAGGCTCTGGTCGAAATCGCCAACCTGGGCCAGATCAGCGCAGCCCGGCGCGCCAGCGTGCAGCGGGTTTCACGCGGGCTGATCCATCTGCTGCAGCGCAGCGAACTCCCGCCGGTCGAGCGTGCGTTGGCCGGCCGCACCCTGGCGCGCTTGGGCGACCCGCGGCCGGAGGCGCTGACCGCGGCGGGGATGCAATTCTGCTATATCCCGGCCGGCCCCTTCTGGATGGGGAGCCAGGACGACCCGGATGCGGAGGACAACGAGCAGCCGCAGCGCCAGGTTGATCTTGCCTACGACTACTGGATCGGCCGCTACCCGGTGACGAACGCGCAGTTCGGGGAGTTTGCGGCTGCGGGCGGCTACCGCGAGGCGCGCTACTGGGGCGAGGCGCAGGCGGCGAAGTACTGGCAGAAAGACCGCGGGTTCAAAGGGAATTGGGACAACGCATGGCGCCTCGGGCCGTATGATTTCGGCGAGCCGCGCAATTTCCCAAATCACCCGGTGGTTGGGGTGACGTGGTACGAGGCGCTGGCGTACACGCGCTGGTTGGGCGAACGGCTGGCAGGGCGGATACCCGCGGGGTGGAAAGTGCGTCTGCCCAACGAACCGGAGTGGGAGAAGGCGGCGCGGGGCGGGGTGAAAGTACCGGCGCAGGCGTTGATGCGCGCCGCGGCGGCCGGCTTGGTCGCGCCGGTAGCGCCGATGCAGCCCAATCCCGATGCGCGGCGGCGCTACCCGTGGGGCAACGATCCCGACGCCAATCGGGCGAACAGCGAGGAGAGCGGGATCGGGACGACGAGCGCGGTAGGCTGTTTTCCCGGCGGCGCCAGCGTGTATGGCGCGGAGGAGCTGAGCGGCAACGTGTGGGAGTGGACACGCAGTCTGTGGGGATCCGACTACCAAAAGCCCCGCTACGGTTATCCCTATGTGGTTACGGATGGGCGCGAGAACCTGGCGGCCGGATCTTCTGAGCTGCGGGTTGTGCGCGGGGGTGCTTATTATGTCAATAGAACCCATGTTCGGTGCGCTCGGCGCCGCAGGGACTACCCGAGCCACTGGGGCAACTATAGGGGTTTTCGGGTGGTGGTGTCCCCATGATTCCTCTGGCCTCTGGAACTCTGATCTCTGGAACTCTGGGCCGATCCGGACTATGCGTCAACGTCCGCGACGACATAACCCCTGCCTTGCCGCCAGTAGGCGGCCGAAAATTTTTTTCAGCGTCCCCCCTTGCGCAGGCTGGTTCCCCTCGTAGGTCACGCCTCCGGCGTGACGACGTGCTCAGCGACAAATCGTGCTGCCCTACGTCAGCGTCGTCCTGGCCCTGCGTCCCCTTGCGCCGGCTGGTTCCCCTCGTAGGTCACGCCTCCGGCGTGACGACGTGCTCAGCGACAAATCGTACTGCCCTACGTCAGCGTCGTCCTGGCCCTGCGTCCCCTTGCGCAGGCTGGCTGCTCCAGTCAGCGTCGGGCAAGCCGGTGGCGTTCTCGACGGCGAAGGCGCCTTACCCGGCGGGCCTGCGCCAGGTTGGGCGATTGTCCGGCTGCCAACCCTCGCAGGGGTGCGTGGACATCCCAGCGTTGACTTGTGAGGACGTCACGTGCCTCTGAGATCGTCATCTGGCCGCAGCCCTGCGAGGGGGATCCCCTTGCGCCGGCTGGCCGGGCGCAGCGACAATTCAATTCGTGGCAATTCGTGAAATTCGTGGCAACTATCCGGTCCGAGGAAAACTACCATGACACCACCACCGATGCCGATCTTCGCCCGCACCTTCGATTTCTTGAGCTGGCTGCTGCCGGCCACGAACAACTTTCCGCGTGCGCACCGGCACACGGTGACGCAGCGTCTGCTCAACGCGGCCTTCGACCTGCGTGAGCGCCTGGAGGAGGCCAATCAGCGCCAGGGCGCGGCGCGCCTCGATCGCCTGGCGCTGGCCGACGACGCGTTGGCCCATGTGCGCGTCTATCTGCGGTTGGCGGTGCACTGGAAATGGCTGACGCCCGGCCAGTACCAGCACGTCGCCCTTATGGTGACCGAAATCGGCCGGCTGCTCGGCGGCTGGCAGCAGGACACCATCAAGCGTATGGCAGCATCGGCCAAGCCGCCGCCCGCGCTCCCGCCCGCCGAGGAGCCTTACTGGGCAAACGATGCGTAACCTAACGCTCTCTTCCCCCCTTCTCCTCTCCGTCATCTTCTCCCTCTTCCCCCCTTCTCCTCTCCGCCGTGCGGAGAGGAGAAGAGGGCGGCTTTCGGGGGTAGGTTTTTTTGAGAAGAGTGAGCGAAACAGCGTGACTTCGTGTAAGATAGAGTTTACCAAACAACCTATCATACTGGAGGTCACAGATGTCTCGCTCAGAATCATTGTTGCAGTGGACGACATGCGTGTCAAGTAATCTGCCTCAGTTATCAGTAAGTCAGGCCCGGGTGCTGGCGTGGTGGAGTTTTGGGATCGCGATGACGGGCAGTTGTGGGCGCTACACGGTGGCAACCTTTCTCGGTCTGCTGAGCGGACAGAAAGTGGCCACGGTGGAGCAACGGCTGTATGAATGGTGCCTGGATGCCAAAGACAAGGGCGGGAAGCAGCGGCAAGAACTGGTCCTCAGCACCTGCCAGTTGGCGCTGCTGCAGTGGATCATCCGCTTGTGGGTGGGCACGCAGTTGGCCTTGACCCTGGATGCCACGAGCCTGGGGGATCGATTTGTGGTTCTGGCCGTGAGCGTGGTCTACCGCGGGTGTGGGATTCCTGTGGCCTGGACGGTCTTGCCGGCTGGCGCCAAAGGCGCATGGCGCAAGGAATGGCTGCGCCTGCTGCGCTTGTTGCGCCCGGCCGTGCCCCCAGAGTGGACGGTGATTGTCCTGGCGGATCGGGGCTTGTATGCGGGCTGGCTCTATCGTCGGATTGTACGACTGCACTGGCATCCCTTCCTGCGCATCAACAATGGCTCGAAGTTTCGGCCCCAAGGCCGTGCGCACTGGTACTGGCTCAAAGACTTGATTGGTACTGTCGGCCACCAGTGGCAGGGCCGCGGTAGTTGCTTCAAACATCCCGCCAGCCGCCTGGAATGTACGCTGCTTGCCTGGTGGAGCGAAGCCAACGAGGACCCCTGGTTTGTTCTCACCGATCTCTCACCGACCCAGTCGTCCGTTACCTGGTATGGCCTGCGCTCCTGGTGTGAGCAAGGCTTCAAGTGCAACAAGCGCGGCGGCTGGCAATGGCAGTTGACCCGCATGCACCATCCCGAGCGTGCCGCACGCCTCTGGCTCGCCCTGGCGGTCGCCACCCTTTGGATGGTCAGTGTTGGCACCGAGCTCGAATGCCGGACCAACCTTGACGACCCAGACCTGCCCGACCTGCAGGCCTTGCTTGACCACAAACCTGTGCGTCGTATCCGCCTCCACCGCTTGGGTCGCCTCTGGCTCTTGGTCGAGGCCATCGCACGCCAAGCACTTCACCTGCCACGACAACTTTTACCGGAACCGTGGCCGGCGCCACTTTCACCGACACAAGCTGTACTGGCACCCTGTCCGGAGGTGCCGCCATGAAAAACCTACCCCCGAAAGGAAGAGGGCGGGGGGTTGAGGAGAGGCCCCACCCACGATGGCAAGCGTGGCCGGCGCGTGGCCGCCGAATCACGTCACTGTCATGGGGGCAGGCTCACACACCATGTTCGGTGCGCTCAGCGCAACAGGAACAACCCGAACAACTGGAACAACAATAGGGGTTTTCGGGTGGTGGTGTCCACATGGTTCCCCAGCCAGAATCATCCGGCGGCCGGCCTCGTGCCGGCTTCCGGGTCGCGGCGAATCATGGCGGAGTCTGTTCCCGGCCGCGCCTGTGACGAGCAGGCCGGGCATATACCAACGGCCCTGCGCCCTCGGTGCACAACCTCGGCGCAGGGCCACCCGGTGCGACGGGGCGCATTTCAGCCCCGTAGGTACGGCCTCCTGGCCGGACGATGTCGTCCCAAGACGCGAGTTGTCACACCGGAGATGTGACCTACGGTAACCATGTCCATGTTCGACGACCTGACCAGTTGGGACAATCTCCTCCTGGCTTACCGCCGCGCGGCGCGGGGCAAGCGCGGCCACGACAATGTCGCGGCCTTCGAGTACGCGCTGGAAGACAACCTGCTGGCCTTGCAGGCCGAGCTGCGCACGCAGACCTACCAGCCGGGCGCGTACGTCAACTTCTACATCCACGAGCCGAAGCGCCGCCTGATCTCGGCCGCGCCCTTTCGGGATCGCGTCGTGCATCATGCTCTCTGCAACCTGATCGTGCCGATCTACGAACGCCGCTTCATCGCCGATACGTACGCCAACCGCGTGGGCAAAGGCGCCCATCGCGCGCTGCAGCGCACGCAGCAGTTTGCGCGGCGTTTCCCGTACGTGCTACAATTGGACGTGCAGCAGTTCTTTCCCAGCATTGACCACGCCATCCTGTCCGATCTCCTGGCCGCCAAAGTGACGGACCCCGGCGTGCGCTGGTTGATTGGCCGCATCCTGGCCAGCGGCGCGGGCGTGCTGCAGGAGGTCTACGACATGGTCTATTTCCCTGGCGATGACCTGTTCGCGGTGCAGCGCCCACGCGGCCTGCCCATCGGCAACCTGACCAGCCAGTTCTGGGCCAATGTCTATCTCGATCCGCTGGATCATTTCATCACGCGGCGCCTGCGCTGTCCGGGCTACGTGCGCTACGTGGACGACCTGCTGCTCTTTGGCCCGGACAAACCGACGCTGTGGGCCTGGCGCGCGGCCGTGATCGAACGCCTGGCCCGCCTGCGCCTGACTGTGCACCCTGGCGCGCACCCGCGGCCGGTGACGGAGGGCATCCCCTTCCTGGGCTTCGTCACCTGGCCGCAGCGGCGGCGCCTCAAACGGCGCAAGGGCCTCTATTTCCGCCGCCGCTTGCGGCGCCTGGCTGCGGCCTACCGCGCGGGCGCCATCCCCCTGGCGCAGCTCACCGCGCGCGTGCAGGGCTGGATCAACCACGTGCGCTTCGGCAACACCGTGGGCCTGCGCAAAGCCGTGCTCAAAGTCAACCTGCGCCGGCGGTAGCCTTATGTCACCCTGGAGAACCATCACCATGCGCAAGCAATCTTGGGCGATTCCCATTCTCGTGATCCTGGCCCTGGTTGGCCTGGCGCTGACCGCGCCGCGTTGGGTGCCCTTCCTGGCCCGCTTCGTGCAGCTCAACACCGACCTGATCCAGGGGCTGGCCGACCTGGTGCAGTTGCTGCTCTGGATCGCCGCCGGCGCGCTGGTCTTGCTGCGTGGCCTCGGCTGGCGGCGTGAGGCGCCAGGATCCCAGGCCTCACCCGCCAACCGTTACCAGGCCACCCCGGACGGCAGCAGCGCACTGGTACGAGGCAATCAGAACACCGTTGCCAGCGCCGGCAGCGCCGCCATCGGTCAGCTCACGGGATTGGCCGTGTTGGGCGACGACAACGTGATCGTGCTGGCCGGAGCCTCGGCCGACGCCCTATGGCAGCACTGGCTGCCGCAAAAAGCGGCGCCGGCCGATCTGCGTGATGCCACAGCCCGCTACCTGCGTTATTTATTGGACCGCTACCGCTTCCTGGAATTCAAGGGTATGGGCGCCAACGACCGCCTGGCCCTGCGCCTGCCCCTCAGCGACATGTATGTGCCGCTCAAGGCGCGCATCGAGATGCCGGAGGGCGACACCTGGGCGCGCGCCTTGCGCCTGGCCGGCGGCCGCGCCACCGCCGAAGAAGTAGCAGCCACAGGCGAGCGTATGAGCGGCCCGCTGGCGCTGCTCGATCTCCTGCAAAAACACCAGGGCCTCATCATCCTGGGCGATCCTGGCGCGGGAAAGACCACGTTTCTCAAGTACCTGGCGGTCGCTCTGGCTGCCGGACAGGCTGAAGCGTTGGGCCTGTCCGGCTACGTGCCGCTGCTGCTGCCGCTGTCTGCCTACGCCAATGCCCTGGCCACACGCGAGGACCTGCCGCTGAAGCAGTTCATTCCTGATTACTATCGCAGCCAGGATGTCGAGCTGCCGCTGGCGCCCGTCTTTCATCAGGCACTGACAGAAGGACACGCCCTGGTGCTCCTGGATGGCCTGGACGAAGTGCGCTCCGTGGCGCTGCGCCACCAGGTTCTGCAGCGAGTGCTGAGTTTCTGCGCTTTTTACCGGGCGCGCGGCAACAAGTTCGTGCTGACCAGCCGCATCGTCGGCTATCACGAAGTGCGATCCACCGCAACCATCGAAGGTTTGATCGAATGTACCCTGTGGGATTTCGACGATGACGAGATCGAACAGTTCGTGGACAAATGGACCAGCGCCATCGAGCGCGCCGCGCGCGGCGACACCCCCGTGGCGGCCACCGAGGCCGCGCGTGAACGGGCTGAGCTGCTGGCCGCGCTGCGCCGCAACCCCGGTGTGCGCCAACTGGCCACCAATCCGCTGCTCTTAACCATCCTGGCGCTCATGAAACGCCAGGGCGTGACCCTGCCCGAACGCCGCGTGGAGCTGTATCAGCGCTACGTCGAAACCCTACTCAAGCATTGGAATCTGGCCCGCAGCCTGGGCCGCCCGCTCACCCGCGACCTGGACCTGATCGAAACGCTGCGCGTGCTGGCGCCGCTGGCTCTGTGGATGCACGAGACCAGCCAGGGTAAAGGCCTGGTCAAGCGTGAAGATGTCAAGCGCCGGCTGGCTAGCCTCTTTGCCGAGCGCGGCGCCGCCGATCCTGAGCACCTGGCGGAAGATTTTCTGGGCGGCGTGCGTGGGGATGCCGGCCTTCTTGTGGAACGAGGGCTAGGCGAATATGGCTTCATTCATCTGACTTTTCAAGAATACCTGGCGGCCGTTGCGCTTGCGCAGCGCGGTCAACAGGGCATTGGCCCCGTGGTGGACGCACTGGCTACTCATGTGAGCGACGCCAATTGGCGCGAGGTTAGCCGCCTGACCATTGGCTACCTGGGCATTGTGCAGCAGCGAGAGGAGGCGGCGACGGCCGTCCTGGATGCTTTGCTGCGCCAGGCGCCTGGGCAACCCGGAGAGGCCGTCATCCTGGCTGGTGAAGCGGTGGCCGATGCCTGGCCTGGCGGCGTTACCGCGACCTGCCACACCGCCGTGTTGGACGCTCTGCTTGCCACGATGGAGGATCATGCCAGCGTCCAACCGCCTGTGCGCGCCGAGGCCGGCCGCACCCTGGCGCGCTTGGGCGATCCGCGGCCGGAAGCGCTGACTACGGCGGAGATGCAATTCTGCTATGTTCCCGCCGGCCCCTTCTGGATGGGGAGCCAGGACGATCCGGATGCGGAGGACAACGAGCAGCCGCAGCGCCAGGTTGATCTTGCCTATGACTACTGGATCGGCCGCTACCCGGTGACGAATGCCCAGTTTGGGGAGTTTGCGGCCGCGGGCGGCTACCGCGAAGCTCGCTACTGGTACGAGGCCAAGGCGGCCGGATACTGGAGTCCGGACGGGTTCAAGGGCTGGCTAGATAACGCGCCGCGTCAGAAGCCGTATGATCTTGGCGAACCCCGCAACCTTTCGAACCATCCGGTCGCCGCGGTGAGCTGGTACGAGGCGCTGGCGTACACGCGCTGGCTGCATGAACGACTGGTGGGGCGAATACCCGCGGCGTGGAAAGTGCGTCTGCCCAACGAACCGGAGTGGGAGAAGGCGGCGCGCGGCGGGGTGAAAGTACCGGCGCAGAATTTGATTCGATCCGCTTCGGCGGGGCTGACCCGTGAGGCGCCGCCGTTGCAGTCCAGTCCACAGCCGCGGCGACGTTATCCGTGGGGCCACGATCCCGACGCCAACCGGGCGAACAGTGAGGAGAGCGGGATCGGGACGACGAGCGCGGTGGGCTGTTTTGCGGGCGGCGCCAGCGTGTACGGGGTGGAGGATCTGAGCGGTAACGTGTGGGAGTGGACGCGCAGCCTATGGGGATCCGACTACCAAAAGCCCCGCTACGGTTATCCGTATGTGGTTACGGATGGGCGCGAGAACCTGGCGGCCGGATCTTCTGAGCTGCGGGTTTTGCGCGGGGGTTCTTATTACAATAATAGAACAAATGTTCGGTGCGCTCGGCGCTACAGGTACTACCCGTTCAACTGGAACGACTTTAGGGGTTTTCGGGTGGTGGTGTCCCCATGATTCCTCTGGCCTCTGGAACTCTGATCTCTGGAACTCTGGGCCGATCCGGACTATGCGTCAACGTCCGCGACGACATAACCCCTGCCTTGCCGCCGGTAGGCGGCCGAAAATTTTTTTTCAGCGTCCCCCTTGCGCCGGCTGGTTCCCCTCGTAGGTCACGCCTCCGGCGTGACGACGTGCTCAGCGACAAATCGTGCTGCCCTACGTCAGCGTCGTCCTGGCCCTGCGTCCCCTTGCGCCGGCTGGTTCCCCTCGTAGGTCACGCCTCCGGCGTGACGACGTGCTCAGCGACAAATCGTACTGCCCTACGTCAGCGTCGTCCTGGCCCTGCGTCCCCTTGCGCAGCGCCCATGAATGAATTCACGGGCTGATACACCAAAACCTGCCGAGGCAGGTTGCCGCCAACGTAACCCGTTTGAGCGGGTTTGACGTATCAGACGCCGAATTCATTCAGTGGGTCGTGTGCCTGCGGTTGAACCAGATTGACCGTTGCTCATAATTACGGTATGATAGCCTTTGCGTGGGCATTGTTTGGCTCTATGTTCGGGTGATACGCAGGAGGCACAGATGTTTCCACTACCGCAGATGGCGCCGGTTTCAGACTTGAAGCATCGGCACCTGGAAGTGTTCAAACGACTAAAGGCGGGTCCGGTGGTATTGGCAAATCGCAGTCAGCCGACCGCGGTGCTGGTGGCCCCTGACCGTTGGAACGAGATCGTTGAGTACATTGACGACCTGGAATGCAGCATCGAGGCGTTGAAGGCCGAGTTGGCGCTGGCGCAGGGCGCAGATCAGATGGAGCGCATGACGCCCACGGAAATCGAGGCCTGGCTGGGCGACGATGCGCTACCAGGTTGACATCACCCAGCGCGCCCGGCGCCAGATCGAAGAACTGCCTGGACACCTTCGCCAGCGCGTCAAGCGTACGATCGCACAATTAACGGTCAATCCGCGCCCCGAAGATGCCGTTGAACTGCGAGGGCCGTTACGCGGCTATTACAAAATCAAGCTCGATCTGTATCGAGTCGTCTACCGGATCGAAGACGATGTCGCTCGTGTACTGATTCTCAAAGCCGGCAAAAAGCACAGCGGGTTCTATGATGATGTAGGCTGACGTCGGGGGCCGCCCCGACCGCAACGGCGCCCATGAATGAATTCACGAGCTTATACAGCGAAACCTGCCTCGGCAGGTTGGCCCGGCGCAACCCGCTTGAGCGGGTTTGGCGCATCAGACGCCGAATTCATTCAGCTTTCTGCGTCCCTCCTGGTGACAAAAGTCATTGTCTCTGCTTTCGCACCGTGCGACAATAACAATTCCTAATTCCTAATTCCTAATTTGCCAATCCCACGCCGCGGCAGGCGTTGAGGCGACGATGGACGGGGGAGCGCATGATGGCAACCAGTAAACCAACACAATGGGCTGAGGTGGATGAGCAGGGACGCCTGGTCTTGCCGGCTGAGATGACGGCCCAGTTCGGGTTGACGCCCGGCGCGCGCGTGCGCCTGGAGGACGACAACGGCAAGGTGCGCCTGCACCGGCCGCTGACCCACCTGGCGCGAGTCTACGTGGAGCCAACCGTCTACTGCAACCTTGATTGCATCACCTGCCTGCGCAACGTGTGGGACGAGCGCCTGGGCCGCATGAAGCCGGCCACCTTCGACCGCATCATCGAGGGTCTGCGGCCGCTGGCGTCGCCGCCCCTCGTCTTCTTCGGTGGCATCGGCGAGCCGCTCTTCCATCCGCAGCTGCCGGACATGGTCGCGCGCGCCAAGGCCCTGGGCGCAACGGTGGAGTTGATCACCAACGGCACCCTGCTCAACGACGCCAAGGCGCGTGCGCTGATTGACGCGGGCCTGGACGTGATCTGGATTTCGATTGACGGCGCGACGCCGGAGAGCTACGCGGATGTGCGCCTGGGCGCGGAGCTGCCGCACGTGCTGGAGAACGTCAATCACCTGCGCCAGATTCGGCCGGGCGGCCACTACCCGCAGCCCAAAATCGGCATCGCCTTTGTCGCCATGCAGCGCAACATCCAGGACCTGCCCGCGGTGCTCGGCCTGGCGCACCGCCTGGGCGCCAGCTTCTTCAAAGTAAGCAACGTCCTGCCCTACACCGATCAACTGCGCCAGGAACAGCTCTACAACCACCTGCTCAACGACATTGCCTACATGCCCTCGTCGTGGGTGCCGCACCTCAGCCTGCCCAAGATGGAATTCAACGAGCAGACGACCGGCGCGATCTTCCAGGCGTTTCGCAGCGGTTTCAACGTCAGCCTGGCCGGGCACAACCTGGGCGGCAACAACGATGTCTGCAACTTCATCGAAAGCGGCGCGCTGGCCGTCGGTTGGGATGGCAGCGTCGCGCCCTGCCTGCCGCTGCTGCACAGCCACAGCCACCACCTCAAGCAGTATCAGCGCTTCTCGCGGCGTCACATCGTGGGCAATGTCAATCAGCGCGACCTGCTCGACATCTGGCGCGATCCGGCCTACGTGGCCTATCGCGAGCGCGTGCAAAGTTTTGCCTTTGCACCCTGCACCTTCTGCGGCGGCTGTGACTTGATCAAGGGGAACGAAGAGGACTGCCTGGGCAATACCTTCCCCGTCTGCGGCGGCTGCCTGTGGGCGCAAGGGGTCATTCAGTGCCCGTGAGGCGTAGGTCCGGCCTCCTGGCCGGACGACGTTAGCGGAGGGGAGCGTGATCTGTGGCAGAGAGCGCCGTCACACCGGAGATGTGACCTACGCAGCGGTTGCCCGTGAGGCGTAGGTCCGGCCTCCTGGCCGGACGACGTTGGCGGAGGTGAGTGATCTGTGGCAGAGAGCGCCGTCACACCGGAGATGTGACCTACGCAGCGGTTGCCCGTGAGGCGTAGGTCCGGCCTCCTGGCCGGACGACGTTGGCGGAGGTGAGTGATCTGTGGCAGAGAGAGCCGTCACACCGGAGATGTGACCTACGCAGCGGTTGCCCGTGAGGCGTAGGTCCGGCCTCCTGGCCGGACGACGTTGGCGGAGGTGAGTGATCTGTGGCAGAGAGCGCCGTCACACCGGAGATGTGACCTACGCAGCGGTTGCCCGTGAGGCGTAGGTCCGGCCTCCTGGCCGGACGACGTTGGCGGAGGGGAGCGTGATCTGTGGCAGAGAGCGCCGTCACACCGGAGATGTGACCTACGCAGCGGTTGCCCGTGAGGCGTAGGTCCGGCCTCCTGGCCGGACGACGTTGGCGGAGGGGAGCGTGATCTGCGGCAGAGAGCGCCGTCACGCCTCCGGCGTGACGGCTAGAAAACCTTGCTGTCTTCGTAGGTCCGGCCTCCTGGCCGGACGACGTTAGCGGAGGGGAGCGTGATCTGTGGCAGAGAGCGCCGTCACACCGGAGATGTGACCTACGAGAGGGGCGGCTGGATCTGCTCCACCCACAGCAGGGAAGCCACCTCGTGGCCAATGACCTGCGGCTGGTCGCCGACCAACACGTGCAGCGGGCCTTTGAACGGCGCGTGCTGCTGCACGGTCACCTGGCTGCCAGGCCGCAGCCCCAGATCCGCCAGGTAACGCAGCAGGGGCGCGTCGCCGCTGTTGCCCACGCGGCGCACGATACACGCAGCGCCTAACGCCGCCTCTACCAGCGGACGCGTTTGATAGCTGCGCACGCTGCCGTCCCTGGCCGGGATCGGATCGCCATGGGGGCACTGCGTGGGAAAGCCCAGAATCTCATCCATGCGGTCGCCCACCACTTCGGAGATGCCATGCTCCAGGCGGTGCGCCTCCACATCCACCTGATCCCACGTAAAGCCAAAAACCTGGATCAGGAAAACCTCCAACAGGCGATGATGGCGCACCAGGCGGCCGCCCTGCCGCCGCCCCTCAGCGGTCAGCGCGATCTGGCGGTGCGGCAGATGCGTCACCAGGCCGGCCTCTGCCAGGCGCTTGGTCATGCGCGAAACCGCGGTGTCGCTCACGCCCAGGTGCGAGGCCAGGCCGCCCGTTGTCATCTCCTGCCTGCGATTTTCCAGCTTCCACAGACCAGCCAGGTATTCGGTCATCGCCGGCGTCAGGGTCAATTCAGACATTGGCTTTCCCCGCACGCCAGCAACCTGGCGAAAAACCCTGCTTCTGCGAAAAACGGGGTTTCTGCGTTGCTTCTTGATTGAACCATGGTTAAATTATAAGTTGACTGTTAGGCCGCGTCAAAAATTCAGATTCGACTGTATGAAGGGCTGAGGACCACTTGACTAAGAATCAAAACATGGTTACACTACACTCGTTATTGCGAATGATTCGCAAAAAGCAGCCGACGGTGGTTGGTCATCTACGGCCAAGCCCACTGCGGCTATCTACGACAAGCGAGGTGATACGACCGCATGTTGCCTGCATTCTTACTGGCTTTGCGTGAAGGGCTGGAAGCCGCCCTCATCGTTGGAATCGTCCTGGGCGCTCTGCGCAAATTGGGTCACAGCCGTCAGCAGACCGCGGTTTGGCAAGGGGTGAGTGCGGCCATGGCGGTCAGCCTGGTCGTCGCCGTGGCGTTATATGCCGTGGGCGCAGAACTAGAGGGCGCGGCTGAGCAGATTTTCGAAGGCGTGACCATGCTTCTGGCTGCCGGCATCTTGACCTGGATGATCTTCTGGATGCAAACACAGGGTCGGCGCATGAACCAGGAGTTGGAAACCGGCGTGCGCCAGGCGATCACGGGCATGGGCAGTCACTGGGCCTTGTTCGGCGTCGCTTTCTTTGCCGTCATGCGCGAAGGCATCGAGACCGCGCTCTTCCTCACCGCGGCCACGTTTACGGCCGGCGGCCAGGCCACCTTGCTGGGCGCGCTGGGCGGCTTGATCGCAGCCGCTGGGCTGGGCTATATCCTGTTTGCCACCACACGGCAGCTCAACGTCAAGCGCTTCTTCCGCGTGACCAGCGTGCTGTTGATCCTGTTTGCCGCCGGCCTGGCGGCGCACAGCATCCACGAATTCAATGAGGTCGGTTGGATCCCGGCTGTGATCGAGCACGTCTGGGACACCAACCGGCTGATTGACGAGAATTCCGGTTTGGGCCAGATCCTCGTCGCGCTCTTTGGCTACAATGGCAACCCATCCCTGAGCGAGGTGCTGGGCTATGCAGTCTATTGGCTGGCCCTGATGTTGGGGGTGCGTCGCCTGCCCCAAACCAGCCCCGCAGCCACAGCCAACGTCGGTCAAACAGTGCGTTGAGCCGGCGGCCTTTTGTCGCCTAACCGGGCGTGCAACCTGAGCTTGCCAAAGGCGCAGTTCACTGAGGTGCGTTTCAATTTCGGGGCGCAGCTCGCGCAGATGAGCTTGGCAGGGATTGCAGCGCTTATAATCGCCCCGCCCATCCCCATTCCGACATGCGCCCATGCAACGCCGCCGCGATCGCCGCTGGTAATGCAGCGGCGATCGTTTTTCTGGCGGCTGCACATTGAAATTGTATTCGTAGGCGACATAGGCGCGGCCACAGTATTCGCGCAATTTGCCCAAGAAGCAGGCAAGTATGGTATAATAACGGTCATCCAGCAGGTTTCGTCGAAACCAGGTTGAAGCGCCTGGCTCCGCAGAAGGTATCATCATGGCAAAACAACGCGCAAGCCTGAAGGGACGTGGTCACGAAATCCAGGGACTGGTCAACAACAGAGCAGCGGTCGAAGCCTCGCCGTCGCTGGCCGCCGATTCTCCCCCATCTTCCCAACCCTCAACCCTCTCTGCCTCACGCGCCGCCTCCGGCCCGGAGGAGAACGCGTTGGCGTCCGATGTCGAGGCGTGGTTGGCCCTTGAGGCCGATGCGTCAGACACGCCGGACGTGGAAGTTCCCGCGCTGCGCAGCATCCCAGCCATGCCCCCGCGCGAGTCCGTGGCGCCAACCGCGCCCGCGCTGGCCTCGCGCAGCGTGACGCCCCCACCAACCGACGATGCCATCGAGATCCCTGGCGCCGAGGCGTCGCTGGATGGGATTGAAGTGCCGTTGGACGACGCACTGCCCAGCGTCCTGGTGACGCCTGCCATGCCCCCGCCTGTTGTGACTGCCCCCGACCCGCCGCCGGCCATGCCCCCGCCAGTTGTGACACCGCCGGCCGCGCCGCCTGCACCGACACAACCCGTGCCTGAAGCTACTCCGGCCGCGCTGCCGATCGTCGCGCGCCCTGCGCCGTCAACAATCCCGCCACTCCAGCCGACACCGACACCACCCAGCGAGGACAATCTGATGGACGACGTGCTTGCGGCCGCGCCCAGCGCCGCCACAAAACCGATGAACGGCGCAGCGCCAGCCGCCGATGATGGACTGACTGAAGATATTTTGGCGGCCATTCCGCCGACAGCCGGCGGCGTCTTGCCAACCAACGGCGAGCCGATCACGACCGTGCGCAGCCCGCTGCCGCCGTATTCAGGCACACCCACGACGCCGCCGTCCGTCGGACTAGCGCCGGTCGTGGCTGACCCGGCAGGGCCTGCGCCGCAGCCGCCCGGAGACCCGGCCCCAGCCCGTTTGCGCGTGGGAGGCCTGGTGCTCGAAGGTCCGATTTCGAATCAGGTCGTCCCGCCAGGGCCAGGCGGGCAGGCAGGCGAAGATAAGCTGCTGACGATCCGTGACCTGACCCCGGAGCAGGCGCGCTTGATCCTGGGCCGCGTGACCACCGAACAGTTCCGCTCTTTGTCGCGCGAGATTGATCGCCTGTATGATCGGGCCACGGAAGAACTGGCCAATGATGCGCTGCGCGGTGAAAAGGCGCTCGACCTGCTGCACCAGTCGCGCTTGATCTTGATCGAAAAGCCCGAAAACTACGTGGATGCGGAATACCAGGTGCAGCGCGTCCATGCCTTACTGATCGCTTCAACCAACAGTCGCCAATGGGCTGCGGAATTGGGACCGCGCCTCTTCCGCTATGAAACGTTCTGGATGTTTGGCCTCATGCTGGCCTTCATCCTGTCCAATGGCTTCTGGCCGCGTATGAGCCTCTGGCTGACGACCGTAGCCGGCGTGCCAACCACGTCCGTGGTGATTAGCCAGGCCATGCCGTTCCTCAGCACCCTCTTCTGGGGCGGTTTGGGCGGCACCATTGGCGCCCTGTGGAGCCTGTGGTACCACATCTCGGAGCGCCGCGATTTCGACCGCGAGTACAACATCTGGTATCTCACGCAGCCGATCATGGGTATGGTGTTGGGTGGACTGGTCTACTTGCTCTTTGCCACTGGTCTGCTGGTGCTGCAAGCCAATACGCAGGCCACCAGCGAAAGCCTGGGCGCGCGGCTGCTGCCTTCATTGATCGCCGCGGTAGGCGGTTTCCGCCAGAATTTCGTCTACGAGCAGATGGGCCGCATCGTGGAGTTGTTCAGCGGCCGCCAGGGCCAGAACGGACAGCCGAACAACACCAATAGCACCGCGACCAACGTCTGATCCTCCCCTGGCAGGGCAGCCAAAAAAGCACCGAACCTTGCGCAGGCCTGCGGCAAAGGAGCTGATGTCGCAGAGAGCGATGTCGGCTTGCCCGCTGCTGCGCCGTGCAGCCAGCCTGCGCAAGGGGAACCCCCTCGCAGGGCTGCCACCAGATGGCATCCTCAGAGGCGCACAACGCCGTAAACAGACCGCATGGTGATGTCCCCAGTCCCCTGCGAGGGTTGGGCAGCCGAAAAAGCACCGAACCTTGCGCAGGCCTGCGGCAAAGGAGCTGATGTCGCAGAGAGCGATGTCGGCTTGCCCGCTGCTGCGCCGTGCAGCCAGCCTGCGCAAGGCGAACCCCCTCGCAGGGCTGCCACCAGATGGCATCCTCAGAGGCGCACAACGCCGTAAACAGACCGCGTGGTGATGTCCACAGTCCCCTGCGAGGGTTGGGCAGCCA
>UETR01000030.1_pt1 | contig 37111 bp, 28 predicted proteins | sample 1817881 | NCBI WGS metagenome assembly UETR01 (sample SAMEA4730918, study PRJEB27012) | Candidatus Amarolinea aalborgensis | place: Denmark | collected 2014-01-09
CCGCCGGCGCGACCTCGCGGCCGTGCGAACCGCCAGGATCGGGGCCGACGATGCCTTCTTGCTCCATCAGCTCGATGAGGCGCGCGGCGCGGGTGTAGCCGATGCGCAGGCGGCGCTGCAAGAGGGACACGGAGGCGCGACCCGCTTCACGCACGACGTTGACCGCCTCGTCGAAGAGGGCGTCGCGGGCCGGTTGCGCGCCGGCCTGACCGGCGAACATCTCGTCGAAGAGCGGCGCCTGGATGACTGAGCCAGGCGGCGGCAGCGTGGTGGTCAGCAGCTCCTCTGCTTCTGGCGCGGCGGATGCCGGCGGCGATGCAGGATGCGGGCTGGCTCCAGCCTGACCCGGCGCGGCCGGTCGCGGCCAGTTGACGGTCGGCTGCGCGGAGGATGAGTAGCCGGGCGGGGGCGGCAGGCGCAGCGACGCGGGCGCGGATGGAGTCAGTGGACGGCTGGCGGGCGGTGGAGCCTCGAAGCCAGCCGGGCTGTGCCATACGTCAGCGGGAGCGGACGAGACCGCAGGCGTCTGCCCAATGGTGGGCGTGGATGCCGCCGCGCCGGTGCTGGCCGGCTGTTGACTCTGCCAGTGCTCCACCAGGTGATGCAGCTCGCGGTCCGCGACGAAGCAGCCCTGCAAACGCGCCAGGTTGGGCGAGGTCGGATCCATGAAGAGCATGTCGCCGCGGCCCAGCAGGCGTTCCGCGCCCGGTTGATCGAGGATGACGCGCGAGTCAATCTGACTGGTGACGGCAAAGGCGATGCGAGCCGGAAAATTGGCCTTGATGAGGCCGGTCACGACATCTACGCTGGGACGCTGCGTCGCCAAAATCAGGTGAATCCCCGTGGCGCGGGCCATCTGTGCCAGGCGACAGATGTAACGCTCGACTTCGTCTGGCGCGGCCATCATCAGATCGGCCAGCTCGTCAATGATGATGACGATGAAGGGCAGGATGGGCTGACCCTTGACCGCCAGCTTCTCGTTGAAGCTTTCGATGTTGCGCGCGCCGAGCTGGCTGAACATCTTGTAGCGGCGATCCATCTCGCGCGTGGCCCAGGCCAGGATCGGCACGACGCGGTCCACCTCGGTCACGACTGGCGCAATCAGGTGCGGAATTCCGTTATAGGTGGTCAATTCCACCATCTTGGGGTCCACCATCAGCAGGCGCAGGGTGTCGGGCGTATGATTGAAAAGCAGACTGGCGATGATCGTGTTGACGCAGACCGACTTGCCGGAACCGGTGGCGCCGGCAATGAGCAAATGCGGCATCTTTGCCAGGTCGCCGATGGCCGGCTGCCCGGAAACATCCTGCCCCAGGGGCAGTTTGAGCCGTGATTTGATGTTGAGATAGGCTTCCGACTCCATGACGCTGCGCAGTGTGACCAGCGCTGTCTGACGGTTCGGCACTTCCAGACCCACGATGGACCGCCCAGGCACGGGCGCTTCGATGCGAATGGGCGATGCTTCGAGCGCCAGCGCCAGATCGTTCGAGAGCGCTTGAATGCGGGCCACCTTGATCTTGACATCTTTCTCGACCGATTTGTCCAGCGTGGCTACGAGCATCTCAACGATCTGCGTTTCCACTTGATCAGGCGAAGGTTGTTCTTGACCCAACCGCGCCAGGCGCGTGCGCGCTTCTGTTTCCCACTGCAGACGCTCGCCGCGGGGCAGGCCGCGCAGACGCTGAACCGCCTCCTGCTGCAATTCGGTTTCGCTCTTGCGATAGCGCTTCTTGACAAAGTCTGGCCGCAGCCCAAACTGGGTGACGGCCGGGCCGCGATTGACCTCCACCACCGTCACCGGGACGCCGAACGCCCGCAGCGTATCTTCGATCAGCCGGGCGCGGCGCGCCAGGTCTTCTACACTAAGCTCCTGGTCTATGGCTTCATCCAGAACGTCTTCGATGAGCGGCAGCTGCCAGGAGGGGGTGGCGCCGCTGAAGGATGGGATCGCCGCGCCCCCGGGTCGCGACGCCGCGCTGCGGATGGCGGCGCCTGTTTGCACCGCGCCAGCGGCCGAGGCGGCTCCGCCGCGATAGACAGATGCACCGGCGACCGGCAGGCTGCCGATGACACGCGGCTCCAACACGTCGCCGTGGTCATCGCGGGCGGGTTGGCGCCAGGCGCCCAACCAGGTGCGAGCGCGCTGCCAGATCGAGGGCGGCTGCGGCTCTGCGTCCGCGATATCGGTGATGAATGGTGGATTGACGAGCAGCGGCTGCGTTCCTGCACCGAGGTCATCGGTTGACAGCGGCTCGCCGCGCAAATAGGCCAGGCCGCGGCGCGTGCGATCCAGCCCAACCAGGGTCAGCAACCCGACACCGGTCAGCAGCAGGATGATGAGAGCGGCGCCGACCGGGCCAATGCCGTTGATGAGCAGGTCGCTCAGGCTAAAACCGAGGCGGCCGCCGCCGCCGCCCTGTTCAGCCAGCAGTTCGGGATCCGCCGAATTCGCCAGTAGATGCGCCAGCACTTCGAAGACAAGGAAGAGCACCCCCAGGCCCACCAGGCGCGGCAGGGCCGGTGCACGATGGCTGGCGACGCGGCGTAGGAGCAGCCAGAGGCCCACGATGCCGAACAGCAGCGGCGTCAACCAGACGCCGACGCCGAAACCGCGCCGCAGGCTTTGAATCCAGCCTTCGGTCAAGGTGCCGCGCGGCGAAATCAGACTGAAGAAGGTGATGAGAGCCGCGGCCAACAAAATGACGCCGACGGTGTCGTTGCGCACCATGAATTCGAGGAAACGGTCCATCTGCTCACCCAGGTTGGGGCCGGACGGTTCCTGTTTGGACGGCCGGCTGCGCGTGCCCGCACCGCTGCGCGCCGCGCGCGGCTTACTCGAACCCGCCGCCTTGGCTTTACGGCCGTCCTTATGATTTCCACTGCTCTTCTTGCTTGCTGCCTTGGCCATCCCGTGTCACCCTAACTAGTTAGTGCAAAACACAAAGCGCAAAACGCCTGCCGCCCGCGCCGCCGCCTGAGCTGAACGCGATCTCTGATCTCCGGTCTCAGATCTCCAGTCTCCGCTCTCTCCTACACCTCAACCACCAATGGCAAAATCATCGGTCGGCGTCGCGTCTGCTGATACAGAAAATCGGCCAGCACTTCTTTGATGCGATTGGTAATCGTCCCGTGCGGCGCGCTGTGCGCCACCGCCGTCCACACGCGATCGCGCGCCTGGTTCAGCAGGTCCTCGCGGTCATTCACGCTGACAAAGCCCCGCGTGAGAATCTCCGGCGCCGCCACGACTTCGCCCTTGGAATCCACAGCGACAATCGCCACCACAAATCCGTCCTGCGACAGGTGATGGCGATCACGCAGCACCACTTCGCTGATCTCGCCCACCGTCATGCCATCCACCAGTACATGGCCTTCTGTCACGCGTTCGCCCACGGTGATCTGCTCGGCCTCCACCAGCAGCACCTGACCACTTTCGATGACCTGCACTTGTTCGGCCGTCATCCCCATTTCCAACGCCAGGCGTGCATGCAGGACCAGGTGCCGGTACTCCCCATGAATCGGCACAAAAAAGCGCGGCCGCGTCAAGCTAAACAGCAGCTTGTAGTCCTCTTGACTGCCATGGCCCGAGACGTGCACATCTCCCAGGTCGGAGTAGTGTACATCGGCGCCCAGGCGGAAGAGGTTGTTGATCGTTCGATTGACCAGCACCTCGTTGCCGGGGATGGGCGTGGCGGAGATGATCACCATGTCGCCGGGGCGAATCTTCAGATGGCGGTGCTCTTCCATCGCCATGCGCACCAGGGCGGAGGTCGGTTCGCCCTGGCTGCCGGTGCAGACCACGGCGACTTGATTGGCCGGCAGGTTGTTGATCTGGTCGGTGTTGAGCAAGTCCTCAGCCGTGGCATCGAGATAGCCGAGCTGCGACGCCATCTTGACGTTGCTCACCATGCTGCGCCCCACGGTGCCTACGCGGCGGTTGTAGCGCCGCGCCGTGGTAATCACCTGCTGCACACGCGAGATGTTGGACGCAAAAGTCGCCACGATCACGCGCCCCGTTGCCTGGCCGAACAGCCGATCAAAGGCGACGCCTACTTCCCGCTCGGACGGCGTAAAGCCCGGGCGTTCCGCGTTCGTCGAATCGCTCAGCAGCAGGAGCACGCCGCGATCGCCCAGTTCGCTCAGCTTGGCAAAATCGGTCAGCTTGCCATCTACGGGATGCGCGTCGAACTTATAGTCGGTCACATGCACCACCAGGCCAACCGGCGTGGTGATCGCCAAACCGACGGCGTCAGGAATGCTGTGACAGACATGGAAGAACTCCACCTTGAACGGCCCCAATTCCAGCACGTCTTTGGTGTCAATCGTGTGCATCTCCGTCCCCGTGATACGCGCTTCCTTGAGCTTGACCTCTACCAGGCCGCGCGTCAGGCGCGTGGCATAGACCGGCACCGGCAGATCTGGCAGGATATAGGGCAGCGCGCCGATGTGATCTTCGTGGCCGTGCGTCAAAATGATCGCGCGCACCCAGTCTTTGCGTTCGACCAGGTATTCAATGTCAGGAATGACCACATCCACGCCCAACATGTCGCTTTCGGGGAACATGAGCCCCGCATCAATGACCAGGATATCTTGATTGTATTCGAGGGCCAGCATGTTCTTGCCAATTTCGCCCACGCCGCCTAGCGGGATCACCCGCAGTATTTCGGATTCCACTCTCGTATCTCCATTTTCGATTTTCGATTCTCGATCTTCAATTTTTGATTAAGTCTGCCAGGCGCGCGACATCCACCTGGAAAGCCTGGCGCCATTCTGGACGGCGCAAGGCCGCCGCTGGATGCAGCAGAGGATATATCAGCCGGCCGCCTACGGACTGCGGTTGGCCGTGCACTCGCGAAATGGATGCCTGGGGCACAAAGCGCCCCAAGGAAAAGCGTCCCAACGTGATGATGATCTTCGGGTCAAGCAGCTCGATCTGCAAGTCCAGGTAGGTCTGGCTGCACATCAGAATTTCGTCAGGCAGCGGATCTCGATTGCCTGGGGGGCGACACTTCACCAGATTCGTGATGAAGACATCCTGGCGGCGCAAACCGATCGTCGCCAGCGTTTCCAGCATGAACTGACCAGAAGCGCCCACAAAAGGCCGGCCCTGCACATCTTCCTGTGCGCCCGGCCCCTCGCCAATCAACATGATGCGCGCGCTTTCCGGGCCTTCGCCGGGCACCGCGTGGGTTCGCCCCTGGCACAGGTCGCACAGGGTGCAGTTCAGGATGCGGCGAGCCACCGACTCCAATTCCGACATAAATCCTCTTCAGGTCAGTGCAAATATCCCTGGGCGCGCAGCCAGTCGAATGCCTCCTGAATGACCTGGCGCAGCGGGGTCTGGGGCAGGCCCAACTCACGGATGGCCTTCGACGGGTCGAAGTAAAACGGCTCGGCGCCCAGGCGGATCAAATCCGCGGTTACCGGCAGCGGCCACGGCGACACCCGATTCGCCAGGCCCACAAAGGCTGCCAGCGGCGTCACACTGGCGCGGGGCAAAACCAGGGTCGGCGCGGGCACACCGATCACGTCGCCGATCAAGCGCGCAAAGTCCGGTACGCTCAAGTTTTGGCCGCCCAGCAGGTAACGCTCGCCGCTTTGGCCGCGCGCCGCGGCGAGGAGGTGTCCGGCGGCCACGTCGGCTACGCCGATCGCATTGACTCCACCTGGCAGCACAAAGGGCAGCTGGCGCTTGTAGACGCCGACAATGAGGCTGACTGAGCCGAGGTTGACATCGCGCGGCCCCAGGATCACCGTGGGATTGACGATGACCGCGGATAAGCCCTGCGCCACATAGTCCTGGACGACCAACTCGGCCAAATGCTTGCTGTAGCCATAAGGAAAGCGATCGGGAGAGACGTTCCAGGTTTGCGACTCCGTGGCCGGGCGTCCGGCCGGTGGAATGCCCAGCGCGGCCGCCGATGAGGTGTGCACCACACGAGGTATGCCCGCGGCCAGCGCAGCCGCCATCACATGGCGCGTCCCCTCGACGTTCACCTGGAACATACGTTCGCGGCTGCTGCGCCAATAGTCGGCCACGCCCGCGGCATGGAAGACTACCTGGCAGCCCTCCATGGCCTTCTGCACCGAATCACGGTCGAGCACATCGCCCAGCGCAGATTCATAGGTCAGCCCTTCCAGCGCGGCCAGTTGGGAAGATGGGCGATGCAGCACGCGTACCTGCCAGCCGGCTTCTGCCAGCGCGACCGCCAGGTTTGCACCCACGAAACCAGTTGCGCCGGTTACCAGCGCCAATTTCGCCATCACAACCCGCCTAAATGAGTCCCATCTCCTTGCCCACATGGGCAAACGTCTCAATCACACGATCCAACTGGTCATTGTTGTGCGTTGCCATATAGCTGGTGCGCAGAAGCGACAAATTCGGCGGCACGGCGGGCGGCAAGACGGGATTGACAAAGACGCCGGCGTCGAACATCGCCTTCCACGTATGAATCGTTTTCATGTCATCGCCGATGATGACCGGCACGATGGGCGTTTGACTCTGACCCGTGTTGAAGCCGAGGCTGGCAAGCCCTTGACGGACGCGCGTGGCATTTTGAATCACGTGATGGCAGCGCTCCGGCTCCTCGCGTATGATTCGCAAGGCGGCCAACGCCGCGGCCGTGTTGGACGGGGGCATCGAGGCGCTGAAGATGAAGGGACGCGCGGCGTGCTTGATGTAGAAAATGACCTCTTCGTCGCCGGCGATGAAACCGCCGAGTGAGGCAAAGGCTTTGCTGAAGGTGCACATGATCAGGTCAACGCCCTGCGTCACCCCGAAATGGGCCGCGGTGCCGCGGCCGTCAGCCAGGATGCCGATGGAGTGGGCATCATCCACCATCAGGCGAGCGCCGTAACGCTGACAGACCGGAACATACTCAGGCAGCGGCGCGATATCGCCTCCCATGCTGAAGACGCCATCCACCACGACGAGCTTGCCGCGATCCGCGGGGAGACTGGCCAGCACACGCGCCAGGTCGCGCGGGTCGTTATGCTTGAAGCGTTTCATCTCGCCCAAGGCCAGACGGCAGCCATCCACGATGCTGGCATGATCATCGCGGTCAACCACCACATAATCGTCGCGGCCAACCAGCGCGGAGATGGTGCCCAAGTTAACCTGAAAACCGGTGCTGAAGACCAGGGCTGCTTCTTTGCCCACGAATTCGGCCAGTTCGCGCTCCAGTTGCTCGTGCATATCCAGGCTGCCGTTGAGGAAGCGCGAGCCCGTGCAGCTCGTGCCAAAACGTCTTGTCGCTTCCAGCGATGCTTCCTTCACGCGCGGATCGGTCGTCAGGCCCAGGTAATTATTCGAGCCAGCCATAATCAACCGATGACCATGATACTCGACTTCGGTCCCATCATTTTCTGAAAGCGGCAAGAAATAGGGGTAGTAACCCTGCGCCATCGCCTGGCGAGCCTCTACAAAGGCGCCTGCACATTTGGCGAAAATGTCCTTGCCTTGTCGTTCAACCACGGACTTATCTTGTTCAGCAACGGCCTCGTTGCTGCGTATAGGTTCAGATACAATGGCTACCCTCGACATGCTTTCCTCCAGTCGGCGATAAATTGGCAAAAGGGGCAAAAGTTCCAGACGGGCAGATTATACCACGAAGTACCCGCTTCAACAATAGATGGCTGCAATCTGGCAGCCAGAGGGCCAAGATAGTGTTTTCAGTCAACCGTGTGGTATAATCGCCCTGCGGCTGCCGGCCAACGCCTGACGTCAGTCAAGAACAATCGTTGAGTTATAGATCAGATGACCGTTCTACCATCTGCGTTTGTCACCTATGTACATTGATCGCCGACGGCGCAAGCGCCGTTCGCCGTTACTTTTCCTGGTTGGTCTGCTTCTCCTGGTCGGCGCGGCCTACGCCATCAATCAGCAGGCCAGCTTGATCGAGCTGCGCAATCCGCTGCTGCCGCGCGAGCCGACTCCCACACCGACCCGCAGCGCCCTGTCTTACCTGGCGGACGCTGAATCGCTGTATGCCAACGGGCAAATTGTGGAAGCCAGCGCTGCCTACGCCGCGGTGGCGGCGTTGGAACCAGACAACGACGAGGCGCTGCGCTGGCAGGCGAAGCTGGAAGCCCTGCGCGGCCATGCGACCAAGGCCGTCGTTCTGGCTCAAAAAGCCGTTGACCTGAACCCACAGAGCGCCCAGAACCTGGCTGTGCTGAGCATGGCGCAAGACTGGAATAAGCAGTACGATGAAGCGCTGCAAACGGCCCTGGAGGCGTTGGACAACGACCCCAATTTGGCTGAAGCCCATGCGTACCTGGCTGAGATCTACATTGACAAGGGCATTTGGGCGTTGGCGTTGGAGGCCGCACAGACGGCTGTCAAACTCGACGAGAAGAGCATCGAAGGTTGGCGCAACCTGGGCTACGTCCTCGACCAACAGGGCCGACGCGATGAAGCCCTCACTGCGTACCAGAAGGCGATTGATCTACATCCCAAGCTCGGTTATCTCTACGTAGGCAAGGGCTGGGTTTACCTGGCTTTGAGCGATTACGAAAAGGCGCTGCCCGAGTTTCAACGTGCAGTGAACGTCAATCCCAAAAGCGCGGATGGCTATGATGCGCTGGGCTGGGGGCATATCCTGGCCGGCGCGCCGGACCGCGCGGTGATCTCCCTGGAGCGGGCGCTGCAAGTGGATCCAGAGTATGCGCCGGCCTATGGACATCTGGCGGTAGCCTACTATTTGCGACGTAACTACGAGAAAGCGGTTGAATACTTTGAGCGCGCCATCGCGCTGAACCAGGCGACGACGGAGTATTATTACGAATTGGGCCTGTCCTATTTGTACAAAGAACCAGAAGACTGCCCGAGCGCGGTCTCCTGGCTCCGAAAGGCCCTGGAAATCAACCCCGATATTCCGCAGGCGCGCCAGGGGTTGGATTACTGTGCGCGCAAGAAATAAGCTGATACGTTGGACTGTTCAAACGCCGGCCAGGCCGGCTGAATAGACCACACAGAAAAGTCGGGAGAAGGATGCCGCCATGAAGTATTTGAGCGTCTTGCTTGTGTTCGTGCCCCTGGCCATTCTGGGGGCGCTGCTGCATTGGAGCCCGTTGCTGGTTTTTGCTGTATCGGCCCTGGGCGTCGTCCCCTTGGCCGGGCTGTTGGGCGAGGCCACGGAGCACCTGGTGGTGCACACCGGCCCCCGCGTGGGCGGATTGCTCAATGCCACCCTGGGCAATGCGGCTGAGCTGATCATCACCATCTTCGCCCTACGCGCCGGGCTGTTCGACCTGGTCAAGGCTTCGATCACCGGTTCGATTATTGGCAACATGCTGCTGATTATGGGCTTCAGCATGGTCGTGGGCGGGCTGAAGCACGGACGGCAGCACTTCAACCGCAGCCTGGCTGGGGTCAACGCCACGCAGCTCCTGCTGGCGACGGCCGCGCTGGCAATTCCCTCGCTCTTTTCCTTCAGCACCGATCGCGCCCATCCTCTCTCAGTGGACGCGCTCAGTCTGTGGGTTGCCGTCGTCATGATCGTGATCTACCTGTTTGGCATTCTCTTCAGCTTCCGGCAGGAGGATGACAGCAAAGATCATCAAAGCCACAGCCAACACAGCGGCCCCGTGTGGAGTGTGCGCAAATCGCTGACGGTGCTCGCCGTGTCCACCGTCTTCATCGCCTGGCTGAGCGAAATTCTGGTCGGCGCCGTGGAGCCAACCGTGGCGGCCCTGGGCGTGTCCGAATTCTTCCTCGGCATCATCGTCATCCCGTTGGTGGGCAACATTGCCGAGCATCTGGTCGCCGTGCAGGTGGCGCTCAAGAACAAGATGGACCTGAGCCTGGGCATCTCCATTGGCTCCAGTCTGCAGATTGCCCTGTTCGTGGCCCCACTTCTGGTCTTCATCAGCCTGCTCTTCGGCCGCGAGTTGACCCTGGTTTTCAATCCGTTTGAGATTATTGCGTTATTTGCGGCGGCTCTGATTGCGGCTTTCGTGTCGCTCGATGGTGAATCGAACTGGCTGGAAGGCGCGCAACTGCTGGCCCTCTACGCCATCGTCGCCCTGGCCTTTTTCTTCTTGCCCTGAGCAGATTGCGGGTTAGTGGTTGAGCGCGTAGCGGATCGCTTGCAGGCCCTCGCGCGCCTCACGGCTGAGCGTGTGTATCGGACGCGCCGTGCTGTGCGCCAAGAGCAGGATGTGGGCCGCCTCCTCGACTAAAGCGGTGCGCAGCAGGGCTTGCTCCACACGGCGACCGACGGTCAGAAGGCCATGATTTTGCAGCAGAACGGCAGGCGCCTGCGTCAGCGCAGCCGCAACGGCCGCACCCAAAGCCGGGCTGCCTGGCGGCAAACAGGGCACGAGGGGGGCGCGTTCACCCACATGCACGAAGAAATCGGGCGTCAGCGCCGGCGCCTCCAGCCCCACGACGCCGCAGGCAATGGCGTGGCGCGGATGGGTATGAATGACCGCGACAATCTCGGCGTCGCCGCGATACGCAGCCAGGTGTATCGGCAGTTCGGACGAAGGCGTCCCTCCCTCCAGAACCAGGCCAGTCGCTGCGTCCACAGCGACAAAGGAAGTCAATTCCAGACCGTCGAGCGCCGCGCCGCGGGCGGTGATGTACACGACCTCCGCCACGCGTGCGCTTATATTGCCGCCGCGGCCCATGACCCAACCAGCCGTCACCAGGGTGCGGCCAGCCGCGATCAGTTCAGTTCCCAGTTCGTCAGGTATCATCGCGTCCTCGCGTCTGCATGGTGGGTCAAAACCAGGTTTTCCAGTCATCGCCCAGCGCGCCGCGGCTGCGTGACCCGGCCTGACTCTGGCCGCATGCGCAGGTGCGCGGGCCTTGCAGGGCCGCGGCGATGCCCGGCAGCGCCTCCAGCACACGGCGCAAGGCCAGCCGGAATTCGCCGCTGTGCTCACCGCTGAGCGATGGCTCTGCGGCCGCCTGACCATCGTCCGGCAGACGATCGGCGCCCGGCTCCACCACGCTGGTCAACCCGACGAAGCAAAGCTCCAGCTCTTTGGCCAGGATGACTTCTGGCACGAGATTCAATCCGAGCACATCGCTGCCCCAGGCGCGAAGGAGGCGCGCCTCGGCCGCGGTTTCGCGGCGCGGGCCGTCGAAGCCGAGATACACACCCAGCGGGGCGGCGTCCGGCAGCGCGTGCAAGAGCGCCTGGCGACACTGCGGGCAGAAGGCCGGCATCTGCGGCAGGTAGCCCAGGCCGCGGCGTTCAAAGAAGGTGGTGGGTTGGTGTCGCGTCCAGTCAATGAAATCGTCTGGCACGAGCAGGCTGCCCCGGTGCAGCAGCGGGTTGAGGCCAATGACTGCATCCCATCCAATGATGCGCGTGATGCCCAGGTCTTTGGCGGCCCACAGCGTTGCGCGGGGATCGGTGCGGTCGGGCAAGCCGGAGTAGGGCAGCACCAGGACCTGGTCACGACGTGCAAAGGGGCCGGCTGGGCCGTAGGGCGTCTGCAAGGTGAACTCCTGGCGCACACCCCCCAGGCTATCCAGGGCAGGCGGCGGCAGGATGACGCCAATCAGAAGAAGAATGTCGCTCATGTGACGGATGATAACACGTTTGCCAAGCAAGAGCAACTCATCGTGCTTGGCGGCGCCGCGGCTTCATGCTATACTGCCGGACGCATTTGTTTTGTGAAAAGGATCGCACCATGAACTTGAAATCGCTCTTCCTCCTGCGCCCGGACATGACATTTCTCAATCACGGCTCCTTTGGCGCATGCCCACGGCCGGTGTTCGAAACCTATCAGGCCTGGCAGCGCGAGTTGGAATTGCAGCCCGTAGAATTTCTGGGACGGCGTTTCAACGACCTGATGGCCCAGGCCCGCAGCCGGCTGGCTGCGTATCTCGGCGCAGGCGCGGACGACATTGTTTTTGTGCCCAATGCCACCACCGGGGTCAACATCGTGGCGCACAGCCTGGCCCTGCGCCCTGGCGACGAGGTGCTGGCGACCGATCATGAGTACGGCGCGACGGACCGCGCCTGGCGCCTGTTGTGCCGCAAACAAGGCGCGGTGTACATCAATCAGCCCATCCCGCTGCCGGTAACGACGCCGGAAGCCGTCCTGGAACAGTTGTGGGCTGGCGTGACGCCGCGCACACGCGTGATCTTCCTCAGCCATATCACGTCGCCCACCGCATTGACCTGGCCGGTCAAAGCGATCTGCCAGCGGGCGCGCGCCGCCGGCATCCTGACGGTGGTGGATGGTGCGCACGCGCCGGGCCAGATTCCGTTAGACCTGCTGGACTTGGGCGCGGACTTCTACACGGGCAACTGCCACAAGTGGCTGTGTGCGCCCAAAGGCGCGGGCTTTCTGTTTGCCCGGCCCGACGTCCAGCATCTGATCGAGCCGCTGATCATCAGTTGGGGATGGGAAAGCGAGAAGCCAGGCTCATCACGCTTTGTTGATTACCTGGAATGGACCGGCACACACGATATTGCCGCCTATCTGTCGGCGCCAGCCGCGATTGACTTCCAGGCCGCGCACGATTGGGAGCGTGTGCGCCGGGCCTGCCGTCCGCTGGTCAGCCAGGCGCGACAGCAAATCAACGCGCTGACCGGCCAGGCGCCGATCTGCCCAGATGACGATGTCTGGTTTCGGCAGATGGCAACCATGCGCCTGCCTGCGTGTGACACCGAAGTTCTCAAGGAGAGGCTGTGGAACGAGCGGCGCATCGAGGCGCCGATCATCACCTGGAACCGGGAGCCATTCGTGCGTGTGTCGGTGCAGGGCTACAACGACGAAGCCGACATCGAACGCCTGGTCGCGGCGCTGGCCGCGCTTCTGCCGGCGGTGCAAGCGCCCGCCCCGAATGGCTAAATGAAAACCGCCCTTCAGGAAGAGCTGCCGTGCAGGCTGAGCGCCTGCCTGACCGCTCTTCCTGAAATCCTGACCACCCGCGGCGCTAGGCCTTCCTGGTCAACAGTTGATCCAGCTTCTCGTTGATCTCCCTTTGCAGGGTTGACACCTTGCCCTGCAAATCTGTGAGCTGATCACGCAGGGCCCGAATGTCGTCCGCCGCTTCGTCCCTCTTGACCACGCGGCGGCCAAAGCCCATCAGCGCCGGACGCTCGACATAAGTCACGCGATGGAGCACCCGCCAGACCTTGTTGGGCCGCGCGCTTTGCGCCTGCCGCAGCGCGCGCGCTTCTTCATCGTTGCTGGCCAGCCATTCGGGGTCTATGACGTAGTTGAAAAAGTCGTGCCAGTGGTTGGCGCTGTTTTCCAGGAAGAAGCTCATGAAGCGGTAGCGGTCCACCTTCTCGCCCGGGTGGATCGGGAAGTCGCGGTAATCGGTGATGCCGCGGCTCTCCACCCCGCTCAGATCTATGTGCAGCTCCATCCCCTTGCTGCTGCGTTCGGTCTTGTGCATGGTCTGCGTCATGTTGACGCTGGCCATGCCGGTGAGGCCGACAGCGACGCCGCTGACGGCAAACGCGCCTTCGCCGCCGATGCCAAAGCCGAAGTCGAACGATCCGCCGATGGAATGTTCGACCGTGCTGGCGAACTGCTGCTCCTCCGCGTGGAAGCCGCCGTCCCCATCCCAGACGTAGGTGTTGACGATGTTGCGCTTGCCGGCGCGCACCTGGAGGTTCTGCATCTTGATCTGCCAGCTCGCGAAGCTGTCCGACGCGTTGGCGCGGGCCGACAGGTCCGTGTGCGCCTTCGCGATATCGGCCTGGCGTTGCTCCCCGGCCTCGGTGCGTCCCGCCTGCTCTTTTTCGCGCTTCTGCTGCTTCAGGTCGTCCAGTTCTTTCTGTTTCTTGGCGATTTCGGCCTGGTTGGCCGGGATCTGCCGCTGCAGCGCGGTCAGCTCGCCTTCCGCGTCCTCGATCTTCTTGTCCAGCTCGCGCATCTCCTGTTCGACGCGGCTGTCATTGCGATCCTGGCTGCGCACGCCCACCACGTCCTCGGTAGACGTTGCGCCGCCCACCTGCCGGTCCAGCGAGCTCTCGTCCACCAGTCCGGCATTGAACTGGTTGAAGTAAGCCTGGTGCAGCTTGTCCTGCTCATCAATCTGCGCCTTGAGATCGTAGGCTTCCTTCAGGCGGAAGTAGCTGGCGGGATAGAGCGAGCCGTACTGGCTGCGCATCTCCGGCACGTGCCGGAAGAAACGGTCGGTAGTGGCGTGGCTGCCGGTCAGCCCATCCAGGCTGCCGGCCATCGTGTAAGCCGGGTTGATCAGGAACGTGATGGTGTTGACGTCGAGCGGCACGCCTTCCACGGGCAAGACCTGGTAGCCGATCATGCGCCCGCTGCGGCGCAGCTTGCTCACAAACACGTCGGCCAGCCCGCTGACCACCAGCGCGTAGCCGATGTTCTTGGGGATGAAGCGCTGGCCCAGGTGCGGAAAGCGCGCCTCGGCCTCCTGCATGCCGCGCAGTTCCAGACGGTCGCTGCTCATCAGGCTGTGGCTGGCGCCAACCGTGCTGGCGTTCTGCCAGTGGTAGGCAAAGTTGGTCGCCACGTTCATACCGGCCCGCGTGCTCAACAGCTCCGTCTCGACCCCGATGCCGGCGCTCACCTTGGCATCCACGCCGACGAACAGCGAGGCCTCTGCGCCCAGGCTGACATCCTGTTCGCGCGTCCAGCTGTACTCCACATCGCTCGACTGAATCAACTCCACGGTGGTCGCGCCGTTGTAGTCCTGTTCCTCGGTCAGGTTTTCGCTGGGCAGCGGCGGCGCGCCTTCGATGTAGCCGATCAGCGTCGGCTTGATCTGGGCGTTGCCAATCCACTGCATCTCCAGCTCTTCGATGCGCTGTTCGTCCAGCAGCCGCAGCCCGCCCAGGGTGGGCAGCGCCAGGCCGCGCAGCATCATCACCGACTTGCGCCGTTGGGCATCCACGCGCACGCGACTGTACTCAGCGCAGATGACCGCGGCCTCGAAGCTGCCGTGCATCAGTCCCTTCACTTCCTGGCCGCTCAGCGCGTAGGTGTAGAGCCGCACCGCCTCCATTTCGCCCTGGAACAGCGGGTTGCCCCAACTGCCCTTGCCCAGGTAGTTGTAGACGCGCGCCACGCGCTCGGGCAGTTCCATCTTGCCCGCGGCGACCTCGACGCCGTCCACATAAACATGCCCTTGCCCATCCTTCTCGATGACGGCGGCCACATGCACCCATTGCCCCTGCGGCAGGTCCGTTGACGCTTCCAGGGTCGAGACAACGCCGCCGCCCCGGTGGACTTGAAAGATGAGACGTCGGCTGTCCTCCTTGTTCGCCAGCAGGATTGTTTTTGCAGTCGTGGCGTCGCACAGATCAATGATCCGCGACCAGGTGCGGAACTGATCGAAGCGCACGCGCGCTTCGATGGAGATGCCGTCGCTGAAGTCTGGGGTCATCTCCGGCAGCGTGATGGCGTTGGTTCCATCGAATGATGCGCGTGGGCCGAGCAGCACGAGAGGGAAGCGCTGCAGCCGGCCGATCGGCGCGGTGCAGGGCGCCCAGGCGCCGCCGGCGATACTGAAGGCTTGGCCGCGCCCGGTGTGGTCACGCGCCAGGTCGCCCTGCGCTTCGTTGAGCGGGTAATAGGCGCTCAGCCCCGGCTCTGCGCCGCTGAGTGTGAGCACGCTGTTGGCTTCGATCTCCCGCTCGCCCAGCGCCACGTTCCAGATGCGCAGCTCGCACAGCTGCCCATGCCAGTTGGGGCGCTGGTTTGGGAAGCCGCCCAGCGCCGCCTGGCTGATGCTGCTCAGCGATTGCTGACGTGGGCCGCCATCTTTGGCCTTGGGATCGTTCTTCGCCCACAGCTTGCCGTCCACGTAGATGCGCATCTCGCCCGCGCTGCCATCCTTGACAAAAGCCCAGTGCGTCCAGCGCCCGCGGTAGAGGCTGGCGTCGGCGAGTTGGGCCAGAGTGTCAATGGCGCCGTTGGCCGGCTTCTGGCCCGCTTCCCAGACCACCTCGCCCTTCTCGTTGGGCAGTTGGATGCACAGGCGCCGGTTGCCGCCGCTGTCCAGCGCGCCCAGCAGGGCGTTGACTTTCGGCAGATCGCTGCCGCCCTTGGCCCAGAACTCAATCGTGACCTGGTTGCTCAGGTCGGCAAAGACGGTCGCGGGCAACGGCAGGGCTGGGCCGCGCCCATCCAGCGCCAGGGCGGCGCGGTAGCCATCGGGCAGCCACTCCTCGCCCTTGCCATCAGCGTCGTAGGCGGCGTCGTAATGGGTCTGTCGCAGATTGCCGCCGCCATCTTGATAGCTGAGGGTGACGCGGCCGGCGCAGCTTTCCATCGCATGCAGGCGGGTGGCAGACACAGCGAAGGGCAGCAGCGCGCCCTGCACCTGCAGGCCGCTTGGGTCTTTCTGATCGGGCAAGTCGGGCATGGACTGGGCAGTGCTGTTGGCTTTGGCGATCAACTCGAGATAGCTGGTCGTCAATTCGGCCATACGCTGGCGAACCGCGGCGAGCTGGCGGTTGATCTCATCCAATTCAGCCTGCCACTGCTGGCGCTGGCTGTCGCTGCTGCCAAGCGCCTGGTTCAGGCGGGCAAGTTCCGCCTGGGCGGCAGAGAGCTCGTAGTTCGCGCTGTTCAGGGCGTTTCTGGTCCGGTTGATCTCCGCTACGCTGTAATAGGCCAGTTGCGGCGCAATACGGTTCCCATACTGGCGGATCTGCAACCCGGAAATAACCTGGTCCGCGCCAACCGTCACCGGGTGTAGGTCAATGAAATCGTTCTGCTCGCTGCGGCGCGAGCGAAAGAAACCGGCATCCGCATCGTTCAGCACCCATTCGTCTCCCCCGCCCCAGGGATAGCTGCAGCGGATCTTGATGGCGCTGCGGTTCCCCTTCTTGTAGAACTGCACGCCGGTCACCACTTTGTCCTTGGGACACTTGACCGGCGCAGTGTCAATCCAGTCCTGGTGCTCGGCCGCATTGCCCGCATTGCCGTACAGATCCTCGTTCACCACCCATTCTTCACCGGAGCCGTCTGGATTGGCGCAGCGGATTTTGACGGCCAGCCGGGCGCTCAGATTGTAGAACTGCACGCCCGTCACCCGCTTCCCAGCGGGCGCGAGAATCTCCGCCGTATGGATGTGCCAGTCGATGTGGGTGGCATCGTTGCCCTCGCCCCACAGGTCGGTCTTCACTTCGCCCTCAGGGGGCGCGGCTATCGCTGCATCGTATTCACGCTGGCGGGCGTCGCGCGCCCAGGTCAGCGACTGCACAAGGTTTTGATAGTCGTTGCGGCGTCGTTCGGTCTCGTTGCGATTGGCGATGTCGCCCAGCAGCCGCTCCAGCTCCTTCTGGCGGGTGACGAGCGGCGCTTCTTCTCTTTCCTTGCTGTCGAGTTCGCGCAGCAGCTCGGCGGGTTGGGCAGGGTTGGTCAACGAGCTTGCCAGCGCAGGCAGTTTGGCCGGTTCGACGAGCGCGCGCTTCGTCACCGTGTCGGAAACCAACTTAAGCGCATGTCGGCGCACCTCCAGCGTGCTCCAGTCGCCTGTCACGCTCGCCACCTCGAAGCAGCGCAGCAGACGCACGCCTTCGGGGACGATGAAGCGGCAGGCGGCGCGCTGCCAGCCGTCGCCGACATCCTCGAACAGGAACTTCTCCTGCATGGGCGCGAAGCTCAGCTTCTGCGCTGCGCTGCGGCTCAGCCGTCCCCACAGCGACGGCGCGAAGATGACGCCCTTCTTGCCATCCGCATTCATGGGATCAACCGGCTTGTCGGTGCGGAACTCGAAGCTCTCGATGTAGATCGCGCCCTCGCGCACGGCGAAGAGATCGTCGTTGCTAAACTTGACCGCGTCGGTCTTGCCGTCGCGCAGGGTGCGGCCCAGGGTGACGCCGCCAGCATAAGGCGCGCCCTGCACCACGCCGTGATTGGCGTTGACCGAAAAGTCGAAAACGCGCTGGCTGCCATCCTCCTCCAGGGCGATGCCGCCCAACCGCCAGTAACCCGCCAGCCCGACCTCGCGGCCGGTCAACTGCAGGTGCATGGCGTCGGCAATTTCCTTGTCGCTCCGCCCGATGGTCCAAAGCCGCGCATCCGCCAACTGCCCTTGCAGCAGGTCGGCCGGCTGCACCTTGCCCGCTTTGATCTGCGGCGCGGCAGCCAGGCTGAGGGCGCTGACGCTGAGGCTGAAACTGGGTTTGCGCTGATTGCCCTTGCCTTGCAGCGCATCCAACGCGGCCTGCATCTCTACGGCCAGCGCCCGCCCTACGGCTTCCAGCCGCCACTGCTGCCAGTGGGCGTTGACCATATCCGCCGGCCAGGGGTTGCCCACAAGGAAGCCGCCGAGATAACCGTCTAGCACCTTGCCGTCGGTCTTGGTGTGGAAGGTGTAGAAATTGTTGGCGTTGGCCTCCAACGTCCACTTCTGGCTGTCGGCGCTGCGCCATTCTGTCTGCTGGACAGGACGATCGGCCATCACATATTCCAGCACCCGGTTGGTCGCCTTGTTGCGAATGGCAAAAGAACCATCGCCCTGCGGCTCCAAACGCCAGAGCTGCTCGGCGCGGTGATCAACCTGGTCCCGGCTCAAACTGGTCTCCAACCCGGCGGTCACGACTTTTTCATCGGCGCGCAGCACCATGCGGAACCAGTAGTTGGCGGGGTGCTTTGGGTTGGCGGCATAGGCAGCCTGCAGCTCGGCGGCTTCTTTCTCCAGCTGTTTCACCAGCGCATCTTGACCGCTCCTGGCTTTGCGGTTCAGCTCCTCGACTGTGACCGTGGCCGTAACCGCGCCGTTTTCCAGCAGATGCAGTTCCTTGCCGTCGAAGGTGCACGCCACATGCACCCATTCGCGCAGCGGCGCCGGCGCCGCGGATTCGATCCGCAGCGCGCTGGTCCGCCCCAGCACTGGGCGGGTGATGGCCACGGTGAACTTGCCGCTGCGCAGCGCCAAGGTCGCGGTGGCTGCGGCCTGGCTTGCCACTGTGCCCGGTTTGCTCTCCACCTGGGTGGCCAGCACCGTCTGATCGGCGTCGCTGTTCAGTTTGACCCAGGCCTCCACCGTGAAGCCGGCGCTGAGGTTGATCGGCTGCGAAAAAGGCGCGCTGATCCAATCGCGCTTGCCGTCCAGCGCCAGGCCGCGGCGCTTGCGCGACTCCAGCTTGATGTTGACCGCCTCACCGCCAGCCCAGGGTCGCTCGATCGTGAAACTGCCTTCGTCGTGCTGGAGCACCGGGTATTCGCCGCTGTAATCGCCATCGCCCATGATCTGCACCAGGTCGCCGGCCGCCAGACCGTGGTTGACCGCGTGAACTCTGAGCTTGCCGTCGTCGGCTTTTTCATACCCTGTCAGCATACCGTCGAAGATCAGCCCACTCTCTTCTTCCTCCACCTTCTCCCAGTCGCCCAGCTCGCCATACTTGAAGGGCGCTTCGATGATAAAACTGCCGTCGGCGGCCTTTACCACCTGGTAGAGACCGTTATAGCTCGTGGTGTTGCTCAGCTTGACCGTGTCGCCGCTCTTGAGCCGGCTCACCGCTTGCTTGTCATCCGCGCTCACCTGCACGCGCACCCGGTCGGCGCTGTCGTCGTCGTCGGAGCGGCGCATGCCGGTGATCACACCAGCCGGCGCGGCCGTGCTGTCGCCCACGGCGCGAATGTTGTCGAGCAGGTTGAGCGGCAGCAAGATCTCGCGCTCCTGGCTGCGCAGCAGCTGGTCCTTACTGTCGGCGGCAATCTGCGCCAGGCGGCCGTCCGCGCCAATCGCAAAGCTGAGGGTCGCCGTGCCCGCGGCCGTGGGCACAGCCAGCAGCACCTTGCTGGCGTCGCGCATCAGCTGCGGCCCATTCTGGGTCTGCTGCTCCCGCTGCACGTCATAGGTGATAGCCGCCAGCCCGTTGGAGGCGGCTAACGGCGCGCCAGCGCTGTCCTGCAGCTCCAGCTGGCGGTGGATGAGGCCGGGGATGCTTTCATACTGCACCTGGTCGGTGATGGGGTCTATCGTGCGAAACCAATAGTCTTGCAGGTCGAAGAGCTGGTCGCTGCCCGCGCGCAGCGTCACCAGATCAACCTTGCCGCTGCTGCGGTTGTGGGCGAAGATGTGCCAGCGGTAATTCTCTTGTTCATTGGTCGGGGTGACAACCACGCCGAACCAGCCGTTCTGCAGTTGGCTGAGCAGCTCGGGGCAAAGCTCCGTCGTCGGCTCGGTGAAAGGCCGATTCTGCATGTCGCGGAAGTCCAGCGAATCGAGCGATTCCATCTGGCCGCCGCTGTTGATCTTCATGGCTTTGAGCGGGGCGTACCGTTGGCGGCTGCGTTTGAAGCGCACTTCCAGCTTGGGGGTCAGCGTATTGGTCATACCGTCCAGCACGAAACGATCCACCAGCAGCGTGCTGCGCGTGGATTGGCGGAAGAGATAGAGATGGCCGTCGTGCGAGACAAGCTGCGCCGGCGCGTCGGCGGTCAACGCGGCGCTGTCGTAGATCGAGCGCAGCAGGTATTGGCCCTGTTTGTCGGTCAATTCGGCCTGCTCCTTGGCCGCAACCGACGCGTCGCCCACGCGATCATTGGGCAATTCCAGCGGCTTGAACGCCTCCCAGCCGCTGCCGTTGAGGTTCTGCAGCGCGCTGTCTTCGAAGCCGTCCTGCTTGACGGTATAGTAGAGCGCGGCAGCGCCATTTTCAACCACTGTGGCCACAATCAACACTTTGCCCTCGTGCGTGACGGTGTTGATATGCCTGGTCCTTGACTGTGTGAGTAGCATTCGTCCTGCCTTGTATTGAATCGGAATCGGTGAAGACGGGGGTCTAGAAAGAGGTACTATGCCAACAACGACCTGCCGCGTGCGTAACCTGTATTCCGGTTCATCTGGCTGTCTACGAAGGGCGAAGGACGCCAGTTCACATAGACATAACCACGTTTAGCGATTCTTAGGCTACATGGCCTACGCGAGATGGCGTTCCCTGCCAGGGCTTGATCTTCGCCAGCGTTTCCGACAGCGTATTCTCAGCCACCTCCGTGTCATAGGCCGCCTGCGCTCGAAGCCAGTAGCCATTAGACAGACCAAAGAAGCGGCACAGTCGCAGATCGGTATCCGCTGTAATGGCGCGCTTACCCGCCACAATGTCACTGATCCGCTGAGCAGGTACACCGATCTCCTTTGCCAAGCGATACTGCGAGATGCCCATTGGCTCCAGGAACTCCTCGCGCAGCAGCTCGCCAGGTGTTATGGGATTAAGTTGCTGCATGGTTTCACTCCTTACGTGTGTATCCAGAACCTTGCGCTTGGCCCTGTTTCCGAAGTGAAAGCAAGGCTCTTCGGACAGGTTTCTAGTGGTAGTCCACAATCTCGACGTCTTCCGCGCCCGCAATCGTCCAGCGGAAGCACAGGCGGAACTGATCGTTCACTCGGATGCTGTGTTGTCCAGCGCGGTCGCCTTTTAGCGCTTCGAGTCGGTTGCCCGGCGGAACGCGGAGGTCTTCAAGCCGTCCCGCGATCTGCAACTGTCGCAGCTTACGTCGCGCAACCGATTCGATGTTCACGAACCGTTGCACGCGCTGGCCATTCGCTAAAGACTCCGTGTCGCTGGACTTGAACGATACGATCATGGAAAGATAGTAACACCTTGCGTGATTAACGTGCGTAATTGGGCTATCAATTCGTCGGACCATGTAAAACGCCAACCATGCGAATTGATGCTCCATAGTAACTATTCAGGCGGCGCGCCGTGGCAAGCGAGCGATTGAAATCGCGCCTGATGGGCGTTCCGCCAGGCGTCCACCTGAGTGGACGTGGCGCCGGTCGGCTCCGGCCGACCTGGCGGCGGCACGCCCTTGCGGCCCGAATTCATTCGGCGGCTGCAGTCGGCGCAGGATGCCTGAATAGTTACGCTCCATAAACAAAGGGCGCCTGCTGCTGCAAGCGCCCTTTGTGAGTTACTGATTGTTGTTGTTCGAATCTCGGAAATGAGCCGCCGAGGTGTGCGTTGCGCTGCGTTTTTGTACGATACGCAGCCGCATGATGGAGCGCCGCAGCGCAGCTTCCATCATTTCGCGACGTTCGGCCCCCTTCGGATGGCTCGTCAACCACTCTTCGGCGCGCTGGCGAGCTTCTTCAGCCCGTGCGGCGTCAATGTTCTCCGCGGATTCGCCCGAACGCGCCAGCAGCACCACCTTGTCCGGCCGCACTTCGATGAAACCTTCAGCCACAGAGAAGAAGCGGTCTGGACTGCCAGCCTTTTTGATCACCACCTCGCCAGGCTGAATGAGCGCCATCAACGGCGCATGTTTGGGCAGAATGCCCAGCACGCCGTCGGCGCCCGGCGCGATCACCATATCTACGTCGTCGCTGAAGACACGACCAGACTGCGCCACAAACTCAAAGCGAATCGGCATAATGGCCTCCGCTCAACCGCCGCCCAGGGTCTGCGCCTTGGCCACCATCTGCTCGATGGTGCCCACCATGTAGAACGCCTGCTCCGGCAGCGTATCATACTTGCCTTCGAGGATCTCTTTGAAACCCCGCACGGTCTCTTCGATCTTGACATACGCGCCCGGCTGACCGGTAAACTGCTCAGCGACGTGCATGGGCTGCGTCAGGAACCGCTGGATGCGGCGCGCACGCGCCACGACCAACTTGTCATCTTCGCTCAATTCCTCGACGCCGAGGATGGCAATGATGTCTTGCAGATCGCGGTAGCGCTGCAAGGTGCGCTGCACGCCGCGGGTGACGTCGTAATGCTCCTTGCCCACAATCAGCGGGTCCAGAATACGGCTGGTCGAGGCCAGCGGATCCACGGCCGGGTAAAGACCCTGCGAGGCCAGGGCGCGTTCCAACGAGATGGTCGCATCCAGGTGCGCAAACGTAGTGGCCGGGGCCGGATCGGTGTAGTCGTCGGCCGGCACGTAGATGGCCTGCATCGAGGTGATGGATCCGGTCTTGGTGGATGTGATGCGCTCTTGCAGTTCGCCCATTTCGGTGCCCAAGGTGGGCTGATAACCCACGGCGCTGGGCATGCGGCCAAGCAGGGCGGACACTTCAGAGCCTGCTTGCACAAAGCGGAAGATGTTGTCAATGAACAAGAGCACGTCGCGGCCCTCGTCACGGAAGTACTCCGCCATCGTCACGCCGGTCAAGCCCACGCGCAAGCGCGCGCCGGGCGGCTCGTTCATCTGCCCGAAGACCATGACGGTCTGCGGCAGCACGCCCGAATCCTTCATTTCGTGATAGAGGTCATTGCCCTCGCGTGAGCGCTCGCCCACGCCAGCAAACACCGAGTAGCCGCTGTGGAACTTGGCGATATTATGAATCAGTTCCTGGATGATGACCGTCTTGCCCACGCCCGCGCCGCCGAAGATGCCGGTCTTACCACCCTTGGTGAAGGGCGCGATGAGATCAATGACCTTCATGCCGGTCTCGAAGACCTGGGTCTGCGTAGACTGCTCGACGAACAGCGGAGCCAGGCGATGAATGGGGTAGTAGGTGGCGGCCTTGACATCGCCCTTGAGGTCAATCGGCTGACCGAGAACGTTGAAGATGCGGCCCAGGGTGTCGGGGCCAACCGGCACACTGATGGGAGCGCCTGTGTTGCGCACAGGGATGCCGCGCTGCAAGCCGTCGGTGCTCGACATGGCAACAGCGCGCACACGGCCCTCGCCCAAGTGCTGCTGCACTTCACAAACCAGGACCGGCCCGCTGCCCATCGGAATTTCGATCGCGTCGTAAATTTGAGGCAGTTGATCAGGCGGGAATTCGACGTCTACCACCGGCCCGACTACCGCGAGGATTCTACCTTCGACTCGCGTTCCGTTATTTCCCATGAATCATTATCCTCCGGTTACGGCATCAGGATCATAGTTGATCTAGCTGCTCGCCTGCGCCAAGGCAGAGGCGCCGCCCACAATGTCCATCAGTTCTTTGGTAATCTTTTCCTGGCGCGCCTTGTTAGCGCTCAGGGTTAGTTCGCCGATCAGGTCGTTGGCTGCATCGGTCGCGTTGCGCATGGCCACCATGCGTGCAGAATGTTCACTGGCGATGGCCTCATACAGCCCTTGCAGAATCTGCACTTCGGTGAAGCTTTCCAGCACCTGCGTCAGGACCGACTGCGCATCCGGTTCGAAGATGTAGTCCTTCGTAATCGTAATGGTCGGCTCTTGCGGCTCGATGGGAAGGAGCTTTCTGATGACCGGCTTCTGCACCACGGCATTGACAAAGTCCATGAAGCCGATGTAGACCGCATCCACGGCCTGGCTGACAAAGTCGTCAATCACCACGCGTGCAATGGGAGCGACCGTTGCTTCGTCCACGCCAACCTTCTGAATGCTGAGAGCCTGGCTGGTCGGCCGATCACCCACACTGCTGAACTCTGCCTTACTCGGTGGGCCGTAACGGCGCATGAAGTCACGCCCCTTACGTCCCACGGTGACCAGCGACACCGCCTTGCCTTCTTTCTCCCACTCCCGAATTTTGCGCGAGGCCTCGCGCAGCATGTTGGCATTGAGGCCGCCTGCCAGGCCGCGGTCGGAAGTGATGAGCAGGAGGAGGACATTCTTTTCTGGTCGCTCCTGCAGCAGGGCCTGTTGATCGGCGCCGCTGCGGCGGATGCGCGCCAGGAACGAGAGCATCTCCCAGGCTTTCTCGGCATAGGGCCGCGTCGCCAGCACTTGGGCTTGCGCACGGCGCATCTTCGACGCGCTGACAGCTTCCATCGCCTTCGTCACCTGGGCGATGTTCTTAACGCTCTTGATGCGTCGTCTGATTTCACGGTCATTGGCCACGATTTATCTCTCCTGCAAAGATGAGAAGCGAAGGGCGAAGGCCAGCGTCTGGCCTCAGATCGGTCGTCCTTCGTCGCTTATGCCGTGAACGTGGCATTGAAGTCGCTAATTGCCAACTTCAGGCCATCGGCCGTCGTCGCGTCCAGATCTTTGCTGCGCAGGATGGTATTGCCGATGTCTGCGTGCTGTTCGTCCATGAACTTCACAAACTCATCTTCCCAACGACGCAGCGCGCTGACTGGCACCTTGTCCAGGAAGCCGTTGGTGGCGGCAAAGATAGTCATCACCTGGTGATCGAGCGCTACCGGCAGGTACTGCGGCTGCTTGAGCACTTCAGTCAGGCGTTGGCCGCGATCGAGCTGGGCCTGCGTGGATTTGTCCAGGTCAGAGCCGAACTGGGCAAAGGCCGCCAATTCACGGAACTGGGTCAGTTCGAGCTTCAGGCGGCCGGCTACCTTTTTCATAGACTTGGTCTGCGCAGAGCCGCCCACACGGGATACCGAGATGCCGACGTTCAAAGCCGGGCGAATACCCGCATAGAACAGGTCGGATTCCAGGAAAATCTGGCCGTCCGTGATCGAGATGACGTTGGTTGGAATGTAGGCCGATACGTCGCCCGCTTGCGTCTCGATAATGGGCAGGGCCGTCAATGAGCCGCCGCCATAATCGGTGTTGAGGCGCGCTGCCCGTTCCAGTAAGCGCGAGTGCAGGTAAAAAACATCGCCGGGATAGGCTTCACGGCCAGGCGGGCGGCGCATGAGCAGCGAGACCTGGCGATAGGCCTGGGCGTGCTTGCTCAAGTCGTCGTAGACGATCAACGCGTCCTTGCCTTGTTCCATGAACTCCTCGCCGATGGCGCAGCCGGCGTAGGGCGCAATGTACTGCAAGGCAGCCGGGTCGGAAGCGGTCGCCGCAACCACGATGGTGTGATCCATCGCGCCGTACTGTTCCAGGGTAGCCACCAACTGCACCACTTGGGCGCGTTTTTGACCGATGGCCACGTAAATGCAAATCAGGTCCTTGCCCTTTTGATTGATGATCGTATCAATCGCAATGGCCGTCTTGCCGGTCTGGCGGTCGCCGATGATCAGCTCGCGCTGGCCGCGACCGATGGGAATCAAGGCGTCAATGGCCTTGATTCCGGTTTGCACCGGCGTATCCACCGACTGACGGGCGATGACGTTGGGCGCGATGCGCTCCACCGGGCGCGTGCCGCTGGCGTTGATCGGGCCTTTGCCGTCCAGCGGCTCCCCCAACGCGTTGACCACGCGGCCGATCAGGGCGTCGCCCACCGGGACCGACACGATGCGACCGGTGGAACGGACCAGGTCGCCTTCTTCGATTTCGGTGTACTCACCCAGGATGATGACACCGACGCTGTCCTCTTCCAGGTTGAAGACGATGCCCATGATGCCGTTGGCGAATTCGACCAACTCGCTGGCCAAGGCGTTCGTCAGGCCCTTGATGCGGGCGATGCCATCGCCTACTTGGGTAACGGTGCCCACATCCACCATGCGCGCCGGCGCTTCAAACGCTAGAATTTGCTTCTTGATGAGATCCGCGATGCTCTCAGTTTGAGAGGCAGTCATTACCGCCATCTAGTTTCTCCTCATGCCTCTTGGTCACGTTGACGGACGCACAGAAAGGTCGGTGCTCGTGCGTGCACTAACGCACCGCGGCGGCCAGTTGTTCACGCATGCGACTCAGGCGGCTGGCGACGCTGGTATCAATCAGCTTGTCGCCCACGCGCACAATCATGCCGCCCAACAGCGCCGGGTCCTCGGTGTAGTGGAACTCAAGGCCGGCCCCAAACTGCGCGCTGAGCTTTTCCTGCAAGGCTTGGCGGTCGCTCTCGGCCAGCGGTTGGGCGCTTGTCACCGTAACCGTTTGGGCGCCTGCCGCCGTGCGCTGCAGGATGGCGTTTAGTTCTGCCACCACCTCGCGCAGCTTATTCAAGTCGCCATGTGACAACAGGACTTGCAGCAAGTCAGCTTCCAACTTGCCGAAGTCGGTTGGCAAGAGACTGGTCAGCGCTGCGTTGCGGCCGGCAAACTCCTGTGCCTGGTCGCTCAGCCGGCGCAGCAAACCATCCTTCTCCAGCCGGTCAGCCAGAGCCGTCAGGTGCTGTGACCAGTGTTCCACAGCGGCGGCCAGAAAGCCGCTCGCATAGTCGCGTGCGCTGGTTTCGGCTTTCACTGTAGTTTACTCGCTAAGAACTCATTGACCATGCGTTTCTGTTCGATCGGGTTCGTCAGTTCATGGCCCAGGATGCGCTCCGCGGCCAAGACGGCCAGATCGGCCACCTGGCGCTGCATGTCACGCAGCATTTGCGCGCGCTCCGCGGATGCGTCTGCACGCGCTTTCGTCTTGATCTCCTCAGCCTCTGCTTGCGCCGTTGCCAGGATGCTCTCACGCACCTTTTCGCTGTCGCTGGCCACGGCCGCGATGCGCGATTGCGCGGCGCGGCGTTCCTCGTCCAGCTTCTTCATCAACTCCGCCCGCTCGGTTTCCGCGGCTTGGCGCGCCCGGTCGGCGGCCTTCATCCCGTCCTCGATGCGCTGACGACGTGCATCAAGCATGTTCATCACGGGCTTCAGCAAGAAGCGCCGCAGCAAGAAGAACAGGATCAGGAAGTTGATGATTTGCGCAAGCAGGAAGGCGCCGTTAATTCCAAGTTGTCCAAAGATATCCAAGCTGGCACCCCCTCAAGCCTCTACATAGGCCTTGTAATGCAAAAATTCGATCTGGATCTCTCGATGGAGCCATTACTTGAAGGTCGCGAGACCCGGCGCGCCCACGAAGACCAACAACAGGGCAACCACCAGCGCGTAAATGGCGATTGCTTCGGCGAACACGATGCCAAGAATCATGTTCGTGCGGATTTCACCGGCCGCTTCAGGGTTGCGACCCATAGCCTGCAGCGCGCCCATGACAAGCAAACCGACGCCGATGCCGGGGCCAATAGCGCCCAAGCCAATCGCGAGACCCGCAGCCAGAACTGCATTCATAGTTTTCGATCCTCCTCAATGATTCTGTTTGGTGTTGTTTCGAACCAGTTCGCTCAGCGTCACGCCCAAAGCGTGACATTCACAAAATCAACGTTTGACCAGCCAGCCTGCTTCGCAATGCGCCTGCCTGCGGATCAAACCAGGCAAGACGGTTCAATGCGCGGTCACGGGTGCTTCGGCCGCATGACCATGATCCTCGTGTCCTTCGTGGCTGACCACAGCCGACGAGAGGAAAATCAGGGTTAGAATGGCAAAGACGAAGGCCTGCATGAAGCCGACAAACAGCTCCAATCCGTAGAACGGCAGGGGGATGAAGTACGGAATCAGGAATGGCATGACAAACAGCAGAACCTGCCCGGCGAAGACATTGCCAAAAAGACGGAAGGAGAAAGAGATGATCTTCGCAAACTCGGAGATGAGTTCCAGAATTCCGACGAAGGCGTCCACCGGTTTCATGCCGGTGATCGTCGGCAAGAAGAACTTACGCCAGTACTTCATTCCGAGCACGCGCATGCCTTCAGCCTGCGTCAAAATGACGGAGATCAGCGCCAGCGCCAGCGGCACATTGAGGTCGGTGGCCGCGGCCCGGAACAGGGGCTTCAGGACATAAGCGCCGTACTTGCTCTCATGGCTCTCGGTCTTGGCTGCAGCTTCACCGCCGGCCTCGGTCTTGTGCTCGGCCAGGATTTCCTGCACTTCCGCGTCGGTCAGGTTGACCTGGTCTTTCACCAGGGTGCGGATACCCAGGAATGAGCCGAGCTTATAACCGGTGCGCACGGTGCCGTTGGTGTGCGCCGTGGCGACCTCGACTGGCTCGATCACGCCGATGCTGTCAAACCCAGGAATCAGCTCCCACCAGTTCGCCACCATGAGGAACATCATAATCGTCATGAAGACGGGGAACCAGCGCTTGGCGTTGATCTTGCCCGCAATGTCTTCGGTCATACGGTAGAAAATCTCCAAGAACCATTCGATCAGGTTCTGAAGACCGCTGGGAATTTCTTTGAGATTGCGACCAACCGCGAAGGCAATCGCCAACAGCGTGATATCAGCGATCAAGGTGGTGATCAGGGTGTTCGTAACCGGGAAACCAGCCACGGAAAACAGCTCTTCGGCTGGCAGTAGAATGGTTGGCAAGGGCACCGGTATGAGGACGGCGCCGCCCAACATCACAGCGAGGACGACAACGATCATGAGAAGGTTGCGTGGTTTGAACAGATTGCGCACTCTGCTACATCCTCCTTCTTGTGGAGGTGCGAAGCTCTCTGCGTATGCCTCGCGCCTCGGATTCCCTACTTCTTTTCCTGGTTATCTTCGGTATCGGGTGCAATGGCCCGGTACACGCTTCCCAAGCGGTGAACGAGGAAGAATGTAGCAGCAGCGGCGCCAGTGCCCATACCAATGAGAAGCCCCCACGGCGCGGCGCTCGTTCTTGTGTCAAACCATAAGCCAACGCCCAAGGGAACGAATAAAAAGAGCGGGACGACAAGCATTAACATCAACGCTTCACGATGCCACGGATGCTGGGTCACGATGCTTTTTCCTGAGTCAACACCCGTCTCAATGTCGCCGCGACTCCCAAACGAAAGGTCGAACCGAAATCTGACTCTCAGCGACCATGTTGGGATTATAACATATTGTACCAAGCGGCGCAAATGAGGAACAGACCAGACAAAAGACCAGTATTCTTACAGTCTCTGGTCGTAATGTATTGACATCGTAAATACATTGAGCTATACTAATGCTCATGAACACTCGTTACCAGCTTCACGGCATTACTTATGAATGGGACATCGCCAAAGCAGTTGCTAATCTGCATAAGCACCGTATTTTGTTTGAATCAGCATGCGAGGTCTTTCATGATCCGTTTGTTTGTGTCGTGGAGGCGGACGAGGCGGAAGAAGAGTCAAGGGACGCAGCGATTGGTATGACTCAGAACTGGCGATTACTGTATGTCGTGTATACCATGCGCAGTGATACGATACGCATTGTCTCTGCCCGCATGGCTGTCAAGTCAGAAAGAAGGATCTATGAACATCAATGATCTAAAGAACCGCTTGCGCCGGGACCGTCCGATGAAGACGATTACGGTTCGCATACCAGAGGATGTATTGGAAGACCTGAAACGAATGGCGCCACGTCTAGGCTTCTCCGGTTATCAACCGTTGATGCGTGCCTATATTGGGCAGGGTCTGCGCGCCGACCTGGCTCGCTTTGAAGAAGACGCATCGGAGATGTCGCGTGTGCTCGACGGCCTGCGCCGTCACGGGGTTGACGACGAGGTGATCGCCTCGGTGGTGGCGGAGGCAAAGGACGCCACACGTTACGTTGCGACTGCCGCACCGCCATCGGCTTGAACCCATGCCAATGCCTGCACCCCGACAGTCAGTGTTTGCCGCAGAACTGATGTCGCTTCAAGTCCCTGTGCGCCTGCCCTGCAGCCAGAGCAGGCCGCCCGGCAGGCTGGAAAGGATGATCAGCGCCTGCATCAGCAGCGACACGGCGAGCGCGTGATCGTGCGCCACACCCACCAGGCCATAGAAACCGACGTATGCATTCTGGTTGACGCCGAGGCCGCCTACGGAGATGGGAATCAGCAGCACAAGCCCAACGAGCGGGTTGAAGAGGGCAATAGCCAGGAACGAAATGCCGCCGCCCAGCGCCTGGGACAGCAGGAAATTGACTACATTGGTGAACATGAGGCCGGTGACGCCAATGGCATAAGCCGCCAAGAGGGTCTTGTAGCGAAAGCGGTAAGCCCCAAACGCGTCGGCCAGGCGGCCGTAGACGGGAGCCAGGGGGCGCAAGAGGGACCAGTCGAACAGGCGGGCCAGGCGCACACGTGCGCGCCGGCTGAAGAGCACCACAAAAGCAAAGACGAGAGCCGTCAACGCCACGACAGCCACGGCGCCCACGACTTTCAAATCGGGGATGTGCGTGGTGTAGATGGCGATGAGCGCGGCTACCACGGCGGAAGAGACGAAGGCCATCAACCCCATCAAGCGATCCACGATGACCGAAGCGGCCGCGTCGAGTTTGCGCTCCGTGTACGCGCTGAGGCCATAGCCGCGCATGACATCACCGCCGATGTTGGCGGGCAAGATGTTATTGAAGAAAACGCCAATGAAGGTGTAGCGCAGCAGCGCGCCAAAGGGCACCCCGGGCACTTGGGCGCGCAGCAAAACGGCCCATTTGGCCGTATTCAGCACGATGGCGCCGAAATAGACGATCAGCGCCAGCAGGATGAGGGCCGCATTGGCGCCGGCCAGACGGGTGCGTAGGGCGGCCAAATCAACGCGGCTAAAGATGAACACGATAAGCGCCGCACTCACCAGCAGTTTGAGCAGCGCCGTTAGTTTGTCACGCACAACTTGCTCCAGTAGGCGAAGATTGGAGATCAGAGATCGGAGATCGGGCGCAAGACGCTGGTCTTTGCCCTCTGCCCTTACGGTGCAACATTCGTTGTGGTCGCCATCGGCGCCGTGTCCTGGGTGGTTGCACGCTGCCGCGCTTCTTCGCCCACATCGGCCTTTTGCGTCCAGGCCATGTCCCAGACGACGTGGCGATCTTGCTTGACTTTGAAATCGTACCAGCCCAGAAGTCGCGCATAGCCTTCCAGGAAGGCCATCACGAACAGGGTGTAGACCAGGCGAACGGCGCCCCAGATTTCCTTGAAGGCGATCTTAAGGACGCGGCCGTTCTGAATACTGGAGACCTGGTAACCGTATTTGTGCTGCAAATAGAGATGCCCGGCATGATTGCGCCGCCGCTGGCGCACAAAGTCGCTCACGGTGTCTGGGCCGGTATTGAAAACGACGGCATCCGGCGCGTAACGCACCTGCATCCCACGCTGGATCACCAACGCCTCCACAAACGCTTCGTCCATCGCCACGTCGGGCGGGATCTGGTCGAACACCTTGCGGAATGCGATCATTTCACCCAGGCGCGGAATCTCCAGGCACAGCTCATGCTCCATGCGTAAACGCAGGTGCGAGAAAAGGCCGACGATATGATCGGGCGTGTTGACCGGGATCTTGTGCGCGCCTGTCATGCCCACCTGCGGATCCGCAAACATGCGCACCATGTGCTCCACCGCGTCCTCGCGCGGCAATGTGTCGCCGCTTTCCAGGACGCAGATACCTTCGTGCGCTGCCTGCAGAAATAGATTGATCGCAGAGGTTTTGCCTTCACGCCGCGGCTGCACAATGAGCCGAATGCGCTCGTCTTCGGCCATCTTGTGTTCGACGATGGACACCGTGTCATCGGTGCAGCCGCTGGCGACGACGATGATCTCGCTGATCTCGACCTGGTGGAGGTGCTGTTGCATCAGCGCATTGAGGAGCGCACCGATGTTGGCGGCTTCATTGTGCGCTGTCACGCCCACGCTGCAGCGAATGCGGGCGACTGGATGTTCCACAAACTCGACTCCTGGTGGTTTCTGCGCCGCCGCCGACGGCCCTTCCGGCTGAGCCGCGGCCATCTTCGGGCGCAGGAGCATCATTATAAGACGCCAATGCCTGAAATGGCAAATGCCAACGACCTGAACAAGTTCAGACCGCCCGAAGCAACCGGACTCCCGAACTTGTTCGGCGCGCATTGACGGCTGCGCGGCCTTGAATCACTTCAGAGTGCTGGCGGCGCCTGCTGCGCCAGATAGCGCGCCAGCTCGGGCGCGCCGGTCTCCAACGGATAGCGGGTATCCGCCTTGACCATGCCTGCCTGCAGCGCGTCCTCCACATCCACGCCGCATTGATAGGCCAATTTGAAGAGAAAGACAAAAACGTCCGACAGCTCTTCGCGCAGCTCGATCTGCCATTGATCGGCTGACGTGGAAGGTTTGTAGCCTTCGCGGCGCAGAATCACGCGCGCCACCTCGCCCAACTCCTCCATTGAGTGCAGCAGCGTGTGGGTGGGCGCGACCTGATCCCAGCCGCGTGCATGATCCCAGTCCTGTAACCATTGTTGATAGGCCCGAATGTGCATAAGTGTCCTTGTTCTGCGCGCCTTTGACTTTTTGTCGCGCTGCGATTATAGTTTCTGCATGTCAAAATCTTTACGCCTACGGCTGCTCGTCGCCCTTCTGGCGGCTGTGGCGCTGCTCGTACTAACCGGATTAGCGTTGGGGGTGCCAGGCGTGGGCGCGCCCGGCGCGCTGACGCCCGCCGCGCCTGACTACGCCCTGGCGCCCGGCGCGGCGATGGTGGTGGATCGCGACAACTTCAACGGCGCGCCGCGCGAGATCCCAGGCATCGAACTCGGCAGCCATCTCGATGTCCTGTGGGCGGAGATCAACCCGGCTAACTGCGAGACCAATCCCACCGGCTGCACCGATTTCAGCGTGATCGAAGAACGGCTGCGTCTGCTGGGCCAGCAGCAGGTTACTACAGTAGACGGACAAGGCATCTCCCCGCGGCCGCTGTGGCTGAGCCTACCGCGCTTTTGGTCCCAGGGCAACGAATTGGACGGCATCCGCTATTGTAACAACAATGTGCCGCCTTGGCTAGGCGGCGCCAACGGCCTGGCGCCCAACTACGCCATCAGCGTCACGCGCACGGTCAATGGTCAGCCCCTCGTGCATACCGAGTACGTGCCGCGGCTCGACAGCCCGGCCCTGCAGGCCGCGTACACGACGCTCATCCAACGTCTGGGCGCGGCGTTCGACAACGATCCACGCATCGCCGGCCTATTCATCGCCGGTGGTTATGATAATGAAACCAACCTGGCCGCGCCCTGGTGCGGCATCACCCTAGAGATGATCGCCAACTGCGCCAACCCCGCGTCGCCGCAATGCCTGATTTCGGCTTACGCCGGCGGCGAGTACGATCAGTTCGTGCGCAACGCCATCAACGCGTTCCACCAGGCTTTCCCGCGCAAGCCGGTCTACCTGCTCTACGCGCCCGCGCCGGATGATTATCTGCGCTGCAACTGGGTCTACGGCGTGCCGGGCCAGTTCACCGGCATTGCCCAGTATACCAATCGCCATATCGGCCTGGGCTTCAACGGCATGCGCTATGACGTCCCGGGCTTCATTCGGCGGCCGCCGCCCGCGCCGCCGCCCGCCTCTGCGCGCTGCAGCGTGTTCCAACTGCTGCTCGACAACCGGGGCGTGCTGCCCATCAAGCTGGAGCCGTCGCAGAGTTGGTCGGGCGTGGCGCGCCACCAGATCGAATACTGGAGCTGGCTTTTTGGTTTGGGGCCTTTTTGGCCGGATTTCATTGACACGCAGCCGGAGTGGTTCTGCGCCAATACGGATGCGGATGGCAACTGCCGTTCACCCCTGGCCAGCGAGCTGCGCGTCTTCAATACGCAGTATGGTTTCCCTGCCGTTGTCTCAGCGCGCCAGGGCAGCCAGGGTGATTTTAGCGACTGGGTAGAGCGCCAGTTTGGCGACAGCCCAAGCCGCGCGCGCGATCTGTGGACTGCCTTTCATCGCACGGAGTTTCCGCACACAGGCAGCTTTTGTCAGGGCTACTGCGAAGGCTTCAACGACAACTTCAACCACTTCTTGGCTGTGGCCTACGGGCCGTACAGCGTGCGTTGCGGCGACAGCAGCCTGCCGTGCTATGACCCCAACCCGCTGCCGCAGGCCGCCACGAACATCTATTCCCGCTTTGCCGGCCGCCTGGATGGCCCATCGCTCTCTTTCAGCATCAGCAGCACCCTCAGCTATTACGGCCAGACGTTGAACAACGTGCACATTCGCGTGGCGTACGTCAACGACAGCGAGGCCGATTTCACCATCACCCTGCCCACCGAGTTCAGCAGCATCACCCTGCCGGTGGATCGCACCGCGGCCGGAAACTGGGCCTGGTTCGAGACCACGCGGCGCATCAAGCTGGCGAATGACCTCAACGGCGCGATCTTGCGCGTGGATTACAACGGCCCCGACCCGCGCCCCACCCTGCACATGGTTTGGATTGACGTCAACGACGCGCAGCCCTAAAGTCATGCGCCTGACCCGCGCTCGGCGCATGCCCACACGCCGTTGACTTCATATCCAGCCTCCGCCGGCGTTTTACGGGCGAATCGGAATGACTCTGCGCGGCGCTCCTGCACACGACCTGTGGTAAAATAAAGAGAGACGGTCGAGTGCGCGGGAACGGAGACTTTTCTGCTCATGCTTCGTTCATCCTGGTAAGAGGATTCGCTTCTGCGCTGACCGCGCTCGCCGTGCGCAACCAATTCGACTCAAAGACGAGGAACCCGTGCCGATCATCACCCTCCTGACCGATTTCGGCGACCAGGATGGCTACGTGGCCGCCATGAAAGGCGTGATTCTGAGCATCGCGCCTGACGTGACGCTGGTGGACATCACACATGCCATTGCGCCGCAGGCCATTCAGCAGGCGGCATACGTCCTGGCGCAAGCCGCTCCTTTCTTTCCCCCAGGCGCCATTCACGTGGCCGTCGTAGACCCCGGCGTGGGCAGCGCTCGCCGCCCGCTTGCCGTGCAAACCGCCAACGCCATCTTCATTGGCCCCGATAACGGCCTCTTCAGCGCCGTGCTGGACAGCGCGCCAGAAAGCATCTGCATCCATTTGGACCAGCCGCGCTTTTGGCGCGCCCAGCCGAGCCAAACCTTTCACGGCCGTGACATTTTCGCGCCGGTCGCAGCCTATCTGGCGCGCCAGGCGTCCCTGGCCGATCTCGGGACGCGCATCAGCGATCCCGTGCGTCTCATTCTGCCCACGGCGCAGCGTCAACCCAACGGCGCGTTGCGCGGCGCCATCATTCACGTAGACCACTTCGGCAACCTGATCAGCAACATTCCCAGCGCTTGGCTGGCCGTGGATGATTGGCGGGTCACCATCGGCCACACAACGTTGGAAGGCATCCGGCCCAATTTCGCCGCGGCGCCGATCGGCGCGCTGCTGGCCTACCGCGGCAGCGCGGGCACGCTGGAGATCGGCGAGCGCAATGGCCGCGCCAGTCAGGCGCTCGGCGTTGGCGTGGGGCAGCCCGTGGTTGCCGAGCCTTGCTGAATCTACCCAGGCCCCCCAAGGAACATGAGAGGAAAAGACTATGTCTCGCTTCAAGATTATCGGCAAACAACCGCTGCACGGCGTGGTCACGCCGTCCGGCAACAAAAACGCGGCGCTGCCCCTGCTGGCGGCTTCGCTCCTCACCGACCAACCCCTGACTCTGCGCAATGTTCCTGCCATCGGCGATGTCAAGACCATGGTGCAGCTCTTGCGCGGCCTCGGCGTGGATGCGACCTGGCCCGATGAGCACACCTTAACCTTGCACGCGTACGACCTGGGCCGGGGTAAGCTGGACAACGATCTCTTCCGCATCATCCGCGGCTCCGTCACGCTGGCAGGTTCCCTGCTGGCGCGCACCGGCCGCGCAGAGCTGCCTATGCCGGGCGGGGACAAGATTGGCCGCCGGCGCATTGACACCCACTTGCTGGCCCTCTCCGCGTTGGGCGCGCAGGTTGAGTATGGGCAGAATTTCACCCTGGCTGCACCCTACTTGACCGGCGCCGACATCCTGCTGGACGAAGCCAGCGTGACCGGCACCGAAAATGCGGTCATGGCAGCTGTCCTGGCGCGCGGCGTTTCGATCATTCGCAACGCGGCTTCCGAGCCGCACGTGCAAGACCTGTGCAACTGCCTGGTGCAGATGGGGGCGCAGATTCAAGGCATTGGCAGCAACACGCTAGTCATCGAAGGCGTACGTCGTCTGCACGGCGCGGAGTTCAGAATCTCGCCTGACACCACCGAGATTGGCTCGTACATTGGCCTGGGCGCGGTGACGCAGGGCGAAATACGGGTGCGTGAGGTGCCAGCCGACCAACTGCGTATGATTCGCCTGATTTTCGGCGACCGCTTGGGGGTGCGGATGCGCCAGGAGGAGACGCCGACCGGCTTTGATCTCATCGTCGAAGACCATCAAGACCTGGCGGTGCGCATGGATGTGGGCGGCGCCGTGCCGAAAATTGATGACGCACCCTGGCCTGCATTCCCAGCCGACCTGATGAGCATTGCCATCGTGGTGGCGACACAGGCGCGGGGCACCGTGTTGATCCATGAGAAGATGTTCGAAAGCCGGCTTTACTTCGTGGACAAGCTGATCAGCATGGGCGCGCAGATCATCCTGTGCGATCCGCACCGCTGCGTGGTCGTGGGGCCGGCCACGCTGCATGGGCAGGAGCTCAGTTCGCCAGATATTCGCGCCGGCATGGCGCTGCTGATTGCCGCGCTGGCGGCCGATGGCGAGAGCACCATTGCCAACAGCGGCCAAATTGATCGCGGCTACGAACGCGTGGAGGCAAAACTGCGCGGTCTGGGCGCTAATATCACGCGCCTGGAAGATTGAGGCAAGCGCTGTCAGGGGTTCCCCTTGCGCAGGCTGGCTGCACGGCGCAGCAGCGGGCAAGCCGACATCGCTCTCTGCGACATCAGCTCCTTTGCGGCCGGCCTGCGCAAGGTTGGGTGCTTTTT
>UETR01000031.1_pt1 | contig 36359 bp, 21 predicted proteins | sample 1817881 | NCBI WGS metagenome assembly UETR01 (sample SAMEA4730918, study PRJEB27012) | Candidatus Amarolinea aalborgensis | place: Denmark | collected 2014-01-09
GTTGCCACGGCGCGCCGCCTGAATAGTTACTCTGAACCTATTTTCGCAGCCAGGGGATGTATACCGGGGGGGCGTAGACGTTGGGGAAATTGTAGAAGAACGTGTTCCCCGCTTGCACCTGCACACCGACCTGCTGCCCGCCAGCGTAAAGCGGCGGCGGCGCTTCTTCCAACAGGTAGGAGCCAGCGCTGACGTCGGGCAGGGTGTACGTGCCGTCATTACCGCTGATGACGGTTGTCACCAGGCTGTTGGGCGGCCGCTTCAGCCTGATGATCGCGCCGGCCAACGGCGGCTCGCCGGCATCCAGCAGGTTATTGCGATTGAGGTCGTTGAAGACGATGCCGGCCAGGTGCCCGGTTTGCGGCATCGGCGTCGGCGTCACGGTCGGCGTTGGCGTCAGCGTCAGCGTCGGCGACGGCGTGAGGGTCGGCGTCTCTGTCGGCGTATGGGTGGGCGTCGGCGTTGGCGTGCGCGTGGGGGTCGGCGTGTTCGTCGGCGTGGGCGACGGCGTGAAGGTGGCGGGAGGCCCGATGTAGGTTGTGGATTGTTTAGAGACCATCACGAGGTGAATGTGCTCATCGCCGTCGCTGCGGCTGTTCAAGCGGAAGTCCGCGCCGCCGCTCAGGGTGTTGGCCATGCGCGCATCGGGCGCAAGAAAAACCGCTGTCTTCCAGCTGCGGCTGTTGGTCTTGGTGACAATCGCCTGGCTGCTGCCTTCGACCACCGCGTCGCGCAGGCCGCTGTTGGAATCGTACTCCACCTTGAAGGTGTCAGTTCCCAGGTCGGCGTAGGTCACGGCAATGCGGATCGTGCTGTTGCTGGCAAAGTAGTAGCCATCGCTCACCTTGAACCACATGTAGGGATTGCCGCCCGCTTGATCGGTGCGCCGCGCGACCCAACCCTCACGACCGGCTGGTAGATTGCTGTTGTACGGATTGTTATGGCACGGGTAGGGATTGCCGTTGGGGTCATTGGCGCCCCCGCACCAGCCGAGGTACTGGGTGCCAGCCACATTTGTTTCGGCCACTGTGCGGCCGCCGGAGATATTGTCTTCCTGGGTCAGGTAGAAACTGTAGTTACCCACCTGCGGATAATAAGTCTGTTCGCTTGGCGCATAGCAGTAGGTAGTGGGGTTGCGATGTTCGCGCATCGCCACCCACACATTCGGGGTGTTGGCAGCGTTCTTACCCACATAATCCTTCATCCAGGAGAACACCTCCATGTTGGGGATATTGTCGAGACGCACCCCGCTGGTGACGTCACGGCTGTAGAAGAGGTCTTCGTTGAGACGCATCACATCGGCCTTCTTGTCCATGCCGCTGAGCATACCCCAGTACACCTCGGTGTTGTTACAGAGCATGTATTGATAGGTTTCGAAGGCGATGGGCACCGACGTGTGGTTTTGGTAGACGGTGTCGTACATGCCGCAGAAGTTCGTATTGCTGCACGTGGTTGGCCCACGCCACGCCTCGTTGAAGTCAGGCACCAGGCCATTGAGCGAGATGCCAACCCCGCGCGGGACGGCGTAATTGGCTAATTCCCACCGTTCAGCCTCTGTGAAAGTGTAGGGAGCAATCTGGACAAAGAGGCCCTTCACCAGGCTGGAGCCGGTGCGAAAAGCGCCGGCGTAATCGTCAACAATCTCTTTGGTCGTGCTCATCCACAGGCTTTTGGTCAACCCGGCGCTGATGAGGGCGTCAATCTCGCCCTGGTTGCCCCCAGCTTTGTTTTCGCCGTAGGTGCCAAAACCGATGGAAATCCACTCAACGCGCGCATCGTTCTTGTACCGATTGCCGAGAGCCGCAACAAACGCGCCGTAGGGGTTCAAGTAGCTGCGGTACCAGTAACGCGGCACGCGCCACAGCCCATCCGGGCAGCCGCCCGAAGGTGAGATTTCGCATGACGCCGTAATGACCACTGCGTTGGCGTTGCCCTGCCATACCCAGGCCGGCGTACCGTTGATGCCGCCGCAGCAGCGCCCGTTGTAGGTGCTGATACCGATGGCCGCGCGCTTGCCCGTGGCCGCGACCGCAGCCAAATAATCGTCCACCAAAGCCCAGTCGTACACGCCGCTGGCGGGGTTGAGTTCGCCCCAGTCAAAGGTGCGCAGATTGCCAGTCAGCGAATAGCGAACCGGATCCGCATTGCCATCATGACTGATCATGTAGAGCCCTGGATCATTCATCCAGGGCAGCGGGATATCAGGCGCGCTGGCGTCATTTGGCGCGGTTTGTCCAAACACGACGGTCGCCAGCACAATCAGTAAGACAAACGCACACAAGAGCGTTATCAAGATTAGTTGAATTCGTTTCATAGTTCGACCTCGTAGGATGGGGAACGTAAGTCCAGTATACGGTCAGCAACTTAACGCCAGATGAAGATCGGTCACGCAAAGGTGACAAAACTGTCATCCAAGTTGAAAAAGGCCCATGCCTGATTCAACGCCAGATAATCGGGAAAAACCAGCTGCGGATCGGGGGAGGCGCAACCGTATCGGTCGGTGTAGGCGACGGCGTATCGGTCGGTGTTGGCGATGGCGTGGACGTGGGCGATGGCGTTCCCGTTGGTGTGGGCGATGGCGTTTCCGTTGGCGTGGCTGTCGCAGTCGGCGTGGCTGTCGCAGTGGGGGTGCGCGTGGGGGTTGGGGTAGGTGTGCGCGTCGGCGTCATCGTCGGCGTGGGAGTCACGGTCGGCGTGTAGGTGGCGGTGGGCGTGGGGGTGGCAGGCGGACGATAGCGGTAGATGCTGCCGTCGTGGCTGACCAGCCACCCGTGGTCTTCATCGAGCAGTTCGATGTCCCAGAACTCTTGGGCCCCAGCCGGCGCAGCGACGTTATCCCAATCCTGTCCGTTCGCGGTGTAGGCCAGCGCGCCGGTGTAGTGCGGATCGTCGCCTTCACCGCCCACAACCCAGCCTACGCCGTTGGCCAACACGGAGATGCCAAAGAATTTGCGGCCCGACTTGCGCGTTTGCTGGTCCCACGGCGTGGTGCTGCCCGCGGCCGCGGAGTAGTAGACAAGGCCCTGCTGCGAGGTGGCGCCAGACATCCAGCAACGGCTGCTGCTGACGCAGTGGATGGCCGTGTTGTCCGCGCCCGTGGCAAAGAAGAAGCTCCAGCTTTGCCCGCCATCCGAGGATTGATAGAGCTTGGCGCCATTCGCAGCGGCATAGCAGGTTGCGCCGTTGAAGCAGGCAAAATCCCAAATGACCACGCCGCCAGGGCCGCCATCTACATCGTACAGGCGCCAGCTCGCGCCCGCGTTGGTTGAGCGGAAGACCTCGCCCTGCGTGCCGCCCAGGAGAATCGTGTCGGGTGTGACGATGCCAACCGAGTAGAGCCAGCCGCCATAGTTGGGGGTTTGCGACAGGAGCCAGGACGCGCCGCCATCGGTGGTGCGCAGGATATAGCCATATTGCCCGGCCGCCCAGCACGTGTTGGCATCCAGGCAATCAAGGCCGTGCAGCCAGCCGGTGGCCGGGTGCGCTTGTTCCGTCCAGGTGACGCCGCCATTGGTCGTCTTCAAAATGACGCCAAACGCGCCGCCCAGACCTGGATACCAATCCGAACCGCCTACCGCGTAGCCGGTCTGGGCGTCGAGCATCTTGATGCCGCGCAGGGTAGCTTCCGGGTTGGGATGGCTGTACTGCAGCTCCCACGCGCCGGTCATCTCGCGCGGCGCGCCGCGCCCGCGCTGGGCGCGGCCATGATCAAAACTGACCGCCAGGACGATGCCGACCAGGCAGCAGGTAACGATGAGGTTATGTAACTTCAAGGCTTTACTCCGTATATGGGTGTGAGGGGAAGAACAGGCTCCAGTGGGACCGGCAAGAAACCGATCCTATGGCCGCCCCTTGAGGCGCGTACGCCAGTATTCATGCAGCGCAAGGAAGGCCGCGGCGGCTTGATTGCGCCGCGCGCTGTCCTGTACGCCAAAGCGGCCAATGTTCCAGGTGATGATAAGGTCCTTGCGCGCACGGGTGATGCCGACGTAGAACAGGCGCAGCCGCTCCGCCGCGTAATCCAACCGCGCCTGCGCCGAGGCTTCGCCCTCGACGTAGCCGGCCAGATCATCCTGCATGATCGCTTCCATCAACGCCAGGGTTTCGACCTGGGGATTCAGATCATCGCGCACAAACCACGGCTCGGACTGGTAGGCGTCGTGCGGCTGGGCTGCGGGGAAGCTGTAGTTGTTTAGGGCCATCAGGTACACGCGATCCCACTCCAAGCCTTTGGCCGCGTGCATGGTGGCAATGGTCACAATGCCCTTCTTGGGTTCGTAGCCGTTGTCGGCGGCATCGAAGCCCAGGAAGCGGCGCTGGTTACGGGCAATGATTTGCAGCTCGTCCGCTAACTCGGGCAGGCGCACGCCGGCTTTGGTTTCAGCCACGCCGGTCAGCACCACGGCCAGCTTGTGCGTCAAGGCCAGTTCGCTCGGCTCGGTAAATAGTTCGCGCCCCAGGGTCAAAATGAGCTGGTCAATGGGCAGCACACTGGCTTCCAGCCAGCGCTGCACCGCCTGGCGGAAGTTGCGCAGGTCGTCCATGACCATCGGCTGTTCCAGGGCTAATTTGAACGCCGCCAGCCAGTCGCCGCCAGGGCCGGGATAGAGGAAATCTTCCACGTTGGTCAAACGGCTAAGGGCCTTTTGCACCTGTTGGGATTGCGCCAGGCTCAGGGTTGACAGCGGCAGCGGCCCCGCGCTGAACGGGATGGCTGCGGCAGGCAGCGCGTCTCGCAGCGTGTTTTCAGCTTCATCGGTCGGCGCCGCAGCCTCGGCCGGCCCCGCGTCCTCAGCCAATTCTGCTTCAACCTCGCGCCCGCGACCCCACCACACCTGCCGATAAACGTCGGTCAGCCGCAGGCGCTGGTCAGGCTGCGCCAGGAAACGCACCACCAATTCCAGCTTGCCGGCCACGTTGCGCGTCTCCGCGCTGCTGCGCAGCAGTTCTTCGTAGGGTAAGTTAAGCGCCTTCATCTCGGCCGCAAGTTGGAAGCCGCGGCTGTTTTCTGGCACCAACACGGCGGCCGTCCAATCAGGATGATCGGGCAGCCAACGGCGCAGCGAATCGGCCACGGCTTGCAATTCACTGTCCGGCGTATGGCTGCGTTCATCCAGGTAGATGAACGATTCGGTGGGGTTTGGCTGCGGGTCATCGGGCGGCGTCGGTCGGATGGTTTGCTGCAAGAAGGCGTGACGACGCAGCCAGGCTGTCGGATGGGCGGCGTACGTCCAATCCACCAGGTAATTCGCCAGGTCAATGATCGGCCGCGCTGAGCGACCAGAATCGGGCAGATCAAGACGCACCGCGCCCGGTTCGTGCAAGAACTGGCGCAGATGTTCAGGATCTGCGGTCGTGAAGGTGGTGTTGATGGCCTGGTTGGGATCTCCCACCCGCACCCAATGACCGCCGCCCACGCCCTGCGGGCCTTGCTCACTGGTATTGGTCAACAAGCGCAGCATTTTTTCCTGCAGCAGGCTGGAGTCTTGGGCTTCATCTTCGAGCACGTAGGGCCAACGGCGCCGCAGCCGATCCAGGAAATCGGGCGCCAGGCGCAGCGTGAGCAGCGCGAGGCGAATCAGGTCGTCGAAGTCTACCATGTTGCGCATCTGCAGGCCGCGCTGATAGCTTTCGTACACAGCCAGGCCCAGGCGCAGCAGCGCGTGACGCGGGCCGTCCAAATGACCCAGACGATGGCGTAGCTCGGTCGGGGTCAGCTCCAAATCCTTGGCGCGGCGGATTACCACGCTGGCAATGTCACGCGCCAACTCCGGCCATTTTTCGCGGCGGACCATGAATCTCTGCGGCTCGCTGAGCGTTGCTTCGAGAAAATAATCGAGCGCCGTTGGTTCCAGGCTGAGCTGATGCTGCAAGGCTTCATCCAGCACCTGCTGCGCGGCGCGTTCATCGGCAATTTGAAAGTCATCGGCCAGCCCGGCGAGCGCAGGGCGCATGCGGACGATGTCGTTTGCCAGCGCGTGCAGCGTACGCACACGGTAGCCGACATTGGGCAGAAGCCCAAACTCGCTGCGCAAAATACTGGCAATGCGTTGGCGAAAGTTCTCCACGGCCGAATTGGAGAAAGTGACAATGAGCACTTCTGGGGCCTCGAAGGGATTGAGCGCTTCATCCGGTCGTGCGGCCAGATCGCGCACGAGCTGCGCGGCCAGTTGGCTCAGCGTTTGGGTTTTGCCGCTGCCCGGCACCGCGCTGATCCCGAGGCGACCGCCGCGGAACTGCAGCACGCGCGCCTGTGCAGGTCGGGGTGCGAAACGCGGCGGCGAACTGGCGGCGACCACAGGCGTGTCCATCAGACCTTGCCCCCGGATGGCGCGGGATTTTCAAGCTGCCCCAGCACGCGCTGCAGCACTTGCACCAGCAATCCCTGCTGCTCAAAGCCCTGCTCGCCCCACTGGGTGATGCCCAGGTGCACGCGCGTGCGGCAGCGGCGCAGCATCCCCAGAAGCAAGCGGTACAGGTTTTGCTGTTTGGTCGCCATCTCATCGGCGTCGGTCCACACCTGGTCTTCGCCCCAACGCCGGCTGAGCACGTAAGGATGCGTCAGCGGCTGATCGAGGCGCTCCGCCCAGCCAGCGCTGCCGATGTCGAGCCAGAACTGATGCTGCACGGCGTGATTGCGCATCAAGAAGGTGTAAGCGGGCGCCAGGAGGACGGCGTCGTCGTCTTCCTGCCAGCCTTCGACAAAGAGCGCGCCGATCAAACCGCTTTCGACCAGGCCCAGGTAGTCGCGCCCCATGTCCAGCAGCGATGTCTGGCCGACGCCAGTCACAGCCCAGCGGAACTTGCGCGCGGATTCGATCAACTGCGCGGCAATGCGGCCAGCGTCAAAATCGGCATGAAAACGAAAGCCAGGCTGGCTCAGCACCTCGCCAAAGAGGCGGCTGAGGAAATGATCGAGCGCCTGCACCTCGTCCGCCTGGTAGGCCAGCAGCCAGCGGCGCAGTTGCTCATACGCCTGCCCCAGCCGGTAGGTGATGCGCTCCTGCGCCTTGCCCGCGATCAGGTCAAACGAAGTCAAGGTGGGCGGCTCGTCCGCTTTGGTGCGGTAGACAATGCGCGTCAGCAGATGAGCGCGCACCGGATCCAGGCCATCCAGCGCCAGGTAGAACGCCTGCGCCACGTCGGCCGTCAGCGGCGGCGCCAGCCAGCCTGGGTGCGCGAGCGCAGCCAGGGTCAAGAGGCAGCGGGTGGCAGGCTCTGCGCGCAGTTCACGCGAAGGCCGGTGGGAACGTGCGGGGACGCCGCGCTGCGCCAGGCGGTCCATCAGCGAGAAGCGCAGGGAATCGCTGACGAACGGGGCCAGGACCGCAATTTCGTTGGGCGGCGCCTGTTCCACATGCACCAGGTGTGCAATCGTGTCAGCCGTCCAGTCGAGCATTTCGGGATAGAAACGACGCAGAGCCACATCGAACGCAGCGCGGGCCACACCGTCCGCCGTGGGCGTCTCTGCATCGGCGGCCGCGGCGATCTCTGGTCGCCGGCCCGCGCTGACGTGGCGCGTCAGTGCCACCGCCAGCGCCTGCACATCGTTCGAGGACACATGATTGGCGACCAGCGCAACCTGCTGCGCGCACGCGGCCGGCAGCCGTTGCGCCGAGTCCGGGTCCGCGCCCAGAAAAACGCGATAACCAGCGTCCGCGTCGTAGATCAACAGCGCGGATTTCAGGTCGGGCAGCCAGCGCTGCAGCAAATCGTGCGCAACCGGCGTATCCTCTTCCAGGTTATCGGCGATCAGATGGTCATAGCTGCGGAAGAGCTGCGTGCGACACCAGTCATTTGCCAGCAGGGTGCGGCTGAAGACTTCGATTTGCAGAGAGAAATCGAGCAGGTTGTTTTGCAGGCAAAAGGCGCGGAAGTCATTGACCAGTTCTTGCGCCGCCTCGTAGGCCAGCGGTCGGGCCGAATCGTGCTGCCAGGCCTGCTTCAGGCGCCGCGCCACATCGGTGTGGGGAAAGCCCACGAGCGCGGCCTTGTTGAGATTATCGAGCACCTGGCTGATGATGCGCGCCTGGCTGAGGCTGAGCGCGTCCAGGCGACCGCTGTTGACCAGCGGCCGCACCAACCCGGCCATGTAGTATTGCGCTGTTTCGAGGGTAAGAAAGACCGGCTCGCGATCGGGATGGGCAAAGCCAGCTTCGCCCGCAATCAGCGGCCAGTACAACTCGACCTGGTTGCGGGCCAGACCGCCCACGGTCTGTACGGTGACCTGGCTGCCGCTGCGCGCGAGGGCCGGCGCGGCCAGGGCATTCCAGTAAGGCCGGCCCAGGCTGCGCTGCGGCGTCAGCACCAGGATACGCCGCGCGGAGACGCGGCGTTGATTGAGCAGATGGTGCAAACGCGCCACACCCAGGGTCGTTTTGCCCGCGGCCGCCGGGCCGTGAAGGAAAACCTTATTTCCTTCGACGGCCCAGGCGGGTAGATCGGCAAGTTCTGGTTGAGAGGGTAATGATGTCACTTACTTCTGTAACTGCATCGGCATGATGACCTGAGTGTATTCCTCAGGACCGGCGCCCACGGGGCGAATGACGCCCGGCGCAGTGGATCGTGTGACCTCCAGCGCCACCTGCGGCGTGTCAATCGCGGACAGCGCATCAATCAGGTACTTGGCGTTGAAAGCGATTTCGTTGGCGTCGCCTTCGACCAGCGCATCCATCTCGCTGACGTTGTCGCCCAACTCGGCCGACGTTGCGGTGATGGTCAGGGTGCCTGGTTTCAGGCCTTCGCTGGGCGAAAGCTGCACGCGCACGGCATTGGCCGCCTCACGTGCAAAAAGGAACGCCATGCGCACGGTGCGTAGAAAGGCCTGCGTGTCGAGCACCGCGCGCGTTTTGAAACTGCGCGGGATGATAGCGTTGTAGTCTGGGAAAGTCGCGTCTAGCAATTGGCTGACCACGTCCACCTGGTGGTAGCCGCCCTTGCCGTCGCTCTTGCCCCAAATGTGAAACATGATCTGATTGCGTGCGGGTGTAATAGTCACCTCAATCGGGCGCTCGTCGCTGGCATCCGCGGCAATGCGCGCCACTTCGCTGAGCGAACGGGCCGGCACGATGACGGTGTTGCGCGTGCCGCCGATCATGCCCATGCCGCCGCTGCGCCGCGCCAGTCGGTAACCGTCCGTGGCAGCCATCGTCATTCGTTCTTCTTCAAAACGCACTTCGACGCCGGTTAGGGTGGGGCGGCTTTCATCGGTGGAGGCGGCAAAAGCAACCTGCTGGATCATCTGGCGCAGGGTTGCAGGCGGCAGCTCAATCACGGCCGTGTCGCCCCGATCGGCGACCGTAGGGATGGTGGGGAATTCGGCCGCGTCAATGCCCTTGAAATTGGCTTCGTAGCGGGCGCACTTCAAGTTCAGGGTCTGCGTGCGCACAGACAGATCGAGGTCAATCTTCTCGGCGGGCAGTGAGTTGATGAATTCGGACAAGATACGGGTGGGCACGGTGATGGCGCCCTCATCCTCAACCTTGGCCCCAATCCAACAATTGATGCCAATTTCAAGGTTGGTCGCCGCCAGCTTGAGCTGTCCCTGGTCGGTTGCCAGTAAGATGTTGCTCAAGACAGGGAGCGTGCTGCGGGAAGATACCGCGCGTCCGACGATAGAAAGGCCTTTGGCCAGATTTTCTTGCAGGCAAGTAATGCGCACGTGACAGCCTCCTGGGTATGACGAGTGTCGTCCAACGACTCATTGATGGAAGCCAGTATACCATACAACCGGCTTCTGTTCCAATCTCAGCGGCGGTTTACGGCCAGCCTACGGCGGCGCAGCGACGGCGGGTTGTTTTGAAGACAACCTTAAAATTATGAACCAGACAGAAGTAGCGTTTTTGTTGTCAGGTTGTGAAAATCGCAGTTATCTAGCGTTTGGAAAAAAAGACTGTCCTAGATGTTGTGTAGTACAGCTGTTCGGTGGCGTTAACTTGACGTAAAAGGTCAAAATAGGCGGTCTAGGAGCCTCCGCGAAGGGGTTGCACGGGTTTGGCGGGCATGGTAGAATGTTAACGACCGTTAGAGTGGCGCTGGAAGTGTTTAACACATGCGAGTGCATTGCTGCACGTGTTGCCTAACCACTGGGAACCCCGATGTTTTGCACGTATCCCGGCGTGCTGGCACATCGAAGATGAATCCACGTAGCCCATGCCCATACCCGTGTCCGCCTCTGTAACTTGAACGGTCAAGAGCGCCTTGTCAGGCTTGGAGTTTGTCCCCCGCCACCACTGCGGCCACACCCCGGGCTTTGCCGTCTCTGTGTGGCTTGATGACGATGATACCCTGCAGTAAAGACAGGAATGATGGAATAATCATGTCTGGAATTGCCCAAATGACCAGTAGTTTCGCCCCTGCCGTGCATTGGCAGGCTGCTCTGGGTGAACTCAAACTGCAGATGCCGCGCGCGACCTTTGACACGTGGGTCAAAGACACAACCGTGGTCGGCTGTAATCAAGACGAATACACCATTGGGGTTCCCAATGCGTTTGCCAAGGATTGGCTTGAAAACCGACTCGGCGCAACGATGCGGCGCACATTGGCGGCCATTGTCGGCCGCCGGGTTGATCTGCGCTTCGTCGTGCGTAATCGCGAGCCGCTGGAACAACGCAGCGGCGCTGAGTCGCCGCTGCTGCGGGCAGAGCGCGTGCGCGAGGAATCCCCGCGCCAGGAATCGGCCCACAGCAACGGAAACGGGTCAGGCAGCCGCTTGACAACGATGTCCGATGCGGTGTCGTCGCCGCCGCTCAACCCGCGCCACACCTTCGAAGCCTTCATCGTGGGTTCTGGCAACCGGCTGGCGCATGCCGTGTCTCAGTCGGTCGCGGAAAAACCGGGCGAGGCTTATAACCCTCTCTTTCTGTACGGCGATGTCGGTTTGGGCAAGACGCACTTGTTGCAAGCGATTGCGCATGACCTGCAGCGTCGCGGGCTGCGCGTAATCTACGTCTCCTCCGAGGCTTTTACCAACGACTTGATTGGCTCCCTGCGCACCCAAAGCACCGAAGCCTTCCGTGAGAGATACCGCACCTGCGACGCGCTGCTGATTGATGACATCCAATTCATTGCGGACAAAGAACGCACCCAAGAGGAGTTTTTCCACACCTTCAACGCGCTGTATGCGGCCAATCGTCAGCTCGTCCTCTCCAGCGATCGGCCGCCGCGCTCCATTTCGCTGCTGGAAGATCGCCTGCGTTCGCGCTTCGAAGGCGGGCTGACGGCGGACATCAAGGCGCCAGACCTTGAGACGCGCGTCGCGATCCTGCAAGCACGCGCCAACAGCCAGCCGATGCCGGTGCCGGCCGATGTGCTGATGCTCATTGCGCACCGCGTGCAGACCAACATCCGCGAGCTGGAAGGCGCGTTTACGCGCGTCGTGGCGCAGGCGCAGCTGCTGCATCGCCCAATCACGACGGACCTGGCCGAGCGCATTCTGAGCGAGCTGGCGCCCGCGCGCGCCAAACCGACGAGCGAAAGTATCCTGACCTGCGTTTGCGCCTACTACCAAGTCGAGCGCAGCGCGCTGCTCAGCACGTCCCGCGCGCGCAGCATCGTCTGGCCGCGGCATGTCGCGATGTATTTGCTGCGCTCTGAACTTGACCTGTCACTGCCGCAGATTGGCCGCCTGTTGGGCGATCGCGATCACACCACGGTGATGCATGGCGTCGAAAAAGTAACCCAGCACCTGGCCGAAGATGAAACCATACGCAAGCAGCTTGTCGAGGTGCGCGAACAACTCCTGTCCGGAAAATGAGCCGCGCGCGGCGTTTTCACGAAAATAACACGTTTGCTTGTGGATAAGCCCTATCCCAACCTGTGGATAACTACCACGCGCTGTGGATAACTCGACGCCATCCAGACGGCCGCCGACCTGGCGGCCGTCTGCGCGTTCAATCGCCGATACGATAGGTCAAGAAAAGTACAGGGTGGGTGGCCGTGGGCTGCTGGAACAAGGACAAATCGAGATACCCACAAATGCGGAAGCCGGCTTTCAGGTAGACGACAATCGCCGGATTGGAGGCATCGAGTTCGGTGATCAGCCGCTTGACCCCGCGGCGGCGCGCGTAGTCCAGACTAGAGGTCAGCAGACGCGTGCCAATGCCCCAACGCCGCGAAGCAGGCAGGACAAAGACATTGTCGAGTCGCACGGTCTCGCCGGGCAGGTCAACCGCCAGCGTGGCATAGCCCAGGATGGTCTGACCATCCGTGGCGATCAGCAGCACGCTTGCATCCTGGCGCACAATGGCCAGGAAATCGCGCGGCGGCTGTCCATACTTGAGGTTGATCTCCATTGCGGCGATGGCCTCAGCCTCGGTCGCGGCGCGGTAGGTCACGGCGCGCGCGCGTCGCCAATCATGCAGGGCCTTGCGGTGCGTCCAGAAAGAAATCTGGTCATCGGGCGGCAGCTCGTTTGGCGCAAAGTAGCGCGCGTCCAGGGCGTCATCGCCAGCGTGTAATTCCCCGCCGATGGTGTGTGCAGCATAAAGAATCAACACCCCGCGCATCTGTTCGGCGCTGCCAAAGGAGTATACGCCCAACAGGTCGTCGAGCGCCACGTCCAGGCCAGATTCTTCGCGTGTTTCACGGATCGCGGCCTCTTCGGCCGTCTCATCGGCTTCCACGTAGCCGGCCGGCAGCCCCCATGTGTTCGTTCGCGGATCCACGCCGCGCTTGATGAGCACCACGCGCTCACGTTCCTCAACCAGCGTGCCGGCCGCGACCACCGGGTTGACATAGTGAATATAACCGCAGGCCGGGCATACCGGCCGCATGCGGTCGCCAAACTGCGCTTCTTGCAGGGGAGTACCACACTGTGGACAGAACTTGGCTTGCTGCATCGAACGACTCCTGGCCGATTAGCCCGGCTTCACGAAGAAGCCAGAGTCCTATTATCGCCACGCCGGCCGTTCTGTCAACAGCGCGCATCCAGGCGGGTGCATTTCAAACGGGGGCAGGTCGGACTGGGGGAGATTGAAATCCATGCAGCCACTGCCAAGCCCAACCTTCGTGGGCTACGTCCCGACATTGAAGTGCGCCCTCGCCCGGCTACGAAGCAGCGCCCCGTCAACGGGGCTTGATGCCGGACAGTACGCCAGCCCGGTTCACCGGGCGAAGTTCTTTAGCCGGAGGACTTCATCCGCCCGGCGACGACCGCCCGGCGGTGAATCGCGCAGCGCCCCACGGGCGCTGAACGAACATCGCCCGCGGTGTGCGTCTGCGTCGGGACGCCGCGCGATCAATCGCGCTACGCCGCAGCGCCCGTCAACGGGGCTGATGCTGACATCACGCCAGCCGGTTCACCGCCGTTCAGCCGGAGGACTTCATCTCCGGCGACGGGCCCGGTGAACAGCGCCCGTCAACGGGCTGGCTGAACGAACACGCCGCGGTGTTCTGCGTCGTGGACGCCGCCGGCGATCAATCGCCGGTTACGCCAGGCCCGTCAACGGGCTTGATGCCGGACATCGCCAGCCGTCACCGGGCGTTCGTAGCCGGAGGACTCATCTCCGGCGATCCGGCGGCCGCGTCCATCTGAGCCAGACATCCGCCCAGCGACGGCCGCCCGACGGGTGCATTTCAAACGGGGCCGTTCGGCTGAGACCTCGGCGAGCTCGGTCGAGCCGCTAACGGCGAAGCGGGTTGGACGTCGGGCGATTGAAATCGCGGCAACCACTGCCAAGCCCACCCTTCGTGGGCCACGCCCCGAAATTGAAATGCACCCCATCCAGGCGGGCGCATTTACGAGGTACAAGCCCCTCCCGGTCAGGCCCGATAGGGCCTTCGACCTCGTAGCCCGATCCGTTCACGGTCGGGCGGCGTTGGTTGCGCATGCGCTATGCGGCCACCAACGCCGCCGGAGGCCAGACGCCATCCGGCTACGAGGTGCACGCCCCTGCCGGGCGGTCAGGCCCGATAGGGCCTTCGACCTCGTAGCCCGATCCGTTCACGATCGGGCAGCGTTGGTTGGGCGTACGCTGTGCCCTTGTTTGACAAACCGCTAAGATATACTAAAATTCTCTTAGATTTACTGAGGTTTTACGATGCACGACGCAGTCACGACAACCGTAGAACAACCGCATTGGCTGACCTTGAGTGAAGCCGCGAGCCTCCTCGGCGTTCACCCTACCACCTTGCGCTCCTGGGCCGATGCCGGTCAAATTCAGATGTTTCGCACGCCTGGCGGGCATCGCCGCTTTGCCGAAGCGGACATTCGCCGTTTCTTGAACAGCGGGCGTACGCTGATGCCGACGCCGGCGGCAGAAGCCCTTACCAGCAGCATGTTGCAGCATACGCGGGCCGACCTGGCGCAGGAAGCCTCCCATGGCGAGCGCTGGCTTACGACGCCCGACGAGACAGAGCGCCGCCAGCGTCGTGAATCGGGCAAACGCCTGCTGGCGCTGACGATTCAATACCTGGTGCGCGAACGAGGACGGGAGGAAATTGTGACCGAAGGTCGGCAGATCGGCGCGCAGTATGGCGCCACGTCGGCCCAACAGGGTCTTTCACTGGCTGACACCACGCGCGCCTTCTTCTTCTTTCGCGAATCCATGAGCCAGGCCATTCGCGGCGGCCATCCGCCGACGGGTCAGGCGGACGCGGATCTCGCCCGCATCGAGTCGCGCCTCAAGCATTTCATGGACGAAGTCCTGTTTGCCGCCCTGGATGCCTATGAATCCGCACGCCTGACGCCGCCTGGCGGTCGCCCCACATGAATCCATCACCCCATCTTCAGCTTCAGGAGGTCCGTAGCATCTTATGAACTGGCTGTCGCTCATTTCCACCCTGGTCGCCCTCACCTTTGCCGGCTTTGTCCTCTACCGTTACGCCTACCGGGGCGGCGCGCATCTGCTGTTGTGGGGTATTGGCCTGGTTTTATACTCCCTCGGCACCTTTGCCGAGTTTTATCTCTCCCTGCGCTGGAGTCCCACCTGGCTGCATCTGTGGTACATTGGCGGTGCGCTGCTGACAGCCGCCTGGTTGGGGCAAGGCACGGTCTATTTGCTCGTGCGCAAACCGGTCTGGTTGGCGCATGCGCTGATGGCCGTGTTAGCCATTGGCTCCGTCTACGCCGTCTGGCGGACCTTGGCCACCCCGCTGGATGGCCGCGCTTTTTCGGCCGCCGTTGCGGTCAGCGCGCAGTACAAGCAAATCATGCCGCCGGGCGGTGTGCGCCTGCTCACGATTCCCTTCAACATCTACGGCACGCTCGGTCTCGTGGGCGGCGCGATCTATTCGGCCTGGCTTTTCTGGCGTAAGCGCGTGCTGCCCAACCGGGTCATCGGCAATGTGCTGATTGCGATCGGCGGTCTCGCGCCGGCGTTTGGCGGCGTCTTCACACGCCTGGGCCGGCCGGAATTCCTCTACCTCAGCGAGCTGCTCGGCGCGATCGTCATGTTTATCGGCTTTCTCGTCGTCATGACCACGCGACCAGAGGCCAGGCGCAGCCCCATTTCGGGCGCCGGCGGCCGTGCATGGTCGCCTTGATTGCGGGGCAACCACAGCGGGTTGACCCGACGAGCTGAGACCTCATCGCCAGCGCCTGGGTTGACGCACAAAAAAAACAGCCCTCGACGACCATTAGTCGCTGAGGGCTGTTTTCACGTCCCGCATCCTACCACCCAAAGCGCTCTTCGCGCCACGGGTCGCCTTCCATGTGATAGCCGTTCTGCTCCCAGAAGCCTGGCCGGTCGCCGGCCATGAACTCGAGGCCGCGCAGCCACTTGGCGCTCTTCCAAAAGTATTTGGTGGGCACCAACATGCGCAGCGGGTAGCCGTGCTCCGGCGTCAGCGGTTTGCCATCGTACTCGAAGGCCAGCATGGCGTCGGGGTCCTCGGCCAGAATCTCCAGGCTGATGTTGGTCGTAAAACCATTCTCGCCGTGCTCCATGAGATGCGTCGCCTCAGGCTTGACCTGCACCAGCTTCAACACCTCACGCCAGGGTACGCCCGTCCAGGTGGTGTCGAGCTTGCTCCAGCGCGTGACGCAGTGAATATCGGCCGTGATTGTTTTGCGCGGTAAGGCCATCAGCTGCTCCCAGGTCAGGCGCACCGGTTCGGCAACCAGGCCAAAGATGCGAAAATCCCATTTGGACAAGTCCTTGTACAGCGGCACGTTGCCGTAGTGCAGCACCGGGAAGCGCTCGGACAGCACCTGCCCCGGCGGCACGCGCTCGTTCGGCGACCGCGCCGGCACATTGGCTTTCTTCAGGCGTTCCACTTTTCTCAACGGATTATCAAACCACATAAACTGTCTCCCATCCATGATCCAAGGCGACCGGATCGCCCATCAGAAGGCATCCGTCGGCATAGTCCAGGTTCAAACGCGTTCGTTACATTGTGCAAATACTTTGACTAAGCGCCGGCACGGCCGGTCACAGGCCCTGAGACTACAGGGGCGAAGAATCGGAGCCATCGCACAAGTGCATCCGCTGCCGGCGCCCCGTTGCGCTTAGGGCGTCGTCACGATCTTTCCTTTTTTGAGCCAACCGATTATAATACTTGCAACCACACGTCAGTCGCCGCACCCCTTCCAACGCCGGCTCCTTGGTTTCCCGGATCATAGGGCGTCGGCAACTGCATGACTTTCCATTTTTCGCACAGCACAATTGATGTCATGAAGGAGGAAACGATGCGACGTCATCTGATGGTAGTTGTGTTCTTGATGATCAGCTTGGTCGCGCCCATGGGGCCGACCAAAGCGCAAGAAGATGCGCCAGCGTCTACTGCTCCAGCGCCCGCCCTCGCGCCCGGAGATGATGCTGGCTATCATTGGGTTGCCACGTGGGGTGATGCAGCGCCCGTCGGCGTATTTTATCGCCCAGAGGCCATCGCCGCCGACGCGGACGGAAACATTTACGTGGCCGATACAGGTAGTCATCGCATTCAGGTGTTCAGGGTTGACGGCACTTTTGTACGCGCGTTTGGCCGTCTGGGCAACGGAAATGGCGAATTCTATCTCCCACTGGGGATTGCCGTCGGCGGAGACCGCGTCTACGTGGCGGATTATCATAACAGTCGCGGTCAAGTATTTACCCGATCGGGCGCCTTTGTGCGTAGTGTGGGACGCCCAGGTGGGTTCGACGATGACTCTCTTTTTGAGCCAGCAGCCATTGGAGTCTCGCCTACCGGGCGGACTTACCTTTTCGATCTGCGACGCGGCCGCGTGACGCGCTTCAGCGCGACTGGCGCCTTCGAAGCGTACCATCAACTCGATTACCCAGGAGGCCTGACGCTTGCTGTCGGGGCGGCTGGTGAGTTCTACTACCCATCTCAATTTGGTGGAGTGAATCGAGTTAGCCTGGATGGCGCCCTGATTAGAATCGGTGGTGAAACGGGACAGCCAGGTTACATCGAGAAACCAGGAGACCTGGCCTGCGCGCCGGACGGCAGCCTCTGGGTGCATGACGTGAAAACGGAGCGCGTCTTTCATTACAGCACGACGGGCGTCTTCCTGGATAGTTTTCCTGTGACAGGCTGGATGCTCGGCTTAGCGGTTACGGCAAATCGTGTGGTTATTCTGACATCGGCTCCACAAGTGGTGGTTTACAACTGGGCGGGCCAGCAGTTGGATGCTTGGGGGAGGGGAACTTCCTTGATGTTCGATCGCCCCGATCGGCTGGCGGCCGCGCCTGATGGAACCTTCTACGTGTTGGAGAGCTTTGTGCGACGTATCCGCCATCTGGATAGCGCCGGCAATATCCTGGGAACTCTCACGCCCGTGGGAGGTCAGGGGAACCTGGTTTTCCCTAAGGACATTGCCATAGATGGATGGGGGCGACTTTATGTGTTGGACAGCGCATACCGTGACCGCATTGTCCGCTTTGTAGATGGTCGCTTCGATGCAACCTTCAATGCATCTTTCTTCCACAGCTTCACAACAGCCAGTCCATTTGCCATCACGATTACTGGCGATTTCCTGTTCAATATGCTTAGCAATGGCATCACGATCCAGAGCAGCCTGGACGGTGTCTACCTCAATGAGTGGATGAACGAGGCTTCACAGTCAGGGTTTGTAGACATTGATCCGACATCCACGGGCCAATTGTATCGCCTGCAACGATATTACGCACCTTTCGTACGCGGCACAACTTTTCGGGGCATCGTGACCGCGTCATGGGGTAGTGAGGCAGAAACAGCACCCGAACCGGGCAAGTTTGCCTATCCGGCGGCCCTGGCAGCCGACCAACGGGGGCGCATTTTTGTGCTGGACACCGACAACCGTGACCAGGCGCCCCATCACGATCCCGTCTACAGCAGCCGGGTGCAAATTTTCAACGAGAGCGGTCAGTATTTGTCCGCCTTTGGTAGTTTCGGCAGCGGCCAGGGCCAGTTGGCCGCTGCTCAGGCGCTGATTGCGCTGCGCGATGGCCGGATTGTGGTCGCCGATACTCAAAATAACCGGCTGCAGGTTTTTGCACCCGATGGCCCGTTGCCGCCGGGCGCGCCGTTGCCTTCACCAACAACCTGGTCAACGCCGTTGCCGCCGGCGCCAGTCGCCTGGCAAGATCAAGGCCCGGTGGGAAGCAGTGCACCGCTCGAATTGACGCTTCCGCCCACCATTGGCTCGCCGAGTCCCATCCTTGTCAGGTATGGTCGCCAGCAGTTCGCCCGTTCCCTGGATGGCATCCATTGGAGCCGTCAAACATTCAACTTGCCGCTCGAGTATTATCAAGGGCTCCTATACGCAGGCGCTGCGACGCTCGTAACTGGTGGCACTTGGACCGATACGGCCTATCGCAGCACCGACATGGGACAAACCTGGACGCGCCTCGGTGACGCCATTGCCTTTGGCCCCAAGATCATCGCCGCTTCACCGACGTTTGACGATGACGGCATCCTGTTCGCGGCAGCCTATGGCTCGGGATTCTGGCGATCCACCGATCGTGGCGACTCCTGGGAACTACGCAGCCTGGCCGGTCGGCACATTGATAGGCTCAAGGTTGCAGTAAACGCCCAGGGCGCACGCATATTACTGATCGTAGATTATGAAAATCAGATCCTGCGCTCAACGGACGACGGGCTTTCGTGGCAACCAACAGGCACGCGCGGGTCATGGCCCACGTTCTCACCAACCTTCGCCCAGGATCAGACCGCCTTCGCATTGTCCTACCTCCCTGAACTCAGCCGCAGTACCGATGGCGGTATCGCCTGGCACCCAGTGGCAGCTCATGGTCTTCCTAATGACAATGACTCGTGGCGCGGACTTGTCTTGTCGCCTTCCTACGCGACCGATCATACGCTGGCCATCTGGACATCGAAACAAGGCTACATGTCAACTGACGGAGGAGAAAACTGGATGCTGCTCGGCGCGCCATCGAATGACCGTTCGCTGGCGTTCATCGCCTTTGCGCCAGACTACGCAACGAGCCGGCGCATCTGGCACAGCCGAGAGGGGCGAGGAGATGGTTTCACAATGACCACGGACGGCGGTGCGACCTGGCAGCCCGTCATCGAGGGGATGCCCGGCGCCGCCGTGACGAGGTTGCTCGGAGAGGCAGCCAGTCCCTGGGCCGCCACGGCGAACGGCATTTTGTTTGAGAACCGCAATGGGAATACCTGGGACTGGCTGCCTGGAAATGAGATGGAAATGCCAACCCATTCAGCATTCGCGCAATCTCCCAACTTCGAACTGGACGGTACAGCGATTGCGTACCAATCCACAACGACCGACGGCGGGCGAACCTGGCGGCAGATTGGTGATTGGCTAAGTCTAGATTATGGTGATACCTCAGCGGCTGCCTTTGCGCCTGATTTCGTCTACAGCCGTGTTGCTCTCTTTGCGTGGAGGGCCACTGACAGCTCGCGTGGTGACGCAAGAGTGGCCGTTTCTATGGATGGGCTTGCCACCTGGCAGGTTAGGGATCTACCTGTGCTGCCGCCGTACCCCAAGGTCGCCTTGATCGTGAATCGGGGCGCACAAGCGCACCGCTTCTTCGTTGGCGGCGACGGCGGGCTGATCTTTTCGGATGACCATGGGCAAAACTGGACTCTGACTGGTGCGCCGGTGAGAATACAGAGTGTGGTTGGCCTGGTTACCATGAATGAGGGGGGTGGAACCATACTCTACGCGGCCACCAAACCACGCGGCGTCTGGCGTAGCACTGACTTGGGCGTTACCTGGACTGAGTTCAACCGGCGCCTGCCGAACGGACACGCGTGTGCCCTGGACGCAGATCGGGATTTGTTGGTTGTAGGTCTGTGTAATGGTGGTGTATATATCTGGCGCGCAAGCCCGCCCGGATGGGAACCCCTGGGCGCTCCCCTGCCCGGCGGCGTCACGTCACTGTTGGTGCGACGCGGCCTGACCAGCGGCGCCTTGTGGGTTGCAACAGATGGCGGCATCTACAAGACCAACCTGTTCGGACTGCCATCATTTGAAGCGCGCTGGTTCCCATTGGTTCCCTAAGCACTTGCGTTTCGAGTTCACGAACCAAAACGAAACCAGCGTTTCGCAGTGGAACGCACCTTCACAAGCTATTCAGTTATAGGACTTACGCACCCAAGCTCTCAGGGGGTCTGCGACCCCCGTCTGACCACTCGAAACGACGCATTTGAGCCTATGACGCCGGTCGCAGACCGGCTAGGAGCCACTATTGCGTAAGTCCTAAGTTAGTCCAGCATCTGCTCAGGGGCTTGAGGAAGCGGTTACTCAAGCCTTTTGGGGTTGTTTGGCCCTTGCGAACCACTTTATGGCCTTTTCTGTTGAACAGGCGCCTGACCGGTTTGACCCTTCTGGCTGTTCGCCGTACAATGCAGGCGCCCCGACACCCGCATTGGCAGGAATGACCGATGCTCGCTGATTCAGCAGCAACTAACCTGAGCGCCGTCCTGACGGCCACGGCGGCCCGTTGGCCTGACCAGGAGGCCATCGTGTTTGAGGGCACGCGGCTCACCTGGCGCGCGCTCGCGCAGCAGGTGGACAACCTGGCCGCGGCGTTCATCGCCCTGGGCATCGAACGCGGCGATTGCATCGGCATTCAATGCACCACGCGGCCAGAATATATCATCACTTACCTGGCCGCCATGCGCTGCGGCGCAATCCTGGCCGGCTTCAACAGCCAGTACACGCCGCTGGAGGTCAGCCGCCTGGCCGTCCTGGCGCGACCGGCCGTCCTGGTGCTGCAAGCAGACGCCGCGGCCCGCCTGCAGCCTTTCATGCCCAGCCTGACCAGCGTGCGCCACACCGTGATCATCGGCGCGGGCGCGGCCGACGCCGCCGGCTGTTTTGCTGACCTCATCGCCCAGCCCCATCCCGCGCAGGTCGCGACCCTGGCCGCACGTCAGGCGCAGGTGCAGCCAGACGACGGCGCGCTGATGGTCTTCACCGGCGGCGTCACGGGCATGCCCAAAGGCGCGCGGCTCAGCCATGCCAATATCATCAGCAACATCGCCGCGCAGGTGCGCCATCTCGGGTTCTGCAGCAGCGACCGCCTCATGCTGCACTTGCCCATGAATCACGTCAGCGGCGCGGCGCTCATCGCCGTGGGCGCGCTGCTGACCGGCGCCACCCTGGTGATGTTGGAGCGTTTTCACCCGGCCGACACGCTGGCCCTGGCGGCGCAGGAGCGAGTGACGATTCTGGGCCAGGTCCCTACGATGTGGATTTTGGAGTTTTTGCTGCCCAACCTGGGCGAGTTTGACCTGTCATCGCTGCGCATGACGATTGTGGCCGGCGCGCCCACGCCGCCGGCGATCATGCGCCGCCTCGCCACCCTGGCGCCTGTCACCGTCCACGGCTACGGCCTGACCGAGTCCGCGGGCATGGTGACTTACACCCGGCCGACGGACGACGTGGATACGCTGATTCGCTCGGCCGGCTGCGCCGCGCCTGAGTTTGAGGTGCGCATCGTGGACGCCGCGCGCCAACCGCTGCCGCCAGGCCTGGACGGCGAGATCGCCGTGGCCGGGCCTTGTGTGATGACAGGGTACGTGCAGAACCCCGCGGACAACGACACTGCGCTGAGCGCCGACGGCTGGCTCTACACCGGCGACATTGGCCGCCTGGATGAGCACGGCTATCTGACGGTGGTGGGCCGGCGCAAAGAGATGTTCATCACCGGCGGCTTCAACGTCTATCCGGCGGAGATCGAAGCCTACCTGGCGGAGCACCCCAAGGTCGCCTTCTGCGCGTGCCTGGGCAAGCCAGATCCGGTCATGGGCGAGGTGGGCGTCGCTTTTGTCGCGCCGCGCCCCGGCGCCACGTTGACCGTGCAGGAGATGCGCGTGCACTGCCGCCATGGCCTGGCGCGCTACAAGACCCCGGCTGAGTTCCGTATCGTTGACAGCCTGCCGCTGACGATCGCGGGCAAGGTGGACAAGGCGACCCTGGCGCAGCGGGTGTAAGCCTCCGGCCCCGATTGGGCGCCGGTTTGGATGGTGTGGAATCAATGCTTATCCTACATGGATCCTGGTTGGCCGCAGAGAGGGTGGAGACATTTTTCCTCTGGGGTGAGATCGCGGCCGACGCGGACGGTCGCAAAGGGCGCCGTCGCGCGGCCCCGCGCACGCCAGAGGGGCATCCGACCCAGGCGCCTGCGGCGCAGCTGCTGCGCGCCGCGCGCCTCAGCACGGGCAGCGGCGTAAGCAAAGGCAGCGCCCTGGCGCGCCTGCCCACGCTCAACGGACAGCCGTTGCCGTCTCGCGCATCGAGCGTGGAAAGCGATGCGCAACCAACCCTGACGGATTGGGTGATTGACGGCCTGGCGCTCAACGCGCCGGCTGCCCTGAGCGCCCTGGTGACATGGCCGGCCGCGGCCGCGCCTGGCATCACCCTGGGCGCAGACCTGCGCTTCTGGATTGCCGCGGCGCGTTTTGCCCTGGAACTGCTGGCCCGCCAGCGCTATGTTCCCACCCTGGAGGAGGCGGGCAATACCGTGGCCGCGCGCTGGCAAGCCGCCTGGGTGGACGCCGACGAACAGGCGCGTTTCCAATGGCTGGTGAACGCCATGCCGCCGGCCTGTCGCAGCCTGCGCGCACCGAACGCCGCCTGGCAGCCGCCTGGCCCGTTGAGCCTGCTCACCGCGGCGCTGACTACCTGGGTGGATCAACAGGTGCGGGCCTGGGCTGGCCCCATGCAGCGCGCGCTGCCCCGACGCCCGGCATCAGGCCCGGTGCGGGCGTGGATTGACGCTTTGTTCAGCCCCCAGGCGCTGGTGAGCGGCGCGAACTTCCAAATCAGCGGCCTGGTGGGGCAGGTCAAACGCTGGCTGGAAGATTTGCAGCAAGCGACCACGGCCGGCTTCCGCGTGTCGTTCCAGCTCCAAACACCCGCAGTCGTCACCGCGCCCGGCGAACGCAGTTGGACCGTGCATTACCTGCTGCAGGCCACGGATGACCCCAGCCTGCAAGTGCCGGCTGAGCAGGTCTGGCAGGAGGCCGGCAGCACGCTGACCCTGCTCAATCGCCGCCTGGTGCAGCCGCAGGAGCGACTGCTCACCGGATTGGCCAAGGCCGCGCGGCTCTTTCCGCCTCTCGAACCGACCCTGCGGGATGCCCGCCCGAGCAGTGCGGCGCTGACCACGCCCGAAGCCTACACTTTCTTGCGCGAGGCGGCCCCGCTGCTCGAACAGAGCGGGTTCGGCATTTTGACTCCGCCCTGGTGGCAGAAGCGCTCGGCCGCGCTGGGTGTGCGCCTGAAGCTCAAGCAAAAACAGACGGCCAGCGAGGCCAGCGGATTGCTTTCGTTTGATAAGGTGGTTCAGTACGACTGGCAGTTGGCCCTGGGCGAGGAGCCACTGACGGAAGAGGAGTTTGCGCGCCTGGCCGCGCTCAAAAGCCCGCTGGTGCAGATTCGCGGACAATGGGTTGAATTTCGGCCTGAGCAGGTGGAAGCTGCGATCCGTTTCTGGGAAAAGCGCCGCGCGCAGGGGGAGTTGAGCCTCCTGGAGGCCATGCGTCTGACGCTGGGCGACGGCACCCAGAGTGCGGTGGATGGCTTGCCCATCACGGATGTGGCCCTGGATGGCTGGCTAAAGGACTTGTTCCAGGGTCTCAAGCGCCACGATCAACTGGAGCCGCTGCCGGCGCCGGCTGGCTTCGTCGGCGCATTGCGCCCGTACCAGGCGCGCGGGCTGGCCTGGCTGGTTTTCCTGCGCCGCGTCGGCCTCAGCGGCTGCCTGGCTGATGACATGGGGCTGGGCAAGTGCCTGAGCGCCGATACGCTCATCACGGTCAACGGCGCAGGGCTGGCGGCCGAGGCGCTGTGGGAGACCTACGCGGGTGAGCCGTCCTTCGACGGTGAAGGCTTTTGGGCGCAGCCGCGCGCGCCGCTTCTCGTCCAGGCCCGGCAAGAGACCGATGGCCGCCTGGCGGCCGCACCGGTGCAGCGTCTCTATCGCCAGCTCGTGGATGAGCCGCTGCGCCGCGTGACCCTGGCCAACGGCTGCCATGTGACCATCACCCGCCGCCATCGTCTGTTGACGCGCCAGGGCTGGACCAACGATCTGCACACCGGCGATGCCATCCGGTGCGTCTCCTGGGCCGGAGCCGCACCGGATGGCGTTGCGCCGACCGCCGCGGACGGGTTTGATGAGCCTACGACCTTCAGCCCGATCACCGCCATCGAAACGGCGCCGTATGCCGGTTGGGTCTACGATCTGGAGATCTCCGGGCATCACAATTTTGTCGCCAATGGCATCCTGTGCCACAACACGATTCAGACAATCGGCATGGTCTTGCACGGCCGTGAGCAAAATCCGCAGCCTGACCCGGTGCTGCTGATCTGCCCGACCTCGGTGGTTGGCAACTGGGAGCGCGAAATTGGGCGTTTTGCCCCTTCGCTGCGCGTCTTGGTGCACCAAGGCGCCAACCGCTTGAGCGGCGAGGACTTCGTGACCGCCAGCCAACAGGCCGATATCGTCGTGAGCAGCTTCAGCCTGCTCGCGCGCGACCGTGAACTGCTTGGGAAAGTCCGATGGGGCGATGTCATCCTGGACGAGGCGCAAAACATCAAGAACCCGGCCACCAAGCAGGCGCAGGCCGCGCGCAGCCTGGCCGCGCGGCACCGGCTGGCGCTGACCGGGACGCCGGTCGAAAACCGCTTGACCGATCTGTGGTCCATCATGGAGTTTCTCAATCCCGGCTACTTGGGATCGCAGCAAGCGTTCCGCAGCAAGTTTACGCTGCCGATCGAGCGTTACCATCAGCCCGAACCGGCCGCGCAGTTGAAGGCCCTGGTGCAGCCGCTGCTGCTGCGCCGGGTGAAGACAGACCCCACCATCATTCAGGACTTGCCAGAGAAGAACGAGATGAAGGTCTTCTGCAACCTGACCGCGGAGCAGGCGACGTTGTACGAAGCGGTGGTGCAAGATTCGCTGCGGCAGATTGAGGAAGCGGACGGCATGCAGCGCCGCGGCCTGGTCTTGTCCACGCTCATGAAGCTCAAGCAGGTGTGCAATCACCCCGCGCAGTTCCTGGGCGACCGCACGACGAGTGAGCTGGCCGGCCGCTCCGGCAAGCTCAACCGTCTGTCTGAGATGCTGGAAGAGGTGCTGTCGGTGAATGACAGCGCGCTGATCTTCAGCCAGTTCTACGAGATGGGCGAGATGCTGGTGCAGCACCTGGCGTCGTCCTTTGGCGAAGAACCGCTCTTTCTGCACGGCGGCGTGCCGGCGCGTCACCGCGACGAGATGGTGCGGCTGTTTCAGAGCGGCGACGGCCCGCGGCTGTTCGTGCTTTCGATCAAGGCGGGCGGTGTGGGCCTGAACCTGACGCAGGCCAACCATGTGTTTCACTTCGACCGCTGGTGGAATCCGGCCGTCGAAAACCAGGCCACCGACCGCGCCTTCCGCATCGGGCAGCAGCGCAACGTGCAGGTGCATAAGTTCGTCTGTGCGGGCACCCTGGAAGAGAAAATTGATCTGCTGATCGAGAGCAAGAAAGACCTGGCCAACAGCATCGTCGGCGCGGGCGAGTCGTGGTTGACCGAGCTTTCCACCGCGCAACTGCGTGATCTGCTGGTGCTGCGGCAGGATGCCGTCTCGGTTGAGGAGGGAGCATGAGTCCACGCCGCGCGTCGTCACGCTTCGACGATGATGATCGCTACTTCGCGCCATCGAAGCCATTGCGGGCTGACGGCATCCGCGCGGAGCATCAAACGGGCGCGTTTGCCAAGAGTTGGTGGGCCGATCGCTGGATTGCGGCCTTGGAGCGCCTGGTGGACAGCGGCCGCCTGGCGCGCGGTCGCAGCTATGCGCGCAAAGGGCAGGTGCTGGAGATCAACATCGAGCCGGGCAAAGTCAGCGCCCGCGTGCAAGGCTCCCGACCTGCCCCCTACAAGATTGCCATCAGCGTGGGGCAGCTGACGAACCAGGAATGGGAGCGCGTGCTGACAGCGTTGGCCGGCCAGGCCATCTTTGCCGCCAGTCTGCTGAACGGCGAAATGCCGCGCGATGTCGAGACGGCCTTCAAAGCCGCCAAAGTCTCGCTCTTTCCTGAGACCCGCCACGATCTGACGACCACGTGCTCCTGCCCGGATGCGGCCAACCCGTGCAAACACCTGGCCGCGGTCTTCTACCTGCTCGGTGAGCGCTTCGACCAGGATCCGTTCCTGATTTTTCGCCTGCGCGGACGCACGCGCGAAGAAGTCTTGAGCGCGCTGCGCACCCGTCGCGCGGGAGAGGCTGCGGCCAGCGCTGCGACCGCGGCCGATAAACCGGCCGATGGCCGGCCGCTGGATGAGCTTATCGCATCATTCTGGCAGGAAGGCGCGGCCTTAGACCATTTCACCGTCAGCATTGTCGCGCCAGAAGTAGGCGCGCTGCTGCTCAAGCGCCTGGGCGCGCCGCCGCTGGGCCAGGAAGCCAACGAAATGAACATCGCTTTGACGCGCACCTACGCCGCGGTGACGAGCCAGGCCCTCGATCTGGCCTTTGGGGAAGAAGAGGAGCCGCCGACGTCCTAGTTATTCATGTCGGGGGCATAAGCGTGGATGAAAACAGGCAATCCGCGGCCTATTGGTTGGACGCGCGGCAAATGGTTCCAGATGCTTTGGCAGCCGCCAACATGCTGCGCTGGCCCTCGTCGCGTCTTTGATTTGCAGGCGCCTGGCTTGCAGGGAAACATCATGCCTGAACTACCGGAAGTAGAAACGATTGTACGTGAACTGCGCCATGACCTGGTGGGGCGGCGCATCGTGGATGTGGAGGCGCGGTGGGAGCGCACGGTGGCGACGCCCCGGGCCGCCGAGCTCAAGGCAGCCCTGGCGGGCCGTCAGATCATGGGCGCTGACCGGCGCGGCAAGTATTTGCTCTTTGCACTTTCTGACGGCCAGACGCTGATCATTCACCTGCGCATGACGGGCCAATTACATGTGGTTGGCCCAGAGGCCGCGCCTGATCAGCACACCCACCTGGTGTTGACGCTCGATTCAGGGCAGCGTCTCTTCTTTCGCGATCAACGCAAGTTCGGCCGGGTTTACGCGGTGGCCGATGCCGCGACGGTTTTGCGCCCATTGGGGCCGGAGCCGCTCGATCCTGACTTCACCCCACAACACCTGGCTGCGCGCCTGGTCGGACGCAAAGCGCCGATCAAAAGCTTGCTGCTCGATCAGCGCCTGATTGCCGGCATTGGCAACATCTACGCCGATGAAATTTTGTTTGCCGCGGGCATTGATCCCCGGCGACCGGGCCGCGATCTGCAGATGAATGACGTGGCGCGCATCCACAGCGTGGCGCGCCAGGTGTTGGCGCAGGCCATCTTCGACCGCGGCAGCAGTCTGCAAAATTACCAGCGCCCGGGCGGCGGCAAAGGGGAAAACCAGGAACGCCACCAGGTTTTTCGGCGCACCGGCAAACCCTGTCTGCGCTGCGGCGCCGCCATCGTGCGCATTGTCATCGGCCAGCGCGCCACCCATTTCTGCCCGCAGTGCCAGCGTTGATTCTTAAGCCAATGGCGTGCGCTTGGCGGCGCTGAACTGCGCCTGCAATTCTGATTCGCGCGCGCTGGCGGCTTTCTTGCCTTCTTCCAGCGCCAGGTTGATGCGATTCCGCACCTGCGTCTGCAAGTCTTCGCCAGACGCGGGCGTGAGCAGTAAGCCGGCCACGTAGCCGCTTGCCATGCCCAAGCCAATGCCCACCAAAAATCCAAATAGCTTCTTCATGTGGTTTTGCTCTTTTCTCCTACACGTCGCGCCTGCATCCATGCTTCCGTTCAGGCTCGGACCTCGTACGGATGGATTATACACCGGACTCTCAAAGACAATCAAACAGGCCGCGGCGTGTGATGCAGCGGCCTGTTTGGACATCGAATGAGAAGCGCAATCAGCGGTCGTTGTTGCGGCTGATTAATCCCTGGAGGAGAAAGCCCAAGCCGGCGAGAATGATGAAGACGGGCCATAAACGCGCGAGTTGTGCGGCGATGTCGCCGGTGATTCTGCCGGTGGTGTAGGCAAAACCGACAGCAGCCACTGCCAGGCCAACGAACGCCCACAACAGGTGGCCCCAGCGTCGCCAATGCAGGAGCCAATTGATCCCACTGCTGACGCCGACCAGGAAAGGAAAAATCGGCCAAGCGACGGTCCAATCCTGCCCAAACCAACCAAAATTGTACCAGCCGAGGAAGAAGACGCCGAGCAATGTCATAAAAATAGCGCCGCCCAGGTCATCGGGATTGGCGGCCTGGTTGGTAAAGTAGCGGACAATGAGCGCCAGTCCGCCGATAATTAAGAAAACCGGCCAGAAGGCTTCCAGTCGCACGCCAGGGACCTTGAGATTTTGCAGCAAGAACCAAACGCCAACCAGGATCAGGATGATGGCTGGTATGATTGGCCGTGAACGTTGTGATTCCATGGTTTTCCCCCCTCTGTTGCGAAAGAATTGACTTGAGAATGCGCCGAACCAGTTCGGTAGTCCAAGGCGCCGGGAGTTGAGGACGTTTAAGGTAATGCGCCAGGGCAACGGTGATCACTCTTTGCCCTGGCGCACGAAGTTCAGATGCTGGTTCCAGGCGTGGTCTGCACAGGCGGGGCGCTTGCTTCCACTTCGGGCGCTTCGGGCATGACAATCAACGCCAGAATATAGAGCATGACGCCCAGGCCCACGGTGGACAGCGATGCGATCACCCAGACGATGCGCACCAGGCTGGCATCAAGTCCCAGGTAGTCGGCCAGGCCGGCGCAAACGCCGCCGATCATGCGATTGCGGCGGCTGCGCGCCAGCGAACGATCCCCACGAATGACGCCCTTCCAGTCAACACCGCGGCCAGAGATGCCGAGGAGCAGGATAATCCCCATGCCGATGAGCACGGCCGGCCAGAACAACTGCCAGAAGGTGCGCCACACCGCGCGCAGGGGGATCACGTCAAAATTGCTCAGCAGGAACAGGATGCCCGCAGCGATCAGGATGCCGCCCCAGAGCAGGCCGCGGTTGCCTTCACGACCGGCCCATGCGCGCAGCGCCGCGCCGCGCTGTGCGGCGACCGGCTTGTTTGCCGCATGCTCGGCTGTTTCTTCAGGCAGCACCATCGCCATCACCAGGTAAGCCAGGGCGCCAGCTCCGCCAAAAAGAATCGAAACCAGCCACACAATGCGGATGATGGTTGGATCAATTCCCAGGTACTCGGCCAGGCCGCCGGCCACGCCAGCCACCTGGCGTTCCGTTCGTGAGCGATAGAGACGCCGCGATTCATGATTGGGTGTCGCGTCAATAATAAGCGGTTGCTGATTCATCGTCATACTCCTTGCACATCTATTGGATAGTCATTAGCGCCGGCTGTGTCAACTCGGCGCAGAATGTGTCTTGATGCACTCAGAGTCCAATACGCACAACCGCCAAACAAAGTTGCGTCGCGCGAAATCAAAAGCCCTCGCTGATTGATGTTCAGCAAGGGCTTTCAGGCGGCGGTAATGAACTGATTCAGGCCGGCAAAGGCGCCGGGGCGCTTGGCAGCGACCCGCGGGGGTCGCGCCGGTCATCGGCCGGCCGCGGGGTTGAGGATGCCCCAGCGCTGCTTGGCGATGCGCCGCGCGGCGCCTGCGGAAGCGGCGCAGGCAAGTCAGCCAGCAGGGCCAAGAACTCATCGTGCGACAGGGTTTCCTTCTGGATCAAGGTCTTGGCGAGTAAGTCTAGTTTGTCGCGATAGTTTGCCAGGATCGCCTTGGCTCTGAGATAGGCGTCATCCACGATACGGCGCACCTCGCGGTCAATATCCTCAGCTACGTCCTCGCTGTAGTTGCGCTGTTCGCTGATTTCACGCCCCATGAAGACCAGGTCGTCCTTGCGACCGAAAACCATCGGGCCGAGTTTGGGACTCATACCGTACTGGGTCACCATCGAACGCGCCATCTTCGTCACGCGGTCCAGATCGCCCGCGGCGCCGTTGGTGATGTCCGTGAAGACCAGGGCCTCGGCCGCACGGCCGCCCAGCGCCATGGCCAATTCATCTTCGAACTTGGTCTTACTCTTCAGCACAGTGTCGTTCTCAGGCACCGACATCGTGTAGCCGAGCGCCATGCCGCGTGAAATGATGCTGATTTTGTGAATCGGATCGCAGTTGGGCAGCATATGCCCGACCAACGCATGGCCGGCCTCGTGATAGGCGATAATCTCTTTCTCACGGTCCGAGATGATGCGACTGCGACGCTCTGGCCCAGCCATCACCCGCTCCACGGCTTCCTGCAGTTCAGGCATGCCGATCTTGCGCTTGTTGCGTCGCGCCGTCAAGATGGCGGCCTCGTTGAGCAGGTTCTCCAAGTCAGCGCCCACAAAACCAGGCGTTTGGCGCGCCAGCGACTCCAGGTCAACGTCGGCGCCTAACGGCTTGCCCTTGGCGTGCACTTCCAGGATGGCCTTGCGCCCCTTCATGTCAGGGCGATCCATGACCACCTGGCGATCGAAACGACCGGGGCGCAGCAGCGCGGGGTCAAGAATGTCAGGCCGGTTGGTGGCGGCCACGACGATGATATTGGTGTCCGTGTCAAAGCCATCCATCTCAACCAGGATCTGATTGAGCGTTTGCTCGCGCTCGTCATGACTGCCGCCCAGGCCTGCGCCGCGATGGCGGCCCACGGCGTCAATCTCGTCAATGAAGATGATGCAAGGGCTGTTGCGCTTGGCCTGCTCGAAGAGATCGCGCACGCGGCTGGCGCCAACGCCCACGAACATCTCGACAAATTCCGAACCGGAAATCGAGAAGAAGGGCACGCCCGCTTCACCCGCCACGGCCTTGGCCATCAACGTCTTGCCCGTGCCAGGCGCGCCCACCATCAGCACGCCCTTGGGGATACGCGCGCCCAGTGCGGCAAACTTCTGCGGTTCCTTGAGGAACTCAACCACTTCTTGCAGCTCTTGTTTGGCTTCATCGGCGCCGGCCACATCCGCAAACGTCACGGTGGGTTTGTCGCCGGTGAACATGCGCGCGCGGCTCTTGCCAAAAGCCATGGCCTGATTGTTGCCGCCCTGCGCCTGGCGCAGCAAGAAAAAGAAGAGCGCGCCAATGAAGACCAGCGGCAACAGGCTGCCCAGGAAGGTGAGCCAATTCCCCACATCGCTTGGCGGCTCCACGCGCAGATCAATCAGGTTGAGCTGCGCAGTCGTCACGCCGAGGCTGATCAATTGTTCTGTGAGACCAGGCGTCGGCTCCTTGCGCGAAATGACCACCTGATCACTCGCCTTGCAGGCCTTTTCGACTGCATTTTGACCCTCTACGCACGGGCGCACGCGCACCTCGTCGCCGACAATGGACACGGATGCTACTTTACCCTGTTTGATCCATTCGGCAATCGTAGAAATTTCCTGCGTTTCAACCTGGCTGGTTTGTGGAAACAAGCTGAAAAAAAGCGCAACCACAGCCACCAAGATGAGTAAGTATACGAAACCGTTCTTCGTCCAATTCGCGTTCACGAAGTCCTCCCCGCCAGGCCAAAGTGAGTTGACATGCCTGACGGCGGTCGTCTAAAACCGTGGGGGCATTATACCAGAGACCCACTAAATGCGCTAGCTGTTTAGATTACAATCACTCGCCTGGCCTCGCGCCTCGCTGCAAGGTCAGCGCAGCCGCTCACCAGAAGTTACCCTCGACAGACCTTTGACAACATACCCACCCCATGCTATACTGACTTCACTCAACAACCTAGCAGGGTCATACAAGCGCCGGCAGGAACTTCTGTCGTGCGCCATGTGGGGGAAACCGGTGTGAAGCCGGTGCTGTGCCGCAACTGTAACCATGAAACAATGATTGAATCATGGAAGCCAGAATACCCGCTTGATGACCGCTCTGGAACCTTCGAGCGAAAGGGGCGGGGCATGAAGAATCTTCATGATCTGTCACCCTTGTCATGCGACAAGGGTGTTTTATTTGCTTGCCTGTTAGACCGTGGTTCACAGGCAAACGTCACACCGCGGCGCCGCACGCGCCATCTGGTTCGCGCCGTCTTCTCCTGTCTCGTTTTGGCGATCTTGACCGTGACAGTCGCGCTGACGCCCGCCGTGGCCGCACAAAGTCCCGCGCCCGCTCTCAGCAGCGAATGTCACGTCCATGGCGCTGAACCATTCGAACGCTGCGCTGCGCTCACAAGCAACACATGGCCCGCACGGATGGCAGCCGCGGCGCGCGCACTCAACTGGCTGCACACCCAGCAGCAGCCCGATGGCAGTTTTGGCGCGCGCACGGCCGACGCTGTCTACATCATTGGTCGCGCAGGCGAAAACCCGGATGGGCCAGCCTGGCAGCCGGGCAGCGCCAGCGCGCTGGACGCGCTGCAAAGTCAGGTTCCCGCCTATTTGACAGACGCTGGCCGCACGGCCAAGTTCCTGCGCGCCGTTGCCGCAACCGGCCAGGATGTTCATCACGTCAACGGCGTTGACCTGGTGGCGCGTGTGTCCAACTACTACAACCCATCAACCGGCCTGTACCATCCCGGCCACCTCTACTACCACACGCTGGCCGTGCAATCCCTACGCCTGGCGGGGCAACCTGTACCGGCGCCGGCCGTGTCCGCCATCCTCAACCTCCAACATCCCACAGGCGGCTGGGAGTGGCGCATCGGCGGCCCCCTGGATGAGGTGGACACCACCGGTCTCATTCTGGAGACGCTGCCCCTCGCCGCAGTTCCGATCACGAGCACAACCGTCATGTCGGCTGTCAATTTCCTGGCCACCACACAGCACGCGGATGGCGGCTGGAGTCTCAACGCGACCGGCGCCACCAACAGCAATTCAACCGCGCTGGCCCTGGCTGGTCTGCTCACCGCAGGCCGCAACCCTCTGGCGGCCCCGTTTGTGCGCGGCCAAGAAACACCATTGTCAGCCCTGCTGGCGCTGCAAGCGGCTGACGGCGGCTTCAATTTCATGGCGACGGCCGCCGGTGAACGACTGATGGCAACTCTGGATGCGTTGGATGCCTTGCTGCGCCCGTATCCTGGCGATGTGCTGCCGCCCGCGCGCGTCTTTTTGCCCCTCGTCGCTCGATACTAACATTTCCGGAGTCTGCGAGACGTCGGGAGTCTAAGAAGCCTGAGGAAGGATTATGTTTTCAAGACGCAGTTTATCATTTGTTCTCATCGCCTGCGCCCTCTTCGCAGCCGCCATCCCCACGAACGCAGCGCCGGTCACTCCCAACACCGTCGGCGTTGTCGTTCAATACCCAGACGGCCGCGTTGAAACGCGCACGGTGACATTTTCTGAGCCAACCATCACGGGGCTGCAGGCCCTGCAACGCGCTGGCCTTTCATTGGAACTGAGCGGCGCCCTGGTGTGCAGCATTGCCGGCAGCGGCTGCCCCAGCGCGGACTGTTTTTGCGGCTGCCCTGCGCCCTTCGACCCCTGTTACTACTGGTCCTATTTCCATTGGAACGGCCGCGCCTGGCAGTTCGCCGCCGTGGGCGCGGCTGAGCATCAGCTTCACGATGGCGATGTAGACGGGTGGCGCTGGAGTCAGGGAGAGCCGCCCGATGCAGCCGCCTACACGCAGTTCGCGGTGCAGCGCGCGCTCGGCTGGCTGCACACACAGCAGCAGGCCGACGGCAGTTTCCACGGTTTCGGCGTGGGCGCCACGGCCGACGGTGTACTGGCCCTGGCCGCGGTCAACGAAAACGCGACCGACTGGCGCGTAGGCAGCGGGCCTAGCGCGCTCGATTACCTGGCCGCCCAGGCCGCCGCATTTGCCAGCAACGCCGCCGCCACGGGCAAATTGATCCTGGCCGTCAGCGCGGCCGATGCCAACCCCACCAGTTTTGGCGGCCTCAACCTGTTAACCCGGCTGGCGACGTTCGCAGGCGCTGGCGGCCGCTTCGGCGCCAGCAACTGGGACCAGGCGTATGCCATGCTTGCCCTGCACGCCAGCCAGGCGCCGCTTCCGGCCGGCGCGGCCGGCCACCTGCTGGCCGTACAAACGACCGCGGGCGGCTGGGGCTTCCTGCCGGGCGACGCGGCCGATGTGGACAGCACCGGCCTGGTGATGCAGGCGCTCGTCGCGGCCGGCGAACCACTCAATAGCCCGGCCCTGACCCAAGCGCGTGCGTTTCTACACACGCAGCAGAACGCGGATGGCGGCTTCTCGTACCAGGCGCCTTATCCAACCAGCGTCAGCTCGACGGCCCTGGCGATGCAAGGATTGATTGCCGCAGCCGACAATCCGCTGGCCGCGGGCTGGACTATCAGCAGCACAACGCCTTTGCAGGCCTTGTTGGTGCAGCAGAGCATGGACGGCGGTTTTGCGGGCTCTAGCGGCGCCAATGATCTCTTTTCAACGGTGTCTGCCTTACCGGCGTTGGTGGGTAAACCGCTGCCGCTGCGCGGCCGCCAGGTCGCGCTCGACCACGCGCTGACCTGGCTGCGCGCCCAGCAGCAAACAGACGGCAGCTTTGGCGGCCCCGGTCAAAGCACCGATGCCGTCTTTGCCGCGGTCAGCGGCGGGCAAGATCCCGCCGCCTGGACGCACGGCGGCCCCAGCCTGCTCGATTACCTGGCGACCCAGGCCATGACTTACACCCTTTCCTCGACGGCCGCCGCGGGCAAGCTGACGCTGGCGCTGCTGGCGGCGCAGCCCGACCGGCCGCCGAATCGTTTTGGCGGCGTCAACGTGGGCGGCCGCGTGCTCGACGCCTTCGATCATCACAGCGGCCAAATCGGGAGCAGCCTGTATGACCACGGCTTTGGCCTGTTGGCGCTGTCCGCGCAGTATGCCCCGGGCCGTTGGTTGGCCCGCACATGGCTGCGCCAACGTCAACTGACCAACGGTGGATGGGAGTTCGGCGGCGGATGGGGCGCCGACACGAACACGACGGCCGTGGCGCTGCAAGCCCTGCTGGCGGCCGGCGAGCCAGCCGAGGCGCCCTCCGTGCGGCGCGGCCTGGCTTTTCTGCGCCAGCAGCAGAATCCAGACGGCGGCTTTCCCTATCAAAAACCCTGCGGCTATGCCGGCTGTGAAGCCACCGATGTGAATTCGACCGCCTACGTAGTGCAGGCGCTGCGCGCAGCGGGGGACAACCCCGACGGATGGGCCTGGAGTCGGCACATGACGGCGACCAATCAGATCACATTGACTCTATACACGCCGCTTGATGCGCTGCTGGCTTTGCAGAGCCAGGACGGCGGCTTTGTCGGATTTAGCGGCGCCAATGATCTGTACGCGACGCTGCAAGCGGCGCCTGCGGCGGCATTGCGCGCGCAACCACTGGCCCGCCGCGCCACGTGGTATTACCCGGGCATCCGGCGGTAGTTGCAGGATAGACTTCGGAAGTCTCGCAGACTTCCGAAGTCTGAGAATGAACCATGACCAAGCTGCATCATCTCCCCCAGCACCTGTTTAGCTGCATGCGCCCTGCCGTCGTACGCGGACTGCTCTTTGGGCTGCTCCTGGCCTTGGCGTGCGGACTGGGCGTCAACCAGACGGCCGCGCGGCCGCTGAGCCATCAGGCCGGCCTGGTCGTGCAGTTTGGCGCCAACCAGGTGCAGACGTACTGCGTCAACTTCGACACAGACACCATCAGCGGGCTGCAGCTGCTGCAGAACGTCCCCAGTCTGCAGGTCATTTACGATGCAACCAGCACGGGGATGGGCGCGGGCGTGTGCAAAATCAACAATGACGGCTGCAGCTTCCCCATCGAAGACTGCTTTTGCCAGTGCCAGGGGCTGGCGTGCGTCTACTGGTCCTACTGGCATCTCCAACCCAACAACACCTGGGATTACTCGTCGTTGGGCGCCAGCAGTTTTGTGCTGACCAATGGTCAGGTGGATGGTTGGCGCTGGGGCGCGGGCACGACCAACAGCGCGCAGCCTCCGCCGGTCATTACCCTGGCTGAAATCTGCCAGCCCGCGCCAACGGCTACTCCTACGCTTACCCCAACGCCTCTGCCAACCGCCACGCCGACGCCTGCGCCAACCGCTACGTCCACGCCCAGCGCCACCCCCACGCTAACGCCTGTC
>UETR01000032.1_pt1 | contig 34826 bp, 26 predicted proteins | sample 1817881 | NCBI WGS metagenome assembly UETR01 (sample SAMEA4730918, study PRJEB27012) | Candidatus Amarolinea aalborgensis | place: Denmark | collected 2014-01-09
GGACACCCTGCGCGCCGATGGCGTAGACACAGCGGGTCTGCGCTTCAGCCGCGAGGCGCGCACCGCGCTGGCTTTCGTTTCGCTGCGCGCGGACGGTGAACGTGACTTCATGTTCTACCGCCATCCCAGCGCGGACATGCTCTGGCGGCCTGAGGACGTTGACACGGTCTACGCCGGGCAGACTCGCATCTTTCACTTTGGCTCCATCTCGCTGATCGGGGAACCGAGCCGCAGCGCCACGCTGGCAGCCGTGGCCGCGGCGCAGGCGGGCGGCGCGCTTATCTCGTACGATCCCAATCTGCGCCTGCCGCTGTGGCCTTCGCCCGAAGCCGCGCGCGCGGGCATGTTGGTGGGTTGGCAGTACGGGCAGGTCATCAAGGTCAGCGAAGAAGAGCTGGCCTTCCTCAGCGGCGCGACCGACGACTCGACTGAGCTCGCCGAAGTCCTGGCCGAGGGCGCGCGGCGCTTGTGGCACGACGCCCTGCGCCTGCTGGTGGTGACGCAAGGCCCCGGCGGCAGTTCCTACTTCATGCCGGCGGCCGCCGGGCACGTGCCGGGATTCGCGGCCAAGCCCGTGGACACGACGGGCGCGGGCGACGGGTTCGTGGCCGGCCTGCTGAGCGGCCTGCTTGCCTGTGACCTGGCCTGGAATGAGGACGATGTGCGGAGCGCCTTGCGTTTGGGCAATGCGGTCGGCGCCTTGACGACGCAGGAGCGCGGCGCCATTCCCGCGCTGCCGACCCGCGCCGTCGTGGATGCGTTCCTGGCAGGTTCTGGCGCGTGAGTGGGTATGACTGGCTTCGCTGCGTGATCGTGTATGGGTGAATTGGCCGCGCTTTTTACGTCAGTGGCCTGGTCGTTCACGTCGCTGCAGTTCACCCTGGCGGGGCGGCGCGTCGGCTCCCCGGTGGTCAATCGCACGCGCCTGGCTATCGCCGCCGTTTTTCTCGCGCTGGCGCACCTGCTGCTGACCGGCGCGCTGTGGCCGCAGTCCGCGGCGCCAGCGCGCTGGTTTTGGCTGGGCATCTCCGGCATCATCGGCCTGGTGCTGGGCGATGCCTGCCTTTTCCAGGCCTACGTGCTGATCGGCCCGCGACGCGCCATGCTCTTGATGGTCCTGTCCCCTATCCTCTCTTCGCTCCTGGCCTGGCTGTGGCTCGGCGAAGCGCTGACGCGCCTGGAAATCTTCGCCATGCTCGTGGCCCTGGCCGGCGTCGCCTGGGTGACGACCGCGCCGCGCGCACAGGCCAGCAGCGGTGTGGCCGTCTTTGCCGGCGATCATGACCACCGCGCCTACCTCAACGGCGTCCTCTTGGGCGTCGGCGCGGCGCTGGGGCAGGCGTTAGGACTCCTCCTGGCGAAACAGGGCATGGCCGGCGGCTTTTCCACGATCTCCGCGACCCTCATGCGCATCTCCGTGGCCCTGGCGACGATCACGCTGGTGACGCTGGCGCAAGGCCAGGTGCGCGCCACACTGAAGGCCCTGCGTGACCAGACCGCTTTCCGCTTCATCCTGGGCGGCGCTTTCACCGGCCCGTTCCTCGGCATCTGGGGTTCGATGATCGCGGTTCAAAATGCGCCGCTTGGCGTCGCCTCTACGCTGTTGGCGCTGCCGCCCGTGCTGCTCATTCCGCTGATGCACTGGGTTTTCCACGAGCAAATCACCCGCCGCGCGGTCGTTGGCACCCTGGTAGCGCTGACCGGCGCTGCGCTGCTCTTTCTGCAGTAACCGTCTGACCCTGCGGCGGCTCAGCCCTTTCTCCTCCGATAGATGCCGACGCCGATCAGCGCCCACAGCGCCATGCTGAGGAAGCCTTCCATGCCGGGCGTGAACAGCGCGGAAGCCAGGCTGCTCTTGAACTCGACGAGGCGGCTCAGGAGCAGCGTCAAGATGATGGCATTGCCCACCGTGTGCAGCACGACAGTCGGCCACACCGAACCCGTGATGCGTCGCAGCTCCCCGTAGGCGAAGGCCGCGGGGACAAACGCCGCGAACGCCAGGGAAATGAACGCGGCGCGGCTCAGGCTGGTGTACGCCTGGAAATCTCCAGGCGCCATGAATCCAAACCAGTACGGTAGATGCCACGCTCCCCAGATGACGCCAACGAGCAACGCGCTCGCCCAGGCAGGCCAGCCCAGTGCGTCGAGCCGCGGCGTAAGATACCCGCGCCAGGCGAACTCCTCGCCGATGTTCTTGACAACGCCAGCCAACAGCGCGGCGGCAACCAAGCCGGCGAACCTCCCCAGGCCCAGCGAGGATAGGCCGGCCGCGGAGACAGCGCCCGTTGCGTAGCCCAGGCCAAGGATAAGCGCAAGGCAGACCGGATAGATCAGCAGGGCGAAGCCATACCAGCCCAGGTTCTTTTTCAGTGCGGGTCTCAGCCCAGCATCGGCCCAGCCATCGCCGGCCGCCGCGCGCAGCAGCACGCCCGTCAACGCAGGCGCAATGAGCCAGAGCAGCATGCCCAGATTCTGTCGTGGATCAGGGTTAGCCATCACCTGGTTCAGCCACAGGCCAACCCAGCCAATGCCGGCGGCGACAACGGCGAAAATCACCAGGTTGCGACGAGTTTGTACGTTGCGCGAAGCGGTCACAGGAATTCCTCCAGACACGTGCAGAGATAGATCAAGAGGCCTCAGCGCGCCAGCCAGATCCAGATGAATTCAAGGAGATTGAGCGCCAGATGCGCGGCAAACGGCGCAACGAGCGTGCGTCGCCACACGCGCAGCCCGGCAAACAGGCCCCCGGCCACGATGCCCGTCAGCAGGATGTACCAAAATCCACCGGCCCAGTGCAGCAGCCCGAAAAACGCAGTCGAGACAACGACGGCCAGGGGCAGACTATAGCGTTGTTGCAGGCGCTCCAACGCGTAGCCGCGGTAGAGGCTCTCCTCGACGAAGGGCGCCAGCAGCACGTTGGCCAGGAAAAACGGCGCGATGGCTGCGCCCAAGGTGCCCGTCAGCTCGCCAGGCGGCACGTAATCGCCCACGTGGCTTTGCAGCCAGATCATCGCCGACGACAAAACCGTGAAGTAGAGAACGGCCACCACCACGCCAGGGACGATCCCAATCAACACCTCCTGCCAGAGTCGTTGGCCCGGTTCCAGGCGCCAGCCGATTGCGGCCCAGGCCTGGTGTGCCCAGCGCAGCGTGCGCCCGAGCAGCAGCAGGAGCGCCGCCTGCACGGCCACAAGAATGAACGGCATCGCCTTGGGCGTCTGCTCGGCAATGGCCTGGGCGTTGCCGCGGGTGACGAATCCAAAATACACGGAGGCGACGCTGATCGCGGCCAGGAAGAGCAGCGGCGCGGCGATCAGAAGCACCCAGGTGCGGCGCATCGGGAGGGACGGCTGGTTCAGCGAGTTTGCGGTTAGCATCTTCATCTCCTCAAGGCAACCCTGCGGGCGACGGAGGAAGCTCTCCGGCGCGGACGCGCGCCATCACGCTCTCGAACCACGCCAAATCCATCCGTGCGGACATGATCCCGTATTCGAGCGTCAAGCCCCAGAAAAAACGCTCGCGCTGCATGCCCGCCGCCTGGGCGTCCGCTTCGGCTGGCTGCGGTATCTCGTCGTAGGCGGCGAGGGTGGCGCGCGCCTCGGCGGCCAACCGTTCGAAGAGCGCGAGGATCTGCTCGTCGGACAATTGCCCGGCGAAGAAGACCTGAATCAACGCGGCAATGCGGACATCGTGCGATGTCAGTGGTGTGAGCAGCCAGGCGCGCAGCGCCGCCCGGCCGGTGGATGTGATATGGTACTCCTTGCGGTCGTGGCGGTCGAGGCCGCGCACGATTTCCTGCTCGACGTAGCCCTGTTCCGCCAGCCGCGCCAGGGTCCGGTAGATCTGGCTCTGGTCGGCGGGCCAGAAATGGCGCACCGAGTTGTCGAAGACCTTTTTCAGGTCATAGCCCGACAGCGGGCTGTAGTTCAAGAAGCCAAGAATGGCGTACTCGAGAGACATAGGCTTCACCCTGAGATGAATAGAATATCAATCCTATATAGGACTAATCCTATAATAACTCACCGCGAAGCCTTTGTCAAATCAGTCGCCCCTGGGCGCGGCGCACAGCCGTGGATGAAGCCAGGCAATCCGTGGCGATCCGTGTTCATCTGCGGCCTATTTTCAAAGCCGATCGTAACTATTCAGGCATCCTGCGCCGACTGCAGCCGCCGAATGAATTCGGGCCGCAAGGGCGTGCCGCCGCCAGGTCGGCCGGAGCCGACCGGCGCCGCGTCCACTCAGGTGGACGCCTGGCGGAACGCCCATCAGGCGCGATTTCAATCGCTCGCTTGCCACGGCGCGCCGCCTGAATAGTTACAGCCGATCTACTGACGCCCTACTTGCAGGTTGCACCATTGCGCCAGCGTTGTCGTGGGCGCGCCGAGCAAGGCGTTGGCCTCAGCCGGATCGCCTTCTTCGACGACCTTTTCACTGTAGCGGAAGAAGGGCAAGACCGCCTTGAGTTCCGTGTCGCGCGACAGGCTGGCGATCAGCGCTGCCATCCAGAAGGGAACTGAGCTGACCTTCGCGCCCGGTCGAGCAACGCGGCAATAAGTCTGCAATGCCTGCCCCAGAGTCCAAAGTTCAGGGCCAAAAATGTGCAGCGTCTTGTTGGCCGCGGCCGGCGTCGCGTAGGCTTTGGAAACCATGCGGGCGTAGTCGTCTGCGGCGACCCAATGCCAGGGATGGGGCTGGCTGCCGAGGATGCTGGCGCGCGCGCCGCGCACGAACCTGGGCAGCGTTTCCATGAAGAAGGTTGCCTGGAAGATCGTGTAGGGCACGCTCGCGGCGCGGATGGCGGCCTCGGCTTCGAACTTGGCCTTCGTTCCGGCATACCAGCTGTTTTCTTTTGTGACCGAAGTCCCCGAAAGATACGTGATCCGTTGGACGCCCGCCTTCGCGGCTGCGGCGGCAACGTTTTGCGCGCCGCGCCGCTCCAGGTCTGGGTCCAACCCGCCTTCGAGATTGATGTGGACCGCCTGACAACCCGCCAACGCCGCGTCCAGCGAGGGCGGGTCTTCGACGTCGCCTCCAACCACCTCATACTCGGCGCCGAACTTGGATCGCGCCTTGTCCGGGTGACGTGTGAAGATGCGCACCTGATAGCCGTCGGCGCTCAGCCGGCGCGCCACTGGCTCGCCTAACATGCCCGTGCCGCCAATAACAAGAATTAAATTTGACATAATTTTACCTCTGCGATCGTTGAGATGCGTTCAGAATCCAGGGCGCACCCACACGGGCTGCCAGCTACGCCGCGTGGACCGAACCATCACGCGCGGCTGGCTCTGGTTTCCAACCACCTGGCTCTAGCGCGTCCAGGGTCGCAGCGGCCGGCTGCGCACCCTGGCGCTCCAAGCGCAGCCGCGCCGTCGCCCGCACGCCCACGGCTGGCTCGTGGCCGGCCGCAGCCGCCAGACCGAAGCGCGGCATGTTGCCGTAGACCGATTCGTACTGGCCGGCGCGCACCAGGTACGTTTCGTGCCAGATGCCTACGCTGCCGTCGCCGCCCACGGCTTTGTTGAACTGCTGCCAGGCGCGCACGTGAGTGAAGGCAGGGTCGCGGGCGAATCGCTCCAGGTCGGTGAAGGAGCGCCAATACTGCACCAGGGCCACGCCTCGCCAGTACAGGAACATCTGCCCGCCGAGAAAGCCCAACTCCGGGCGCTGATAGAGCGTCTCCAGCATCGGCTGCATGGCCCGCGCGACAGGCAGCCACTGTTGCACCGCGCGCAGCCGGTTGATGCGCATCCCGATGTGGAAGACGACGAAGTCGCCATCCATCGTGGCTGTGTAGCGCCCGTTGAAGATAGTTGTCATGACCTTGTTCCTAATTGTAGTCTGATTCCGAACGATGTTCGGCGATTGTGGCGAAAAAAAGAGACGCTAACGGCCTTCCCGTCACACAGCCTGCAGGCCGCGGGCAAAGCTGCGCAGCGCCTCACGGTCGGCCGCCTCGAAGTCCAGCGGGTAGCCGCGCAGGCTGGTCACGCGCAGCATCGCAATTCCGTGCACGGTCGCCCACGCTGCGTACGCCATCTCCATCAGGCCGAAGCCGGGACGCACGGGGAAGACCCCTTCCTCGATGCCGCGGCGGATGGCATCCAACAGGATGTGGAACGATGAGTCTCCCTCCAGCAGCTTCTGCGGAGAAAAGTCACCATCTGGGCTGGCTGGCACAGCGGTGAACATCAGCAGAAAGTGGTCGGGGTTCTCCAGCGCAAAGCGGATGTAGGCGATGCCGATTTCGTACAGGTAGTCCACCACGGGCAGGTTTGCATCGGCCTGCTCCATGTGCCTGGCTAACCGCGCCTGCCCCTGCTCGCACACCTCGGCGATGATCGCGTCCTTGCCGCCGAAGTACTCGTACAGCCCGGCCGCGCTGTAGTCAATACGGTCCGCCAGCGCGCGCATGGACAAAGCGGCTAGTCCTTCCTCGCGGATAATGGCGAGGGCGGCATCCAGGATGGCCTGCTTGGTGCGTTGAAATCGGCGTTCACGTGGTTGAGTCATATCGGCGCTTGTTCTTTTTCCTAACGATGTTCGGAATTATAACATGAGCCGGTTATCTTGTCAAATCCGACCAGACGCCGTGTTTTTGCCCAGGGCGGCCTATTCGCATTACCTACCTGCGGCCGACGCTTGATCGAGGGCAGCCAAGAGGAGCCGCCGAATCGCAGGAAGGAATGCTACAGCGGTTGGTTGTTACTAGCCAAACAACTCGCTATGGCTGCCGGTGCGCACGAGCTGCAATTCGTCAGGCGTTACGCGGTAGATCAGCAGCCAATCCGGATTAACGTGGCATTCGGGCGCCCTTTCCAGACGCCCACGAGGGAATGGTCGCGATAGCGATCATCCAGCGGCTTCTGGTCAACAAGCGCTTCGATCACCGTTTTCAGCTTGCTCAAGTCCACGCCTCGGCCAAGCAAGCGCTTCATATCGCGTCAAAACCTGGTAGACTGGCGGATGATAAGCGACATCGCTTAGTCTTTCCATTCCGCAAATAGCTCAGCCGTTGTTTGGAAAACCTGTCCTCCCCCGCTCTCCAGTTCCGCCATTGCTTCTAGGGTCTCTTGATTGGGGCGTTTGACAGTTGGCTGGAACGGCAGACCGCCGACATTGACAGACTGCTGCAAAAACATACGGATGGCGTCAGAGGTGGACAGACCAAGCGCACCAAAAACAACCTCTGCCTGCTTCTTGAGTTCCGGGCTAACCCGTGATTGGATCGTAACGCTGGACATCTTGCACTCCTTGGCGATATCTCTGGCTTGATGCTTGCATCATACATTCAGCTGGCTGCAAATGCAAGTGAGCTTGCGGAGTTCTGGTATCGGGCAGGCCTGCGATGATAGACGCCCAGGCGCTTTTCCGGCGAGAAATCTGCAGCGGGCTCAAATGCAGACCAGAACATCGTCGTGGCGCTGACTTTGACACACACCAGCCGCTTCGAGTATCATTGCCCTGCCGATCTTCCACCAGACGATAGGAGCCGCTATGCCATTCGAACCGTTTCATGCCGACATGCTGAGTGAAGCCAGCGCGCTGCTGGCGCTGCGTCATCAGCAGCAGCGTTTGACCCAACCAGAGCTGCCCGCGCGCTTCGAAGACCCGGCCGCGGCCCGCCTGGCGCTTGACGAGGCCTGGCAGCGCCCGCGCAGCGCGGGCGTGGCGGCGTTTGACAACGGCCGCCTGGCCGCTTACTTGATCGGCGACATTGTCCTGGATGCCATTTGGGGGCGCGCGGGCTGGGTGCGCCTGGCCGGCTGCGCGCTGGCGCCAGGACAATCGCCTGAGCTGATCAAAGATCTCTACCAAATACTCGGCGCCCAATGGCTGGCTTACGGCTGCTTTCATCACATTGCCCTCACCCCGGCGGCGACCCCCGACCTGGTTGGCGCCTGGTTTGACCTCAGTTTCGGCATCCAGCAGGTGCACGCCCTGGCCGCGCTCGACACCCTGGTCTTGCCTGCGGTTGAGCGTCCGCCGACCGTGGAAATTCGCCGGGCCGGCCCGGCCGACCGCGCGACGGTGGCTGGTCTGTATCGAGTCATCCGTGAGCATCTGATTGCCGCGCCAGTGTGGGGCATCGCCCTGCCAGAGGATGAGAGCGATGTTCACAGCGGCTACGGCGGCCTGGTTGATGACCCCACGGCCACGGTTTGGCTGGCCCTAGAGAACAAGCAGGCGCTGGGCCTGGCCGGGTATTATCACCTGGACGCCGCCGACAACAACTTGATGGCGCCGGATCGCTGCACCGAACTGGCTGTCGCCAGCACCGTGGCGGCCGCGCGTGGGCGGGGTATTGGCCGCGCATTGACTCACCACGGCTTGACCCAGGCGCAGCAGGCTGGTTATCAAGCCTGCCTGACCGATTGGCGCAGCACCAACCTGCTGGCCGCGCGTTTCTGGCCCGGTTGGGGATTTCGGCCTGTGGCCTATCGCCTGGTGCGGCGGATTGACGAACGCATTGCCTGGGCCAACGCCTCGTGGCCGGCGCTGGCAGCCGTTTGATGGCGCGGGCCTGGCTCAAAATCAGCCGCGGATGAACACCGATCGCCACGGATTGCGTAACTATTCAGGCGGCGCGCCGTGGCAAGCGAGCGATTGAAATCGCGCCTGATGGGCGTTCCGCCAGGCGTCCACCTGAGTGGACGCGGCGCCGGTCGGCTCCGGCCGACCTGGCGGCGGCACGCCCTTGCGGCCCGAATTCATTCGGCGGCTGCAGTCGGCGCAGGATGCCGGAATAGTTACCGGATTGCTTGTTTTCACCTATGGCTATGCGCCCCACGTATGCACGACTGAGTTGAGAAATGCCGATCGAGTGCGGTGCTTCCGGTACGCCCAGTGCTCGGGGGTCCTCGACTTGTCGAGGATTTTTCATCGCTGGAGGAAAAGATGGATGATCAATCTCTACACACACTCGTGACCATGCTGCGCACGCAGCGCGTCGCGTCGTTGGGTACGCTGCGCAGCGGAAATGCGGAGCCTGGCCCGCTCGTCTCGCTGATTCTTTTCGTGGCGGCGCCTGATTTTTCTGCCTTTTACATTCACGCCAGCCGCCTGGCCCAACACACGCAGGACATCCTGGCCGATCCCCGTGTCAGTCTGATGGTGGCAGAGACGGATGACGGCATGCGCGACCCGCAGCAGTTGGCGCGCGTCTCCCTGCGCGGCCGGGCGCTGCCTGTCGCGGAGAACGACCCGGACTACCCCGCCGTGAAGGCGCTGTACCTGGCGCGCTTTCCGCAGTCTGCGATGACGTTCAACCTGGGAGACTTTGCCCTCTACCGGATCGAACCAAGCGGCGCCCGCTATGTGGCCGGCTTTGGCAAAACCTTCAACCTGACCGCGGACAGCCTCAGACGCGCAGCACAAAGTTGAGGCATGTGCTTCGTGATCTTCGCGCTTCGCGATCTTCGCGCTTCGTGATCTTCGTCCCCTTCGCGCCTTCGTGCTAGAGTTGAACGAACTGTCACCTTCTCACGGGCTTTTGTTCATTCGCACTTCATCTTTCCCTGCTATCCTTCAGATTGATCGTGTTCTTGTGTCCCTGAAGGAGAGAAGATTCCATGAAGATTACCCAGCCTATCATGCGTTCGTTTGATTATCTACGCCGCACACGCCAGGCCTGGCTTGGCTTGTTCGTTCTGATTTGCGTCCTTGCCGCGACGCTGCCGGTGGCCGGCAGTCCGGCGACCCCTGACCCGGTCGCGCCCGTTGTTTCAGAGTCTGGCCCGGCCGCGCCCATACCACCCATGACGCGACCTGGCATCTATGTCGTCGCTGAAACTGGCGCCATGGACCCGGCGCATTATCACCTGACCGGCAGCCTGCGCACGTTCAACTGGTCGGAGCTGCACATCGGCCCGAACCAGTTCAATTGGGGCGCGCTGGATCAATACCTGGAGACGATCGCTGGCTACGGCAAAGCGGCCGCCATCGGCATCAGCACCTACAATGGTCGCTGTTGCGGCGGCATCAGCGCCATGCCCGCGTTTATCCGCAGCGCCGCGCCCAACAGCGTCCTGGATGCCGGCGCGTGCACCAGCGCGCAATATCCCCTGGGCGGATGCGTCAACGGCCGCTGGCTCTTGCCGCGCTACTGGGACAGCGACTATCTCAACGCCTACGGGGAGTTCATCCAGGCCTTGGGCGATCGCTATAAAAACGACGCCCGGCTGGAATGGGTGGCCCTGGGGTTCGGCACCTTTGGCGAGAACCATGCCGCGCAAGGTTCCGACGTGAGCATTCTGGTCAACGCAGGGCTTAACGTGGATCTGTGGATTAGCACGATGGAAAGTGTGGTTGATCGCTATTCCGCGGCTTTCCGCGTCAGCGGCAGCCTGCAGAAAACGTTGATGGTGCAGATTGCCTCTGTCACCTTTGAGGATCGTGAGCGTTGGCAGCTCGCCGCCTACGCCGCGCAGCGCGGCATTGGCCTCTCATTCAACGGCCTGACGCCTGACTTCAATAACGCGATCCAGGGGGTTGACCGCTGCAACAACACGGTCGAATGCGGCATGTATGATCCGATCTTCTACCACAACCGCAGCGTGCCGATTGCCTTCGAGACCTACGACTACATGCTGTGCGACACCACGAATGTCTACTGGGGCATGCTCAGCGGCCTGGATAAGAAGGTTGACCTTCTGCGCCTCAATTATGACCTCTTCTACGATCCGGTCACGCACCAGGATCGCACCGAGAACCTGGCAATCTTCGACTGGACCTCGCGTTACGTCGGCAAGACGCTGGCCAACACGCCGAGCGTGTGGGTTGCCATGCGTGAGCACCGCACCCCCACCACCTACTGTTACGCGCAGCCCGAGACTGTTTCCTACTATCCGCAGATTGGCAACTACAGTTACTACCTGATCCAGGATGACAGCGTCGCGGGCGGCCGCACCGTGCCGGAAACCAACGACAGCAACGTTACCGGTCTGGGCTGCAGCGGACGCTGGTGCTTGAGCGGCTCGCCCTATTTTGCTAATCCCTACAACGCCAGCGTTCCAACCGGCAAAGAGGGCTGGGTCGTGCGCCGCACCGACCAGGCCACCGGCAACCCCAACATGTGGTTCAAGGTGGACGACGGCTACATCAACGGCGGCAGCAACCAGGTCGCCGTTACCGTCTGGTACGCGGACGTGGGCGCCGACCGCTGGGCGCTGCGTTACGACAGCCCGACCGGTGAGCAGACCGCCACGCCCGATGGCAGCGGCAACCCCTGGGTGCAGAAGGCCGGCAGCAACACCTGGAAAACCGCCGTCTTCCATATCAACAACGCCCGCTTTGCCAACGGGCTGACCGGCGGCAGCGATTTCCGCCTGGACTCGCTGAGCGACGGCAATGAGTGGATTCACATGGTGGACGTCGCACGCCAGGGCGGCGCCTCGCCTACCAGCACACCCACGACGACGCCCGGCACACCGACCGCTACCACTGCGCCCGGCACCGCGACGCCCACGCGTACGCCGGGCGCCACCAACACGCCAACTATAACCCCCACGGCCACAACACCGCCGCCTAACCAGGGCCAATGGACCGTCCAATGGCATGGAGGCGATGACCTGAACGGCATTGACTTCATCAACAGCCAGACCGGCTGGGCTGTGGGTAAGGCCGGACACCTGATGCGCACCAGCAACGGCGGAGAAACCTGGGCCTATCGCCAGGCTGCGCCCGCGGTGGACCTGGAAGCTGTGGATTTTCTCGACGCGAACAATGGCTGGGTCGCCGGCGCAGAGGGCCGCATTTGGCGCTCCAGTGATGGCGGCGCCACCTGGGCCAGCCAGAGCACGCCGACCGTCAACCGCCTGACTGACATCCAGTTCCTGGATCTCATGACTGGCTGGGCTGTGGGCCGCGGCGGCGTCATTCTGCGCACCACGAACGGCGGCCAGACCTGGACGCCGCAAACCAGCAACACCACGCTCGACCTCTACGGCTTGTATGCGGTAGATGCAGACTATGCCTGGGCGGTCGGCAACCTGGGCGCCATTGTGGCCACCAGCAACGGCGGGCAAACGTGGGCCGGGCAGGCCAGCGGCAGCCAGCAGTGGCTATGGGACGTGGCGTTCACGAGTCTGCAGAACGGCTGGGCCGTCGGCGAAGGCGGCACGCTGCTGCGCACCACCAACGGCGGCGCCAGTTGGTACGGCCAGTACATCAATGATGCGCGGCCGCTGCAGGCCATTGTTTTTTCCTCGGCGCAGCAGGGTTGGCTCGCTGGCGGCCAGGGCACAGTGTGGGTCACCAATGACGGCGGCAACACCTGGGCCTGGGCGCCAACCAGCCAGGGCAAGAGCCTGTGGGCCTTGTCCGCGCCGGCCGTGGGCGAGTTGTGGGCTGCAGGTCAAGCGCAGACGATCATTCACAAACAGGGCAGCAGCGGTTATGCGACGGCCGCGCCGCCGGCTCCAGGTGAACTGAAAGCGGTAAGCGCAGTGGATGTCAACACAGCCTACGTCGTGGGCGACAACGGTCATATCCTCAAGACCACCGATGGAGGCGAGAGCTGGCGGCAGTTGAGCAGCCCAATCACTGGCTGGATGCGCGGCGTGGCCTTCCCACAAAGCGCCAACGTCGGCTGGGTCATCGGCCAGGGTGGTTTCGTCCTTCGCACCACTGACGGCGGCAGCAGTTGGACGCAGCAGATCTTGCCCGATGGTTTCACTGGCTACCTGTGGGCCATAGATGCCTGGGACAACACACGCGCGAATGTGCTTGGCGGCGCAGGCCGGGTCTACCGCACGACCAACGCCGGCGCCAGTTGGCAGCTGGCCTACGCGCCCGTCTCTTTCAACCTGCTTGATGTCAATTACGGCAGCGCCGATGCTGTCTACGGCGCGAGTTGGGACGACTCCTTCTTCACCAGCGCCAACAACGGCGCCAATTGGATTCGGCGCTACCCCGGCAGCGGCGGTCATCTCCTCAGCGTGTCGTTCCTGGACATGCTCAATGGCTGGATGTCGGGCAGCGCGGGCATTCTGATGCGCACGACCAATGCCGGCGACAATTGGACGATGCAGACCAGCGGCACCGGCGCCGATCTGAATCGCGTGGACATGATAGATCAACAGGTCGGATGGGTTGTGGGTAACGGGGGCGTCATCCGCTGGACCATCAACAGCGGCAGCACATGGAGCGCGCAGAGCAGCCCGGTGCTGGACAACCTGCTGGGTCTGGATATGGTGGACGCCTATGACGGCTGGGCCGTCGGCGTCAACGGCACGATTCTGAAATACCATGCGGTCTATGTGCCGCCGCCGCCCACGGCGACGCCAACGCCCACCAACACGGCGACGAATACCCCCACGCCGACGAATTCTCCGACTCCCACGTTGACGCCGACGCCCACCCCATCGCCGGCGCCGGATGAAGGCACGGTGGCCGGGCATGTCTTCGTGGACAGCAACGGCGATGGCATCTACCAGCCCGGCGAGACGACCCTGGCCGGCGCCACCATCACGCTGATCTACAATGGCGCGCCGATTGACAGCCTCGTCACTGGTCCTAGCGGCGCCTTTGCCTTCTATCACTTGGGCGCGGACAATGTCGTCACCCTGCAAGAAACGGATCCGGCCGGCTATACCTCGCCGCCGGCCAGCAACACGCGCACCATCACCATTCAGGGCGGCGCGGTGCACATCGTTGATTTCCCTGATGTGCCGGTGGCGACGCCGACGCCCACGCCGACGATCACCCCGACGCCGTCACGCACGCCCACGCCGACATCCACGCCCACCGGCACCCCGGTGGTCGGACGTGTGCACGGCCTGGTGTTCAACGACCTCAACGGCGACGGCTTGCCCACGAGCGGAGAGCCGGGATTGATCGGCGTCAGCATCTTGCTCTACCAGGGCAGCAATATCGTAGGCGCGACCGTCACCGTGGGCGACGGCACGTATCACTTCGATAGTCTGCTGCCAGGTCAATACCGGCTGGAGGAGACAGACCCGCCAGGCTTTACGTCCACCACCTCGAACTCAGTCGTGCTGTTTGTCTCGGCCGGCAATGATTTCGAAGTCAATTTTGGCGACCGCTTCAGCCCAACCTCTACGCCGACCGCGACGATGACCCTGACCCCGACCATGACGCCCACGGCGACGTCAACCCCAACCGCCACCTCATCGCCGACCGCTACGTCTACGCCAACGGCCACGTGGACCCCAACGGCAACGCTGACTGCGACGCCGATCACCGGCGCGGTCAGCGGCCTGGTCTGGAACGATCTGAATGGCAACATCATACCCGACAGCGGCGAGCCGCCGTTGAGCGGAGTGGTCATCACACTGCGGACGTTCGCCGGCCAGCTCGTCGGCGCCAGCAGCACAGATGCAAACGGTCGTTTCCGCTTTGCCAACCTGACGCCAGGGCAGTATCGCCTGGAAGAGACCGATCCGCCAGGTTACACCTCGCCGCCAGGCAGCCCGAACCTGGTGCTGTTCCAGGTCACGGCTGGGCAAGAAATGACGATCAACTTTGCCGATCAGGCCTTGCCCACGGCAACGCCGACGCTGACTCCATCGCCCACGGCGACGCCCAACACCGGGCGCATCTATGGTCGGGTATGGAATGATCGAAATCGCAATGGGACGCCCGATGTCAACGAGCCGGGCCTGACAGGCGTCACCATTGTGCTGCATCGCGATGTGCTTGGGGATCAAAAATTACAGCCAGATGACATCGTGATGGCTATCATGGTCACTGGCGCGGATGGAGTCTTCAGCTTCGAACAACTGACCCCCGGCTCCTACCTGGTCGAACAGGTGGATTGGCCGCAGAACGTTTCTATCACGCCGAACATGATACCGTTGGTGTTGATTGCACGCACCGAGTATCCCGTCTTCTTCGGCGACGCCATCGAAGGACGCCAGCGGCTGCCGCAGGTGTGGAAAAACTGAGATCGGAGACCGGAGATTGGAGACCGTTTGAACGAACGACCAGGATTCTTCTCACTTCTAGCCAACGGGGTCATCGCGATCATCGTCGCGGTGACCCTGGGCTTGTTCTGGACGCACGGCAGCCAGGCCAATGACCGCCCGCTCGCACCCCAGCCGCCGGCCGGTACGATCACCGGCGTGGTGTGGCATGATCTGGATGTGGACCTTTTTCCTGATGCCAATGAGCCGCGCCTGGCCGGCGTCACCATCACCCTCAAGGATGCCGCCCAGACCTACCTGACGAGCACAGTCAGCGGCGCGGATGGCGTCTACCGCTTCGACGGTCTGAGCGCCGGCGTCTACTGGGTGGTCGAGACCGACCCGCCCGGCTTCATCTCCACGACAGACAACAACGTGCGTGTGCAGCTCATCGGCAGCCAGGGCGCGGAAGTCAACTTCGGCGATGTGCTTCCGTTCACGGACACGCCAACGCCCGCAGTGACCCCGCTGGTCATGAGCTTGACCATCGCCGCCGGCGCGGATGACACGGCCGTGCGCAGCGATCTGGCGGTCAACCAGGTGACAAGTCCCGCGCTGCGGCTCGGCCGTGACGGTGTCTACAGCTTCGCGGGCGGCTTTCGTTTTGGCAGCGTCAATCTACCGGTTGGCGCGCAAGTAACTGAAGCCCGCCTGCGCCTGCAGCCCAACGGCGCGCACAGCGGCGGCCTGCCTGTGCAGTGGGTGGTGCATGGCGAGGCCAGCGACGCTGCGCCCGATTTTCAGCCTAACAACCCTTGGGCGCCCTTGCGGCCGCGCACCCAGGCCGCGGCGGATTGGCTTGTGGACAACTGGCCCACGGACGCGGTCGAGTCGCCCAACCTGGCGGGGCCGCTGCAGGAGATCATTGACCGCCCCGGTTGGTCATCCGGTCAAGCAGTGGCCTTCTTGGTTTTCAGTCTGAGCAGTAACACCGGCTATCTCGATGTGCACGCCTGGGACGGCAACCCGGCGTGGGCCGCGCGTCTGGAGATCACGTTCCGTCCGCCGCTGGGCTGGTCAACCCCAACGCCCACGCCCACCGCCACCGGCACGCCAACGCCGACGGCAACAGCCACCGCGACCGACGCGCCGACGGCCACGCCGACGCCGGTCCTGACCCTAACCCCAACGCCCACGACAACCCTGACCGTGACGCCGACGCCCACGACGACCCTGACCAAGACGCCCACGCCCACCACGCGGCCGGCGCTGCGCTGGTATCTGCCCTTTGTGAGGCGGTAAGGGAACTCGGTTCTATTGACGCCGGGGGGGCTGGCTGGTACAATGGCGCCTGCGTGACAACCAGTGTGGGCGATTTTGCCGGGCCAAAGGATGCGACAATGCTCAAGACGATTTCCACAAAGAATTCTCCAAGAAATGGAGATGCACCGATCACCTTGCAACTACAGCCCATCGTCAACCTGGATGATGATGAATTCTTCGATTTTTGTCGCCTCAACCCTGACTTGCATATCGAGCGCACCCGTGAAGGATTTGTACAGATCATGACCCCAGCCGGCGGTGAAACCAGTGCACGCAATTCGATCCTGACAACCGACATTACCAATTGGGCGCGCCGTGATGGCACGGGGGTCGTCTTCGATTCATCGGGCGGTTTCATCTTGCCCAATGGCGCGATTCGTTCGCCCGATGTGGCGTGGGTGCGACGCACCAGGTTAGCCGCGCTGCAACCCGGCCAGAAGCGCCGGTTTCTTCCTCTGTGCCCTGATTTTATCGTTGAACTGCGATCAGCCACCGATAGCCTCGATAGCCTGCTGGAAAAGATGGAGGAGTATCGCAGCAACGGCGCCCAACTTGGCTGGCTGATTGACCCTGAAGCGCAGCGAGTGACCGTTTATCCGCGCAACGGCCGCGTGCTGTTCCTTGATCGCCCCCTGACTATCAGCGCTGATCCGATTTTGCCTGGTTTACAGCTTGATTTGCGCCCGATCTGGGAGCCGGATTTTTAGTGCAGAGGTTAGAGACCAGAGACCGGAGACCAGAGACCGGAGATCATCCGTCTTACACGCACCCGATCTCCGATCACCAATCTCCAATCTCCATTTCTTTCCCCCTCTGGAGACCAGATCCGTGACAATGCTCGATCACCGTGACGTGTACCTGCAAAGCGCCGACGCCTACGATGCGCTGGTGGCGCGTGAGGACTATGAGCAGCACATCCTGCCGGCGCTGAACGCCATCCGCCCGCTGGCTGGGCTGGATGTGGTGGAGTTGGGCGCGGGCACTGGCCGCCTGACCTGCCTCCTGGCGCCGGTTGTGCGTTCCATCCAGGCCTTCGATATCTCGCCGGCCATGTTGGCCGTCGCGCGGCGCAAGCTGCAGGCGGGCGGTTGGACGAACTGGCGCGTGCAGGAAGCGGACCATCGCCAGCTGCCGCTGCGGGCGGCCGTGGCCGATGTCGCCATCGCCGGCTGGAGCATCTGCTATACCGTCACCTGGCAACAGGAAAATGACGCCTGGCGTGCAGAGCTGGGCCAGGCGCTGGCTGAAATGCGCCGCGTGCTGCGTCCTGGCGGCGTGATGATTCTGCTGGAAACCCAGGGCACGGGGCAGACGACGCCCTTGCCGCCGCCTCATCTGCGCGATTATTACGCGTACCTGGATGCGGCCGGCTTTGCGTCCACCTGGATTCGCACGGACTATCGTTTCGCGTCGGCCGAAGAGGCCGGGACGCTGACCGGTTTCTTTTTTGGCGACGACATGCTGGCCCGCATCGGCCCGCAGGCCCAGCCGATTCTGCCCGAATGCACGGGCCTATGGTGGCTCACGGTATAACATGCCCAACGAACGCTTGCAACGCCAGGTTGAATTCATCCTGGAAATTGACAAACTGAAGACGGTCCTGCGCCAGACCTATCTCATGGACGGTTCTCGCCGTGAAAACTCAGCCGAGCATACCTGGCACCTGACGGTGATGGCCCTGGTTTTGAGCGAATACGCCAACACGCCGGTCAACTTGCTGCAGGTCCTCAAGATGCTGGTGGTGCACGACATCGTGGAAATTGACGCCGGCGACACCTACATCTACGACGAGCGCGCCAGCCTGGACAAGGCGGCGCGTGAAGAGGCGGCGGCCGATCGTCTGTTCGGCCTTTTGCCCGCGGATCAGGCGGCTGAGCTGCGCGCGCTGTGGAACGAATTCGAGCAGCGGCAGACGCCCGAAGCGCGCTTTGCCGCCGCGCTCGACCGCTTGATGCCCCTCCTTCACAATTATCACACGCAGGGCAAGTCCTGGAGGGCGCACGGCGTCACCGCGGACCGCGTGGTCGCGCGTGTGCGTCACATCGAGGAAGGCTCGCAGGCGCTGTGGGACTTTGCCCAGGGTGTGATCGAAGCGGCCGTCGCGCACGGCTACCTGGCCCCGGCAGCCAGACCGGGAAATCTCCCTGAAGATGAATGACCGATGATCCAGTTACCTTCACTGACCGGCGCAATGTGGATCTTTGCATCCAGGTTACACCCGCGACGTCTGCGCGCGGCTCTGTCTGCCCATGGGCTTGCCTGGCTGCTCGTGATCTTTGCCATCCTGGCCTTGATCTTCTCATTTTTCACCGGCAAGGCCGCGGCGTTGGCAATCATGGTCGCATCCAACCCGCACAGCCGCGCAGCTCCCAATCCCACCAGTGTGGTGCAATCGAGCCAGCTCAGCGCGTGCCTGGCGGTGGACGCGACCATCCACGAGGCCGAGGCCACGGTGCTCCTGGCCTTCTCCGGCGCGCCCACCAGCGCCAGCCTCAAACTGGACATCAACAACGCGCGGCCGGGCCACAGCATCTATCTCAACGGCAGCCGAATTGGCGCGATTCCCGACTGGACGGCCGGCAGCGGCTATTGCGCGCGCACCGGTATCACCACCACCCTGCCAATTGCGGATGTGACGCTCGTGCGCAACGGCCTCAACACGATTCGCATCGTCAACGACGCGGACCCGAACGATAGTTACAGCGTGGGCAGCGGCATCCTGGAGATCAGCGGCGAGGTAACGGGCGCGACCTACCAGGATTTCGTCTACCCCAGCAGCTATCCGTTGTATCCCGCCTACTTGCGCGCCATCGCGCAGATTCCATCCAACTATGATGGCACGCCGCGGCCGCTGGTGATCGGCGTCCACGGCTACGGCAATGAGCTAAACCTGCGCTGGCAGCCGATCTACAGCTACGGCGCGGAGGCCAATCGCCGCGGCTGGCTGTTGGCTTCGCCCGAAATGCACGGCGAAAACCCCAGCTCCGGCGGCGGACATTCGCTGGGCGCGCGCGCCGCGCAGCGCGACCTGCTCGACACCGTCAACTACATGAAGGCGCACTATGCCGTGGATGCCAGCCGCATTTACCTGGTCGGTTTCTCCATGGGCGCGCAAACGGCTCTGCTGGGCGCGGCGAAGTACCCAGAGGTCTTTGCCGGCGTCGTCGAGTATTCCGCGTTTGCCTCGCTGAGCGATTGGTACAGCGAGACCGAGGACTGGCGACGCACGGTCATCGAGAGCGAATGTTACGGCGCGCCCTCATCGCAGCCGTTTGAGTATGCACGGCGCGCGCCCAAGAACGTGGCGCTGTCGCTCAAGCATATGCCATTGGCGATCGTCCACGGCACGGCCGACACCAAAGTCCTGCCCCACCACGGCCAGGACATCTACAACGCCATCAACCTGGTGGGGCCAGACCGGCTGGAGATTCATTGGTACAACGGCAATCACGACGGCGACCCCAGTCCCTGGAACGCGGCCTGGGCCTTTGATTTTCTCAGCCCGCTGACCCTGGCCAGCAACCCGCCGGCGATTGCCCTGCGCACGGATGAGAGCAAGACCGCCTGGTGGCTGGGCATCACGCAGTACGGCGGCGCGCATTGGACGGCCGCGGATCTTGCGTTCAGCAACAGCGCACGCTGGATCACCGGCGTCATCACCGAAGAAGCGAGCGCGGACTTCACCTTCGATGTGGGCAGTCTGGGCCTGCCGGCCAGCGGCGCGTACGTGCTGGAGAAGGACAACCTGACCAACGGGACGCACAGCGTGCAGGCGCTGACGGCCGCGAACGGCCGCGTGACCGCCTATCTCAACACCGCACCCTGGCGCATCCGCCTGTCGCCCGGCAGCAGCACCCCAACGCCCACCCCGATTTGGACGCCGACGCCAACGCCCACGGCTACGCCCACGACTACCCCGACCCCGACGCCAACGCGCACGCCAACCGCAACGCCTACCATGACACCCACGACGACGTCATCGCCGACGCCGACCGCAACGGCGACCGCCACCCCAACGGCCACGGCCTCCGCGACCCCCACCCCCACGCCAACCCCGGCGGTCGGGGCTGTCCGCGGAACGGTCTTTGCCGATCTGAACCGCGACCTGGCGCAGCAGCCCAACGAGCCGGGCATTGCCGGCGTCACTGTCACCCTGCGTCAAGGCGCGTTCCTGGTTGCCTCTGCGGCCACCGACAGTCAGGGCGCCTATCGCTTCTTCAACCTGTCGCCCACCAGCTACACGGTGAGCGTCGCCGCGCCGCCGGCCTTCGCCATCCTGGGCAGCGACCTCCAAGGCGTGCTGGTGACGGCGGGCAGCAACCTGGAGGTCAATTTCGCTGCTTTCCCCTGGCAGTATCGCTTTTTGCCGCTGTTGAAATCACCATGACCAATATTCTTGAACTGACACTGACCGGCATCGCACACGGGGGTGAAGCCCTGGGCCGGCATGACGGCAAAGTGATCTTCGTGCCTTTCGCCATCCCAGGCGAAACCGTGCGCGTCGAGATCATCGAGCAGAAGGCCAATTGGGCGCGGGCGCGCTTGCTTGCCGTCCTCGCGCCCAGCCCGGATCGAGTCGAGCCGCCGTGCCCGTATTTCGGCCCGCAGCGCTGCGGCGGCTGTCAATGGCAGCACATCGCGTATGCACGTCAACTGGAGCTCAAACAGGCGATTGTGCGCGATCAATTGGCGCGCCTGGGCCGGCTGACCGATCCGCCGGTGGCCGAAACGTGGGCTGTGGCCCTGACCGATGACGATGACCCGGCCTGGCGCTATCGCAACCACGTGCAGTTCAATGTCACCGCAGATGGACGGCCCGCGTTCCAACGGGCCGCCAGTCACGACGTGATCGCCGTGGACGAGTGCCTGCTCCTGTCGCCCAGCCTCGATGCGCTTCACGCGGCGCTGTGGGCCGGCGCCACCGCGGACGAGCCGGAGAGCGAGCCGGCCGAGGAGCCGCCAACCGCGGCCGCAGCCAGCTACAAAGGCAAGCTCTGGACGCTGGGCGCGGAGCCTGGCGACCAACCGGCGGCGCGCCGCGCCCGAACGCCAGGCTCGGCTCTGCGCCGTTTGACCCTGCGCAGCAGCGCGGCCAGCGGACAAACCCTGCTGGTGGTGGAGACGAGCGACGGGTTGGCGCCGGAGCTGGCGCTTGATTTGCCGGTGGCCGTCGCTTTGCTGCACACCGACGGTCAGGCGGAAGCGTTGGTCGGTCAGGCCACGATCGAGGAGGAAGTCCACGGTCGGCGTTATCGCGTCTCGGCCGGCAGCTTCTTCCAGGTCAACACCGCAGGCGCCGAAGCCCTGGTGGACCTGGTGCTCGATTTCCTGGATCCGCAGCCCACGCAGCGCCTGCTCGATGCCTACGCGGGCGTGGGGCTGTTTGCGCTGGCCCTGGCGCCCTTCTGCCGCCAGGTGGACGCCATCGAGGCGTCGCCCAGCGCCTGTGATGATTTTACCTGGAACGCGACCGGCCTGCCGCAGGTCAGCCTGCATGCGGGGGACACGACGGCCGTGCTTGCCACGCTGACCGGCCCCTACGCGGGTATCGTCGTGGATCCGCCGCGCACCGGCCTGGGCAGGGACGTGGTCACACACCTGGCCCGCCTGGCCGCGCCGCGCCTGGCCTACGTCTCGTGCGACCCGGCCACGCTGGCGCGCGATGCCGCGCTGCTGACCCAGGCCGGCTACCGGCTGCGCTCGGTGCAGCCGCTGGACCTTTTTCCCCAAACGTATCATGTGGAAAGTGTGGCGCTGTGGGAACGTTGAAAACTCTGGCCGTCTTGACAACCGTGGCAATCATCTCTCTGTGGGCGCTGACGCAGGCGTCGGCCGCGGTGAATCGAGGGCCGCTCCTGGCTGCCGATCTCCAAACCGCGGCGTCTCTCGCCGCCGGCCAGCCGTTGGCCCCGCCGCCGCCGTCATGCACCTTGACCGAAGGCGCGGCCTGCCCGTCCGCGGTGGATGGACGCCTGCGCTGGCTGCGCACGCGCCAGGTCAAAGGGCAGCTAACCGGCGCACTGGCGAACGCGGTGCCGCTGACGGTGCGCTTCGACCATGCGCCCACGGCCGCCGAGTTGGACGCGCTGCGCCAACTGGGTGAGATTTCGCCGTGGGTCGAGGACCTGATCTGCCAGGCGCCCGGCTGCGGTCAGGAAACCGGCGCGGCCGCCAGCCGCGTGTTCATCATCCCTGTGCGCGTGCCGTGGGCCGCGTTCGATCGGCTGCTCAGCCTGCCGGGCGTGGTGCAGATCGAAGCCGACAGCAGCGACGATCTGCTGCCGCCGCTCGACATCAACGTGGCGGAGATGCACGCGACGGCCGCCTGGGCTGTCTCCAACACCCTGCCCAGTGGCCTGACCGGCGCCGGCGTCACGATTGCCGACATTGACACCGGCGTAGATGTCTTCCATCCGCTCCTATTCCGCGCAGACGGCGGCGCGTTTGCCTGGCTGGATGGCAACGGCAACGGCCTGTTCGATCCTGGCCTCGACGCGGTTGATTTGAATGGCAACGGCGCGGCCGACCCCAACGAATGGCTGGGCATGGTGGATGGTACGTCGGTGCCGGCCGATGGCTACCCGCGTCCCTACGATGTGCCAGGCACGAACGACGGCGTCTTCCGCAGCGACATAGATTGGCTCTACAACGATGCCAATCACAACGGGCAGCGCGACTACGGCGTCAGTTTTGGCGACGCCGCGCCTTCCCTGGGCGAGCGGGTTTTCCTGGTGAACGATGCCAACGGCAACCACCAGCTTGACCCGGGCGAGAGTTTGACGGGGCTGGGCAGCAGCAAGATTGCGCGTGTGTTCGATGTCAACGGCATCACGCGACGCCGCGGCGTGGATCTCAGCCTGACCGGAGGCGATCCCTATGCGCATGGTACGTCTGTGCTGGGCATTCTGGCCGGCGGTTGGCGCACCGTTAACCGCTACACCGGCCTGGCGCCCGATGCGGAGCTGCTCCTGGCCGACCCTTACAGCACAGGCAACGGCATCTCGGAGTCGCTGCTGTGGGCGCAGGCCAACGGCGCGCAGGTCGTGGTGCACGAGTACACGCACATTAGCCAGGAGTATTTCGACGGCTCCTCCAACCATGAGCGGCTAATTGCGGAGGCCCAACGCCAGGGTATTATCCAGGTCCTGCCGGCCGGCAACATCAACCGCGGCTACAAGCACACTGCGGCCACCGTCGCCGCCGGCGCAGCGATTGCGCTGCCGTTCCAACAGCCGGCCGGCAACGACGCCACCGCCGTGGATATTACGCTGGTCTGGCATGGCGATCCCGCGGCGCTGGCGGCGACGATTACCACGCCCGCGGGCGGGGCGGGCAACATCTTCACCCTATCCGCCACGGCCAATTCGATCATCACCAGCGACGGTCATTCGATCTCTGGCGTGCGTCTACAATCGAGCCGCGGCACCGCGCGCCTCGATTTTCATCTGCTGCGCAGCCCCGTGACCACCGGCGCGTTTACCCTGGCCGTCACCAACACGACCAGCCTGCCGGTGGCGCTCAGCGCGTTCGTGCAGGACAACCGTACGGCCTGGTTGGGCGGCATGGAATGGGTCGGGCCGCGCAATCCGGCGATGAGCGTGATCTGGCCGGCCACCGCGGACGCCGGCATCGTGGTGGCTTCCTACAGCACGCGCGGCTTCAGCGGCGGTCTTGACCCCGTAACGCCCGGCGGCCTGAGCGTGTTCAGCGGACAGGGGCCGCGCGTGGACGGCGAGCCGCTGCTCGATGTCGCCGCGCCGAGCAATTACGACGTGGCGACCGCGCTCGACCGCACGCAAACCGGGCAGTGGGGTCAGTACCGCTGGTTCAGCGGCACCAGCGGCGCGGCGCCGCATGTGGGGGGCGCGGCCGCCCTGCTGCGCCAGGCGCGGCCCGATTTGAATGCGGAGCAGATCAAGGCGGCCCTGGTCGCGGGCGCGCGCCGCGACAGCTTCACCGGCGCGCAGGCCAACGAGGCCTTTGGCGCGGGCAAGGTGGATGTGGCCGGCGCGCTGCGCCAGATTTTGCCCTTTGCGCCGCTGCGCGCGACCCGGCTCAGCGGCCCGGCGCCCACGCCCGATGGCGTCATGCTGCCCGGCGAATGGGACGCCGCGACGCATCTACACCTGCCGCTGGCCTTCCTGACCAACACCCCGCAGCGGGGCGCGCTCGATCTGTGGTTGACGGCCTCGCCGGGCGCGACCGACCGTCTGCTGGTTGCGGCGCAAATCAGCGGCGTGCAGTCTACGGCCGGCGAGACGCTGTGGCTGTGGTTTGGCGGGGGCGATGTCAAATCGCTCAGCGCGAGCGCGGGCTGGCTCGATTGGCATTGGGCCAACGGCAGCCTGGCGTTGGACGGCGCGCAAAACGGCCGCGGCGCGGTCGGTCAGGCGAACGGCGCGCTGATCTTCGAATTGGGCATGCCGCTGGCGCCGCCGGATGGCGACGACGTGCAGTTGACGCCGCTGCACGACAGTCTGCTGGCGGTGGCCTTCAGTCAGCCGTTCACCGACACCTTTGGCGTCGGCCGTGTGGCGGCGGGCGCGTGGCCGGCCGATTTCTACCTGGGGCAATGGGAAAAATTAGGACGCCTGGCGCTGACGCCCGCAGTCAGCGGCGACCTGACCGGCGATGGCGTTGCCGACGTCGTGGATGTGCAGCGCGTCGCCGCGCGTTGGGCCACGGACAGCCGAGATCCCGGCTACGATGCCGTGACCGATCTCAACGCCGATGGGCTGGTGGATCTGCTCGATGTGCAGATGGCCGCGCAGGGGTGGGGCGGTTGATCAGGACGTTACGAGTCAAATCCTTGTACAGAGAGCAAGGATTTTCCTGCCACGAATGGCACGAATTCCACGAAAGCGGACGGGACAATTCGTGTTCATTCGCAGCTGCTCAGGCATCCTGCGCCGACTGCAGCCGCCGAATGAATTCGGGCCGAAGGGGCGTTCCGCCACAAGGCCGGCCTGCGCCGGCCAGCCTCGCGTCCGCGCAGGCGGACGCCCGGCGGTACGCCCATCAGGTGCGATTTCAATCGCTCGTTTGCTCAGGCATCCTGCGCCGACTGCAGCCGCCGAATGAATTCGGGCCGAAGGGGCGTTCCGCCACAAGGCCGGCCTGCGCCGGCCAGCCTCGCGTCCGCGTAGGCGGACGCCCGGCGGTACGCCCATCAGGTGCGATTTCAATCGCTCGTTTGCGACGACGCACTGTCCGAGTGGTCGCGTTCATTCGTGAAATTCGTGGCAGCGACCGTCCTGTTTGGTTCCGGCTTGCCCGGGTTAGGCGTTACTTGGCCCGCATGCGGTTATTCTTTGAGTTATGCTCCAGCTCGCATAGGCCGAGGGCTTCCATGAGCGGCGGCAGGTAAACGCCAAAGCGCCCGCGCAGGCCTTTCTTCAGACCGTACCAACCACCGATGGGGTTGTCGGGGGAGCGTCCCCAGGCCTCAACCGTTCCTTCTTTGGCGGGCTTCTGTTCGTCAGCGCCGCCCAGTTCGACCCACCCGCCGGCTTGCTTGAGCATCGCGTGCAAGTCGTCCACGCAGCGTGCGTCGTATAGAAGAACCGTGCTGCCGACGGTGCAGACGAGGACGCGCTGGCCGTCTCTCTCCTCGACATGCATGGTGTACTCGGCCGTTCCCGGCGGCGTCTTCAGCACCCAGGGATTGGCTTTTGTGCGATCGAGTGTTGTCATCGTTAGATCCTTTCTCATCCAGAAATAGGCAGATCCCGGCGGGTAATCTTGCAACGTGCCAATGACGTAATACCCGTGCTTTTCGTAGAAGGTCCGGGCCTGAAAATCGAAGGTCGTCAGGAAGCAGCGTTTGCACCCGCGTGCGACGGCGATCGTCTCTGCGGTCTGCAGCAGCGAGGCCCCCAGGCCGCGGCCGCGCCAGGTCTCCGGCAAGAAGAAGTGCTCAATGTCCAGCCATTCCCAATAGGTGCTGGCCGCCAGGCCGCCAATGATGTTGCCTGCCTCGTCCTTGACGATCAAGTTCAACGGTGTGATGGCGCCGGGCTGGCGGATGGCGCGATGATGAGCGGACTCGCGATTGTTAAATTCCCGGATTTGGGTGCGCAGGAACTCGGAGAATTCCTTCTCTTCACTCTCCGATAGGGTTGTCCCGGGCGCCATCATACGTTTCACCCACGCCGTGGCTGAGCATCAATCTGAATTCGACTTTGCTTGATTTCTGCCATCATGTCATCCAAAGTCATATCCCTGAACAACTCGTCGCGCTCGGCCGTGTAGTCGCCATAGCCTACGGTAAACTGCCCGACAAAGCGCATCGTGTCGACCAAGCCAATCTCCCTACATAGGACACGAATCGCAGTCTGTGTCACCTCAGCTAGTGGTTTTGTTTGCACTACCATCGTTCAAGTTCTCCTATCAACTCAACCGGGGATACCACTTTCGTACCCAACCGCTTGATCGTTCTGGCACGTTTTAGAAAACGGTCGTCGCAAGTGCACAGGTAATCCGCGTGACCTACCTCGGCCGAGGCTAGATGCAGCGCATCCAGCGGTTTGAAACCCAGACGGTTCAACTCTTTGGCGCGTTCCTCGACATCAGGCTCCAAGACTACAAATGATGTGGCCTTCGCCAGAGCCTCCAGAGCGTACTGTTGCCGCGTGAGATTCGGATTCCGTTTTATCTCGAACATCAACGCTTCAGAGGACAGCAACTCGACACTCTCCGTGTCACACAAGGCCAGAAGACCCAAGACGGCTTCAGATTCGAGCAAGATACGGAGTTGGCTCTTATTGTCGAGCGGCCGCTGTAGGCTACAGGTGTCGAGGTAGATCTTCATGTTCGGAGTATATCATGGGTTGAGGGGAAAGGAAAGTCGTTTTCATGGTATGCTCCAGCCTGAAACGACATGCGGGTTATGCGGCGGCATAGGCGATGACATGGCTGCTGCCCTTCAAAACGGTCGCGCCGCCGCATGACCCGGCGCCAGCAACTTGCTGGCGCCGCTTGGCCAGATACGAGCAAGCCGCTACCCTGGTATGAATGTGGGTGGGTAAGCCGCGGCTAAAAACCGTAGGCGGTAGCGTCGTCGAGACCGATGTAATCCACGACTTTCTCGTCGCGCAACGTCCAGATGTGCACCAGGAGGACGGCAAACGGTTTGCCGGTCTGTCTCACGACGCCGTTCCAATGGATGAGCACCACCACTTTGCTGTCCTGGGCGATCATTTCATAGGGGTTGAATCCCTGGATTTCGACGGCTTCGTTGATCCCTTGGAAGAAGCCAACAATCTCCGCATGGCCGCGGCAGGGTTTACCCCATTGACCTGGGAAATGACCTTGTCCATACTGGTTCACCCAGGTGGCGTCTGGATCAACAAAAGAGAGCACGGCGGCGACATCGCCGCGGCCAAAGGCCTCATAGAGCTTCTGAATGACGAGCACATGCTGGTCTGTGGTTGACATAAAAGTAATTCTCCTGATCTGAACTGAATTATCCCTTCGCAGGGCTGCCGAAAGCGGCAGTTCCATTTTGCTCCCCTGCGCGTGTCATGTCCAGACCAAGACGTGCTCATTCTTTGTTCAGATGTCAATGGCCAGGCTGGCTCACGCCTCCGCCGGCGCGTCTTCCCCCCAGACGCGGGCCAGGGCCGCCTGGATCTTGCGCTCGAAGCGCGCGATCAGTTCGCGGTTGGCCGCGACCAGCGCCTGCTCGGCTTCGATCTCGGCGACAATGGCTTGCTGGGTGGCGAGAGGCGGGAGGGGAATCGTGTAAGCCTCGATAACTGCCGTGGGAACGCGCTGTAGCCCGCCAGTGCCCGTCATCTTCGGCACGGCCGATGCCTTAAAGGCGGGAGTTGCAACAAATAGGAATACCCATTCTGAGAGAACGCTTCCTGTTGGACGCAAGACGTGAAGCTCGCTTGAACCAAATCCAATACCGTTCACCAAATTGCGCGCCACTCCAGCCTTCCCGTTTTCGAAGCATGGCGTAACCTTGGCGATAAGCACATCACCATCTCGAAAATAGGAGTAGGTGGAAGTCACTTCATCCAAGCGCCTCGTCTGTTTTGCGTCAAGTGGCATGGCGTTCGTTGAGACATCCGACATCGGGACGAACGATACCTGCGTAGAACCAGGCAGATCGCTAAGCTCCGATTTCTTTGGGTTCACGATGCAGGCTTTGCGCACCTCCACCATCGGCCAGTCGGGGCGGATGGGGATGTGGGGGCGGTAGTTATCGAGGACGGCGCGGGCGCCGTTGATGACTTTCTGGTAGCTCTCGATCTCTGCCACGATCTCCCGCTGGACGTCAAGTGGCGGCAGGGGAATTTGGAACTGAGCGAGGTCTTCTGGCTTCATGCCTACGTTCGCTGCTCCGCGCATCAGCGCGGCGATATCGGCTCTTTTTAGATCGAGGGCATGGTAGAGAAACTTCACATCAAGTTCAGATTCGTCTTTGGGTTGTAAAGCGACCAACAGGTTTGCCAGTGCAAACTTGCCACTGGCGAAGTGAATACGGTGCAGCGCAGCCTTGCCGTGTCCAAGGGAAGAAATCAGAGGCACGCATACAGCCGGACTTTCAAACTGATATTCCGCCGAAGTCTTGGGTTCCGCGGCAGTCAGAATTAGTGGGTAAGGCCCAGGTGGTGTCGTTGTGCTGGAAGAAGCGCCCTTCGTGATTCTGCAAACATCTGCGATCTTAACCAAACGCTTGTCGCCATTCACGACGGCGGGCCGATAACGACTCCCTGTCAGATTACAGTCGTTGGCCAGAATCTCCTCACGTGATGCAAGCCATGAGCACCGCGACAGTTCCCTGCCCTCGTAGTAAGCACAGTAGTCCCGCAAAACATCGGGTAGGTCGTTGAATTCGCTCGCAGTCCTCTTTACGCCGAGGCTAACGCCTATGTGCTTCACTTCGGAGAAAAGAATGTTGGGCTTGCGTTTGGCCGTCACTCGGTCGAGCACTAAAATTGATGTTTTCACGCCCGTATACGGCATGAACACCCCGGACGGAAGCGAAATGACGCCGATGAGGAAGCCATTCACGAGCGTCTCGCGCAGTTGTTTGTAGGCAGTTCCAGACTGGAAGATGATCCCCTCGGGCACGATGATGGCGGCGCGGCCGGTGGGCGTCAGGTGCTCGGCCATGTAGTCCACGAAGAGCACCTCGCTGCGCTTGGACTGCACCGAGAAGCGGTTGTGCGGCTTGATGCCCCCCTTCGGCGACATGAAGGGCGGGTTGGCGAGGATCACGTCGGCGTATTCGTTCCAGCGCTCCTGGCTGGTCAGCGTGTCGTACTCGTAGATGTGCGGGTCAGCGAAGCCGTGCAGATACAGGTTCACCAGCGACAGCCGCACCATGTCGGGCGAGATGTCATAGCCGCGGAAGTTCTGCGCCAGGCGGCCCTTTTCGTCGGGCGTGAGGGAAGAGACGAACATGGATGGACTGGATTCAGAGGATTTTTGGTTATCATCCTGTCCACCCTGTTTATCCATGTTTATTCTATTGGCAGCCAAAATATGCTTGTACGCCGAAATCAGGAACCCCGCGGTGCCGCAGGCCGGGTCGAGCACGGTTTCGGTCTTCTGCGGATCCACGACGGCGACCATGAAGTCAATGATGTGGCGCGGGGTGCGGAACTGGCCTGCGTCCCCCTGCGAGCCGAGCACCGACAGCAGATACTCGAAGGCGTCGCCCAGCCGCTCGGAGTGGTCGTAGCTGAACTCGTCAATGACTTTGAGGAACATCTTCAGCGTTTCGGGATCGCGGTAGGGCAGGTAGGCGTTCTTGAAGATGTTGCGGAACAGGAGCGGGATGCCGGGGTTCTCCGGCATCTTGGCGATCGCCTCGGCGTAGAGGTTCAGCGTCTCGAAGCCGCCCAGGCCAGAATGCATCAGCCTGGCCCAGCCGTAGCGCGCGAACTCACCGGCGAAGAACTTGCGCACCCCGCCGAACTCCTCGCTCTCGGCGTCCATGTCATCCATGAACTTGTAGATCAGCGCGATGGTGATCTGCTCGACCTGGCTCTTGGGGTCGGGCACCTTGCCCACGAGGATGTCGCGGGCGGTGTCAATGCGGCGCTTGGTGTCGGTGTCTAGCATGGATGGTCCTGATTTTTACATGGATGGACAGGATACACAGGATGAAAGACAAGAATAGAATGTCTTGTTCATCCATGTTTTTACATGGATGGACAGGATACACAGGATGAAAAACAAGAATAGAATATCTTGTTCATCTTGTTCATCCATGTTTTTACATGGATGGACAGGATACACAGGATGAAAAACAAGAATAGAATATCTTGTTCATCTTGTTCATCCATGTTTTTACATGGATGGACAGGATACACAGGATGAAAAACAAGAATAGAATATCTTGTTCATCTTGTTCATCCATGTTTTTACATGGATGAACAGGATACACAGGATGAAAGACAAGAAATAAAACATCCTGTACATCCTGTTTATCCATGTTGATATTCCTTCTGCCGCGTGAAGCGTTTGTACTCGAGGCGGGGGTTGCCGAAGTTAATAAGCAGTCCGACCTCGATGCCGGTGGCGTTCAGGTAGTTGATGACCTGCGCTTGATGTTCAGGGGCAATGGCTTTGACCGCTTTCAATTCAACAATGACTTTGCCCTCGACAAGGATGTCGGCGAAAAAATCCTCCACGGACTGTCCTCGGAAAATCACCTTGATCGGATGCTGAGCGATGACCGACAAACCTTTCTGCCTCAGCGCCACCAGAAGAGCTTTTTCGTACACCGACTCCAAAAAGCCCGCACCCAATTCATTGATCACTTCAAAAGCACAGCCGATGACAGCCTTGGTAATCTCTTCGTGCTTCAGCCGCGGCTCCTGCGAGCCTGACGAATCCTGTATATCCTGTATATCCATGTTTGTCAAACCGCGAACTGGTTCAATGAGACGTAGTCCTTGACGTATTCGGGAATCAGCGCCCGATACTTCACCGGCACGGCGCGGAAGTCGCGGCTGGAAAAGATCGGGTTGGTGGCCAGGTCGGTGTACTGCCGGCTCTCGATGATATAGCGGATTTGGTCGCTAGTGACGTAGGCCTTGAAGAAGGTCTTGATCGCCGGGATGGCCTCAGCCTCGGCGGGCTTGACGTCGGCGACGAACTTGGCGAACTCCTCTTCCAGCAGCTCATCCTTCGACTTGAAGGTTGGGATCAACCCGAAGACCTTCTCCAGGATTTCGCGCAGGGTCAGGCGGCGGTCCACGGTCGCGGCCTTGCGCAGCTTGTCGAGAGTGTAGAATTCCTCAGGCTTGTCGAAGACCTCGCGGTTGACATAGTCAATGACCCGGTCCCACTGCCCGGCCTCGACGGCGCGCGCGATGGTTGCATTTTCGCGCACCGCGCCCTCGAATTTCTCGAAGAACATGCGGTCAATCTTCATTCCCTCGAAGCCGATGGTCTCTTCCTTGATCGTCGCCAGGATGTCCGCGCCCAGGTGCTCATAAACGCCGATGGATACCGTCGGACCTGCATCTCCGCCGCCGTCGCTTGGGGCTTTGCTCCTGGGTGCGGGGAGCTTCAGCACCTCGTCGTAGTTGTACCCTTCCTCGAAGTACTCGCAGTTGGCGAAGAAGTCGAAGAGCTTGTAGGCGGTCTTTTGCGGCTGCGCGACAGCGTCCCTCAGGCCCGCGTCGAAAAGCTGTTCGAGGAAGTTGTGCCGGCGTGTGCCGCGGCCCTTGATCTGGATGAAGTCGGTGGGCGAGAAGATCGGCCGGAAAAGGCCGAGGTTGAGGATGTCCGGGCAGTCGTAGCCGGTGGTCATCATGCCGACCGTCACGCAGACGCGCGCCTTGCTCGTCTTGTAGGTGGGCAAGAAGTTGGCCGATCCGAGCAGGTTGTTGTTGGTGAAGTTGATGGTGAACTGCTGGGCGTCGGGAATCTGCGACGTGACCTGCACCGCAAAGTCGGATTGGTACTTGCCGGGGAACATGCGGTCGGCCATCTGGTTGAGGATCTGCGCCAACTTGGCGGCGTGATTCTGGCTGACCGCGAAAACGATGGACTTGCCGATCTCCCCGCTGACCGGGTCGCGCAGGGCATTCTCCAGGAAGGTCTTGCAGAGGAGCTGGTTGGTGGCGTCGGCGAAGAAGCGCTTCTCGAACTCGCGCTGCTTGAACGTTTCCCGTTGGTCGTCGCCTTCCTCGTCCCGGAATTCGACCACAAATCCATCGGCCGAGAGCAGCGCTGTGGTGATGTCGGTGCGGGCGTCCACTACGGTCGGGTTGACCAGGAAGCCGTCCTTCACGCCGTCGAGCAGCGAGTAGCGGAAGGTCGGCTGGCTGTTCTCGCAGCCGAAGGTGCGGTAGGTGTCCAGCAGCAGCCGGCGCTCAGCCTCGCGCGGGTCGCGCGTGGCCGGGCCGGCCCGGTCGAACCGCTTGAGGTAGTCGCGCGGCGTCGCGGTGAGGCCGAGCTTGTAGCCGACAAAAAAGTCGAAGACCGCGCGCGCGTTGCCGCCGATGGAACGGTGCGCCTCGTCGGAGATGACCAGGTCGAAATCGGTGGGCGAGAAAAGCTGCTGGTACTTGTTATTGAAAAGCAGCGACTGGACGGTAGTGACGACCACCTCGGCGCGGTGCCAGTCGTCGCGGTTCTCTTTGTAAATGACGACCTGGTAGTCGTTCGCAAGCACCTTGCTGAGCGCTTTCTTGGCCTGATCCTCAAGCTCCAGGCGATCCACCAGGAATAGCACCCGCCGCGCGTTGCCGGTGCGCAGAAAGAGCTTGATGACGGCCGCAGAGATGAGGGTCTTGCCGGTGCCTGTCGCCATCTCGAACAGGAAGCGATCCTTGTTCTCTTTGACCGCGCGCTGGAGCGCGGCGACGGCCTTCACCTGGTAGGGCCGCAGGAAGCGCAGCCCGTTGGCCTCGATGAAGCCGGCGCGCTCGGCCTCATTCTTCCAGGCGGCCTCCGCGGCATAGCCAGGGCGCTGGGTGCGGACGATGTAATCGGCTTCGACGATCTCTGCGATCAGGCGCTGAGGGTCGGGGATGGTCTTCTGATAGCCGGTGACGGACGCGGGCGTCGGAAACGCGGTGATCAGATAGGGGTTGCCGCGTTCGAGATCCCAGAAGTAGTGCAGGTTGCCGTTGGAGAGGATGACGAAGCGGCAGTTCTGCGAGCGGGCGTATCGCCGCGCCTGCTCCTTGCCGGCCAGCGGGTTCTTGTCCTCCGCTTTGGCCTCCAGGACGATCAGCGGGAAGCCCCGCGCGTCGAGCAGCAGAAAATCAATGAAGCCCTTGCTCGTCTTCTCGAAGTTCTCGCCCAGGGCGTCCAGATCAAGCGACTTGATCGTCACGCCAGGCTCAAGCAGGATGTTGGCGGGCGCGGCGCCTTCCGGAAAGAAGCGCCAGCCTGCGGCTTCGAGCAGCTTGTTGATCTTGATGCGGGCGGCGGCTTCTGGATTGGGCATGCGGTTCCTGTCTCGGCGTTGGGTGGTCAAGGGTTATGAAAAGTGGAATATGGGTTCGATGGCTACTTCCAATTCAGGAATGGCTTCACCCGTGACGCGGCTGTAGAGCACATCAGGACAAAAATCAACATCATTGGGCCACACCAACGTGCCAGCTTCTGGATCAACGACCACTTGCTTGAAGAATTCAATATCCGGCCTGTGCAATTTGAAAAGATTGTCCCAACGGTAGGAAGCCCGCTACTTCTTGCTTTTCCAACTTTACTCGAATCTGCTCAAAGCGTCTGACGGTCTCTTGAGTGTAAAGTCGTTCGCCACAGCGTAGACAAACCTCAGCCCGCACAGTCAAGACGGCTGTATGAATTCCGCCACGAAGTAGTTTCTCTACGTTCTTCTCTACCAGTTCCCCACCGCACACGGGGCATTTACTAAAGGGCATCATTTTTTCGGTCTCCTTATTCGCCAGTCAATCCATCGCTTGGGGTCGGGTCGATAGACAGAGTGATGAGTACGGCCATTGGTTGTCTTGATTATACGCCCAGACGCTGTGAACGGGCGCACCCGCAAAGGTATCACCGCAGATAAGGCAGCTGGGATATGGTTTGTCGTCGGGATAGTCCTCAATGATTTCACCCTGAAAGACACTGAAGAAGATTTCGTCAAAAGTAAGGTGGTCGGCTTGGGCCTCTTCGTCAGCGTGGTCTGTGATTCGTAACCGGTTATGGCGTATCGCGTCAACAATGCCTTCGATTTTCACAGATTACCTTTCGAGTGGCACTTGGGGCTAGACCCCTTGCGATAACGTAAACCTGATTTGGAGATTAGCGCCAATCGCATCAGCATAACGGCGCAACGTTGAAAGACGCACATCATCGGCGTGATTTTCAATGCGCGACTTGCTTGCCAGTTAAAGAATCAAGAAACTCCTCGACGGGACTACTGCCGTTTGGAAGGCGATAAAACTCTACTGTCCACCTATCTCCATGTTATCACAAAAGCGAACAAGGCGCAAGGGTTTGGACGATCAGCCGATATCGCTTGCCTTTGATGTTGAAAACAGCACGATTGCAAACACTAATTCGGCCCCCGTTCGGATCGCCGGCAAAGCGCAGGATCTACCCAACCTGGGCCAACGCCTCGGTGATCTCCCGCAGGCAGGCGGCGGGCTGCAGCCAGCAGCGTTCGAGATCCAGGAACACCGGCGTCCAACCGGCGGT
>UETR01000033.1_pt1 | contig 34526 bp, 23 predicted proteins | sample 1817881 | NCBI WGS metagenome assembly UETR01 (sample SAMEA4730918, study PRJEB27012) | Candidatus Amarolinea aalborgensis | place: Denmark | collected 2014-01-09
ACCATTCAACATTCGCACAAAGGACCAGCATCACCGCATGAACCAACGTCACCTTCTCACACCGGCGCTCATCCTCGCGCTGGCCCTGCTCTTCGGGGTCAGCGGCCTGCCGACCCGTGCACTGCAAGCGGCGCCGCCCGGCCTTCAGGCCGCGCCGGCCACGGGCTGGCAGATTCAATACTGGGCCCCGCCCGGCATCACCCTGCGCAGCCTGAAAATGATCAACACCCAGGTCGGTTACGCCGTGGGCGGGCCGGACTGGGGCTACAACGGCAACCCCTATGTGCTCAAGACCACCAACGGCGGCGTGGATTGGACGCGCCTGGCGTTGCCCGATGTCATCAGCGGCTGGCAGGGCGGCATTGACTGCCTCGACGCGCTGCGCTGCATCATCGTCGGCACCACCGGCCAGGCCAGCCGCACGACGGACGGCGGCCAGACCTGGGCCGTGCGCGGCGTTTCTCCTGATTACGGCGGCTATCTCTACGCCGTCTACTACGCGACCGATCAGATTGTGTTGGCCGGCGGCACCGATGGCAAGTCGTTCCGTTCGGCTGACGGCGGCCGCTACTGGAGCCAGTTCTTCCCCGGCGGCAGTGTGGTGGTCTGGGAGTTTCAGTGCTTCGGCTCCACTTGTTATGGCGCGGGCAACGGCGCCAGCCTGGTCTACTCCTATGACCAGGGCATCACCTGGTCGCGGCGCTTTGCCCCGGCGCACGACCTGCTGGGCATGAGCTTCCTGGATGTCAACACGGGTTGGATGGCGGGTCAGCACGGCAGCATCTACTACACCAACAACGCGGGCATTGGGTGGACGACCCAACTGAGCGGCGTCTTTCCCGACGATCTCTATTACACCAATTTTTACGACATCGAGATGCTGAATGCCTCCGAAGGTTGGGCGGTCGGCGGTCGTGATGACCGCAACGGCCGCATCTACCACACCGGCAACGGCGGCGCCTCCTGGACGCGCGAAGCCATGCCGGACACCGGTTTCGTTTGGGAAGTGGATTTCGTGGATGCGGCCCACGGCTGGGCCGTGACGCACGACGGCAAGATTCTGACCTACGGTGGGCCAGCCGGCAACACGCCCACGCCATCGCCATCAGGCACCGTGACCGAGACCCCGACCAGCGGCCCGACGGCCACGGCGACCGATACGCCCACGGCCGGCCCCAGCCCCACGCCAAGCCAAACGCCGACCATCACCCCGACGCCCACCAACACCCCAACATCAACGCCCACCCCACCGCAGGGCAGCTGGCGCACGCAGTGGCGCGGCAGCGATCTGACCAATTTGAACGACATCGAGTTCATCAATGCGCAGACCGGCTGGGCGGTCGGCAGCGGCGGCCAGGTCGTACGCACGGTCAACGGGCAAACCTGGGCTTTTGGGCAGATGACGCCGGCCGACGACGTGGAGGCGGTGGATTTCGTGGACGCCAGCAACGGTTGGGCGGCCGGCGCCAACGGCAGCATCTGGCGCAGCAGCAACGGCGGTCAAACCTGGACCAGGCAGACCACACCGACGACCCAACGACTCAAAGACCTGGTGATGACCGATCTCAGCACAGGCTGGGCGGCGGGTGAAAACGGGACAATCCTGCGCACCAGCAATGGGGGAACGACCTGGACAGTGCAAACCAGCCCGGTCAGTACGGCGCTGCAAGGACTGGCCGCATTGGATGGTCAGCGCGCGTGGGCCGTCGGCGCGCAGGGCGTCGTCATTGCCACCAGCAACGGCGGCGCGGCCTGGGCCACGCAGAGCAATCCGGCGATGGCCTGGGCCACGCTCAATCGCGTGACCTTCACCGATGCGCAAAACGGCTGGGTGGTTGGCAACGGCGGCCTCGCGCTGCGCACCACCAACGGCGGCGGCAGTTGGAGCTTGCTGACGCTGACTGATTTTGACCTCAAGGCTGTGGCCTTCTCATCGCCGCAGATCGGCTGGATCGGGGGCACCGAGGGGCGCGTGCGCCGCACGACCAACGGCGGCCAAACCTGGACCGCCGTCGAGTCCGGGGTGAGCACGACCATCCTGGCTCTGACCGCGCCAACCGATGACGACGTGTGGACGGCGGGCGTAGGGCATTTCATCTTGCACAAACAGGGCGCGGCGGCCATGGCGATTGCCGCGCCGTTCGGCGTCGCCGAGTTCAAGGGCGTGGATGCTGTGGACGCCAATCATGCCTACGTCGTGGGCGAGGAAGGCGCTATCGTCAAGACCACCGACGGAGGCGCGACCTGGAGCTACGTGCCCAGCCCTGCGCGGCAGTTGGATCCAGGTCTACCGCCGGCCTGGCTGCGGGGCGTCAAGTTCCCGGAGAACGATCAGACCGGTTGGGTGGCTGGCCGCTACGGCGCGCTGCTGCGCACTACGGACGGCGGCGTCAGTTGGACGCGTCAGTTCGTCAGGGATGGCAACGGCAACATTCACACCGGTTTCCTGTGGGTGGTCGAAGGGTATGACAACAACCACGCCATGACCGTGGGCAAGGAGGGCTTCGTCTTCCGCACCAGCGACGGTGGGGTCACCTGGCAGTTCTCCCAGGCCAGCATGGCGATCAACATTCGCGACCTGAGCTACGGCACGCACACGGCCGTCTACGGCGTCACCCTGTACGACTCGTTCGTCACCAGCGCCGACGGCGGCGCGAGCTGGATTCGCCGCTACCCCGGCAGCAACGGCGACCTGTTCGGCGTTGACTTCAAGGATGCCTACGTCGGCTGGATCGTGGGCAGCAGCGGCAAGATCATGCACACGACCAACGCCGGCGACAGCTGGGTCGTCCAGGCGAGCGGCACGGCGGCCGATCTGAACAACACCTCCTTCGCCGACGCCAACTTCGGCTGGGCGGTGGGCAATGACGGCGCGATCCGCTTCACCAATAATGGCGGCGCGCTCTGGAGTGCGCAGAGCAGCCCGGTCAGCGATCATCTGCTGTGGATTGACATGGTAGACGCCGCGACTGGTTGGGCCGTGGGCGCCAATGGCGCGATTATCAAGTACGAAGTGCCGCCGCCGCCCACCCCGACCCCCACGCCAACGAACACCCCAACGCCGACCAATACGCCCACACGCACACCGACGCCGACGGCCACGCCCTCGCCAACCAGCACGCCGACGCCGTCGCCGACGCCCAGCCCTACGGCGACCATCACCCCGACGGAGACGCCAACGGCGACGCCGACCGTAACGCCCTCACCCACGGCGACGCCGACGGCTACGGCAACCATCACACCGACCGCTACGCCGCCGTCGCGCAGCTACTGGTTTCCAGTAATCGTCAAGTAACGCCTTGCCGATGCTGGCGCGGCGCCTGCCGTCCCTAGACGTCACTACTGGTTTCTGGTAATCGTCAAGTAACCCCAAACTGGCGCCGACCGATCTTCGTGTCGGTCGGCGCCAGCCTTGTCTGAACGCTATGTCGGAGGACTGCGCCGCCGCCAGGTGCAGCTTGATACGGCTGAATTGTTGCCAGCGATGGCATGATAGTCGGGTCATCCGTCTATTCGGGCTTCATGTAGCTGATCGAGACCAGGCGCAGGCCCAAATCGCGCACTTTCCTCAGCAAGCCGTAGAGCGCGGCCTGATCAACCACGGGGCCGGTCAGGAGTGAATCGCCATCCTCTTCCAGCGTGATGGTCAATCCTTCAAACCAATCCTGCCACTGGGAACTCAGATGCCCGTTGACCCTGATTTGGTAGACCATTGGCTGGCCTCCATCACTTTCTGGGCTGCGTTTGTGCGACATGATTCCGTAGTTCATGGCCTTTGGGCGTCGGTTTTTCAACCTCTTGGAGTTGAAGGACTTCGGGCGCTCCGTGTTTAGTTGCTGCAATTGCTCTCATTTTGGGATTTTCCTTTCTCAGGTGCAATCGGCGTGGATGGCAGAGAGAGCACTCAGGCTTCTCTGCCATCCGTATCCACCTTTATGCGGGGTCAGGCAGCTGGTTCGCTGCTGTTCTTGCAAACAGGGAAGCGATTGCAGATGAGTTGAATCCCTTGACCGTGAGCCAGACGCCCAGCGATAACTCAAAGAGCGCAATCGGGAGCACGCCGATCCCCGTCAGCAGATAGAGCGGCCCGCTGGTGACGCCGAACATCACGACCATGGTGTTCGCGATGAGCAAGGGCGCTCCGATGATTCCAAGCAGGGGAAGAACACGCGGCGTCAGGCGCGACTGATAGAGCAGGGAGCCAAGCAGCAGGTCGTTCACGGCCGGCATGAGATTTTGGCCGAGGCGGAACAAGCCATATAAGATGACCAGGGCCTTGCCAGTGACCAACGCGTCTGCTCCGACCCCAGCCCGCCGCAAGGTAACAACAGCCAGCAGACAGACGACATCGGCGAAAATTGTGCTGGCTTCCAGGACTCGGGAGCCGATGAAGCCCAGCGCGACCCCTTCATTCTGCCGCTTGAGCACTGGATACAGCGCCGCCGCGGTGCCGATGCCGGCCAGGGCTACGATGATCTCCAGGATGGCGCCGATGGTGACAGCCGTATCCGTGCCAGGGCCAACAAGGTAGTTGGGGTCGCTCAGGACAGCACGGTAGAGAAAGCCGATCGGCATCGAGACAAAGGTAAGCAGGTAGAGTATGCCCGCTGCTAACGCGGTTTTTCTTGATGATGTCATCGCACGTTGGCCTTCTCCACGGACTGAAGTCTTGCTGTTGGTGTTCATAAGGTATCTTTCTCCGTTTTCGGCTCCCGGGTCAAGAGACTTGCTTGCGCCGTTCAGACCAGAGAGCATACCCCAACCAAGCCAGAGCGATTCCCATTGGCACCGCCGCAAAGCGCGCGATCTGGTGAGGAAGCTGCGACATGATGATCGCCAAAGGCCCTGATGAGGCAAGCAGGACAGCCGCCCAGCGCGGGAGGATGTGGGCGCGGAAGGTCGCGATGCCAAACAGCAGGAGGCCGAGCAAATAAAGCACGGGTAGGATGTTGAAGATCACGGCGAAGGCTCCGAGATTCATCGAGCCGCCGGCCTTACTAGCCATCCCCATGACGCTCTCCACGAACGTCGGCGCCACAGGCGCCAACAGCGGCAGGATGGTGGGTTCGGCGAATGCATAGCACATTTGGACGGCATAGAAGATAGTCAGCAGGAGATAACCAGCCAGCCCCAACCATCCGGTCTGCTCCACCTGCCTGGCGTAGAGCCCAGCAATGCCGAACAGGCCAAAGAGGCACATGACTGTCTTGAAGGAAGTGATGATGATGAATGCGCTGGTAGTGACCGACGCAAGCACGTCCGGTGGATGAATGGGCTGAATGGCCGCGAAAATGGTCCCTGCCACCATGGCGGATAATCCTGCCCAACGAATAAGGCTCGGGGTTGTGATCTTCATTTTACCCGCCATGGGTGCGGTCCGGCGATTGGTGTTCGCAAGATTGACTTCCTGACTGAGGTTCATCTGTCTGTCTCCTTCTGCTGAATCATACGGTTACGTGTCACGGTTTGACGCCCGGCACAACTGCCTGTTCGGCTTCAACTGAACACAGTGTACAAATGAATGTGGGGAGCGGTCATCCCCACAAGTGGGGATTGATGTGGGGATATTGGCAGGGAATGCCTGGGAAACAAAAATCCTGCCGGGCAAGCCATGAAGGTTCTTGCACCTGGCAGGATAGAGGAAAGCGTTATTTCGGGCCGTGCTGTGGCGCGACTAGACCAAATTCAGTTCGACTGCCCGTTTGACAGCCGCCCGGCGATCATTGACGTTGAGTTTGCTGTAGATGCTCTTCGTATGGGTGCGGACCGTGCTCAAGCCGATCATGAGTTCACGGGCGATTTCGGGTCCCGACAGGTCGGTTTTCAATAATCGGAGAACTTCCAGCTCGCGCTGGCTGAGCGGCTCGATCAAGGGCGGCGACGCAGGCGTGCTGGGTAGATGAGATTCGCCGACGCGCCGGCGCGGCTCGGCTTCAAATGCCGCCAGCAGGCTGCCGGTATAGCCTGGCATGATTCCGCGCTCGGCAGCTTTGCGCAGCAGCTGCGTCAGGGGTGGGCCTTCATCCAGGAACAGGCGGACGTAGCCTTCCGGCTCCGCCAGCGTCAGGGCGCGTTCCAGTGCGACGAGCGCCGGGGCAAGGCCGCCCTGCGCCTGGTGAGCCAGCGCCTGCAAGACCAGGATTTCGATCACGCTTCCCATCCTCCTGCCCCGTTGCGCGGCTGTCAGGAGGCGGTCGAGCCACGCGGTCGCTTCCTGAATCGAGCGGCCTGAGCGGTCGCTCTTGGTGCGCGCCAAAAGGATCCTGGCGAGGGTGATGTGCTCGAACTCGTGCAGATAGCTGGGTTCATCCTCAGCAGACAAACCCTGTTCACGCGCCCAGCCCAGAGCTTCATCCAGTCTTCCCTGCGCCACCCACGCCCGTGCTTTCCACGCCGCGACAGGGCGCACATTCGGGGAAAAGGAGCTCACAACCAGACGTTCTGCCTCCTGGAGGAGGTGGAGCGCGCCATCCAGATCGCCCTGGGCCTCCCGCATACGAGCCATGGCAACAGGCCAACGATACCGGTTCTTCGGGAACCAGGTGTGCTCGCCCAGTTCCTTACTTCTCAACAAGCATTGCGCCGCCGCGCGCAGATCATTACACTCATAGTGGAGTTCGCTCATGCCCATGTAGATGTCTGCCGTGCCCCGCAGCACAATCGCACTCTGCGCGGTCGCAAGCTGTAATGCCTGCTCGTAGGTGCGCATGGCCTCGCGCGGACGACCTTGCGCCATTCGTATATCCGCCAGGGTGATTGCGCCCTCGATGGCATCAGAGCTGTTCCCGGCCGCCTGCAAGTGCGCCATGCCCTCCGCAAAAGCCCGGTGCGCCTCCTCTAAATCCCCATTCGTCCAGGCTGCAAGCCCCAGGAATCCCGCAACTCCTCCGCGGTTGACATGGTCATCCCCAGGCAAGACCTCGAGCACGCGTCGGGCATATATGATGGTATCGGTTACATCGCCCCGCGCCAGGGACAGTCCAGCGCGGGCCACGGCAATGGCGCCCGGAAGACGACGAAATGCCTCATCGTCTACAACGACCATCGCGGCCGCGGGGGCGCCCGGCCGCGCGCGGCTGTCTGGTGTCGTATCCAGCCACCATTCGGCATCCTGCAAGCGATCCTCGACGCCGTTGACCTCGCCGCGATCCAGGACTAGATGGGCATACACCACGCTGAGAACGGGCCTGGCGCGCAGCAGCTCGTTGGGAAGCGACTTGAGCCAGCCAAGCAGCGCGCCCGTCTGCCGGCTTCGAGCCATGGCCGGCACGGCGCGTTCGATCAGGGCCGACGCGCGCGCGAAATCGCCAGCGGCCAGCGCGTGGCGGATGGCATCGGCGGCCGAACCATTCTGCTCATACCACGCACTCGCCCGCCGGTGCAAAATCGGCGCCAGTTCGGGGTGCTCCGTCATCAAGTGCATCTGAAGCACATCGGCAAAAAGATGGTGATAGCGATACCAGCGGCGCTGATCATCCAGCGGAATGAGAAAGAAGTTGCCCCGCTCCAGGGCTTCCAAGCGCGCCTTGCCTTCCTGCTGGCCGGTGACGGCATCGCACAGCGAGCCGGTCAGCTGGTCGAGGATGGCGGTCTGGAGGATGAAGCTGCGGACAGGTTCGGGTTGGCGCCGCAAGACTTCTTCGACCAGGTAGTCCACGATGTACCGGTGGTCTCCCGCAAAGGCCTGGATGAAGCCGGACACGTCAGGGCGTCCCTGCATGGAAAGCGCGGCGAGCTGCAGGCCGGCAATCCAGCCTTCGGTGCGATCTTCCAGCGCAGCGATGTCCGCCTCCGCAAGACGAAGGCCCATCACCTGGTTGAGGAATTCGGCGGCTTCCGAGGGAGTAAAACGCAAGTCGGCGGCGCGCAGTTCGGTAAGCTGCCCGCGGGCGCGCAGCCGGGCCAGGGGCAGGGGAGGATCTTCGCGCGTGGCGATGACCAGGCGCATCTGCGGCGGCAGATTCTCGATCAGAAAAGTGAGGGCCAGGTCCACCGGTTTGGCGTCAACTACGTGGTAGTCATCGAGGACGAGAAGGAAATGATCCGGTAAAGCGGTAATCTCATTGAGCAGCGCCGTCAGGGTCGCTTCGATAGGCGGCGGCTGCGATGATTGAAGAATAGACAGCGCTGCGTCACCTACAGTGGCCGCAAGCGTTTGTAAAGCAGCCACGAGGTAGGTCAGGAAGCGCACGGGATCGTTGTCCCCTTCGTCGAGCGACAGCCAGGCGGTCGGTCGCCCCATTCCCTCGATCCATTCACTGATCAGCGAGCTTTTGCCATAGCCAGCCGGGGCAGAGATGAGGGTCAGTTTGCGATGCAGCCCCTCGTTCAGCCGCTCTGTCAGACGGGGGCGCAGGACAGCGCTTGGTCGCGGCGGCGGGATGTAGAGTTTAGTGGCAAGAATTGGTGTGGGCATAGATATGATTGAGATGAACGAGGGCTTTGGCTCAAGTCATGAGCTCCACCAGATGGCGCCTGTTCTCAGCGGGGGCGAACGGCTCGGGCCAGTACTCGACCAGCCTGGTGATCTTGCAGGCGCGCACCGTGAAGAAGGAAACCGGCTCAGCGGATTGCGTTCCGTCGGTGAGGCTGACTTGAGTGACAACAGACTCGCCGCTCGCGACAAGCTGATTGACGCGGAACTCCCAGCGCGAGGTCGTTGGGTACTCAGCATTCATTTGGCAGAAGCGCTCAGGGCCGCGAATGCGCTCCTTGGACTGCGGCCACTCCATGATAAACTCCGGCGCAAGAACCGACTTGACCGCATGGAAGTCGTTGGTCGCCATCAGGCGCCAGAATTCGCGCACCACGGACTCTACCGATTGCTCTGACATAGCAGTGAGATTGTACCACATGTGTTCAGTTGTGAGCAACCGAGACCGGCCATGCCAAACAGGAGGAGAGCCGCGCAGGTGCGGCCCTTTCCCGCCATCTTTGACAATTCACCCCGGCTATGCTAACATGCCCACAGTCTTGACCCAATGCGTTATGCAGGCACAATCATGAGCAGAATCGCACGTTCGCTGGCTTCTAATCAACCGTCCAGCCACACCGCGGCGCCGTGCGCAGCGGCGGTCTTTGTGCGTCTGCCCAACCCACGCTCGTTTAGCTGGCGTGGGTTTTATTTTGCCTATTTTTATGGCGCCTATCTGCGCCAACGAACGAGTGCCCACGCATCCGGGTGATGACAAGGACGTTCAAACCCAACCGACCAGGAAGGCCGAGAAGCGTGGCGCACAAGCCCACGCTTCTTTTTTGCCCGCCAAGCAACGGCCTCAGGGAGTTAAGCACATGACCATTGTCTGCCGAGGGGTGCGCGGCGCCACGACCGTGGATGGCAACACCCGCGAAGAGGTGCTGCGCCGCACGCGAGAAATGCTGGCGCTGATGATCCGGCTGAATGGCATGCGGCCGGATGAGGTGGCCGCGGCGCTGTTTACCACCACCACCGATGTCAACAGCGAGTTCCCAGCCTTTGCTGCACGCCAGTTGGGCTGGCTGGACGCAGCGCTGATGTGCGGGCATGAGATGGCGGTGCCCGGCGCGTTGGGTATGTGCATCCGTGTGCTGGTCTTCTGGAACACCGACCGCCCCGCGACCGATCTGCACCATGTCTATGTGCGCGGCGCGCGCCATCTGCGCCCTGACAAGGCTGCCCTGCCGCCTGTGGACTGGGACAGTCTCAACGACTGGATCGAGCGCCAAATGCAGAACTGGCGCGAGCGACGCCAGACGCAAAATCAAGCACGGCTACCGCTCGCTGCGCCGGCGCGGCTGAGCCTGGAAGAGGCGACCAGCGGCCCGGATCCGGCGCCAGCAACCGAGGCGCGGACAACAGGAATCGCATCTTATGTCAATCAAAGGGAGGCATTGCCGATGGGGACAGACAACGGTCACGCGCCAGGCAGCGATCAAGCGCCTGCGCCCGCCATCGCCGCGGCCCCGTCAGGTGCAAACCAGACGGCGCCGACCGGCTTCCGCGTGGCTTTCCAGGGCGAGCATGGGGCGTATTCCGAGCAGGCCGCCCGTCAGCATTTCAACGAACCGGTGCAAACACTGCCCTGCCACACCTTCGAGGAGATCTTTGCCCTGGTGGACAAGGGCGGCGCGGATTTTGGCGTGGCGCCGGTGGAGAACTCGGTGGCCGGCTCGATCAACAAGACCTACGACCTGCTGCTGGAGCGCGATTTGACGGTCGTGGGCGAGATTCTGCTGCGCGTGCGCCACAATCTGCTGGCCTTGCCCGGCACCGGCGTGGCCGACATTCAGCAGGTGCGCTCGCATCCCCAGGCGTTGGCGCAGTGCGAGCGTTACTTGAACCAACACGGCTGGCGCGCCATTCCCTGGTACGACACGGCCGGCAGCGCCAAGGAGCTGGCGCAGAATCCAGAACCAGGCGTGGCGGTGATTGCCAGCGCGCTGGCTGCGCGCACCTACGGGCTGGCGGTGCTGGAAGAAGGCATCGAAGACCTGCTGTGGAATTTCACGCGCTTCTTCGTCGTCGCGCAGCGCGGCGCCGCGATTTCAGCCCCGCCGGCGAATGGTGAGCCGTTCAAGACCTCGCTCGTCTTTGCAACGCCGCACACGCCGGGCGCGCTGCACGGCTGCCTGGGTGAATTTGCCAGCCGCGGCATCAACCTGGCAAAGCTGGAAAGCCGGCCGCGGCGCAATCGCCCGTGGCACTACGTTTTTTATCTTGACTTCGAGGGCGATTGGCGCCAGCCTGCCTGTCAGGAAGCCCTGGTGGCCGTGTTGGCTCGCGCCGCGTTCGTCAAGCTGCTCGGCTCCTACCCCGCGGCCCGCATGCCAGAAATGGGCGAAATGGCGCAGGACGCCGTGCTGCAGATCTGAGATCAGAGAGCGGAGACCAGAGACCGGAGAGCGGAAACTCTCATCCACACATCATCCGTTTTTCCACATACCTGATCTCTAATCTCTGATCTCTAGTCTGCACTTTGCACTTTGTATTTTGTACTTCCATGGGGGGAACTTATGATCGTCGTCATGAAACCAGGAGCAACGGCCGGAGAAATTGGGGCGGTGATTGCCAGGGTGCAGGAGTTGGGCCTGATGCCGCATCCCATCTACGGCGAAGAGCACACGGTGGTAGCCATCGTGGGCAACGAACGCAAGGTTGACAAAGAAATCTTCGAGGTAATGCCCGGCGTCGAACGGACGATGGTGGTCATGCACCCCTTCAAGCTCGCCAGCCGCACTTCGAAGCCGGAAGATACCGTGATTGCCCTCAACGGCGTTAAGATCGGCGGCAAGAAGCTGACGATCATGGCCGGGCCATGTTCGGTGGAAAGCCGCAGCCAGGTGCTGGAAACGGCCTGGGCGGTGAAGGAAGCCGGCGCTACCATCCTGCGCGGCGGCGCGTTCAAGCCGCGCAGCTCACCCTACAGCTTCCAGGGCTTGGGCCTCAAGGGCCTGGAGTACCTGGCCGAAGCGCGTGAGCAGACCGGGTTGTACATCGTCACCGAGGTGATGACGCCAGAAGCGGTGTCCATGGTGGCCGAATACGCGGATATTCTGCAGATCGGCGCGCGCAACATGCAGAACTACGGCTTGCTGCACGCGGTGGGCAGAATCCAACGCCCGGTGCTGCTCAAGCGCGGGCTGATGTCCACGATCGAGGAACTGCTCATGTCGGCCGAATACATCCTGAGCAACGGCAACTACCGCGTGATGCTGTGCGAGCGCGGCATCCGCACCTTCGAGACCTACACGCGCAACACGTTCGATCTCAACGCGGTGCCGGTGCTCAAGCAGCTCAGCCATCTGCCGGTCATCGCCGACCCCAGTCACGCCACCGGCAAATCGGAACTGGTGATTCCTATGGCGCGGGCAGCCATCGCGGCCGGCGCGGATGGTCTCATCCTGGAAGTCCACCCGGCCCCTGAAACGGCCTTGTCGGACGGCGCACAAAGCCTCAAGCCGGAGAAGTTCGCGCAATTGATGCAGGAGCTGAAGCGCATCGCCGCGGCCATGGATCGCGAGCTATAGAAGCTAAAGAAGGGAGGCAAGCATGATCATTGTCATGAAACCGGGGGCCTCGGAGGCCGATATTCGCACGGTGGTCGGACGCGTCGAGCGCATGGGTTACAAGGTGCACCTGAGCCAGGGCGAAGCGCGCACCGTAATCGGCGTTGTGGGCGAGAAGCCGATCGTCGAGCGCGAGCAGTTCGATATGATGGAAGGCGTGGAAAAGACGGTGCGCATCCTGCAGCCGTTCAAGCTGGCCGGCCGTGAATTTCACCCCGCGGACACGGTGATTGACGTCAACGGCGTCAAAATCGGCGGGCCGCAGATCGTTCTGATGGCCGGGCCTTGTTCCGTTGAAAGCCAGGCGCAGCTGCTAGAAACCGCCTGGGCCGTCAAAGAGGCGGGCGCGCATATTCTGCGCGGCGGCGCGTTCAAGCCGCGCAGCTCGCCCTACAGCTTCCAGGGCATGGGCGAAGAGGGGCTAAAGATCCTGGCGGAGGCGCGTGCACAGACCGGCTTGCCCATCGTCACGGAAGTGATGGCGCCGGAGCAAGTTCCCCTGGTGGCCGAATACAGCGACATTCTGCAGATCGGCGCGCGCAACATGCAAAACTACGCGCTGCTGCACGCCGTGGGGCGCAGCAATCGCCCCGTGTTTCTGAAGCGCGGCATGATGTCCACGATTGAGGAATGGCTGATGTCGGCCGAATATGTGCTGAGCAATGGCAATTACCAGGTGATGCTGTGCGAGCGCGGCATTCGCACCTTCGAACGCTACACACGTAACACGCTCGACATCAACGCCATCCCGGTGCTCAAGCAGCTCAGCCATCTGCCGGTGATCGGCGATCCCAGTCACGCGACGGGCAAATGGGATTTGGTCGCGGCCACGGCCAAGGCGTGCGTCGCGGCCGGCGCGGATGGCTTGATGATCGAAGTGCATCCGCACCCGGCCGACGCCCTCTCGGATGGCGCGCAGAGCCTGAAACCGGAGAAATTCGCCCAGCTGGTGCAGGAATTGAAGGCGGTTGCAGCCGCAGTTGGGCGCACACTGTAGGCGCGCCAAGAAGGCGTTTTGCGTTTGTTGTGGTAAAATGGCCGTCATGAACTATACACCACGTATCGTACGACCCACGCAGGGATGCAACCTGTCATGACCACAGAATCTGCCATTGACCTGGAACATCCTTGCCCGTACGTCGGCACCGGTTTCGATCGAACCGTTCATTTTGGCTATCCCACCCATGAAAACGTCTGTTTCGCGACCGGGCGCGGCGCAGGGATCGAGAATGGACACCAGGGTGTTTACTGCCTCACCCCACAGCACGCGCAGTGCCCGCGCTACCTGCAAGCCATCGGCTCACCCAGCGCGCCGGTCATTGCCGAGGCCGAGGCGCCAGGCAAGCGCGTGCCTGCGGGAATGCTGCGCTATGCGCTGCTGGGCATCGCGGTTGTCCTCCTGGCCGTGGCGTTAGTCTGGCTGTGGCCCCAGATTCGCCCATCGGCGACGCCGCTTGTGGCAGCCACGGCCGTGCGCGCCACGGCCACGCCAACGAGCACACAGGCGACTGAGCCGACCGCGACGCCGTTCGTTCTGCAAGCGGTGAAGAGTACGCCTGGGCCGACTTCTCTGAACACACCCACGATTCCCCCAACGTCCACGGCCACGCCGACGGCCATCGCTGCGACGGCCGCCACGCCGACAACCACCGTCGCAGCAACGGCGACATCTGCGCCGACGGCGACGCCAACGCGGCCGAATACGCCGACTGTGCGCCCTACCGCCACCTCAACCGTGCGCCCAACCAGCACGCCAACCGTGCGCCCAACCGATACGCCAACGCGCCAGCCGACCGCGACGCCGGTCGGCGTGGATGCCGCGCCCATCCTGCGCGCGCCGGCCAATAACACCGACGCCAGCGGGCTTGTCACGTTCAGTTGGGATTGGCCTGGCTCACCGCTGGCCCCGAACCAGGGTTTCGAGGTGCGCATTTGGCGCGCGGATCAGCCCGACCACTACGGGGCCGCGGCGCCGGTGCGGACCAACAGCGCGACGATTGACCTGGCGGGCGCGTATGGCGTGCAGCAGGGAGGCAGCGGTCTCTATTTGTGGACCGTGGCTGTGGTCGGACTCAACCCTTATCAGCGTATTGGGCCTGAGGCGGCGGCTCGCCAGCTGAAGATCGAACTGGCAGGCGGCGGTCCCACGCCGGCGCCTACCTTGCCGCCCTGAGATCAAAACCCGCCGTGAGGTTCCATTGATCATGCATCTCGACGCACCGCGGGCGCGCCCGCACTCTTTTTGGGGCCTGCTCTTATTGGGCGCCCTCTCCATCGTTGTCTTGCTCTCTTGGGCCGGGCCGACAGCCGCAACCGCGCCCGCCGCGGACATCAGCGGCTGGACAACTGTCAGCGCGCTGCCAGAGGCGCTCGACAGCACCGCCGCGGCGGTCATTGGCGACTGGCTGTATGTGCTTGGCGGCCGCACGGCCGCGGGCGAGGCTCGGGCCACGGTGCTGCGTGCGCGCATCAACGCCAACGGCACGCTCGGCGCCTGGCAAACGACCACGCCGCTGCCGGTTGCGCTCTACAGTCACGCGGCTGCTGCCAGCGGCAATCGGCTGTACGTCGTGGCCGGCTACAGCACAAACTATGAGCGCACCGTCTACATGGCAACAGCCGCCGCCGATGGCACAGTTTCGGCCTGGCAATCGCTGACGCCCCTGCCAGTTGGACAGCAGCGCGTCACCCATGCCGCAACCGTCGTCGGCAATCAACTCATCGTCAGCGGCGGCTACTTCGGCTCTCCCCTGGCATCGGTCTGGCAGGCCGCCATTCAGGCTGATGGCAGCCTGGCGGCATGGCGGGCCGCCCCGTCCCTGCCATCGCCGCTCTACCGGCTGAGCGCGGCGGCGGCGGACAATGCCCTTTGGGTGAGCGGCGGCCGGCCGACCACGGCAACGGTCTCGGCTCAGGTCTACCGCGCCAGGCTGCAGAGTAACGGCAGCCTGGGCAGTTGGGAAAACCTGGGCGCAGCGCTGCCGGAAGGCCGCGCGGACCACGCCAGCGTGGTGGACCAGGGCCGGCTCTTTGTCATCGGCGGCGCCAACAGCGCTGCGGTGCAGTCCACGGTGTTTGTCTTCAGCCTGGGCGCTGGCCTGACGCCCCTGCCCGCCGGCGCTCCGCTCCCCCTGCCCCGCGCACGTATGGCAGTAGCCGTCAGTCAACGTCATGACATCTACGTGGTGGGCGGCTGGAACGGCAGTGCGCCCAGCGCCACGGTTTTCCAGGCGCGCGTGCAGCCGCCGACCCCCACGCCCACCCAGACCGCCACGCCAACGCCGACGGCCACCGCGTCGCGCACGCCGACGCTCTCCCCTACGCCGACGCGCACCGCCACGCCAACGCCTACGTCAACGGCCACGATGACGGCTACAGCGACGGCGACGACCACCCCCACCGCCACCATCGCACCCAATCCTGACCTGGCGATGCGCCTGACAGGCAGCATCAGCGGGCCAATCGGGTGGGGCGATGAAATCACCTACCAGATTGACTACCAGGTGGGTGATGCGCCGATCGAGCAGGTGACCATCAGCAACACGCTGCCCGCCCTGCCTGACGGCCTGTGGGAAATCGTTGATTTGGGCGGCGGCGAGTTGATCGGAGACACGGTGCGTTGGCAGCTGCCTGCGTTGGCAGCCCAGCAATCAGGCAGCGTGATCTATCGCATCCGCGCGCCGACGGCAACGCCCACGGATACCCCGCTGCCGACGGCAACGCCCACGATAACGCCGACCGTCACCGTCACGCCGACCGAAACCGCAACGGCCATCATCACCGCCACACCAACGCCTACGGCGACCGCCGCGACCGGCGCCGCGCAGTTCAAAGGCCGCTTGATTCAGCCCAACGGCGCCACTATACCCGGTTTTGGCTTTGTGCAGCTGTGGGGATCCAATGTCCCCAGTCAGTTGGACACCTTCCTCGCCAACGCAATCACGGACGCGGATGGTTTGTTCACCCTGCAAGCAAGCGATCTATCCTGGACTTACTATCACATCTACCTGGCGCCCCAAGATCCAAACCAGGTGCAGTTCAATACTGCGCTGGCTGGGCCGGGCGGCGTTGCCGTCAATAATCGTTGGCTGCGCTTCCAATCGCCAGGCAGCGGCGTTCACGCGGACAACTTGTTCATCATGAGCTATGTGGCGGCGCCCACGCCGACGACGACTGCTCCCCTGATCCCAACCGCGACGCCGACGCCCACGAGCACGCCGCTTGCCACGGCGGCGCCGACCGACACCCCCACCGCGACCCCAACGGCGACGGACACCCCGGCGCCCACCGACACGCCCACGCCGATGGACACAGACACGCCTACCCCTACGGCGACGCCCCTTCAGCGTTCAGCGTCCATCATGCGGGGCGTTTTCGCAAATAATCGCCAGCATTCGCCATGGACGCCCGCCTGCACCAGTCTCGTCCTGCTCAATCTGGGCGCGTCAGCCAGTTGGACGGCGAACGGGATCACCGCAACGACGCAGACGAATCAATGGCTCAACGGCTGTCTAACTTTCGCGCCGCTAGTCGCCCGATGACGAGCGGCATCGTGAACGATTTGATGTCTGAAACACCTCTCGACTTGCCCCCGGCTGAGGATGCCAGCTGCTTTCGTCGCCGCCCTGTGGCGATCGTTGGCCTGGGGCTGATGGGCGGCTCCCTGGCGCTGGCGCTCAAAGCCGCTGGGCATCAAGGCGCGATCATCGGGATCGCCCGCCGAGCGCAGACGCTGGAGACGGCCCTGGCGATGGGCGCGATTGACGAGGGGCACGCGAGCCTGGCCGCCGCGGCGCGTGCGGAGTTGGTCATTCTGGCAACACCGGTGCGCACTCTCCTGCGCCAGATCGCTGAGGTGACGCGCCACATGCAGCCGGCTGCGCTCCTGCTCGACCTGGGCAGCACCAAACAGAGCGTCTGCCAGGCGCTGGCTCTGGCGCCTCCCGATCTACAGGTGCTGGGTGGGCATCCGATGTGCGGCAAAGAAACCTCAGGACTCGAAGCGGCCGACGCAACGCTTTACAAGGACAAGACCTTCGTGCTGTGCCCGCTGCCCCGCAGCAGCGCCAGCAGCCTGGCCACGGGGCTGGCGCTGATTGCCGCCGTGGGCGGCCGGCCGCTCCTGCTCGATCCGGCGCGTCACGATCGTCTGGCGGCAACGATCAGCCATTTGCCCTACCTGGCGTCGGCCGCGCTGGTTCAAGTCGCCGCGCAGGTCGGCGTCACGGACGATCGAGTCTGGCAGGTCGCGGCCAGCGGCTTTCGCGATACCTCGCGGCTGGCGGGCAGCGACCCAGCCATGATGCTCGACATTCTGCTGACCAATGTCCCGGCGGTGCGCGCCGCGTTGGCCGCGCTGCGCACGCAGCTTGAGCAGATGGACGCCTGGTTGGCGGCCGGCGATGAGGCAGCCCTGCACCAGGCCCTGCACGTGGTGCAGGCGCAGCGCCAGGCCTTTGCCCGTCAGCCCTGGCGCGCGGCCCTGGACGCGCCCGCCGGGGAAATCCCATGACGCGCAGGGGCGCATCGCGATGTCAGTCGCCCACCCCTTGGGCGCACAACCGTGAATGAAAGGTACTCAACAAGTTGAGGAATCCCGGCGCTGCGGACCGCCGAACCTATTCGGCCTATTTCCGGGTTAGGCCGCCATTCGCCTGGTCGTCTGTATGCGGCAGAAACATGGCCAAGCAAAAACACGGAGGTGCAAAATGAAACGCTTACTGAGTATCACGGGAGTGTTGTGGGGTTTGCTCGCGTTGGGAGCGCTGGCTGTCGCCCTTGCCCTCACTTTCGGGGAACTGCGGAGAGACGTAAAGCCAGCGTCTCAGGCCTTTCAGTCGCCTATCGAGACACCGACACAACCTCCTTATCCACCGCCAGCGACACCTACATCGGCTGGCCCGCCGACTACACCGGTGCTCCCTTGCACGTTTGTGGGGCAACCTGCACCTGTTGAAGCTGCATACCCCCTAGAAGCTTACCAGTTTTCCGAACCCAAGATCGCGCTGACCCATCTGGCAGCCATTGGTATCGTAGGGTGGCTGCCCGATGGCCGACAATTGCTTATTACACGTGATGTCGCCGGCACGAACCGTCAAAGCATTGATGTTTTTGATGTCCAAACCGGTGAGTTGAGCATCTACGCCGAGCGTGAAGGGAGCAACCGCAAACCGGTCTGGTTGCCAGCCTTGAAAGCCTTAGCCTACTTGTCCCTTGTGGCGGAGAAGGGAGAGGAACAGCCGATACGCTACCGCCCGGAATTGTGGATCAGCAATGGGACGCCCCAACAGGTGGAGCGCCTGACCTCGGACGTAGTAGGAGGACTGGCAGTTGAACCCGACGGAAAGCGCCTGTGGTATTTTCTCCATTCAGAACCTGACCGGCTGCAGAGCTACGATGTGGAAACCCGGAGCGTTCAAGCGACCTCATTGGACCTTGCCCCGTTGCGCTATCTGAAACCGGGATTAGAGTGGGCTATGCGGGAGCGGTCGTCCCGCTTCCAGATGGCTTGGCGTCCCGATGGTTCACAAGTGGTGTTCTATTCTCAGTTCTGGACGTTCTTACTCGACATTAATAGCAATCAATGGTGTGAACTCGATGTAGGCGACTATAACCCCGAAGCGATGGAGATTCCCCCTTGGCCTCCACAGGCGCAGTGGAGCCCAGACGGACACTATGTGGCTTTCATTACAACGGACAGTATGCAGATGCCTTTTCGGCGCACAGAGCTCGTCATTCTTGATATAGAAACGGGAAAGCGCCGCTCGTTGTCTCCGGGCCCGGACATTGAGCCAGGACGACACTATGTGACCGATATAGCCTGGTCCCTTGATAGCCGTCATTTGGTTGTTTTAGGAGTTGTTCGCATGACAGAAGCAGGCTCTCAAAAGGAAGGCCTGTTTATTGCAAATGCGGATACAGGAGAATTCCGGCGAATCTTACCTGAGCATGAGTTTGGAGGCGACTCAGAGAGTATGCAGCTTGCTTGGGATTCTACTGGGTCGCTATTGGCTGTCAACTGTCCAACTCCCGAAGAAGGAAGACTGTGCATCATCTCGGTAAACCCTAAAGGCATTGAGGAGAAACAGCCATGAACCCGGTAAAGAGTCTTGGCATCCTCGTTTTACTTCTCAGTGTGCTTGGTATCTCGGTTCGGCAAGTGGCAGCTCGAACACTTTTGGCTTATTCGCCGCCTTCACAGATAAGTGTTTGGATGTATTGGCTTACAGCAAGCGGTGCGCGTAGAGAACCATACACTCTGTGCGCCTCGGGCCACACACGATGGGGGTGCACGGCCTTCTGCAATGAGCCTGGTTACCCATGTGAGGGCAGCCAGACTCGTGCTTATCCTTACGCCACAAACCCTGTCACCATACCCTTCGAGACCGACTATCTCATGGATGTTGTGCCCAAGGAAGTCAGCGTGGAGGCTTTCCATCCCACTGCTATCCAGGCGCAGGCTATTGCCGCCCGCTCCTACGCCTACTGGCATATCCGCCAGGGGAGCACCATCAACAACTCCACCCAATTCCAGGTCTTTGTGCCCTATGCTTTTGAAGCCCTCCCACCGATCACCTTCCCGGACAATCTCGATAACCCCTGCGCCAGTAGCAACCTCAACAACAACCAACGAATTGTATGCAATGCGGTTGCCGCTCGCTACTACATCGCCTACGGCAGTTATCCCAATGACAACCTGCCCGCCTTCACCGAGTATTTCGCCGACATCCGCAACCGCACGATCAGTGGCGGACAACCCTATCTGGTCGCTGTGGATGACCCCATCAGTTCCCATCCGGACATCGTTCAAGATGGTCACGGCCGCGGCATCAGCCAGAAGGGGGCCAGCCGTTGGGTGCGGGGCAACCTTAGCTTCAGCATCAATCGGGATCTGGGCGCTTGGAGCGTGCGTTGGGAGCGGGTTGAGCAGATCCTGGTACACTACTACACTGGCGTTCATATCCGCGACGCAGGCAACAACAATGCTTTGCTGAACCCGTCCTACCGCTGGAACCCCTTGCAAATCAACTGGGGCACGCCGGACAACCGTCCGCCCATGATGTATCACGGGAGCACGTATCCCATTTCTGTGGAAGTGCAGAACACAGGCCTTTCCGATTGGACGTGCGGCTATCCCAACTTCAGCTATGAATTGCGGTATCGCTGGGCGAAGGCCGGGCATGGGGAAGATGCGGGCAGCGGTTCGGCTTCGGTGTGTGGGACGTCTATGGGCGATCCTTCTCCGACGGTGAATCTGACCATCCAGAACATTCCCAACTGGGGGTCTGGGGCTTACAGTATCCGTTTCGATATTTATGTTACCTCGGCGTCGGGCAGTTTCTGGTTTAGGGATTATGGCTGGCCAACTTATAACGTAAGCGTTTGCGTGGATGGGCCGTGTAAAGTGTACATCCCTCTCGTGCTGAAGAACTATCCGTAGAAGGCGGCCTAACCACTCGCTGCAGCCGACTGCTCCCCCGCTGCGCTCGGTCGCAGCGGCTGAGCTCGGTGCCGTTAGGAGAATTCAACCTTGAACGTGACCGCGGTTTTGTTCGACTTGGGCGGCACTCTGCTGCATTACATCGAGCCGCACACCACCTTCCTGGAAGCCAACGTGGCAGGGTTAGCCGCAATGCACGGGTTCCTGCGCCGCGCCGGCTACCGGATGCCCGACGGCCCCGATTTTGCCCGCGCGGTCGGCCAGTTTGCACGCGACACGAACCGCCAACTGGAAGCGCAGGGACGCGGCGCCTGTGTAGATGACACCTTTCGCCAGGCGCTGAGCCTGCTCGATATCAACGTCACAACCGAGCATTGGCCCGGCGCGCTCTGGTCCTACTACGGCGTCATCCAGCGCTTCGTGCTGCCGGTGGCGGGCGATGCACGCGGCGTCCTGCACGAGCTTAGCGAGGCGGGTTTACGCTTGGGCCTCATCTCCAACACCTGGTGGAGTCCCACGCTGCACGATGCCGACTTGGGGCGCGCGGGCATGCTGGAATACCTGCCCGTACGGGTTTACTCATCGCAGGCCGGCTTCATGAAGCCGCGCGCCGAAATCTTCCAGCAAGCCCTGGCCGCCATGGGCGTCGCGGCCGGCGCCGCCGTCTATGTCGGCGACCGGCTGCTGGTGGATGTGAGCGGCGCGCAGGCAGCCGGCATGCGCGGAGTGCTGATCGAGGTGGACCACCGCCGCGAGGAGAGCGACGACGTGCAAGCCGCGGCGCGCCTGGGCGTCATTGACGAACTGCCGGCGCTCATCGCCCGCTGGCAGCGCGAACCGTCCTGAGACAACCGAAACGAGGACAGCACGCATGACGAGCTTAACCATAAAACGATCGCAGCCGCTGACCGGCCAGGTGCGTGTGCCGGGCGACAAATCCATTTCCCACCGTGCGGTGCTCTTCGGCGCGCTGGCCGCCGGCGACAGCCGCGTGCGTGGCTTTTTGCGCGGGGGCGACTGCCTGGCAACCCTGGAGTGTATGCGCCGCGTGGGCATCGAGATCGAAGAGGTGAGCGCCGATGAGTTGATCATTCACGGCAAAGGACTGCATGGCTGGCAGGAGCCTTACCTGCCGCTCGATTGCGTCACCTCCGGCACGACCATGCGCCTGCTGGCCGGTCTCGTCGCGGGCGCGGGCATATTCGCCGTGTTGAGCGGCGGCCCGCAGTTGAGCCGGCGCCCCATGGGGCGCGTGGCTGAGCCGCTGCGCAAGATGGGCGCGACCGTGCTGGGGCGCGACGGAGGCAAACTCCCCCCGTTGGCGATTCAGGGCGGCAGCCTGCGCGGCATTGACTATCGGCTGCCGGTTGCCAGCGCGCAGGTCAAATCGGCTGTGCTGCTGGCCGGCCTCTTCACGCACGACTTGACCGTCGTGATCGAGCCTGGCCCGCTGCGGGATCACACCGAGCGCCTGTTGCGCGCAATGGGCGCGCCGGTGCGCACCATGGGCGCCAAGGTGACAAGCGAAGCGCCAACCGTTCCCTTGCAGCCGCTCGATTTGCGCGTGCCAGCCGATATGTCGTCGGCTGCGTTTCTGCTCACCGCCGGCGTTTTGACCCCGGAGTCGCGTCTGACCCTGGAGAGCGTCGCCATCAACCCGACGCGCTGCGGCCTGCTCGATATTCTGCGCCGCATGGGCGCGGACCTGCGCATCAGCGAGGAAGCTGAAGTCTGCGGAGAGCCGATTGGGCATATTACCGCGCTGGCCAGCCCACTCCAAGGCGTCACGGTTGCGGGCGAGGTTGTGGTGCGCGCGATTGATGAGATGCCGATCCTGGCCGTGGCCGCGACGCAAGCCACTGGCGCCACGCTCGTGCGCAACGCCGAAGAATTGCGCGTCAAGGAGACCGATCGTATTGCCGCGGTTGTCGCCGAACTGCGCAAATTGGGCGCGCAGATTGAGGCGCGCGCGGACGGTTTTCTGATCGAAGGCCCCACGCGGTTGCACGGCGCCGTGGTTGACTCGCACGGCGACCATCGGCTGGCCATGGCGTTGTGCGTCGCCGGGCTGGTGGCCGACGGCGAAACCACCGTCATGGACACCGAGTGCATCGCCGATTCATTTCCTGGCTTCGAGCGCCTGCTCGTCAAGCTGGGCGCGGTGATTGACGAATGAGCCAGGCGATGGGCGCAATCACCGCGGCGGCGCCTCGCCTGGGCGTCATGGGCTGGCCCGTAGCCCACTCGCTCAGCCCGATCATGCAGAACGCAGCGTTGCAGGCTTTAGGCTTGCCGTGGACCTATGACTTGCTGCCCGTGCCGCCGCCCGACCTGGCGGCCGCGGTGCAGGCATTGCGCGCTAACAAGTATGTGGGCGCCAACGTCACCGTGCCGCACAAACAGGCGATCATTCCCCACCTCGACGGCTTGACCCCGGCCGCCCGCGCGATCGGGGCGGTCAACACGCTGTTTTGGGACATGCCGCCAGCGGATGCGCATCCCGCGGCGCCAATTGGCGCGTTGAGCGAGGACGATGTAGAATCCAAACACCTGTTCGGCGACAACACGGATGGCATAGGCTTCATCGCGGATTTGACGGCGCACGGCCTCGTCGTAGCGAGCCGACGCGTCTTGGTCATTGGCGGCGGCGGCGCGGCGCGTGCTGTGGTCTATGCTCTGGCCGCAGCCGGCGCATCCGTTACTATCGTCAACCGCACGTTGGCGCACGCGCAAACCATTGCGACCCTGGTCAGCAGTCACTTCCCGGCGGCGACCCTCTCGTGCGCTGTCTTCCCGGACGGCCTGGCGGCGGCGGCTGGCGCCGACCTGGTTGTCAACACCACCTCCGTGGGCATGTGGCCGGCCGTGGAGGCGATGCCGTGGGACGCGGACCTGGCCTTTCGCCCTGACCAGGTCGTGTATGATTTGGTCTACACGCCGCGCATGACCGCCCTGCTGCGTAAAGCGCAGATGGATGGCGCGGCGGTGATGGATGGCCTGGGCATGTTGGTGGAACAGGGCGCGGCCGCGTTGACCCGTTGGACTGGGCGGCCCGCGCCGGTCGCCGTCATGCGCGCCGCCGTCGAAACGGCCCTGGCGCAGCGCCATCTCTCGAACGATCGTTGAGCGCGGGCTTGCGCCACCCCGCTCGATGGGGTGAAGAACGAATGACCGATGTGAGGAGCCGATGAACACAACCAGTCTAGCGCCCTATTGGCAGCTTGCCGCGCTCGCCAGCGGCCTGTTGATGCTGGCCGATTACTGGCTGACGTTGTGGGCGGCGCGGCCCGCGCTGAAAGCCGGAACGCTGTATGAACTGAACCCCTGGCTGCGGCCGGCGGTGGCCGCGCAGCGTTGGTGGTATGGGCCATTTCTGGCCGCAGCGCTGGGCGTCATCGTCATGCTGTGGGTCATTGGCAGCCTCGTGCGCACAGGCGAAGACGCCTTCCTCTTCTATGCGCTTTGCAGCGGCATCATCGTCACGCGGCTGCACCTCGTCGTCCTCCACCTGCTCAACGGCCTGCGGCAGACCAGGCAAACCACCGTTCTCCCCACTTCCAGCAGGCGGCGGCTGACCGTCCCCGCGGCCATGCTCAAGCTGGCCGCGCAGCAGACGATCCTGGCCGTCCTCTGGACGCTGGCCGTGCGCCTCAACCCCTGGCCGTGGTTGGAACCGTGGCTGGTGGGCGCGGCCGCCGGTTTTCTGCTCATGGCCGCAACCACCTTGATCTGGCGTGAGACGGAGCTGCGCCGCCGCGCGGCGCCCGCCCTGGAGCCTGTAGAACGGCGTGGATAAGGCTTTGACGCCGGATCCTGTCGTACGCGCCGCATTCACTCGCGGTCTTCCATTGCAACAAGATCTTTGAAACGTTTAACAAAAAGGTCTTGACAAATCGAGACTTCCGTATTATAATGAGGCGTAAGGTTAAACGTTTAGCATCGGCTGCTCCCATGGTTGGGCAGCCTTTTCTTGGCGAAAGGAGTTAAACGTTTAGATGGCTGGTATCACGATTCACGATGTGGCGAAAGAAGCGAGTGTGTCCATTGCGACCGTCTCGTACGTCCTCAACGATTCGCGCCGTGTCGGGGACGATACGCGCACGCGCGTGCTGCAAGCCATAAGCCGTCTGGGGTACCGGCCCAACATCACGGCTCGCAATCTGCAAGCGAGCAAGACGCGACTCCTGGGCTATTCTTGGCGTCCCGTGCCGCCGAGTCAATTCACGCCTGTTCTAGATCAATTCTGGCAAACCATGGCCCAAGCAGCTGCCCATCACGATTATCGCATTCTTGCCTTTCCTACCGCCTCTCCCCAAGAAGAACTCGTCGTCTATGAAGAGATGATGCTATCCGGCCAGGTTGACGGCTTCGTGCTTTCGAACACGAACCTGGAAGACCCACGGGTGCGTGCGCTGCTAGGCGCGCGCTTTCCCTTCGTCGCCTTCGGTCGCTCCAATCCAGAGTGGGACTTCCCTTGGGTAGATGTGGATGGCCGCGCGGGCATACGCATGGCCATGGAGCACTTGATGGCGGAGGGACATCACCGTATCGGCTGCCTGGCCTGGCCAGCCCCCTCATTGACCGGGCGTTATCGGCTTGAAGGCTACCACGAGGCCCTGGCTGCGGCCAACCTTCCGGCGCCGGAGGCCTGGGTGATGCGGATCGAAAATACCCATGATGATGCGTATGCAGGCGCCCAACGCCTTTTGGCGCTCCCGCCCGCGCAGCGCCCCAGCGCCATCGTCGCCTTCTCGGATCTCATGGCCATGGGCGCCATCAACGCGGCAACCGACGCCGGGCTCATGGTTGGACGTGATGTCGCCGTGGTGGGCTTCGACGATGCCCCGGTGGCGCGTTTTCTGCGCCCGCCCCTCACCAGCCTGCGCCAACCGGTGGCTGAAGTCGGCGAACGGCTGGTGACCATGCTGATTGATCTCGTCAACGGCCGCTCGGTTGCCGAGTCCCATGTGCTGCTGCAACCCGAGCTCATCGTGCGGGCATCGAGTGCGGCGCGGTGAGCGGTCACGACGTCGCCAAACCGAAAACAAGGAGCGCGCCCACAGGCGTGAACAGGTGGTCATGCAACTAAAAGCGTTCATTTTTGACCTGGATGGCGTCATCACCGACACGGCAGAATACCACTACCGCGCCTGGCAGCGCCTGGCGGATGAAGAAGGGTTTCCCTTCGACCGAACCGTGAACGAACAACTGCGCGGCATTTCGCGCCGGGCTTCGCTGGACATCATTCTGGCTGGTCGGTCATTGCCTGAGGACCAGATTCTGGGCCTGATGGCGCGCAAGAATCAGTATTATGTGGATATGCTAGAGCAGGTGTCGCCCGCTGACCTGCTGCCAGGGGCGCTGGAACTGCTGCACGAAGCGCGCGCCGCAGGGATCCAGACTGCCCTTGGCTCGGCCAGCCGCAACGCCTGGACTGTGATCGAGCGCCTGGGCATCGCCGACCTGTTTGACGCGATTTCGGATGGCGCCAGCGTGGAGCGCACGAAACCTGCGCCTGACCTCTTCCTGCACGCGGCCGCGCAATTGGGGGCGCCCCCGGACGCATGCGCCGTATTCGAGGATGCGGAGGCTGGCATACTCGCAGCGCAGGCTGCCGGCATGCGCACCGTGGGCTTGGGGCCGCCCACGCGCGTGGGCATGGCCGATGTGATCCGCCCCAGCCTGGCTGACGTACGCCTGGCTGACCTGCTGAGCGCGCTGGCGGCAGCGCAGCGTGCGCCGGATCTTTGGATCGTCGAAGAAAGCGGCTTTGCTCCCGCTCAGCTCGCCTGGCAAGAGACTGTCTTTACCATCGGCAACGGCTATGTGGGCGTGCGGGGCGCATTCGAAGAGGGTTACCCCGGCGACAAGCCGGTGACCCTGGTGCACGGCCTGTTCGACAAGGCGCCCCTCGTATTCACCGAATTGGTGAACATTCCCAACTGGCTGGACCTTCAGCTGGTGATCAATGGCGAAACCTTCCGTCTGGATTGCGGCGAGATTTTGAGTTACCGCCGCACGCTCGATCTGCGCAACGGGGTTCTGGTGCGCCAGATACGCTGGCGCAGCCCTGGGGGCCATGCGACCGATCTCGCGTTCGAGCGTTTTGCCAGCCTGGATAATCCTCACCTGCTCGTCTTGCGCTGCCAGGCAACGCCGGTGGATTTCAGCGGCCTGGTGGAAATACACGCCGGGTTGAACGGTCATGTCGAGAACGAGGGCTACCTGCACTGGCATGTCCTTGACCAGGACAATCCTGATCCACAAACGGCGGTGCTGCAGGTGCAGACGCGCCACACGGGGATCAATCTAGGCATGGCTGGCTACCTGCGCGCCGCCGCGCCTGGCGCTGTCACCTATCGCTCTCGTGACTGCGCCGGTCATCCCGGCTCCTCGGCCCAGGTTTATCTGGAGCCTGGACAGACCATCTTGGCCGAGAAGTTGGTCGCGGTCTTTACTTCACGCGACGGCGCGGATCCAGCCCTGGCCGCCCAGTCGCTGCTGCGCGAGGTCACGACCGCGTCCTACGCCGATCTGCTGGTCAAGCAGGCGGCTGCCTGGTCGCGTTACTGGGACGTATGCGATATTGTCGTGGAAGGGGACGCGGACGCGCAAACGGACCAACTGGCGCTGCGTTACAACATCTTCCAGCTTCTGATCACCGGCTCGCCCACCGACGAGCGGGTCAGCATCCCGGCCAAGATGTTGAGCGGTTTCGGGTATCGGGGGCATGTCTTCTGGGACACCGAAATCTTCATTCTGCCCTTCTTCACGCTGACGCAGCCCGCCATCGCGCGCAACCTGCTCATGTACCGCTACCACACCCTGGCCGGCGCGCGGCGCAAGGCTAAAGAGGCGGGATTCGAGGGCGCGATGGTCGCCTGGGAAAGCGCAAGCACCGGCGATGAAGTAACCCCGCGCTGGTTGCCTGGCCCGAACAGCCTGGAGATGATTCGAATCTGGTGCGGCGACATCGAGCTGCACATCACCGCCGACGTGGCCTACGCGGTGTGGCAGTATTGGCTGGCGACCGGCGATGAAGCGTTCTTCGCTGACTACGGCGCCGAGATCATCCTGGACACGGCGCGTTTCTGGGGCAGTCGCGCCACGTGGAATGAAGCAAACCAGCGTTATGAGATCAATGACGTGATCGGCCCCGATGAATACCACGACCACGTAGATAACTCGGCCTTCACCAACCGCATGGCGCGCTGGAATCTGGAGACGGCGCTCAGCACACTGGCCTGGCTGCGCGCACACCGTCCCGCCGCGGCCGCCCGCCTGACGGCCAGTCTGGACTTGACCGCCGAACGCCTGGCGCACTGGCAGGACGTGATTGCCAGGCTCTACCTCCAGCAGGAGACGCCGTCGGGATTGATCGAACAGTTCGATGGCTTCTTCAACCTGACCGATGTAGACCTGGCGGCTTATGAGCCGCGCGCCCAGTCCATGCAAGCGCTGCTGGGGATCGAGGGCGCCAATCATCACCAGGTGCTCAAGCAGGCCGATGTCATCATGCTGCTGACCCTGCTGAACGATGAGTACGACGCCGCGACCAAACGCGCGAATTGGGATTACTACGTGCCGCGCACCGATCACACCTACGGCTCGTCGCTGGGGCCAGCCATTCACGCGATCATGGCCTGCGAGTTGGGCCAGCCGGACCTGGCTTACGAGCATTTCCGCCGCGCGGCGTTGGTTGATCTATACGATGTGCGCGGGAATGCGGCTGATGGCGTGCATGGCGCCAGCGCGGGCGGTTTGTGGCAAGCGGTGGTCATGGGCTTTGGCGGCTTACGCCTGCACGGCGAAGGCTGGACGACGCAGCCGCGGCTGCCGCGCCACTGGCGCCGGCTGCAGTTCAAGTTCGTCTATCGGGGACGCATGGAGTCGGTGGATATCCAGACCCCCACGTCATGAAACACGGTGACCACTGAGGCTGACCAGAATACAGACAGGATTTACAGGATTCACAGGATATGTAGCTCTCCGTGCCGATTGTTTTTACTCACCGCGGGGCAAAAATCCTGTTCATCTTGTGAATCCTGTCCAAACTGGCACGCACGGTTAGCAGCCTAGAAACGCGAGCTAAGACAGAGAGCCATCTGTCGTCCGGCCAAAGACAAGACAGACGGCTCCCGGAAAGCAAACGGCGCTCCGACTTTCGCAAGCGGCGCAACCGTAAGTGGGCGGCATGTACCATAGGATGCTTGCCGCCCAAAGCGGACGCAGCGAACGTCGAACAGCGGCCTAACACGAGGAGGTGAAAGGCGTCCAGAAACTGAACACTCCCCCGATGGTTGAAGTTCTGAGGGGAGTCTGCGACCCCGTCTGGTCCCGCGAAACCGCACATTGGGGCCAACAACGCCGGTCACAGACCGGCTGGGAGCCTCCACCCCCCGCTGATAGTTGATGGCAGTCAAGTATAACGTATTGCTGTTCGAACTAGGTTTCGAGCAGATGCAGGAGGAGAATGATGAAACGCAACGTTCGACCGTTGTTTGCTGTGTTGTTGATTGTCGCGATGATATTGACGGCCTGTGGGGGCGCCACGCCCACCACAGCGCCGCAACCGACCAAGGCTCCGGAGGCAACCAAGGCCCCGGAAGCGACCAAAGCGCCCGAGGCGACGATGGCGCCGCCCGCAACCGCCGGTGGTGATGTCAAGACCATTGCCGTAGAAGATGGCGCGAAGATCGTCTTCTCCGGTTGGGGCGACGAAACCGAGCAGAAGGTTTATCGAGACTCGATTGAACGCTTCAAGAAATACTATCCCAACGTAACCGTGGACTTCCAGCCGATTCCGGCTGACTTCCAGACCAAGGTGAAGGCCATGATGGCGGGCGGCACCGCGCCAGACGTCATCTACGTGGATGATCAGTTGATGACCGCGTTTGGCGCCAGCGGCCAGCTGCTGGCGCTGGACGACTACATGGCGCAGGCCGGCACGACGCGTGCAGACTTCATTGCGCCGCTGCTGACCATCTTCACCTTGAACGGCAAGACCTACGCGCTGCCCAAGGACTGGGGCACGCTGGGCCTGGTCTACCTGCCCGAAGCCTTCCAGGCCGCTGGCATCGCCGAACCGACCGCAGACTGGACTTGGGACGACCTCAAGAAGGCGGCCGAGGCCATCCAGAAGACCGGTAAGTTCAGCGGCTTCTGCATGGGCCCAGACTGGGCGCGCTTTGCCCCCTTTGCCTTCGGCAACGGCGGCGCCTTTGCCAATGCCGACAACACCGCTCCCTTGCTGGACACGCCGGAAGTCAAGGCCGCGGCCAAGTTCGTGACCGACATGAAGGCGTCAGGCGCGCTGGCGACGGCAGCCGACGTCGGCGCAGGCTGGTGCGGTGAGGCCATTGGCAAGAAGCTGGCCGGCATGACCTATGAGGGCGGCTGGATGGTCAACTTCATGCGCCAGACCTATGCGGATGTCACCTGGAAGGCGCTCCCGCTGCCGACCGGCCCCAAGGGCAAGGCCGACGTCATCTTCACCAACGGCATCGGCGTCAACGCCGCCACCAAGTTCCCCAAGGCCGCGGCCGCGCTGGCAATCTTCCTCACCAGCCGCGTCAACCAGGCCGAGATCGTCAAGACCGGCTTCGCCTACAGCACGCACCCGGATCAGCTCGACCTGGTGGTGGATGCCAACGACAAGGCGATTGCCCAGGGCGGCACCTTCGCACTGACGCGCGTTGCCTACTGGGGAACCAACACCGGCAAGGTCAATGACGCTGTCTCCAAGGCCCTCGAACGCGTCTACCTCGGCGATCAAACCGTGGACGAATCATTCGCCCAGGCCCAAAAAGAAGCGGCCGAGTTCCTGACCGGCGGCGGCGCTGCCAGCGGCGCCATCAACGAGCCGCCGGCCGCCGCGGCGCTGAAGAAGCTCGAAGTCGAATCGGGCGCCAAGATCGTCTTCTCCGGTTGGGGCGACGAAACCGAGCAGAAGATCTATCGCGATTCGATTGAGCGCTTCAAGACTGCGTATCCAGAAATCACTGTGGACTTCCAGCCGATTCCGGCTGACTTCCAGACCAAGGTGAAGGCCATGATGGCGGGCGGCACCGCGCCGGACGTCATCTATGTGGACGATCAGTTGATGACCGCCTTCGGTGCGAGCGGCCAGCTGCTGGCGCTCGATGACTACATGGCGCAGGCTGGCACGACGCGTGCAGACTTCATCGCGCCGCTGCTGACCATCTTCACCTTGAACGGCAAGACCTATGCGCTGCCCAAGGACTGGGGCACCCTTGGTTTGATCTATCTCCCGGAGGCTTTCCAGGCGGCTGGCATCGCTGAACCGACCGCAGACTGGACCTGGGACGACCTCAAGAAGGCGGCCGAAGGCATCCAGAAGACCGGTAAGTTCAGCGGCTTCTGCATGGGCCCAGACTGGGCGCGCTTTGCCCCCTTTGCCTTCGGCAACGGCGGCGCGTACGCTTCGGACGACTTCAAGACGGCCACGGTGGATACGCCGGCCATGAAAGAAGCGGCCAAGTTCGTGACTGACATGAAGGCGTCGGGCGCGCTGGCGACTGCAGCCGATGTCGGCGCAGGCTGGTGCGGTGAGGCCATTGGCAAGAAGCTGGCCGGCATGACCTACGAGGGCGGCTGGATGATCAACTTCATGCGCCAGACCTATGCGGATGTCACCTGGAAGGCGCTCCCCCTGCCCACCGGCCCCAAGGGCAAGGCTGACGTAATCTTCACCAACGGCATCGGCGTCAACGCCGCCACCAAGTTCCCCAAGGCCGCGGCCGCGCTCGCGATCTTCCTCACCAGCCGCGCCAACCAGGCCGAGATCGTCAAGACCGGCTTCGCTTACAGCACGCACCCGGATCAGCTCGGTCTCGTGGTGGATGCCAACGACAAGGCGATTGCCCAGGGTGGAACCTTCCCGCTGACGCGCGTCGCCTACTGGGGAACCAACACCGGCAAGGTCAATGACGCCATCTCCAAGGCCCTCGAACGCGTCTACCTCGGCGATCAGACCGTGGACGAAGCGTTCGCCCAGGCCCAAAAAGAAGTTCAAGACGCCCTGGATGGCAAGTAACGCGTGAGTACATCCTCCCGTAGGCCCCGAACTACGGGAGGATTTCTGTACGCGTTAGACCCGTGCATGGGCCGTCAGGCCCGAGGAGGCTTACTATGACAACCGCAAGCATGCCCCGCGCCAATGCACCGCCCACCCAAGGGCGCCCGTGGCTGGCCGGTCTGGTCGCCTTTTTGCTCACCGCGTTCGTCGTCAGCGCCGCGGCGCTGATTTCGGCGCCTACCAAGGGAATCAGAATTTTCCCGCTGGGGCCTTACCTCGCCGAAGCCTTCAGCTCTGGTCGTTGGTTCGTATTGATCGGCCTCATCCTGGGTGTGGCAGCCGGACTTGTGGCCGCCGTGGTCGTATTCCGCGCTTGGGGCAACCGCCGCCAACGCCAGGATATGCTCGCTGGCTACTTGTTCCTGGCGCCCTACTTGATAATCACCCTCGTGTTCACGGTCGGCGTGCTCCTGTTTGCCTTGTACATTGCTTTTCACAGTTACGACATCTTCACGTCGCCCGTTTTCAACGGTTTGGAGAACTTCAAGAAGGCATTCCAGACCAAGGACTTCGTGCAGTCGCTCGTCAACGTCTTTTGGTATGCCGTGGTCGTGACGATCGTGCAGACGATGCTGGCGCTGATGATGGCCGTTCTACTGAACGGCAACCTGCGGGGCAAAAACTTCTTCCGCACGATTTTCTACACGCCCAGCGTGACTTCTTCTGTCGTGATTTCGATGATCTTCTGGTGGCTTTACCTGAAGACCGGCTATCTCAACTACTTCTTCACCAACGTTCTTGGATTCTTTGGTATTCACTGGCAGAACATCGAATGGCTCAACTCGCCTCGTGGGTTGTTCCAATTGATTACGATCGCCTTTGGCGGCAATATCCCATCGGACCAGTGGTATCTGCGCGGCCCCAGCATCACGTGGATGGCGATTATGTTCCAGAACATCTTCACGACCATTCCGACGTTCATGTTGATGTTCCTGGCGGCGCTGCAAGATGTGCCGGCTTCTCTCTATGAAGCTGCGTCGCTCGATGGCGCGAACAGCCGCACGCAGTTCTGGCAGATCACGGTGCCCATGATCCGTCCGGCCATCCTGCTCGTCGTGGTGCTGAGCACCATCGGCACCCTCCAGATCTTCGACCAGGTGAAAATCCTGACCAGCGGCGGGCCGCTGGGGACCACGCTGACGCCTGTCTACCTGATCTATCGCGAGGCGATAGGCACGCAGGGAGGGATCCAGATGGGCTACGCCTCGGCCATGGCCTTCATCCTGGCGATCATCATTTTCGTCTTTACCTACCTGCAGCGCACGTTCATCGAGCGCGGGACAGAGCAGTATTAGGAGGTCGCTCATGGCTGTCACCACAGCGTCGCGCACGCTCAATCTGCCGTCGTCCGAACAGTCCAGGCGCACGCGCAACATTCAGACTGTTCTCAAGTATGTGCTGCTCGTCGTGATCGGGCTTGTGGCCCTGACGCCGTTTATCCTGGCGTTCATGGGTACGTTCAAGACGGATGCTGAAATCATCGCCTACCCGCCGGCTTTTTTGCCCAAGGCATGGCTCACCCAGAACTGGGTCAAGGTATGGACAACGGACTTCGGCCAGGGCGCTACGTTCCCGCGCTGGCTGTTCAACACCGCCCTGATCGCAGTCGGATCGGCGCTGCTGCAGGTCGTTTTCTGCTCGATGGCTGCCTATGCGTACGCACGTCTGCGTTTTCCCGGCAAGGATGCCATCTTCACCTTCATGCTGACCAGCATGATGATCCCTGGCGCGATCACGCTGATTCCTGGCTACGTATTGATGACCAAGATCGGCTTCACCAACACGTACTGGTCGCTGTTGATTCCGGGCGCGATTGGCGCCGGCAACATTTTCCTGCTCACCCAGTTCCTCAAAGCCGTGCCGCATGAGCTCGAAGAAGCGGCCTTCATGGATGGCGCAACGCAGTTCCAGATCTACAAAGATGTGGTAATCCCGCTCGCGCGCCCGGCCATGCTCACCGTGTTCATCCTCCAGTTTCAGGGCATGTGGAACGCCTTCATGGCGCCGCTTCTCTACCTCAACACGCCTAACATGTGGGTGCTGAATGTGGCCATCTCCACATTTCAGCAGCAGTATAAGGCCCAGTGGAACCTGACCCTGGTCGCGGCGATGTTCAATGCCATTCCGGTGCTGATCCTCTTCGCGTTCTTCAGTCGGTACTACATCGAAGGCATCAGTTACGCAGGGTTGAAGGGATAACCAATGACCAGGCGGCGCCGCGCGGCGCCGCCTGGTTAGAATTTCACATGGCTGATTCCATTCGCTTGTTCGTGGGCGCACTGCGCCTTTGGTGGCGTGAACTCCTTTTCCTGCTCGTTCTCAACGTCCTGTGGTTGGTCGGCCAGTTGACCGTGGTGTTGGGGCCTCCGATGACGGTGAGCGTGTATGTCGTGGCGCGCAAGGTGATGGAGGGCGACCTGGTTGATTTCAAGGACGTGATCGGCGCCTTGCGCCAGCACCTGGCCGCATCGTGGGCCTGGGGCGCGCTGCAGGTTATCGTGTACGGCGTCCTGGGATTCAATCTCTTCTTCTACGCGCGAGCCGAAGGGCAGCTGGTTCTCATCCTGCGTTACGCGTGGACGCTCCTACTCCTCGCCTGGTTCACGCTCAACCTCTACTACTGGCCGCTTTACCTGGTCCAGGAAGATCGTCGCGTCGCGACTACGCTGAGCAACGCAGGCAAGATGATATTGCTCAATCCTGGTTTCACCCTGGTCTACAGCCTGCTGGCGCTGCTCTTGATCGCGGTCAGCATTTTCTCGGGCCTCTTGTTAGGCGCGGTGATGATGGCCTGGCTGGCGTTGTGGGGAAACCTGGTCGTGGCCAACCGCCTGGATGCGCGGCGCCCAAGAACCGGGAACCACGAACGGAGGGCTTGATGAAACTGCAACGCTACGGGCAAACGCCGATTTTGCTCCCCGATCCTGCCTCAGACTGGGAATG
>UETR01000034.1_pt1 | contig 32972 bp, 9 predicted proteins | sample 1817881 | NCBI WGS metagenome assembly UETR01 (sample SAMEA4730918, study PRJEB27012) | Candidatus Amarolinea aalborgensis | place: Denmark | collected 2014-01-09
TGCTGATTGCCTTCACGCCCTGGCTGGCGCCTATCGTCGGCCGCGTGGTGACGCCGTGGATGCTCTATCGTTTCACCTGGCCGCTGCCCCTTGCCCTGATTCTGGGCGCCGCTCTTTTCTACGGCTTGCGCAGGGGCTTGCAGATCATAAATTCAAGATTGAAGATTGTAGATTCAAGATGGCAGATTGAGTATGCCCTCGCCGCGCTGCTGATTGTCTTGACCCTGGCGCGCGTCCCGGCCATTCAAGGGCGTATGCAGACCTTCGCCGCGACGCTCGATGTGCCGCGCAATCTGCCGGCCTCGGTGGAGACGGCCCTGCGGCAGCTGCCCGACGACGCGGTCATTCTCAGCGATTATGAGACCAACCAGGTCATTCCGGCCGCGGTCAGCCGCCGTTACGTCGTGGCGCACCGCTACACCACCACCAGCGAAGAATTCCCGGCCGCGCGCCAGCCCGAAGCGATTCAGCGCAGCCAGGATGTAGATGCCTTCACCCGCGCCCGCTTCGTGGATGGGCCGCTGCTCGACACGCTGGCGCGCTATCAGACCAATCTCATTCTGCTGCGCGACGCGCGTGAACTGGCCTGGCAGCTGCGCACCCTGACCACGGCCGCCAGCGCCGCGTCGGACTTGCAAGTCACACGCCTCTTCGCCGGCGACGGCTTCGAGCTTTACCGGGTGATCTCCCCGACGACGCCTTCGCTCGTGTTGACCGGCAACACCCTGCTCGGCCAACAGCGTTGGGCCGAGGCCGCCGACGCCTTCCGCCGCGCCGTGGCGGCTCGACTGAGCTCGCCGAAGTCCGAGGGCGACTCCGCCATCGCCTGGTACGGCCTGGGCCAGGCCCTGCTCGAGTCGTCGGACTACCCCGGCGCGGCCGACGCTCTTTCCCATGTCACCGCCCAGGACAAGTCCGGTCTCCAATCTCCGGTCTCCGGTCTCCAATCTCCATTCGCCCTCGCCGGCCTGGCGCGCGTCGCCGCGGCCCAGGCAAAACCGGCCGAGGCGTTGGCCCTGTACGCACGCGCCACCGCGGCCGACAACACGCATGGCGAGTGGTTCCAGGAGATGGGCGATTTGGCGCTGCTGCTCGATCAACCGGACGCGGCGGCTGCGGCGTATGCCAGCGCCATCGGGGCGACCATTCCGCCGGACACCTTGACCTATTTCAGCAAACTGGCGCCGCTGCTGGGCAGCAAGGGCTTGACCGAACCGGCCGTGCAGGCGTATCAAAGCGCGCTCCGCCTATCTCCCAATGATCTCGAATTCCTGACTCCGCTGGGCAACCTGCTGCGCGATCGCGGCCGCCTGACCGAGGCCGAAGCGATTTTCCGCCGCGCGTTGGCGATTGATCCCACCGAGCCAGACGGCTACGTCGGCCTGGCCGTCGTCTTCCATCGCCAGGGTCGCTACGCCGAGGCGAATACCTGGTACGGTCGGGCCGTCACGGTGCAGCAGGCTCGTCTTGTTAGTCCGCTGGACACGCTGCTGGCCTGGGGTCAATTGGCCCAAACGCAGGGCCAATTTGACCAGGCCAGGGCGCATTTTCAAGAGGCGGTTCGCATCGCGCCCCAAGATGCTCGCGCCTACATTGCCCTGGGCAACCTGGCCCTGCAGAGCACCCACGCCGCGTCAGCAGCCGACGCCCAGTATCCGGCGGTCGAGGCTGCGCCGGCGGTTTCATTCACTGCGACCCTCACGGTGACGCTGGCCTTGACGCGCGAGGCGGAAGATTGGTATCGCCAGGCCATTCGCGCGGCGCCGCGCGACCCCGACGGCTATGCTGCCCTGGCCCACTACCTTCAGAACCAGGGGCGCCTGGGAGTCGCCCTCGCCTCCGCGCAGCAGGGTGTGGACGCGATGACGGTGACCTCGCTGGGCGCGGATGAGGCCTACCAGGCCCTGGGCGACATGCAGCAGGCGGCCGGCCACTTGGCCGCAGCCGTCGTTGCGTACAACAAGGCTATCCAGATCAACCCGCGCAACGTCGGCGCGCATGTCAACCTGGCGCGCGTCTTCACGCGGCAGGGCGCTCCAACCCGCGCGCTAGCTGAATACCAGGCCGCCGTGCGCGCCGCGCCCTACTCCGCCTGGGCGCTGTCTGCACTCGCCGCAGCCAACGCACGCGCCGGCGATGCCGCCGCCGCACAGGTTCTCTATCGTCGCGCCATCGCCGCGGACCGGACTTACGTCAATGCCTTTGTCAACCTGGCCCAGCTTCTCGCGGCGCAACGCGATCCCAACGCGGCTGCCAATCTGCTGGCCGATGGGCTGCAGGCCAATCCGACTTCAGCCACCCTGTTGACCGCCATGGCCGATCTGGAGCGCAGCCGCGGCGATTTCGAGATTGCGCAAACGACATACCAGGCCGCGCTGCGCCGCGATCCCACGGCCTCTGCCGCCTCAACTAACCTGAGCCTGCTTTTCACCCAGCGCGGCGACCCGACGCGCGCCCTGGCCGCGGCCGAAGCCGCCGTCAAAGCCGCGCCCCTGGCCGGCGATGGTTGGGTCTTGCTGGGCAATGTGCGCCGCGGTCAAGGCGATCTGCCTGGCGCGCTGGCTGCCTATCGCCAGGCCATCAGCGTCGCCGGTGGTTTCCTGGACGCCTACCTGGCGTTGGCTGACGCCTTGATCGTGAGCGGACAACCTGCGGAGGCGGCGGCTGTCTTGGCGCAGGGACTAGAAGCCGCGCCAGGCCCTGAACTCTATGTGGCCCTGGGCAACCTGGCCGTCAGTCAGCGCGAGCCGCACCCAACCGCTGCCGAGCAGTTTGCGGCGGCGCTGACGTCCGACCAAACCTTCATCGCGGCGCATGTGGGCCTGGCCAATGCCAGGTTGCTGGCGGGTGAGCCGGCGCAGCAGATTGCGCAGCTGCGTCAGGCTGTTGCGCTCAACCCGGCTTCGGCCTGGGCGCGCGCCGCGCTGGCGACCGCGCTGCGCGGTCAAGGCGCCTGGGCTGAGGCCGAGATGACCTTCAAACAGGCGCTCACGGTCGAGCCGCTCTACGTCGCCGGCTACACCGGCCTGGCGGCTGCGTATTTGGCCCGCGGCGAGCGTGACGCCGCGTGGGTCGTCCTACAGACCGCAGTGCAAATGGCGCCGGCCGATGCCACGGTGCAGAGCGCGCGCGGGCAGTGGTATTTGCACGGCGGACGCTACGCCGACGCACGGGCCGCGTTCACACGCGCCCAGGAACTTGATCACAGCCTGGCCGCGGCGCCCCTGGGATTGGCGCAGGCCTGGTTGGCCGCTGGCGACCCAGCCCGCGCCCTGGCGACGCTGACAGAGGCTGCCCAAGCATTGCCCACAAGCGCCGACCTTTGGCTGCAACGCGGCAAGCTGCTGGAGGCTCTTCCGGGCGGCATCACCGCCGCCGAAGAGTCCGCAGACGGCCCCGCGGCCATGTATCGCCAGGCAGCCCAGCGCGACCAATCGCTGGCCGCGCCCTGGCTGGCCCTGGCCGCCTGGCGCCAACGCGCCGCCAATACGGCCGGGGCGCAAGCGGCCCTGGCGATGGCCGTCAACCTGGAGCCGCAGAATCCGGCCGTGGCCGCGGCCCAGGCCGAGGCGCTGCGCGTGGCCGGCGAGTTCACCCCCGCGCTCACGCTCCTGCTTGACGCCCAACGGCGTATGCCCGGCTCACCTGACCTGCCGGTTGCCATCGCCGGTGTTCTCTCCAGTCGTTCGACTGAGGCTCACGAACGTCTCCGGTCTCCGGCCTCCGATCTCCAATCTCCGGTCTCTGATCTCAGAGACGCGCGCGCCTGGCTCGAACAGGCCCTGGCCCTCAACCCGGCCAGCTCAACCGCGGCGCTGGCGCTGGCCGGCCTCGATCGCCAGGCCGGGCGGTTGGCGCAGGCCGAAGCGCGCTTACAGACGGCCATCGAACTCGATCCAGCCAACCCTGGCCTCTTGATCACCCTCGCCGGGCTGGAGGCGCGCCGCGATCCACAGGCTGCGCGTGCGCGACTGCAGGACGCCGTGCGTCGCAATCCCGCGCTCGGCTGGCCGCTGACCGCGTTGGCCGCGCGTGAGCTGGTCGAGGGGGAAGCAAGCGCAGCCGAAACTCACCTGCTGCAGGCGGTGCAGATCAATCCCGCGTTTGGCGGCGCGCCGCTGGTCTTGGGCCAGGTCTACCAGAAACAGGGACGCGCGACGGACGCAGAAACGATGTTCCGCGCGGCGTTGACGTTCGATGCCACGCGTGTGGACGTGACCGCGGCCCTGGCAGATCTCTTGACGCGTCAGGCGCGCATCACGGAAACGGTCGCCCTCTTGCAGGATGCCATCGCGAACAACCCGGCTGCCGGCGCCCCCCTCGTCGCCCTGGGCAACTTCCTGCAAGATCACCCCGCCCCGGTCTCCGGTCTCCGGTCTCCGATCTCCGATCTTCGGTCTCCGCTTGCTGCGTCAACTGCCTATTCTTTAGCCATGGCGACCGAGCCGCTGAACACAGACGCCTACATAGCCCTCGCCAATTGGCAGATGTCGCTGGGCGAGCGCGCCAGCGCCTGGCAGACGCTGCAGCAGGGCCAGGCGCGGATGCCTAACGATGTCGGCCTGCAGGTGACGGTGGGGCAGTGGCAGTTAGGCGGCGCGGACACCGTGGCCGCGCGCGCGGCGTTTTCCCAGGCCGTCAGCCTGGATCAGAGCCGCGCCGACGGCTGGCTGGGTCTCGCCCAGGCGTGGCAAGCCGCAGGCGAGCGCTCGTTGTCTGCGCAGGCGTTGGGTCAGGCGATGCAGGCCGACCCCACCGACCCCGCGCCCTGGTTAGCCTACGCGCAAGGACTGGCCGCGGGGCGATTGCCCCCGTTGGACCTTTCCGCTCTGCGTGTCCCATCTGATCTTCACTCTTCAACCGTCCTCACGTCTACCGAACCGGCGGCGCTCTACGCCTATGCCGCGGCGCTCAACCGCTCATTGGCCGCGCCCTACCTGGGGTTGGCCGGTTTGTACCAGCGCCAGGGCGCCTGGCCTCAGGTGACCACCGCGCTCGATCAAGCATCTGCCCGCGAACCAGCCACCACGGCCATCGCGCTGGCGCGCGCCGCGGCCTGGCGCCAACAGAACCGGCCCGACCTGGCCCTGGCGGCGCTGACCCAAACCTTGCAGACCGCGCCGGGCGCGGTGGATGTGATGGTCGCCCTCGCCGACCTCCTCAGCGGTAGACTTGGCGATCAAACCGGAGTTCTCACCCAGGCTTTGACCCTTAGCCCCGGCTATCTTCCCGCGACTTTGGCGATGGCGGATGCAGAAGTCCGCGCCGGTCAACGTCCCGCCGCCATCGCCCGCCTGCGCGCGGCGCTGAGCAGCCGGCCAGGCGATGTGACGACGGCGACGGCGTTGGCCGATCTTTACCAATCCGCCGCGCAACCGGCTGCCGCGGAAGCTGTCCTGCTGGACGCGCAGATGCGCCAGCCGGCGAATCCGGCCGCGCCGCTGGCCCTGGCCGCCCTCTACCGCCAGCAAGGTCAGCCGGACAAAGCCCGGCGCGCACTGCAGCAGGCGGCGACGCTTGCGCCGCTGACGGCCGCGCCGTGGATCGGCCTGGCCCAGTTGGAAACCACCCCGGCGGCCATGCGCAGCGACCTGACGCGTGCGCTGGCCGCGGATCCAAGCGACAGCGCCGCGCCGATCGCGCTGGGGCAGTTGTACCTGGCCCAGGGTGATTTGAGTGCGGCCGAAGCCGCATTCAAGCGCAGTCAGACCCTCAGCCCAACCAATCCCGGCGCGTATGTCAACCTGGCCCAGGTGGCTGACCGGGCAGGACAGCCGGCTGCGGTGCGCGCCCAACTGGCGGCCGCTGTGGCCGCGGCCCCGGCGTCGGGTTGGGCGCGTGTGAGCCTGGGCAACGCCTATCGCAGCCAGGGCGACATCACCCAGGCCCAGGCTGCCTATCGCGCCGCGATCGCGGTCGAACCGACCTACCTCGGTGCGTACACGGCGCTGGCGGCGGTTTTGGCTGATCAGGGCCGCTTTACAGACGCCCAGTCGCTGTTGGGGACGGCCGCCGCGCTCGATGCCAGCGATCCGGCCCCAGTCATTGCGCAGGCGCGTACGGCGGACCTGGCCGGACAGGCCGACGCGGCGCTGCGCTTTGGCCGCGCCGCCGCCGAACGTGCACCGGCCTCCGGCTGGGCCTGGGCCACGTTGGGCGACCTGACACGCAATCAGGGCAAACTGGACGAGGCCGCGCGCATCTATCGCACCGGAATCGGGGCGGATCCCCTTTACAGCGGGAATTACAGCAGCCTGAGCAGCCTGCAGGCGGCGCAGGGCCAACCGGCGGCCGCGCTGTCCACATTGCAGCAGGGACTGCGGCTGGCTCCGAACACGCCAGCCCTGGTGGTCAGCCAGGGCAACCTCTTGCGGCGCCAGGGTCAGCCCGACGCGGCCCGGCGGGCGTACGAGGCTGCGGTCGCGGCCGACGCTGGGAACGCTGGCAGTCTGCTGGCGTTGGGACAATGGCTGGAGGCGCGGGGCGATGTGGGGGCTGCGCTGTCACGCTACCAGGCGGCCGCGCAGCTGCCGGGCGCGGCCGCCGCGGGCTTGACCGCGCAGGCCAACGCGAGGCGCAACCTGGGGCAGATGGACCAGGCCGTGACCCTCTATCGCCAGGCTCTGGCCAGCCAGGCCGATTTCTTTGCGCCAGCGGCAACTGGACTTGACCAGCTGCTGCTGGCCTTGGGCCGCGACGATGAAGGGCTGCGGGTGCACCTGGCTGCGGTTGAACAGCAGCCCACATCTGCCGCCGCGCGTGTGGCGCTGGGCGACGCCTATCGCCGCCGCGGCCGGCTGGCGGACGCTGTGCAGGCGTACCGGGCCGGTCTCGACCTGCAGCCTGGCAGCCAGGCTGCGCTCCTGGGTTTGGCTGGCGCACAGCAGGCGGATGGCCGCCTCAGCGAAGCCGAGGCCACGCTGCAGCGCGCCGTCGCCCTGAAGCCGGGCAATGCCAGCCTGTACGTGACCTGGGGCGATGTGCGTTGGGCCATGGGGGATGCCGCCGGCGCGCAGGCGCGCTTCACCCAGGCGTTGGCCCTCGACGCCGGGCAGGCGGCACCCCTGGCCCGGCTGGGTACGCTGGCGCAGCTGCAAGGCCGGCCGGCCGACGCCCTGTCCTTCTTCCAACGCGCGGTAGATGCCGACCCGCTGAACCTGGTAGGCTACATCCAACTCGGCCAGGCGCTGGCGCAGGGCGGAGATTACGACGGCGCGCGTGCTGTCTATGCGCGGGCCGCAGCCGTCAACGCCAGTTCGGCCATACCGTTGATCCTCAGCGGCAACGCCTTCCTGGCGCAAAATGACGCGGCTGCGGCCGCGGCTGCGTTTCAAGCCGCCATCCAGGCAGAACCTGGCAACATCGCTGGCTACATCAATCTCAGCAACATCTATCGCCAGGACAAACAGTTCGATGACGCCTTCGCCCAAGTGCAGCAAGCCCAACGCCTCAACCCAGGCTCAGGTTGGGCCTGGGAGGCCGCCGGCAATGTCTTGCGCCAGCAGCGCAAACTCCAAGAAGCCATCAGCCTGTACGAACAGGCCTTGCAGCGCGACCCGCGGCGCATCAACGCGGTCAATGCGCTGATCTCCATCTTCAAGGGCTGGCGCGCGCTGCCTGACTACGCGGCGCGTTACGAGACGCGGCTAACGACAGAGCAGAAGCCGGCCTGGATTCACGCGATCCTGGCTGGCATCTACCAGGCTTTGGATCAGATCGAGCCGGCAATTCGACATAACGAAGCGTTGACGGCAAGCTATCCAGAGTACGCCGATCCGTGGTTTGCGCTGGCGCGTTTTTATCAACGCACCGGCGACGGCCGCCGCGCCAGCGCAGCCTGGCAGCGCTACCTGGCGTTGATGGCCCAAACGGCCAGCGACGCACGGCTTGAGGCGGAAACCTCACTGCAGCAGTTGAACCTGGTCGTGATCGAATCACCCGCGGCCGACGCCCGCCTCAGCGGATCGGTGACCATCGTCGGCACGGCCGCCATCGAAAATTTCCAGTATTACAAGATCGAGATGGGGGTTGGTGAGGCGCCCACGGAATGGACCTTGCTGAGTTCCGGGCCGGCCCCTATCAATCGCGGCGTTTTGGCAACGTGGGACACGGATGGCCTGGCGCCGGGCATTTACACCCTGCGCCTGACCGCGGTGGACATCACCGGCAACTTCCCGCCTCCCTATCTCGTGCGCGTGGAGGTGACGCGATGAGAAGTGCAACATTGACAGTGCAACGTGCAAGTCGTAGGCCGTTGATTTTGATCTGCGGGGTGCTGCTGCTGGCGTTGAGCGCATGCCAGGCGACGCCGCAGCCAACAGCTAGATTGCGCCCTACTGCCCCGGTTGGGGCGACAGGCCAGCCAAATGGTGAGCCGACCGCCGCAGTGGGCGCGCCGGGCGAGGCTGCGTCGCCTACGCCGCCGGCGGGTCAGGCCGCGTCGCCCACCCCGCCGCAGGCGGGCGAGGCCGCGCCGACCGCCGCGGTTGGTCTGGCGCCGTTGCGCGGCCTGCCTATCGGCCTGGCCGTCAACGCCGATACCGTGGCTGTCCTGGCGCCGTACCTGGGACCGCAGGACATCATCAAACTGACGAGCGAGAACCTGGGTCTCCTCGGCCAGTTGGGGCGCGCGCAGTGCTCGCTGCACCTGCCGAGGCTGGATGCCTACACGCCGGAGGCGCTGCTGGCCGTCGTCCCCCAGGCTGATTTGGACCGCTGCGCGTTCTTCACGTTGAGCATCGAAGCCCATGCCTTACCGGAGGCGGACGTGGCAGACCCTTCAACCTTTCTCGCAGGCGTGCGCGGCCTGGCGGATCATTTTGGCAAACGACTGATGGTGGCTGTGCCAACCTACCGCTTTGTGGACAGTCGCGGCAACTTTGGCGGCCGCCGCGATCTCAAGACGGGGTCGGGCGTGGATGCCGCGCGTTACGCTGACATCCTCGTCGTCGAAGCGCAGAAATCGGTGGACAAACCCGCTGCCTTTGCCAACCTCATGCGCCAGGTGAGGCCAGCCGCGCTCGCCGTCAACCCACGCGTCCAGGTTTGGGCCATGATTGGCTGCGCGGAAGGGCGCTGCGACGATTCCGTGGACGCGTTTGCGACCGCGCTCGCGCCCCTGGCAACCGAGCTCGACGGCATCTGGATCTTCTATCCGCCCGCCAATCCCGCGCTCGCGCGCGATTTTGTCCAACAGATGCGGAAAGCCCCATGATGAAGATCAGAGACCGGAGATCGGAGACCAGGTGGGGAAGATTCTGATCATCGGGCTTGACGGTCTGAACTGGCCGCTGCTGGAGCCGCTGCTGGCCGCTGGGTGGCTGCCGACGTTGGCGCGCCTGCGGCGTGAGGGGATTGCGACGCCGCTGCTCTCTGTGCTGCCCACGCAGTCCGCAGCCGCCTGGGCCTCATTCATGACGGGGCAGCATCCGGTGGTGCACGGCGTGTTTGATTTTCTGGCCCGGCAGCCTGGCGGCGCGTATCGCCATGCCAAACCTGCGCCAGAGAGCACCCTGTGGGCCTGGCTCAACCGCGCCGGCTGCCGCGTCGGCGCGATCAATTTCCCGGTGACCTACCCGCCTGATCCGGTGCAGCCTTTCCAGGTCAGCGGCATGTTGAGCCTGGAGCAGCCGCCCTTCACGCACCCGCCGGCGCTGGCGGCCGAGATACGCCAGGCCATGCCCGACTACCGCCTTGACCTGGAATGGCAGCTGTACGCCGGCCGCCCGGCCGCGCTGCTGGCCGATTTGACCCAGATGACCCAGGCGCGCATTCGCCTGGTGGAGACGCTGGCCGCACGCCATGCGCTCGATGTCCTGGCGGTGGCCTACATCTCGCCCGATCGCCTGCTGCACGCGCTGTGGTGGATGCTCGACCCCACGCACCCCGCGGCCGACGTACGCCTGGCCGCGCAGCTGCAGCCGGCCTGGGAAACTTACTGGCGCACGCTTGATGAAGCCGTGGCCCGCACCCTGGCGCTGGCCGACGTTGAGGCCACGGTCTTCATCCTCTCCGACCATGGCTTTCAGGCCGCGATTTGGCAGTTTCGCGTCAACGAATGGCTGGCGCAGCACGGCTGGTATCGCAGCCAGGCCGGCCGCGGCCGCCTGACCAGCCTACTGCGGCGCCTGGACACCCCGCAGATTCAGCACTGGCGCCGCCGCCTGGTCAAGGATGTTTCCCGGCATGTGGGCCTGCTGGCGCCCGGCGCTGACACCGACTGGTCGCGCACGCTGGCATTCTGCCCGTGGAACACGCAGCAGGGCATTCGCCTCAACCTGGCCGGCCGTGATCCGCACGGGCAGGTGACGCCAGGCGCGGCCGCCGACCGCCTGCTGACCGAAATCGAGCAGGCGCTGCGCGAGGCCCGCTTCGAAGGACAGCCGCTGGTCGGCGGCGCGGTGCGCAGCGCCGAGTTGATGTCAGGCGCGCCATCGTTGGCCCAGCCCGACTTGCTGCCGGATGTGCTCTTCTGGCTCAATCCGCCCTTTGCCGGCAACTTGCAGACGCCTGGCCTCTTCACGCGCACCGGGTGGGCCAGCGGCGATCATGCGCTGAGCGGCATGTTCCTGGCGTGGGGCCGAGGCATCGCCAGACCCGCGCCGGAAAACTCAAATCCCACGCCCCGCCTGATTGACGTGGCGCCTACCGTACTGCACAGCCTGGGCCTGGCGGTGCCGGAAACCATGCAGGGACGGGTTCTGACCGAACTGCTGCAGACCGCGTCCGCGGTGCGTTTTCAGCCGGCCGCGGCGGGCGTTGGCTTGTCAGACCAGGCTGCGCTCAATGACGCCGAAACCGCCGACTTGCAGGAACGCCTGCGCGGCCTGGGGTACCTGTGAACGATAGTCACCTGGCCCCGCCTGCGCGTGCAAGAGGCCTCAAACGCCTGCCCTCTGCAATCGTTCGACTGAGGCTCACGAACGTCTTCAGTCGTTCGACTGAGGCTCACGAACGTCTGCCATCTCCAATCTCCCCGTGGTGGATTGCCGCCCTGCTCCTGTTTGCCGCGGCCGGCGCGCTCAGCAGCGTGCTGCCGCCGCTGGTGGTGGTCATGCTGGTCACACTGTCCGGCGTATGGCTGGCCGTGTCCGTGGATGTCGCGACCCTCGTGCTGCCCTTGCTCCTCATCCGCTCCGCGACCGACAGCATCATGGATCTCTTCACGCTGTTCAGCGGCACCCCGCTGGAGATGAACCTGGCTGGCGCGCTCAATTCGTTTACCCTGGGCCTGGGATTGGCCTACGCCGTGCGCCGTTGGCTGATCGCTGACCAGTCTGGCCGTCGTCACGTCATTCTGGACATTCCCGGCGCCTGGTGGTATCTCGCCTGGCTCTTGATTGGCTTGGCTGGGCTGAGCGCCTCGATTGCGCCGCTCGAAACCCTGAAGGAATGGGTGCGCCTGGCGAGTGGATTGGCTCTGTTCGTGCTGGCGCGGCCGCTGGCGGCCAACCCCGCTCGTCGCCCGGCCCTGGTCTGGGCGATTTTCCTGGCCGCGCTGGCGCCGCTTGCCCTGGAGTTCTTCCAACTGGCAACCGGCACCGGCTACTTCTTCGTGGGCCTGGCCGATACCGCCTACGCCTTCCGCGCCCAGGGCACTTTTGGCCATCCTGCCATCCTGGCTTCGTTCCTGCTCGTGGTGGTGGCCCTGGCCGGCGCGCTGTGGCTGTCGCCGAGCCAACCTGTCAGCGGCCGGTTGGCGCCCCCCGGCCGCGCCGTAGCCTTCGCCATGCTGGCCCTCGCCGGCGTCGGCCTGCTGTTGACGCTGGCGCGCGCCCAATGGTTGGGGTTATGGGCGACGGTGGTGGTCTTGCTCGCCTTCCGGCGGCCGCGCTGGCTGTGGCTGGCGGTGCTGCTGCCCCTGGCGCTGTTGGCCCTACCGCCCATCCGCGATCGTCTCGCCTCGGCTGACGCGCAAGATTCAGTCACCTGGCGATTGGAACTCTGGCAGGTCGGCGTGGGGCTGATTGATCTGACGCGCGTCGTGGGCCGCGGCCTCTCCACCTTTCCGGTTTACGTGGAGCAGGTGCTGCCCCCGCGCTATGTGGCGCCGCCGCACAACGACTATCTCAAGGTGCTGATCGAAACCGGCGCGCTGGGCGTATTGACCTGGGCCGGCTGGCAGCTGCGCTGGCTGCTGGCGGCCGCACGGCGCGCGCTGATCAATCCGTATGCGCTGGCGTTGGCGGCCGTTGTTGTGGGTGGACTGGTCGTCAGCCTCACCGATAACTACGTGCAGTACACCTCGGTGCAGTGGTACGTCTGGGTGCTGGCCGCGCTGGCCTTTGTGGATGTTCCGCGCGAAGGCGGTGCGGCATGACAGCAATGGGCATGGGCGACCGCATCGGGTCGCCCGTACGCGTGGCGGTAATCGGCGACTACCCCGAGAACCCGCCGAACCTGGTGGGCGGCATTCAGGCGGTGATGTATTACACGCTGGCTGCTCTCAAGCAGCAGGCCGATTTGGAACTGCACGTCATCACGTGCGAAAAGTGGTTCAAGGGCGCGGCCGCGCGCGGCGCGGTCGTGCGTGATGGCCCGTTGACGGTCCACTACTTGCCTTCGTCGCCGCGCCTCCCGCACACGCTGTCCATGCGCACCGTGGATCGCTGGGCGCTGCGCCGACGCCTGCAGGAGATTGCCCCCGATGTCATTCATGCGCACGGCCAGGCCGCGGCGTACCCGCTGGCCGCATTCGACACAGGCAAGCCCACGGTGGTGACGGTGCACGGCATCAATACGCACGAAGCCGCGGCCGAAGCGCGCGGCGGTCGTCTCAAAGCCTGGCTGCGCACCGCCGTCTGGCGTGCGACCGAGCTGACGGTGCTGCGCCGCGCGCGTGACCTGGTCATCATCTGTCCGTGGGTCGAGCAGTTCGTGCGCCCCCATACCCATGCCCGCTTGCACCTGATCGAAAACCCGGTGCACGACGATTTCTTTGCGCTTGATCGTCAACCGCAGCCCGGTTCAATTCTCTTTGTCGGTTCGGTCATTCATCGCAAAGGGGTGTTGGAGTTGGTGCAGGCCATGGCGGCGGTCGTGCGCCAGGCGCCAGACGCCCAGCTTGTCATTGCCGGCGGCGTCACGCCGATCTACCGCGCGTACGGCGCAGAGGTGCAGCAGGCGATTGATGACCTCGGCCTGCGCCAGCATGTCAGCCTGCCGGGCTATCTGGACCATGCGGGGCTATTGGCGGCCTACCGTCGCGCGACCGTTTTCACCCTGCCTTCCTGGGTCGAAAGCTCGCCCGTCGCCCTGGCGCAGGCCATGGCCGCCGGCGTTCCGGTGGTCACCACCGCGATCGGCGGCACGGATCACCTGATCGCCGATGGCCGCAGCGGGCTGCGCGTTCCCCTGCGTGACCCTGATGCGCTGGCGGCCGCCCTGCTGCGCGTCCTGCAAGACCCGGCAGCCTCTGCTCGCTATGCCGCCGCGGCACGCCAGACTGCGGTCGCGCGCTTTACCCAGGCCGCCGCCGCCGCCAAATCAGCCGCACTTTATCGAATGATGAATGCTGAACGCAAAGTACATAGTACAAAGTACAAAGCGTAGAATTACTCCCACCCGATCTCCGGTCTCCGATCTCCGGTCTCAAATCTCCCATCTCCAACCGTCCTACGCATAATGGCGTAATCATCGGCGTAGCCAGGCTACGAGGTTTACGTATGCCGATACCCGAAACGTGACTGATACGCAACGTCTACGCTGGTGCTACACTGTCACCATCACAAAGATAGTGTAGGAGAGTGCCTTATGAAGACGTTGCAGAGTCGTTTCGTGCGTATAATGATGGCCCTGTTGATCCTGGCCAGTGGTTTTGGTTTTGCCTTGACCTTTGGCGAGCAGGAAAGTCAGGCGCTGAACGCCTTGCCGCAAAGCCAGGTGCAGCGCCTGGTGAGCGACGCCAGCCGCAGCCAGATGGTTGCCGCGCTGACCGCGGCCGATGGCAAGCGCGTCGAACTGTGGCGCACCAGCGACAGCGGGCGCACATGGTTGACCGCTGGCAGCCTGCCGGTGACGCAGCTCAGCGCCCTGGCGATGGCCCCAACGTCAGACACGGCCTTCGCCGCCAGCGGCAGCCGCCTCTTCCGTGCGGACCTCGACGCACAGACCTGGCGGGAACTTCCTCTGGCTTGGGCCAGCGTCAACGCGGCTCCAGCCCAGGTGACGAGCCTGGCCGTGGACAGCCTGTCCGATTCGCTGTACATCGGCGCTTCCAATGGCTTGTTCAAGTTACGCGGGGACACCCTGACTCGCGCTGGCGACGGGCTGTTGGACGGCGCGCTGGTTTCGCAGGTCGTGATCAGCCGCGCCAATCCGCAGGCCGTCTATGCGGCATCGGAGCGCGGTCTCTTCAGCGTGAATGTGGACGGCCGCTGGGCCAGGGTGCAGTCTGTTTCTGTGCCGGTGCATCAACTGGTCGAGACAAACGGTACGCTGCTGGCCGCGACGGGCAGCAACGGCCTCTATCGCAGTCTGGATGGCGGCCGCAGTTGGAACAACCTGCTGGATGCCGTCGGCTTGCAGCCGGGCGTCATCCTGGACGTGACTGCGTTGACCATTGATCCCCGCGACGCCGGTGTGGTCTACGCCGCCACCGGCACATGGGCCGGCACCAGCCAGATGCACTTCACCCCAGGCGCCGTTTATGTCAGCGTTGATAACGGCGCCCGCTGGGCCGCAATGTCCGGCAGCGACGGGCAGCCGGTGCAGCTAACCGCGCGCGTCACCGCCCTGCTCCCGCGCAGCGATGCGCACCTCAGCGTGCAGGCCGTGACCGCGCAAGGCACACTGGACCTGACCTACGGCGATGTCAGCGCTTTGTTGACGCAGCTCAGCCGCGGCGACGCGGCGCAGCAAGCGTGGGCTGCAGTCAGCCTGGGTCTCGTGGGCGATCGGCAGGCCGTCGCGCCGCTCCTGGCTCGCCTGGGCAGCGAGGATGCGCAGGTTGGCCTGAGCGCGGCCAACGCGCTGGGCCGCTTGGGCGATGCATCGGCCATTCCGGTGTTGATCGAATACCTGCGCAGCGGCGACGAGATGGTGCGCATGCGCGCGGCGCTGGCCCTGGGGCTTCTCAAGGCCGAAGAGAGCGTCCCGGCCCTGGCTGCCATCGTCTCGGCGGATAACAGCGTGGCCCGCAGCACGGCCGCCGCAGCCCTGGCGCAGATCGGGACGCCGGCCGCGGCCGCGGCGCTAGTCCCCAATCTGGCCGATGACGAGCTGACCGCGCGCCGTCAGGCCGCCATGGCAGGGTTGGAGCAGATGGGAGCGGTCGCGCTGCCCGCGCTGGAGCAGATGGCTCAGGAGAATCCGTCGGCCGTGCAGCGCCGCAATGCCGCCGAAGCGCTCGGCTGGATTGCCGCTCCCCAGAGCGTCTCCACCCTGACGGGGATCGTCCGTGGTGACAGCGCCGCGGCGGTGCGCAGTGAAGCCGCCTGGGCGCTGGGTGAGATCGGCGGTGCGCAGGCCCGCCAGGCGCTGCAGGTCGCGCAGCAGAGCGACAGCGACGCGATGGTGCGTTCCGCCAGCATGCAAGCCCTCGCCCGTAGTGAAGCAATCCAGGCCAGGACAGCCCAGCCGGCCGTGACGGCCGCCGCGCAACCTGGACTGCTGGCGCATCTCGGCGATCTTCTAGCCCCGCCGCGCAGCTTGATCTTGCTCGCCAGTATGCTGCTGGCGCTGGCGGTGCTGGTTATGCGCCCCCAGGCGCTGAAGCCGTTGAAGGTTGGACGCTGAATCATGGAGCAGACAACCGTGCAACGTGCAAAGACCATGGTGCAAAGTATCGTAGGTAGGTTGAAGGTGGGGTGGTTCTCCATGAAAAGGCTGTCCATGCCGAAAACGGCCCACTGGCAGTGGTTCGTGGCCTTGCTGCTCATCACAGGCAGCGTCGTGGTGTGGGAAACCGTCGTGCGCGCGGACAGCGTCACGCCGGGCAAGGCCGCAGCGCTGGAAACGGACAAGACGCCAGCTCGCCTGACCCTGCGCGACGGTATCATGGGGTACGAACTCGATTATCCGGCTGGCTGGCGTGTGGAAGCGGATGCCGGCTGGTTGACGACCATCTACTCCTATCAGGCCACCGACGCCGCGGAGGCGGTCGCAGCGCCGTTGAGCAAGATTGAAATCGTGCCTATCCCCGGCGCGTCAACCCTGGCGCAGTTAGCTGCCCAGCTGCAGGCGCACGATGGCGCGCCGCCCGCGCTGCGCCAAACGATCATCAACGGCATCCCGGCCGTGCGCGCGGACATCGTCACCTTCAGCGGCGAGCCGGCGCGCGTCATCCTGATCGTCCTGGACGGGCAGGCCATGCAGCTCGTCGGCTACGGCGATCTGGACGCCTTCGACGCCGTGGTGTCAACCCTGCGGCCAGCGCACCCAGTAGTGTGAGACCAGAGATCGGAAATTCGAGATCAGAGATCAGAGACCGGAGATCGTGGTGGGGAGAAATTTGTGGGCAAGGGGTTTGTGGCCTACAACCGGCGCGACCATCCCTCCCTGATCTCTGGTCTCCAATCTCCAATCTCCAATCACAGTCCTTTGCGGTAAATGCGATGTTTCTTATACCATGATACGCCGATGGCGGCCATGTCACCTTGGCTCTTGGCGTTTCGCTCTTCCACCTGCACCACGTCGGCGTGCTCGAAGCCGCACTCGCGGATCGTGCGCGCCACTTCGGTGTACAGAATCGAGTTGGCGCCGACGCCTTGATGCTGAGGCAGCAGTCCCAGACCGTTGAAGTTCACCCACTTCGTGCGTGAAAACTCACGCAGCAGATAGAGCCAGCCGAGCGGCCACAGGCGTCCCTGCGCCTTCTGGATGGCGGCTGACAAATCAGGGAAGGGAAAGACGAAGCCGATCAGGTCGTCGCCCTTCAGCACCAGTTTGATCAGACGCGGATTGGCAATCGAAAGCATGCGGTCGGCAATGGCCTGCATCTCGGCTGGGGTGATCGGGCAGTATTCCCAATTGTCTACAAAGCAATCGTTGTACAATTGGCCGATGCGGCCGATCCACTGGCGCAGCTCACGCTCGCTGCTGAACGATTTGATTTCGAAGCCGCGGCGCGCCTTGACGCGGTCAGCCACTTCGAAGAAGCGCGGCGGCAGTTCATGGCTTCCGGTCAGGTAGCCGGAGTAGAAATCGGTCTCTTTGACAAACCCCAGGCGTTCCATGAAATCGTTGTAGTACGCGTAGTTGTACGGAATGCCCATCGCGGGGCGATGCTCGAATCCCTCGGCCAGCATGCCCAGGCCGTCGCCCTGCAGGAAGCCCTTGGGCCCGATCAGCGTAGCGAGGCCTTGCGCACGCGCCCAGGCCTGGCCGACGTCGAACAGCGCCTGCGCCACTTCCAGATCATTCACCACATCGAAATAATAAAAGAAGGCGATGCGTTGGCCGTGGTGGCGATTGTAGTTGCGGTTGTTCATCACCGCCAGGCGCCCGACCACTTCCCCGCGATGCTCGGCGATCAGAAACTCAGCGTCCGAATACTCATAGAATGGATGCTGCTCGCGGTTGAGGACGAACCGCATCTCCTGCCACAGGGGCGGCACCCATTGGGAGCAGGTGCGATAGAGCTCAAAGGGGAACTGGACAAAACGGTTGACTTCTGCACGACGCGCAGTGTCAATACGACGAATCTGCATAGACTACTCCTTACCCGGACGAGCCGGAATTGGCAGAGCAGGCGCAGCCACGAATTACACGAATTTTACGAATTGCTCCTGCCGTCTTCGTGACATTCGTGTAATTCGTGGCAGAAGAACCTGTCCTATGCGCGCAAGAACTCTACTGCTTGGCCACGGCGCGGCTGATGGCTGCAACCCGCGCGCGGCGTCATGCCTGCACAAAGAAACTGACGCCCAAGATGCCTGGCCCGCCGTGGGTGACGATGGCGGGCGGCACATCGAACAGCGGCAGCGGCGGCAGGTTGAGCGGAGTGCGCAGCTCCTCGGCCAGCGCCAGCGCCTGTTCTGGCGCATCGGCGTGCATCACGCACAGGTGGCCGCTGCCATCGCGGGGAATCTGCGAAAACACCAATTCCTTGATGCGCGCCAGGGCGCGCTTGTGCGTTCGTTCGCGCTCCAGAACTTCGACGCGACCGTCACGCATTGTCAGAATGGGCTTGATCTGCAAGACGCTGCCCAGCAGCGCGGCGGCGCCGCCGATGCGGCCGCCCTTGGCCAGGTATTCCAGCGTGGCCACCAAAAAGTAGAGGCGACAGCGCGGAATCATGGCCCGCACATGGCTTTCGATGTCGTCGGCGGTTGCCCCGGCCGCCGCCATCTGCACCGCCTCCTGCACCAGGGTCGCCAGCGGCGCCGCCACCACGCGGCTGTCAATCACGCGAATATCTGCGCCGGGGAACTCCTGCGCGGCGGTCAACGCTGAGCGCACGGTGCCGCTCACCTCGGACGACGGATGGATGCACACGATCGCTTCGCCGGTTGGCGCCAGGCGGGCGAACTCGCGCACGAACAACTCCGGCGGCGGCGCCGCGGTCTTCGGCAGCGTGCGTTCGCTGCGCAGGCGCCGCATGAAAGTTGCCTTGTCCAAATCTACCCCTTCCAGGAAGGACTCCGTGCCGAAGTTGATGACCTGGGGAATGATCGGGATACCGAGCTGCTGCACCATCGTCTCCGGCAGCGATGCCGTCGTATCGGTGATAATGTGGACCATGAGGCCTGTCTCCTGTCGGTTGCAAAGAATCGCAATTCCATTTCCTTTCCATTATGCCACCACCTGCGCCGAAAGCGCAATTATGGGCCGCTGGGCTTCGCAAGTCCGCACAGCCGCCTTCCGTGTTGGCCCGCGGCGACCCAGGCGCGTACAGGGGCGCGCCCGTGCTGCCCTAACCCTTTTACGCCTCGCCCGTCTCGGCGTCGGCGCGAGGGGGAGCAAGAGGATGAACTAACCTGCGCTGTATCATGTTCAGGATCAAGACAGGCGCTGTATAATGTAGGTTACATCGTTGTTCTTATGCTGCTTTCGGCATGAACCCGGCTTTGGTCGGTGCAGCACTGTTGTCCACGGAAGTGGTCTTCCAGAGAATCCACGCCCCGGCCTCCAGTACCCTGCTTCTTGCGACCTTGGCTGCCATGAAATCGGTTGGTTCCCGGAGAACAGCCGGCTATGCGCAAGCAAATGATTGGATCTATCGTTACAGCTACACGAACCCCATCACATACGGCAACACCGACGGTAACGCCCACGACGCGCCCATCGAAAACCGCCTATTTGCCGCTCATCACGCGCACGCGTTGACCTCCCCCGGTCATTGATCCGTATGGTAACGGTATTGCCGGGCATGCCAGCTCGGCGGCCGGCGAAGAAGGAGCAAGCAGACCATGTCCCGTTCATTTCCTGCCTTTCGTTTGTGCACATTTCTCGTCGTTATGTCTCTGTTGGTCAATCCGCTGCCGGGTCCACTGCCAGTGAGCCAGGCACAGGGTACACTGCCGTCGGCTGACGGCGGCCTGTATCGCACGCGTGTCCATTTGCCATCCACTGTCACGCGTGATCGCCTTGACACGATGGGCGTCGTGGTCTTGGCGGACAACGACCCGGAGTTGCTCGTCCTGGTGGATGGCGACCAGTTGACCGACTTGGCGCGCCTGGGTTTCGAGCCGCGGATGACCGATGATCTAGCTGTGCTATTAGCCGAAGCTGCGCCGGGGAAGGCCTGGCTGGGAGCCAGCCTGCAGCCGCTGCTGGCTGCGGCGCGTGCGGTCGTGACCGCCGAGAAGGCGGGATCAGGGAAGACCGACGCGCTTGCCACGCTCCGCGGGGCGATGGCCGACCTGAGCAGCGAGCAGCGCGCAGGTATCAGTGCGCTCAACAGCGTGGATGACGACGCGGACGGGCTGACCAACACCGAGGAAGCCTGGTGGTGCACCGATCCGCTCAATGCCAACAGCGACGGCGATGCGCAGGCCTACAGTGACGGCACGGAAGTGGACGCCTTGCTCGACTTCACGCTGTCCCGCACCGTTCGCTGGGGCTACGGCCCACCATTTGGTCCGCCCAACGCCTGGCCCAACTTCAACGACCGGTTGGGGACACACGTCAACGTCTGCAACGACGGCGACTACGACACGATCCCGGACTTTGCCGAGGTCTTCATGGTTGGCTCGCGTGTCCCCAACGAGACCACCGACGGCGACAAGTTCGACGATGGGCAAGAGCTCTTCGGCGTAACTTACTGCCCTGGCGCGCCGACCAACTGCGGCTATGGCAGCTACCCGGCCATCGAATACTGGAACTACATCAAAGCGACCATGCCCAACTGGGTGCGCCCACCCGGCGACAACATCTTCGTGGCGGCCTTCCCGGTGCCGGAGGTATCGGTCGTGCCCGGCTCGTGGACCGTCAACCGGGTAACGACGATCACCACGACACAGGGACAAATGACGCAGCAGACGAACTCGTATGAAACGAGCGTCATGCGCGGTCAAAGTACAAGCATAGCAGATACAAGAACATGGAATAACTGGGAAGAAGTATCCCAATCTCTCGAAACACCGGTGGGCGATGGTGCGGGCAACTATTCAGCAGCCAGAGCCCCGGAGGACTTCTGGCAACGCGCCTGGGGAGGCACGAGAGTAGTACTTGGAGTCGGTGGTGGTGTGGCCGCGGGTGCTGTAGCGGCTGCGGGTGCCGCTTTGTGTCTAGAAACAGCCGGTGGTGGTTGTCTTGTGGCCGGAGCCGCAGGGGTGGCTGTCGCTGGTTCATTGGCAGTGGCTGGACAAGGATGGCAAGATCTGTGGGCACCCAACCAGGTACAAGAACAACAGCAAACCAACCTCTACTCATACACGAACATTAACCACAACAATATCCGTACAACTACCAACGTGGTCGTACCAGTCACACTGAATCAGAACTTCGACACACAGGGAATTGTCTCATCGCTTGATGGGGTGCAATATGCAATCAATCAGCAGGGTGAGCTGCTTTCCCGTGGATTACAGGACATCAGCTACCAATTATCGCGCCCGCGTTTCACCGAGACGCATACGAATGGCCGCTCTTGGGGCGGCGCCCAGACGATCACCAACGAAGTCTACGAGGAGCACACCATCGCCCAAGGTCAGGCCTTCACCACCGGTGAGAACTGGAGCACCGCCTGGGCCGTGGATTCCAGCCATAGCGCTGACTTGACGTTCACCTACGAAGTGAAGAACACGGGCACGGAGTATGCACGCGAGCTGACCGGCGTCATCTTCAACATCTACCTGGGCGATGATACGACGCCGATCATCTCCTACCCGGCCTGGCAGCAGTTCCCCAACGGAAAGCTCGAAAACCTCTTCCCGGCCGACGCGCCGCACCAATTCACATCGAACAACGTGCCGCTGACCCTGGAGCAGATGAAACGCATTGACCTCGGCGAGCCGCTGCGCGTCGTGCTCGAGGATTTCAGCTACGGCGCGGATGAGCTCTTCTACCAGGACGCGGTCACCGGCGGCCTGACCGTTTTCATTGAAGACGGTGTGGATGATAACGACGAGACGGTGGACAGCTACGTCATCCCGACCTGGGGCGTGGAGAGCGTGCAGGACGTGCTGACGCGTTACTTCGCGGCCAGCTACGACGTGGATGGCAACCTGAGTTCGCTGCGAACCCCGGAGTTCAACGGCATCAACCCGCCCACCTGGCACGAGCATTTCCTGTCCGACATCGCCTGGTGGAACATCTACCTGACGCAGGCGGATGCCGGCAACACCCCGCTCAAAGACCTGCCAGCCGAGGCCGGCGGCGCCATCCTCTTCCGCTTCAACCGTGACAGCGACCGCGATGGCTACCAGGATCGGGTCGAGCTGCGTTACGGCACCGACAAGGACGACCCGGCCGACCACCCACAGCCGGAGATCCTGGCTGGTTATGTGAAAGAACAGACCGGCAACGTCGTGACGGTCAAGCTGGTGCTGGAGAACAGCGGCACCTTCGACGCCTACGGCATCGATGCCGTCATGTATTCGCCCGACGACACCACGACCATCGGCAACAACACCGTCGGCGGCAACGGCAAGGTGCGCCCCGGCCAGCACGTCGCCGTCGGCAGCCTGGTCAAGCCGCCGGGCCTGGCGCACTGGGGCAGCAGCACGGCCAAACCCTATGCGACCGGTAACTACAGCGGCACCGCCGACCGCACCTATACCTTCAGCGCATCCACGCCGGGCGTGGTCGGCACGGGCAGCACCGCGCTCACCTGGAATGATGGATCGGGTGGCAGTGGCTCTCTCCCCGTAGGAAGCAGCTATCACAGCCCGCTGCCGCTGAGCGTCTCCGATGGATTGGAGATTGGTCTTACGACCGGCACGATTGCGGCCGGCGCCAGTTTCACCGTCACTGTGCTCACACCGCGCGACACCTTAACCTACACCGTCAACAGTGCCAATCCGACACCGCCGGTGATCGTCGTCAGCTACAGCGACCCGCAGGGCAGCCACCGCTTCATCACGCCCGTGGAGCTGCCCAGCCTCGACACCGACCTGGCGCCGTATGCCGGCCAGATGCTCAAGCCACTGGGGTTAGAGATCGCCACGACTGGGTCGGTGAATGCCAATGGCAACAACACCACGAACCTGATCGCCAACAGCCCGCATCCGGCCGCGATCCAGAGCGGTCATCTCTACGTGGACTTCGTCGCCGATGGGACGCCGGTGCTGCATCAGGAGCATACCCTGCCGACCATCCCGCCCGGTCCCACTGTCTTCCCGGTGATCTGGGCGACTGCCGCCTTCACCCAAACCTACGATCCTGCCGCGGACAACATTCTGCTCGCGCACTGGACCGACAGCGAGGGCAACATCATTGACTCGGCCGCGCGACCGTTGATCTCCTTCGCCGCCGATCCGACGCAGACTCTAGCCATGGCCGCGACCGACGCAATCTGGGACTTCAGCACGGCGGCGCAGGGCACGGTGCTCAAGCGCAGCTTCACCCTGGCGAACACCGGTCAACTCGACTTGCTGACCTATGTCAGCGCGCCGAGTGGCCTCACGGTTTCTCAAACCGGTAGCCGGCGTATCGCGCCCGCCGATCAAACCACTTACGATATCACCCTCAACACCAGCAGCCTGTCCGTTGGCCCCTACGACCAGAACGTAACTATCCGCACCAGCGACCCAGCCAATCCGACGCGAACGGTGCATGCCGTTGGGACGGTCACAGCCGCACCAGCCGACACTCCGGTTGGTGCGACACAGCGTCCGCTCGACTGGCCGACAACCGTCTCGGGCACCCAGGGTCAGTGGGTAGAGTTTGCGCACACGCTCGGTCCGGAGCCGCAGACGCTACATCCAGTGAAGGTGTACAGCCAGGATTACATCACGCTCAAGGGTGTCGGCAAGTACGCGACGGCGTTCGGCAGTGGTATGGCTTCTTATGATATGTTCGGCGATGGCCGCGACGGCGTGATGCCTTCGAGCGGCAACCTGGACAACAACAACGGCGTTGGTGTCGGCGTGGTGAACAGCGGGAGCGTCGGTTCTTACTCGATCAATGTTAGCGATGCATTTGGGGTCGGACGTATCAACCCAGGCGATGCGGTGTTGATCCACCAGACGCAAGGCACGAACGCAGGGTGCTGGGAACTCAACAAGGCGGTATCAGACTTTGGCGGAGGTACTACAACCTATCAACTAGCGCAACCACTGCGCTGCAACTATGCAAGCGATAGCAACAATCGGGCACAGATTCAACGAGTACCGCAATACACCGATTGCCCAGTCAGTGGGACAGTCACCCCCTTGACCCAATGGAATGGAAATTACGGAGGCATTCTAGCAGTGATGTGCCAGGCCACACTTAACGTGACTGGCGCACTGAATGCCAACGGAGGCCCTGGTGGAAGTGGAGGGAGTGACAACTCATACGGTGGTCGCGGTGGTGGGTTCTGGGGCGGCAACAATTCCACTGACGGGAGCCCGGCTGGTCGTGGCTACAGTTACATTGTAGGCTGGCCAGGTGAAAACCGACAGCCCTTTTACAGTGGTGGCGGTGGTGCTGAGGGTGATAACTACCCCGGCGGCGGCGGCGGTAATGGCGCGGCTGGTGGCAATGGATGGCCAAATGACGGCGGCTGCTGTTACGGCATCGGAGGAAATGTGTCACAACCTGTTGACTCTACTCTGTTGTTCTTCGGTGGCGGTGGCGGCGGCGGCAGAGGTGGCACCGATCCCGGTGGTGGAGGTTCAGGGGGCGGCATTATCATTGCCGTGGCGCAGAATATGCTCGTTTCTGGCTTTGTTGCCGCTTCCGGTGGGAATGGCGGGGGTCAGATTGTGCATCCAAGTCGAAGGAATGCGGGCGGCGGCGGCGCTGGGGGGAGCATTTTTCTCAGAAGTGGTTCTGCTACATTGGGGACAAATCGAATCGGTGCATGGGGTGGTGGAGTTAATGGTGCTACAGAAGGCCAAGGTGGAAAGGGCCGCGTTCGTATTGAATACTGCCAACTGCCCTCTGGCACTACCGATCCGCCTGCCAGCACCCAACAACTGAACTGCTACATCGTCGAGCAGGTGGACTCCGCCCCCTACAACCGCGCTCGCCTCAATCTACCCGAAACCGGCACCAACACCTACCAGGTGCAGTACGGCCGCAAGCTCAACTGGACCGGCGTCGCCAACCAGGTGATGACCCTGCGCGTGCCGGCCGGCCTCTTTACGTCGGTGACGCTGCAAGCCCTGGTCAGCGATCTGCCCAGCAACGCCTGGTTTGCGCTCGACGTGGGCAACACCGGCAGCGATTCCTGGAACGGCACCGTGGCCAATGCGGGTCAGTACACCAGCCCCAACCTGGCCGCGTTCTTCAACGCCTATTGGGCGAGCCACGGCGCACCCACCACGGGATACCTTGACGTTCCTGTGCGGGTCACCCTGGATCGGGCCGGCCAGGTGCTCCTGACCAACCTGCAGGTGACGCTCACCGGCAGCAAGCTGCGCGCTATCGGTTTGCCTGTCCGGTCGCAGGGGTACACTAACGTCACGACCAGCTTCACCGTTGGTAATGGCTCCGGCCCACTGACGATCGGCGTGGATGTGGGCGACAACGGCTCGGTGGACTGGGCGTATACCGGTTCGCCAACTTACCCCGTCAGTCTGACCACCGGCAACCTGGCGACGGCGGTCAACGCCTACCTGGCTGGTCACAGCGGTGAGGTGAATGTGCCGATCCGCATTTACTTGGCGCCATTCGCCACGTTGAACCTGACCGGCTTCAGCGCCGCGCCGGTCGGCCAAACCGACGCGCTGGTGGGCACTGGCGACCTGGCTTTCAGCGCAACTGCGCCCATGGAGACCGACCCGGTCACGGTTACAGCCACGCTGCACAATCCCGGTACGCTCGATACGGGCGGATTGACCGCAGCCTTCTACGCAACCATGCCCGGCTGGGGCGAAACCATGATCGGTGCGGCCTACGTCCCGAATGTGTCGGCGAGCGGCACAACCATGGCAGACATTGCCTGGGACACGACCGGGTTTACCGGCACGGTGCCGGTGCGTGTCGTGCTGGATCCCTTCAATCGAGTGGTCGAGACAAACGAGAATAACAATGAAGCCACCACCAATTTGACGATTCTCACCAGTCCCGACCTGCGGACGACATTGATGGTTCTCTCCAACCCGGAGCCGGTGACGAACGAAGCGGTGGACATCACGCTCACGTTGCGTAACGACGGTCAGACTTCCGCAGGCTCCGAAGTGTTGTCCCTGTACGAAGGCACTCCCGGCAGCGGCGGTGTGCTCGTTGGGGAACACACACTTGTCTCGCTGGCCGGCGGCGCCCAGACGAGCCTTTCTTTCACCTGGACACCTACTTCACCAGGAACGCGTCGCCTCTTTGCCCGCGTTGATCGAGATGGCCAGGTCAATGAATCCGACGAGACGAACAATGATACCTGGCTGGATGTCTATGTGGGCGTGGCCGGGCCGCTGCTGCTCGACAGCGGCGGCGCCAACGACCCGCCCTATTCGACGACGTTGGGCTATGGCTATCTTGATGGTCAGGTTAGCGCCTCGTGTGGCAGCCAGCCGGATCAGACCCAGCGCATTGATCCAGATGGCCAGGTGCAGTATCGCTTCGACCATCTGCTGCCCGGTCACAGCTACCACCTGGATATCACGCTATCTGTGTGCGATGGCGTAGGGCGCCGCGAGAAAGTCCTCGTGGATGGCAACCTGGTGCAGGAAGCGGTGGACCTGAGTGACCAGGCCGTGCATCGCCTGTCGCTGTTACTCGACCCCGCCCTCTACGCCGATCGCAGCATCGTCGTGGCCATCGAAGAAATCCAGGGGCACGATGCTACCGTGGCGCAAGTCAACCTGTACGACGTGTACTACCGCTACGGAGACGCCGGCGGCGCGAACGATCCAGCCTACCCGTCACCCACAGGCAATGGCTGGCTAGATGGCGTAACCCAGACCACCTGGGGAACGCTTCCATACCAGAGCCGCCGCATTGATATTGCGGATGCGAACCCCGATGACGATCCAGACAATGAACTGCGTTATCGCTTCGACGGCCTGGACCCCAGCTGGCGCTACCAGGTCCACCTGACCTTTTACCAGGGCGCCGCCGGTGTGGTGGACCAAACCGTCTTCATTGATGCGTTCAACACCGGCCCGCAAGTTGTGCTCAACGGCGTCCAGCAGCGCGATGTCACTGTTGACGTGCCTGTGGGTGCGTACGCGCAGGACGGCAGCATCGTGGTGCGTATTGTGCGCACGAACAGCACGACCAACGCCTTTGTCAATGAGATCAGTGTAGAACAGAAAACGATGCTGACGCTGCCGGTCATCCGCGACCTGCGCATCAGCAACGTCTCCGATAACAGCGCGACCATCTCCTGGCTCACCGACCTGGCTGTCAATGGCATGGTTTTCTTCGGCCCCAGCCAGACCTTGGGTCAAATCGTACACGACGATCGCGGCGCCGCCACGTCGAGCCGTACACACCATGTCACCCTTGCCAGCCTGACGCCTGTGACCACCTACTATTTCTACGTGGCCTCGGCCGATACGATGGATGACAACAGCGGCGTCTTGTACCAGTTCACCACAGGCCCCACGCTACCGCCCACCTCACCCGACCTGATTTATGGCCAGGTTTTCCTGCCCGATGGCGCGACCCCAGCCGCCGCTGCGCTGGTTTATATCACGCTGCACAACGCCGATGGCCTGGGCAGCGCCGGCGACGCCGCGCCGCTCTCTTACGTCATCCTGGCGACCGACGATGGCTATTGGAGCGTTGATCTGGGCAACGCCCGCACGGCGAACAACCAGCAGGTCTTCCAGTACAGCCTCTCTGGCGACCAGGTGCGCTTAGTGGCCACCGACGGCAGCGCATGCATGGCCGAGCAGGTTGTGGACACAGCCAACGATGACCCGGCGCCAGCCATGACCTTGACCTGCCCAACCCAGGTGAGCCACAGCCTGGCTATCGGCTGGAACCTGCTGGGCCTCAATGTCAGCAGTGATCCGATGCCGCTGGCCGAGGAGGCGCTGGATGATATTGAAGCCCAAGGGGGCAACGCCTCGGAGATAAACCGCTGGCTGAACGGCGGCTGGAACGCGCATATTCACAACCTGCCAGTCAACAACTATCCTCTCGGATTGGGTCAGGGCTACTTTGTCAAGAGCCTGGCGGCTCACGCCTGGCAGCGCAATGGCCGGCCGCCGTCGAACCCCTTGTCGCTGGTGCTCGTACCCGGTTGGAACCTGATCGGGTTGCCCAAGCTGCCGGGGGCGATGAACGCCGAACAGTTGCTGGATGGGATTGAAGTGCAGGGCGGCAACTGCTCGGAGATAGACCGCTGGCTGAACGGCGGCTGGAACGGGCATGTGCATAACTTGCCTTTCAACACCTTCACCCTGCGCACGGATGAGGGATACTTCGTCAAGTGCACGCAGGGAAGTGCGTATGTGCCGAGACTGCCGCTGGCGATGGATGCCGACACGTGGGGAAGCCCTGAGAGCGGTCCGCAACCGCCTGTGGTCGCCGATCCGGTGATTTCCGAGGTGCTGGTGACCAACCGGCGGGACGTGGCGTTCACCGTGACCTGGCGAACCGATCAGCCCAGCGATGGCTGGGTGGAGTATGGACCGACCTCCAACCTGGGGCAGTCGGCCTATGACGATCGCGGCAACGGCATGACGGCCCCGCTGCACCACGTGACGCTCAGTGGCCTGACGCCCCAGACGTCCTATTACTTCCGTGTGCATTCGGGCAACACCGTGGTGGGGCAGGGCAACCAACCCTTCGCGGTGACTACGCTGGCGGTTACGACGCCAGGAACTCCCGTAACAGCCTATGGGCAGGTGCAGTATGGCAACGGCAGCCCGGCGACGGGCGCCATGCTGATTGCACGCCTGCTAGACGGCAGCGGTACTCCCTCGGAGCCGCTCTCGGTGTTGGTAGACGGGTATGGCTACTGGGTGCTGAGCCTGCCAGAGGTGGATTGCGGCAGTACCGACGTGCGCCTGCGAGCCACCAGCCCAGCCGGCGAGGTCATCGAGTTGACCCATCTAGCCTGCCAATGTCAGCCGGCGCCAACGATCGAGTTTACGGCGCCCCCTGCGAACAGATCGCTCTACCTGCCGTTAATCCGGCGTGAACAGTGACGGCTGGGGCTACTGGGTGCTCAGCCTGCCGCAGGCGGACGCCGCCGGCGCCAACCTGCACCTGGTGATCATGAGTCCGGCCGGCGCTGAGGGCGCCGGCCATATTCAAGAGTCTGCAACTTCCGGCCCTGCGAAAGTTGCCGTGCACCGAAGAGAGGGTTCGTTATGAACGTTCAATCTACTCGCAAATCGTTGCTTGTCGTCAGTCTTCTGATCATTCTTGAATGCTCGCTACTGTTGGCGCGAGGCCATACTTCTCTGGCATCAAGACCGGTGCTGGATTGGGCCGAGGCTGTCAGTGTAGGAGCGCCATTGACCGCAGATGAGAACGGCATCGAGCGGAGCGCTGTGGAGTTCATCGAAAATGTCGGTCAGTTCGATGAAGGCGCGCGCTTCGAGATGTGGGGTGGCGACAAAACGATCTGGCTCGCAGAAGATGCCATCTGGATTACTCTGAACGCACAGTCCCTGACTGCGACGGCGCTCCTGCTTGGTGACTCACCGCCCGCGCCCCAGGCTTTCGCGGACAAGAACGCTGAGCAAGCAAGCGGCCGCGGCGTCAACCTCAAACTAAGTTTCCCCGGCAGCAACCCTCATCCACGCTTGGAACCGTTCAACCGGCTGGAAACACAAATCTCGTACTTCATCGGGAGTGATCGAACCGAGTGGCGCGCCAATGTACCGGTTTGGGGCGGGGTGCGCTACGTGGACCTTTATCCGGGCGTTGATTTGGTGATCGGGGCAGATCCAGCATCTGGCCAGAGTGCGCCATCCCTCACTGCCTCCTTGCCGTGGCGGCTGGAGACCCACTCCGGCGCTGACCGGGATGCCATCCGGCTGCGGATCGAGGGCGCCGATGACGTATCATTGCACGCAGCATCCATAGGTAATGGCGAAACGAACGAGGTGCATCTGGTCACCGCGATCGGTGCGCTCAACCTGGCGCTTCCGGCGGCCGACTTCGGGTTGCAGGTCGAAGGCAATACGGCGCAGGACGGACAGGCTGCGTTTGCCGTGCCGGCGCCGTCTTCTCATGAAGCGCTGACCACCCACCCAGCACCGCTAGCACTGGCCGATAACCCCACTGGCTTACTCTACAGTACATTCCTAGGGGGCAGCGGCAATGACTGCAACCACCGCTGTGTCTTGGCGGTAGACACGGCCGGTAGTGCTTACATTGCCGGTATGACGCTTTCATCCGACTTTCCCACGACGGCTGGCGTCTTCGACCCTGTTTATAATGGCGCCGAGGATGCATTTGTCGCCAAGCTGAACGCGGCCGGCAGCGGCCTGTCCTACGCGACTTTCCTGGGTGGCGCCGGCTCCGATTTTGCCTATAGCATCGCCGTGGATGCGAGCGGCGCCGCGTATCTGACCGGCGCGGCAAGCGCCGACTTTCCCACGACCCAGGGCGCCTTCAACACGAATGGTGGCGGCGTTTTTGTGACGAAGTTGAGTGCGACAGGTGATGCACTGGTCTATTCGACGTTTCTCGGTGACGGCGCAGGGTATGCGTTGGCCGTGGATGCGAGCGGCGCCGCGTATGTGACTGGTCAGACCACCTCGACGGCCTTCCCGACCACTATCGGCGCGCTGGACACGTCCTACAACGGCGGTGGAGACGCCTTTGCCGTGAAATTGGATGCTACAGGCAGCACCCTCGTGTACGGTACCTTCCTGGGCGGAACAGCCCTCGAATATGGCGGCGCCGAGGTAGGCAGCAACCTGGTTGTAGATGCCTCGGGTAACCTCTATCTTGCGGGGCAGACCAGTTCCACGGATTTCCCGACTACACCCAGTGCCTTCGATGCGACGGCAAACGGCTCCGGCGACGTCTTTGTTGCCAAGTTGAACAGTGACGGCACAGCCTTATTGTACAGCACGTACTTGGGCGGTATCGGCACCGAGGCTCCTCACAACATCGCGGTAGACGGCGCTGGCGCGGTTTACGTCTCCGGTGCAGTACTTGGGGGCGGCTTCCCCACCACCCCTGGTGCCTTTCAGAGCGAGTGCCTCGGTGGAGGATGGGACGGCTTCGTGGCCAAGTTGGATACCGGGCCGGGAAATCTGGTCTACGGATCGTGCCTGGGGGGATCAGGTAACGACGGTGTCTGGGGGCTTGCGATCAACAGCAACGGCGAGGTCTATGTTGCGGGTGATACCAATGGCAGCGGGTTCCCGGTCACAGAAGGTTCTTTCAACGGCGGGCCAATGGACAGTTACCTCGTTAAGCTCAGCGCTTCCGGCTCGCAAATGCTGTACGGGACCTTCATTGGCGGGACCGGCGAAGATCGCGGGCTAGACGTCGCAGTAGATAGCGCGGACAGCGTCTACCTGCTCGGCGAAACCATGTCGGCCGACTTCCCGGTCACGACCGGTGCTTTCGATGTGACCCAAAATGGCGCGTGGGACAGCTTTATGATGAAGCTGGCACCGTTGGGAGTCGCGCCAACACCGACATCCACAGCCGCACCGATGCCGACCGCCACGCAGACAAGTACTCCTATGCCAACTGCCACACCCACTGCGATAGCCACCCCTACGCCAACCGAGGCGATAGGGACTTGGAGCATGACCGGCAGCATGAACGTGGCGCGGGGCGACCTGGGCGGCGCTGTCACCCTTGCGGATGGTCGCGTTTTGGTTGCGGCAGGAAGTTCTGCAACCGGACCGCTTGGCTCCGCTGAGCTATACGACCCGACTACCGGCGTTTGGACTCTTACCGGCAGCCTGAACACACCGCGCATATGGTTCGGGCAGCCCGCGTCGCTTGCCGACGGACGTGTGCTCATTGCTGGTGGCACTGACATCTCAGGCTATGGCGACTACGCTTCGGCTGAGGTTTACGATCCGGCTATGGGGACTTGGTCCTATACCGGCAGCCTCAATATCCCGCGACGGGGCGCCCGACCCATTCGACTTCAGGATGGCCGCGTCCTATTAGCCGCAGGCGCACATGGTCTGCCAAACGGCAATCGCTTCTTGGCCACATCGGAGTTGTACAATCCCACGAACGGAACATGGAGCTACACGGGCAACGTGCATGTAGCTCGCGAGGGCTACGTGCCGGCACTCCTGAATGACGGCCGTGTACTCATTGCTGGCGGAGAGGGACCATGGAATGTCATCGGTGCTACCGCCGAAGTGTACGATCCTGCCACTGGCAACTGGACACAGGTAGCAGATATGGCCAGTGGCAAGGCTTGGTTTACCCTGACTGTTTTACCCGATGGCCGGGTGCTGGCCGCCGGCGGTTACTCAGATCAGCATCAGGGCTTGACTACAGCGGAACTGTTCAACCCTACCACCGGTACCTGGTCTCCTACCGGCTCATTGAGTCAAGCGCGGTGGGGTCATATGGCCTTCATGCTCGCCGATGGGCGGGTACTGGTGGCCGGCGGCGGTAACGAAGTCGGAACGCTCGCATCCAGTGAAGTGTATGACCCTGCGACTGGAGTTTGGTCGCCGGGTCCTAGCTTACAGGTGGCGCGCAATGGAGCGGTGCCTGCAGCGTTGCTCGATGGCCGCTGGCTGGCGATTGGCGGCGCTATTTCTACCTCATGCGAGCTTTTTGTACCGGCTCAACCTGTTTCCCCCACACCTACACCAACTGCTACGGCGACTGAGACGCCCACTGGCACACCGACGCCGACCTCAACTGCCACTGCTACGCCGGCCCCAGGTACCAACCTGGCCCAGGGCAAACCCGCCTACGCGTCATCGAGCATCTATGGACTCGTTCCAACATATGCCTTCGACGGCGACATGGCATCGCGCTGGTCTTCGGAGTTCAGCGATCCACAATGGATCTACGTGGATCTCGGCGCCACCTACGCTCTTGAGGAGATTCGGCTCTATTGGGAGTCGGCGTATGGCCGCGATTATCGCATCGAAGTCTCACCGGATGCGGTTAACTGGCAAGAGATCTATCACGAAACCAATGGTAACGGCGGTTTGGATAGCATCACAGTCTCTGCCAGTGGACGCTACGTTCGGCTGTACGGGTTGCAGCGCGCCACTGCTTGGGGTTATTCGTTATGGGAGTTCGAAATCTACAACGGGCCGCCTGCCACACCAACGGCCACGCCCACGCCGCCACCCTCAGACAATCTGGCCCTGGGGCGACCAGGCTATGCTTCTTCCTGGGCGGTCAATTATGAGCCAGCCAAGGCGTTCGACGGCAATCGCCAGACCATGTGGGGAAGCGCAGGGAGCGATCCACAGTGGATCTATGTTGACCTTGGCGTAAGCCACTCCATCGCTCAGGTTGTCCTGCGCTGGCAAAACGCCTACGCCACGAGCTATCAAATCCAAGTCTCCGGGGACGCTGTGACTTGGCAGGAT
>UETR01000035.1_pt1 | contig 32951 bp, 25 predicted proteins | sample 1817881 | NCBI WGS metagenome assembly UETR01 (sample SAMEA4730918, study PRJEB27012) | Candidatus Amarolinea aalborgensis | place: Denmark | collected 2014-01-09
TAAGGCTAACGGTAAGTAACCTCAGTTAGTACCCCGGGGAGCATGGCCCGTGTGATGCTCCCCGGGTCTGTTCAAGGAATCGCGTCATTGCCCTAGTAGCATCTTCTCTCATCTGAAAGGGAACACCTCATGGCTACTATGACGGAGCAGCCAAAGCCCCGTAGCGATTTCGCCAACTGGCGGATACGCACATCCACGACTCGCACCGCCTGGATGTATCTCCTCCCCGCGTTCCTGGTGATGGGCCTCATCACGTTCTACCCCTTGTTCTTCCAGGTCTGGATGTCCACCACAGACTACAACGTGAAGAACCTGCGCATTGACTCCCCGGCGCCCAATCCGGCCAATCTGAGCGAGGCCTGCACGACCAACATGAAGGGTGAGTGCACGTGGGGGAGGTTTGACAACTACCGCCAGATATTCACCGGCGAGTTACCGGTCGCCATCGCCAACTTTAGTTTCTGGAATGTGCTTGCCTTTGACCTGGTTTGGACTTTTACGAACGTGCCTTTCCACGTTATCATAGGTGTGCTGATAGCGGTGTTGTTGAACACCAAGGGCCTTTGGTTCAAGCGCTTTTATCGCGCCGTTTTCGTATTGCCCATTGTCATCCCTTCGCTCGTGGTTGCCGTGGTCTGGCGCAACATGTTCGACCCGGATTATGGCTCGATCAATCAGCTCCTCACGACCGTCAGTCATCTTTTTGGCGGCGGCGCCGTCACCTGGCGTTGGCTCGACCAGGTCAACTATCCGATTACTGGCATCCCCCTGACCCTGTCCTATTTTGCCCTGCTGATCGCCAATATCTGGCTTGGCTGGCCGTTCATGACCATTGTAGCCACCGGCGCGCTGCAAAGCATCCCCGGCGACCTCTACGAGGCGGCCTCGATTGACGGCGCCACCGGGCGCCAGCAGTTCTTCTCCATCACCATGCCGCTCTTGCGCCCAGCTATTATTCCAGCGGCGGTGTTGGGCATGATCACGACGTTCAACCTGTTCAACCTGATCTACCTGCTCTCAGGCGGAGGGCCGCTGCGCAGGACGGAAATTCTTGTCACCACGGCCTATCGCCTGGTCAACGAAAACCGCTTGTATGGCGTCGCTGCAGCCTTTAGTGTGATCATCTTCTTCGTGTTGCTGATCCTGACGCTGGCCACGAACTACGTCACCAAAGCGACAGAAAGGTATGATATCTAATGTCAACCTCAGCCGCTCCGCTTCCGAATCGCTCTGTACGCTCAAGGTTCCCCAGGCCAGACTTGCCGTATCGGAGCCAATTGATCCGCCAGTTGATCCTGCTCTTCATTACGTTTATCACGCTCTTTCCGATCGTCTGGATCGTGAGCCTCTCGATTGACCCCAGCGGCCTCGCCCGCCCCACGGAACTGCGCTTGATTCCAGCCGGCGCGTCGCTGGATGCTTACCGCAGAGTGATGGCCCAACCGACCAACAACCCGATCACGTTCGCGCAGCTTGCCTGGAATTCCTTCATGCTGGCAACAGGCGTCGCCTTCTTCTCGGTGGGGATCGGCGTCAGCGCGGCGTACGTCTTCTCGCGCTTCAAGATTCGCGGTCAGCGTTTTCTGATGTTGGCCGTGCTTACCGTGCTCATGATGCCTTCGATTGGCTCGATTGCGCCGCTTTTCGTGCTGCTCAACAAAATCAGAATCGGGGTCGGCCCCGCCGATACCCTGCGCAATTCCTTGTACGGCGTCGGCCTGGCCATCATTTCAGGCGGCCTGCCGTTTGCGATCTGGAACCTGAAAGGTTACCTGGACACCATTCCACGCGACCTGGAAGAGGCGGCGCGCATTGACGGCGCCACCATCAACCAGACCTTCCTGCGCATCATCTTGCCGCTGGCCACCCCGGCCCTGGCCGTTACGGCATTCCTCGGCTTCCTCAGCGGCTGGACGGAGTTCGCGCTCTCCTGGCAGTTCCTGAACAAGGTGCAAAACTTCACCTTGTCCATGGCCTTGTGGAACATGACGGGTCAGTACGCCGGGCAAGTGCCCTGGTCCAACTTTGCCGCCATGGCGCTGCTGGTGGCAACCCCGGTTTCTGTCGTCTACCTGATGCTGCAAAAATACATCGTCAGCGGTCTCACCATCGGCAGCGTGAAGTAGCTTTCTCAAGCAAGGGCTGGGCTTTTTTGCATAACCCGGCTTCTGTCATTGATCGCAAGCACAAACAAAAAAACCGGATTTCCTTGTGAAATCCGGTTTTTTGTTTCAACGTCAGGGCTTGTTCTGTCGTGACCGTGCACGAGGTTCTGGAGTAGGACGCAGATACACGCAGAGAAACGCAGATTGGGCCAAAGAAGGACATCAACGCCGCGCGTGCTGCACCGGTCGCGCCAGGGGTTGCATCTGCTGCCCGGCAAAACCGGTAAATCTGTGTGCGTAGCCTGCGTTTATCTGCGTCCTGTCCGTCCTTCTTGAACGCTTACGTTTTGTCTTACTTGAGAGCCGCCGCTTTGTTCGCTTGGGAAGCCAGGCGAGCTTTGAGTTCAGCCTGGCGCGCGTAATCAATCGAGTCGGCCAGGATGCGCAGCGCCTCTTCTGGGTTGTGGAAGCCCATGCTGTTTTCCGCAGCAATGAAATCCCAACGCAGCTGTGCCTTGCGGTGCAGCAGGCGCGCTTCGTCCAAAACGCCGGCGTTGAACGTGGGCAGTTGGGCGGTATCGGTGATCGCCTGAATGGCCGCGACCAGGGCGTCTTCAGACCGCAGCATCGTGTCGTTGACCTGCTTCTGAATTTTCGCCACGCGCTCCACGACATAGGTGACATCGGCATGGCAGGCGCCGCAGGCCTGCTCCGCGTATTTCAACGGGCTGGCGACAAAATGCGAGCTATACTTCACGGCGCCATCGCGCTGGTAAGGCATGTGGCAATCCGCGCAGGCGACGCCCGCCTTATAGTGCGTGCTGTCGGCCGTGAACAGCTCATATTCGGGATGCTGCATTTTGATCATCGGCGCGCCCGAAATGGCGTGCGTCCAGTCCTTGAACGGCTCGTCGTTGACCTTGAAATCCTCGTAATACTTCTCGATGTCCTCGATGCGCGTGCCATTTGTCCAGGGGAACGTCAGGTATTTGCCGTCGCCCTTGAAGTAGTATTCGACATGGCAGTTGGCGCACACCACGGTGCGCATCTCCTGGCGGCTGAGCTTGTCCGGATCTTTGCCCTGGGCCACGAGCGCCTCGCGCAGCGCCGGGTTGGTCACGATGAGCTTCATCGTGCTCGGCTCATGACAATTGGCGCAGGCCACCGGCTGCTTGACCATCTCCTTGATTTCACTAAAGGGTGTGGCAAAAAACTTGGCCGGCGTCAACTCCGCCCACAGACGCGGGTTGTCGGCGCTCTTGCACGACATACAGGTGCCGGCTGTCGGGTTGCGCCCTGTTTGCGTCACATCAACAAGCGACCAGTAATGACCGCGGTCTTCTTTGTAATCCTTGGAAAACGCGTTGCCGGCAAACAGCGTCTTGAGGCGCGGATCGGCATCCAGCTTCTGAATCGGCTCCGATCCGCCATACGGGGTCTTGGCCATTTCCTGCGTACGCAGCCAGCTGTCATACTGATGCGGGAAGTTCACGGCCCACTTCTGCGGATCCGGTTCCATGGGGGCAATGGAAACGAGCGACTGAGGGCCACGCGTCTGCAAGGGCTGATTGTTCAGAAACACGAAAACACCGATCAGGGCTGCGGCCAGCACCACCACCAGGGCGGTCAGCAGCCACACAGTTCGTTTTCCCTGCATGAAGTCGTCCTCCTTTGGAAATTGATCTCCGTTGATCCCGTTGATCCTGGCCGGTCACGACCTCTACTGATACAGCGAATTGCCGCGCACGCCATGCGGCACGGTGCGATGACAATCCACGCAGTAGCGGCCCGCGTCCGGTTGACCGTCTGCGACCTGCGAAACTGTTTCGCCGTGGCAGCGAATGCAGTTCTCCTGCACGATCGCGCGCGTCGCTTCTTTGGCCCGAATCGCATCTGGAATATGTCCGGTGGCAAAGGCCGACACATGGTTGAAGCCAGAACGCGCCTTGACGATGTACTTCGGAATCAGGGCATGGGGCGTATGACAATCATTGCACGTGGCGACCGCCTGATGGCGGGAATGATACCAGCCCTCGTACACCGTCCCCATGACGTGACAATTGTTGCACGCCGTGGGATCGTTGCCGAGATAGGCCGTAAAATTGGTAACGCGCATACCCACGCCCACCACGGCCACGATCGCAACCAGGCTGATCAAGATGGGTATTTTCATCGCTCACCCTTACTTCGCCGAGAGAATGCGCATGGCGAGCGCGGCCGCGCCAAAGCCATTATCAATGTTGACCACGGCGACGCCTGGGGCACAGCTGTTGAGCATAGCCAGCAGCGCGGCCAATCCGCCGAAGCTGGCGCCGTAACCAATACTGGTCGGCACCGCAATCACCGGCGCAGCCACCAGTCCCCCCACCACGCTGGCCAGGGCGCCTTCCATGCCGGCGACAACGATGACCAGGGCGGCCTGCGTCAGCAGCGCGCGCTGAGACAGCAGCCGGTGCATACCGGCCACGCCGATGTCGTTGATCGCGATCACCCGTTGGCCCCACAGTTCGAGCAAGAGCGAGGCTTCCGTCGCCACGGGCAAATCGGAGGTGCCCGCGGTGGCGACAGCCACGAATGGCCCGCTCGGCGGCGCGCTCGGCGCTGTGCCCAGGGTCAGGATGCGCGGCGTCGAGTGATACACCGCGGCTGGCAGAAGCGCCTGCACAGCCTGCGCCTGCTCCACGCTGACGCGCGTCGCCACGGCCAAACCGTTCGCCGCGGCCAGGCGTTCCATCAGCCGCGCAATCTGCTCCGGGGTCTTGCCTGCGCCATAGATGACTTCTGGCAGGCCGGTGCGCAGCGCGCGGTGATGATCGAGCCGCCCATAATCCGCCACTACTTCGTACGGCAGATCACGCAGCACGTCCAGCGCGGCGTCCACCGACGTTTGCCCAGCCTGGACAGCTTGCAGCAGCTCGGTCAAGCGTTCAATTTGCATGAATCATTCCCTCGTTGAGGCTGCCGCTGCGGTAGCCGCGCAGATCAAGGGCCACGTACAGATAGCCGGCTGCGCGCACGCCCGCATCTACCTGCTCGCGCAACGCAAAGGCGGCGTCCAGTTCTTCCGGCGCTACTTCGATGCGCGCCAGCGCGCCATGATGGCGCACGCGCACCTGGCGCAAGCCCAGGCTGCGCACATGGCGCTCTGCGGCGTCAATCTGGCGCAGGGCATCCAGCGTGACCGGCGTGCCGTAGGGGATGCGCGAAGAAAGGCAGGCCAGGGCCGGTTTGTCCCACACGGCCAGGCCCAGCGCCTGCGCCCAGGCGCGGATGTCGGCTTTGGTCAAGCCAGCCTCTTTCAAGGGGCTGATGATCCCATGCTCAACGCCGGCGCGCGCGCCCGGACGGTGGTCGCCCAAATCGTCCCAGTTGAGGCCGTTGAGCACAGCCGCCAGGCCGTGCGCGTGCGCGACAGGCAGAAGCAAGTCGTACAATTCGGTCTTGCAGAAATAGCAGCGATCGGCGCTGTTGCGCACGTAGTTCGGGTCTTCCATTTCGTGCGTCGAGATGATCTCATGACGCGCGCCGATGGTCGCGGCAAAGCGTTGGCACGCTTCCAGCTCCCAGGATGGATAAGAGGGCGAAACCGCCGTGACCGCCAATACCTGGTCCCGGCCCAGCGTCTGCACGGCAACGGCCAGCACGAGCGCGCTGTCCACGCCGCCGGAGTAGGCCACCAGCGCCGAGCCAAGTTCATGCAGCTGTGCGACCATGCGCGCCTGTTTCTCCGCCAGGGGCCGCGCAGAGAGATCGGGCTGCGCCAGTTGAACGGGAGCCTGATCGAGTAACGAAATAGATGTCACAAGGAACCTCAATCGAATATGGATCGCCAGACGCAGCGCACGCGCTGGTGATCGCGGGAATGGTATTGTACCTGCGGGCCGCAGCAGCGTCAAGCAGATGATGGCCCGCCCGGCCCGCCCGCAGGTTCAGCCCATTCAACCCGTGTTGCGCAGGCCTGCGGCGATGCCGTTGACGCTGAGGAGAATGGCGTCGTACAGGGCCTCGGCCTCGGCCTGGTCAGCCGTGCGCAGGCGGCGTAAGAGCGCAACCTGGATGTAGTTCATCGGATCAATGTACGGATTGCGCACCTTGATCGAGGCCTGCAGCCACGGCTCATTGTCCAGCAGATCGCGCTGACCGGTGATGCGCAGAATGGCTTGCTCCGTGCGGTTGAACTCACCGACGAGGGCGGGAAAGACCATGCGCCGCGTTTCGTCATCGGCCAGGCGACTGTACACCTCGGCAATCACCATGTCGGCCTTGCGCATGGACATCTGCGCGTTGTCAATCATGGTGCGAAAGAAGGCCCACTCCCGATACATGGCGCTCAGGAGCTGCCAGCGGCTGTCATCGGCGCCGGCCCACTGCGTCAGCGCGGCGCCCAGGGCAAACCAGCCAGGCAGCACGGCGCGGCTCTGCATCCAGGCAAAGACCCAGGGAATGGCGCGCAGGTCCTCGATGCGCATCGAGGCTTTGCGCCGCGCCGGCCGACTGCCGATGTTGAGACGGCTGATGAAGGAAATGGGCGTGGCTTCCTCGAAGTAGCGCAGCAGGAACGGAGGCGCCTCAGGGGCCGGCCGCTGCTGCAGGAAGGCGCGATAGCTGTGCTCAGCCAGCGCGGCCATGTCATGCAGCGGTTGTTCCCAAGCGCCGCCGCGCGCAGCCGCAGGCATGGCATGGCGGCCGCTGCTCAGCAGCACGGCATGAATAATCTGCTGCAAATAGCGATGGGCGATATCCCAGTTGGCGTAGCGATTGGTGATCGCCTCACCCTGCTCTGTCAGCTTGAGGCGTCCGCGCACCGACTCTGGCGGCTGCGCCAGGATCGCTTTGTTGGTTGGCCCGCCGCCGCGGCCGATGGAGCCGCCGCGGCCATGAAAAAGGGTCAGGCGCACGCCATGGTCAGCGCAAACGGCCGGTAGGGCGCGCTGCGCCAGGTGGAGCTGCCAGTTCGCCGCCAGGTAGCCGCCGTCCTTGTTGGAATCGCTGTAGCCGATCATGATCTGCTGGCCGTGGTTACGCCGCGCCAGGTGCGCCGCATAAGCCGGATTGGTGAAGAGCGCGGTTATGATGGCGGGGGCAGCCTGCAAATCGGCAATGGTTTCAAACAAGGGCACGATGTCGAGCGCGTCGGCGACGCCGGCATCCTTGGCCATCAACAGCACGCCTAACACATCGCTGGCGCCGGTTGTCATGCTGATGATGTAGCTTTCGATCGCCTGCGCGCCATTGCGCGCATGGGCGCCTCGAATCAGGCGGAACAATTCCAGGGTCTCGTTGGCGGCCGCGCTGAAATCGAGATGGGCAGGCGCCAGGGGTCGGGGGCTGAGCAATTCCTGCGTCAACAGGGCCACCTTGCGCTCCTCCGGCCAGGCTGCGTAGTCATCGCCCATGCCATAGCGGGCAAAAATCTCGCCCAAGGTGGCGGCATGCCGTTCGGCATGTTGGCGCAGATCGAGGGTCGCCAGGTGAAAGCCGAAGACCTCGGCCTGGCAAATCAGGTCGGCCAGGCGGCCGTCTGCCAGGCCGGCCGCCTTATGTTGACGCAGGCTGTCCTGCATCAAGCGCAGGTCGGCGATAAAGTCGGCGGCCTGATTGTAGGAACTGGAAGGCGCGTCCAGGTTGGCGCGACCAACGCTGCGCGCCGCATCCAGGGTGTTGCTCAATTTGCGGTAGATAAAGGCCATCTTGTGGCGATACGGTTGCTGTGGATAACGCTGGGCGTTACGCTGCGCCACCTCTGGGAAAAGCAGGGCATCGGCTTCCAGGCTGGCTTGCAGCGCAGACGAGATGGTGTAACGCACTGCGGAAGCGCTGAAATGACCATGCAGTTGATCGAGCGCGCGCTGATAGAGGCGCAGGGCGAACAGCTTGTGCTCGCGCAACGTAGCCTCCGTGACCGCGCAGGTGACGAACGGATTGCCATCGCGATCGCCCCCGATCCAACTTCCCAGGCGCAAGAATGGAGGCAGCGTGAAATCGTGATCGGGATAGTGGGCGGCCAGCGCCCGGCGCAGTTCATGGTAAAGCACCGGCGTCAGGTCAAAGAGGGTGTTCTCGATGTAGAAGAGGCCATTGCGCACCTCGTCAATCACCGCGGGCTGGCGGGTGCGGGTTTCGTCGGTTTGCCACAGAGAGACAATTTCCTCGCGCAGACCTGCACGCACCTCCTCGGTCTCATCAGGCGTGAGGGCGTGAAAATCAAGACGGTAGAGCATCCGGTGAATGTGATCGAGCTTGGTGAGCACCGTGCGGCGTTTGGCCTCGGTGGGATGCGCGGTGAAGACCGGCATGATGAGAAGGTTATCGAGGATGGCCTGCATCTCAGCCGCATTCAAGCCGTCCGCGGCCAGGTCGCGGATGGCGGCCGCGATCGTTTCATCCATTGGTCGCCCTTCGGCCTGGGCCTGGCGCGCGCGCTGCCGAACGACGCGCACCCGCTCTTCTTCTTCGGCCAGATTGACCAATTGAAAGTAGGACGTGAAGGCTTTGACGACGACGCGCGCCTGGGGCACGGGCAGGCTCTCGATGCGCGCCAATAAGCGCTCCCCCGCCTCGGCATCGCCGCTGCGAAAGGACCTGGCCAGGCCCCGAATCTCCTCGACCAGGTCGAAGAGCGCCTGGCCTTCTTGTTCCACCAGGGTTGCGCCCAGGAAGTCGCCGAGCTGATGAATCTGTTCACGCAGGGCGTCGCGCCCGACGCCCGCGGATAGAGGTGGTGTGCTATTGTCAGGCATGATCAATCATCTCCTAAGTCAAGCAGGCGATCTATGTCGTCCGGCGAGGCTTCATCCTGCGCCTTGCTGGCGGCGACGCTCGCCAACGCCTCGGTCGCGATCAAGCCTTGCGCGGCCAGGTGCTGCGCGATGGTCAGCGAATCCGCGGCCAGCATCATCGTGCTGCCAGCCGCCGTCACCGCACGCGCCAACTGGGCGATCGCACCCGTGCGTTGGGCGTTGCGGCTGACATCGCGGATGTAGACGGCAAGAATGCGGCCCGGGTAACGAAGCGCCACCTCGGTGTAGATTTCGGGATCGGTCTGGCCACTGTCGCCAAGGAGGATGAAGGGCAGAGCCGGATAGCGCGCCAGCAGGCGCGCGATCACGCTCAGCTTATGCCGCCGGTGTTCGGTGGGCAGCCCCTCCTGCGTTGTCTCGTTCCATTCGCGCAGGAAAAAAGGACCGGCGGGGATGTCCTGCAGGGCGAAGAAATCGCTGAGCAAGTCGTACAGGTTCCACGGGCTGCTGGAGACGTAAAAGATCGGGTTGCCGGTCTGGCTGCCAACGCCGCGGTGCAGCGCGCGGTAAAGAGCGGCAACGCCCGGAAATGGCAGGCGTGCGTGCGCGTTGCTCAGAAAGACCAGCCGCGCCATGCGCAGCAGATGAGGCGCGTCGCTGATGACCACGGTGTCGTCAATGTCGCTGATCACGCCGAAGGCCGCAGACGCGGGCGGAATCAGAATCAGACCGGTGGACTGCAGCGGCCCGGCGCTGGCTGGCTCCAGCAGGGACAAGGTCGCCGGATGCCAGGCCTGGTCGGGCAGCGGCGCCTGCGGCATGATGTTCACCTCGAAGTAGCCGTTGCTGTCGGTGCGCACCTCCTGCGTCACGCCTGCCGCCGTCGCTGCGACCAGCGCGCCCGCCACCTCTACGCTGGCAAAGCGGCGGTACATGTTGTCCAGGTTGCGCCACAGGGTGTCGCGATCGCTCCCGGCTTGCACCCCCTTGTCCTCGATGACCAGACCCTTGAGCGTGAGCAGGCCGGCCGAGCCGTAACCGTTGAACGCAATCATCTGGATGCGCGCGCGGCCCAGTCGCTCATCCAGCCGCAGTTTGAGGCGATCAAAGGCGTTGTCTGCGTCGCCCAACACGTCAACAAGGGCTTCTTTCCAGTTCATGGAAGATGACTTTCAACGCCAACCACCAGGCGGGCATAGAGATCGTGCAGCGCGGCGGCGGGATCATCGCACAGGCCGGGATGCACCGGGGAGACCTGGATGGTGGTGCTGCGCGGCGACGTGAGCCAGTGGAAGCGCTCGGGCGGGCTGAGTTCGCCCAGGGAACCGGCCTGCGGATCGCCAGTCACCAGGTCGGTGATGAAATGGAGATGGGCCTGGATCGCGGGCACGTCGGCCTGCGGCGCGAAGGCCAGCAGGCGCGCGATGTCGAGATGAATTTTGACCCCCAGAAACGCGCGCGGCCGACAGAGGAGAATGACGCCGACGTTGAGAAACTCTTCGCGCTCGACCAGAGGTACGACGCGCAGAACCGCGTAGTCAAACGGGCTAAGCGCGGACACGGTTGGCCTCCTGCACAAAGAGCGCGGATGCGGCCAGGCGGTCGAGCAAGAAATCGCGGTAGACCTGGCGGCTGTGCATGGGGTCGCCTGCCAGGTCGGGGGTGTTCAGCCAGGGCGCAGGGATCAGATTGACGATGTCGCTGATCACCGTAGGCGTCAGGCGGGCATGCGCCTGCTGATCCGCGGCCTGCAGTTGGCTGGCAAAGCGCAGCAGGGCGTGATCTTTGACTAGCGCAAAGGGGGAGCGGCTGCGCGCGGCAAAATCTCGCCAGTTGTGATGGAAATAGAGCGCGGCGCCGTGGTCAATCAGCCATAGGGTGCGCTGCCATACCAGCAGGTTGATGTTGCGCAGGGTGCGATCCACGTTCGTCACATAGGCGTCGAACCAGACGATGGCCGAGGCCAGCGCGGGATCGGGGCGCGGGGGCAGCTGCGGGTTGAAGGTGAAGGCGTTGGGCAGATAACGAAAGCCCAGGTTGAGGCCAACGCTGGCGCGCAACAGGTCGCGGATTTCCCCGTTTGGTTCCGATGGCCCCAGCGCCGGGTCCAGGGTAATGAACGCCATCTCTGGAATGGGCAGGCCGAGGGCGCGCGCGATTTCGCCGGCCACCAACTCGGCAATGAGGGCCTTGGGGCCCTGGCCCGCGCCGACAAATTTCATCACATAGAGCTGGCCGTCATCGGCTTCGACCACGGCCGGCAGCGAGCCGCCTTCACGCAGCGGCGTCAGATAGCGCGTGGCAACAAGCGTACGCATACGAATCATTTCCTTCCCGTAAGTGCTCAGGCATCCTGCGCCGACTGCGGCCGCCGAATGAATTCGGGCCGAAAGGGCGTTCCGCCGCAAGGACTTCGGCGAGCTCAGTCGAGCCGTCGGGCCTGCGCCGACCGTCATCGCGTCCATGCAGGTGGACGCCCGGCGGCACGCCCATCAGGCGCGATTTCAATCGCTCTAGCGACAGCACACCGCCTGAGTAGTTACTCCGTCCGGCGCAATGAATGAGGACTATTATAGCCAGACCGGCAGCAAAGGAAAAACCCACGCGGTCAGTCCCAATCGTGATCTACGTCTGCTGCACAAATGGCAATCCGTAAATGGCTGCGGTTGAAAATTGCCTCTTGACAAACCGATGTGGCGGTGTTATAAATGAGCCAGCGATCATCCCGTCTCCCGGCTTTGCGACCCAACGGGCAGTTTGCACAGCCCGCGCAAGTCCCTCTGGCCTGAGACATCCTTCTGGCAGTCAGGAAATCTCCCTGACCCCGCCCCGTTCCGTTCGCTGCATGAAAGGAGTCTGTTGTCATGACCCGTTGGCCTTTCTCATCGTTCCGTCGTTCTTCAGGTCACCTTCCTATCCCGCGACTGGCGGCGCGCCCGCTGCTGGTCGTTCATTTGCTGGTTGTCTGCAGCCTGCTGACCTCAGTGGCGACTGCGGCCCCCCCGCAAATAAATACCACTGCTAAGTTCATGTCCCCTGCCCACGGCTCAAATCCCATCGCAGCGCCGCCGACAGCCACGCCAACGGCTGGCCCGCCGCCTTGCCTGGGGTCGGACTGCACGCCAACGCCAACCGCGACGCCAACGGCGACGGCCACACGTGCGGCGCCGCCCTGCCTGGGATCGGACTGCACGCCGACGCCGGCTGTCACGCCGACGGAGGCGCCGCCGACGGTCACGCCCACGTGGACACCAACGCCAACCGCAACGCCGCCACCTGCCGGTGTGGATGAGGTATGGGCCATGCCAGACCAGGAAAGCCGCTTGCAGAGCGGTGATGGACGGGTGGTGCTCGCCATTCCGGCCGGTGCGGTCAGCGCGCCGACCCTGGTACGCTATGTATCACATGCTGCGGTCCCCGATCAGCCGTCGAATCTCAGTTTCCAGTTTGAACTGATTGCCACAGAACTATCTGGTGTTGAGATCACACAATTTCTCACGCCGCTGACGCTGAACTATCGCGACCCGACGGCAGGCGATGAAGGGACGCCCTGGCCGCCGGGGGCTGCGCTGTTCTACCAGGACACGGCCGACGGGCGCTGGGTCGTCTTGCCAACAAGCGTGGATCAGGAGCAGAGAGAACTGACTACCATGCTGACGCACTTCACGCTGTTTGCGGCAGGCAACAGCATTATCCCGGAACCCGCGCCGGGAATCAAGGGGATGCAGTCGCAGTTGTACAACGGCGCGTGGAGCGTGAGCTACCCGATCGAGGCGCCGCCGGGACCGGGTGGATTGGCGCCTGGGCTGAGCCTGGAGTACAGCAGTCGCAGCCTGGCCGGCGGCGGACATCATCAGCTGGCCGGCTGGGGCTGGGATCTGGGTGGATTGAGCTACGTCCTGCGCGACCTGAGCACAGGCAAGTACAGCCTGACCCTTAACGGCATGACGCATGAACTGGAAGAACACGGCGGGTACTTCTACAGCGTGCAGGACCCCTTCCTCAAGATCCGCCGGCCGACCGCTTCCAACCCGGACTATCCCGTCATGGAGTATTTCGACCCCAGTACGCCAGCCAACCCCTTCAAGACGATTGACTTGCCCCAAACGCCCGGCCAGTACAACCGGGACAACCAGGTGTGGGAGGTGACGACCGAGGGGGGCGTCACGTATCACTTCGAGCCGATGCTGTACGTGCGCGACTGCAGCGGCGGGGATTGGACGCCCTCGACGGAACAGCGCGTGGTGCACCGTTTCACGAAGTGGATGTTGACCGAAGTGCGCGATACGACGCCGGCCACAGCCAATCGTGTGACTTTCAGCTATGACTACGAAGGCACGCTGCTGGCAGTCAATGTGCCAGTGTGTCCCAATGATTACACCAGCGATGCGCGCATCCAGGTGCGCGCGGCGCGGGTGAAGGAGATCAGCTATGGGCCAGGCGGCATCTTCAAGGTGCAGCTTGCCTACCTGAACCGAGAGGATCGGGCTGAGCACTTCGACGAGACCGGGTACCAGGTCTTCTGGACACGGAAATACCTGCAACAGGTCGAAGTGCGCGCCAACAATACGCTGCTGCACAAAGTGGGGCTGGGCATGACCGCGTTCACCAGCCCGGCCACGCCGTCGCAGAGCCGGCTCTATCTAAGCACGATCACGCGCTATGGCGCAGACAACAGCACCTTGCCGCCAACGACCTACACCTATGGCAGCGGCACGACGGATGGATTCATGGCGGCGGTAGATAACGGCTACCAGGGGCGCGTGGAGATTGCCTATAGCAGCTCGAACGGCGGAATGGTAGTGCAGCAGGAGCGGCGACGCGGGGGCGGGAGCGATCCTGACATCGTAACGCAATACTGGTACACGACGACCTGGGACAGCGAGGCGGGGGGCTTTGCCGAAGCGGAAATGACGCTGGTAGGGAGCGGCGCCTTGATCGGCAGCGGCCAGCCGGACACGCGTATACGGCAGTGGTTCCACACCACGACCAACCTGCGGCGTTGGAAGGGTAAGTTGTACAAGGCAGAAACCCGGGCAGGCTCGGGCGTCACGAACAACTTGCTGGCGCGTACACTGCAGACCTGGAACGAGACCAACGTGGGCACACCGGGTGGGATGACCTTCGTTTATCTGCAAGACAAGACCGAATACGTCGTGGACCCCAACGGCACGGACCCGCCGACACGTTACACCAAGACCGTGTATGTCTATGATCCTGCGTATGGCAACCTGCGACTGAGCAGGCTGTACAGCGAAGCGGCGCCCACGACACCGTATCGCACCAACGAGCGGGTCTATTTCCCACGCAACGACGCCACGGCTTACATCGTCAACCAGGTAGCGGAGGAGAAGCTGTGGGAGGGAAGCGAGGCCGGGATATGTCGGGGTCAGAGCCGTTACGTCTACGACAACAACAGCGGCTATGCGGCGTATAACCAGGCGCCGACCAATGGACAATTGAAGGAGGTGTGGGAGGCGGGGCAAGGGGGAACGGCATGTAATACCAACTGGGTGCGATCGGCAGCCTACGACTACGATGCGTGGGGCAACCGCACGAAAGAAACCGCCGCCAACGGTCGCACCGTGACAACCGTCTTCGATAGCACGTTTCATGCCTATGCGATGAGCGTGAGCATACAGCCGGACAGCCAGTTGGGCGGCGCGACGCTGACGACGACTTACACACGTTACGGCATCAATGCGGCAGCGGGGGGCAACGGGTTGGTGGGGCAGGTGCAAAGCGAAACCGATGCCAACCTGGCGGTCACGCGCTACACCTACGATACATTTGGCCGGCTGACAGAGGTGCGCAAGCCCGGTGCGGGGTTCAGCAATCCGGCCACGGAGCAGATTGTCTACACGACCGACCAGGGATTGTACGTGCAGCGACATTTGCTGCGCGATGACGGCAATGGCGACGCCAGCGCGAGTGCGACCTACCTGGAAGAGCGCACGTTTTACGACGGGCTGGGGCGTGCGCGGCAGACGCAGAAGGAGTACGATGGCAGCCAGTGGAGTCTGGTGAGTCAGCGTTACGATGAGCTGGGCAATCAAGCAGCCGTGTCGGCCCCGTACACGGGGACGGTCAGCGGCGTGGCGTATCAGGCGGTGAATTGGAATGGCCTGGCAGCCACCTTGTCAGCCTACGACCGCCTGGGGCGTATCCGGCAGGTGACGCAGCCTGATGGCGCGACGGTGCGCACCTACTACCAGAACCGGCAGACGGCCGTGATTGATGCGGTGAACCATCAGACAATTTCGGAATACGATGCTTGGGGCCGGCTGGTCAGCGTCAAGCAGTACGATCTGACGCTGGCGGCGGGGGCTACACCGAACTGGGGAGCGACGGTCTACGGGCAGGCCAGCTACAGCTACGATGTGGCGGACCGGCTGGCGCAGATGACCGGTGCGGATGGGGCGATAACCGCCATCGGGTATGACCTGCTGGGGCGCAAGACGAGCATGAGCGACCCCGACATGGGGGTGTGGAATTACGCCTACGATGCGGCCGGCAACCTGAAGCGGCAGGCTGATGGCCGCGGGCAGCAGATTTGCTTCTACTACGATGGGCACAACCGCCTGGCGGGCAAGCACTATCGCAGCGATGCGAACTGCCCCGGGGCAAAGCCGACAACCTACGGAGCAAACGCGTTGAGCGTGGAATACCTGTACGACGGCGGTGCGAACGGCAAAGGGCGACGCACGCAGGCCGATGTGTACACGGCAGGCGGTGCGCTCGACAATCGCATCGCCTGGACGTACGACATCCGCGGCCGGGTGACGGCGGAAACCCACACGATTGACGGGGCGGCGTATGCCCTGGGCTTCACGTATGATTCCGCCGATCGGCCCTTGAGCCTGAGCTACCCCGCGCAGAGCGCGGAAACGGTGAACCTGGCCTATACGGCGCAGGGGTTGCCGGGGCGCCTGTACAGTAGTGTGGATTATGTGCAAAGCGGCAATGCAGTGTATGATGTGGCCGGGCGGTTGACACAGCTGAAGTTAGGCAAGCAAAGCAGCAACAGCGATCCGGTGGTGCAGGTGGGGTTCAGCTACTACCCCTGGACGACCATCACCGGGCAAGGGCGCTTGCAGCAGCTGACGGCTGGGATACCGGGGAACCTCAGCAGTTTGCAGGACCTGACGTATGCCTACGATGCGGTCGGCAACGTGGATTGGATTAAGGACTGGAAGGCTGGCGGCCCACAGCTACAGGACTTCACGTATGACCGGCTGAACCGGTTGGTCAACGCCGTGGCGAGCGGTGGTGCCAATGGCGCCTACCCAACTGAGACCTATGGCTTCGATCCCAACGGCAACCTGACCACCAAAACCGGGTTGGGCACGTACAGCTACGGTGTGCAGGCGAGCAGTTGCCCAGAGGGTGCGCTGAGCAAGCCGCATGCGGCGGTGACCGCGGGCAGCAGCAGTTACTGTTATGACCAGAATGGCAACATGCGGCGGCGCACGGTCGGCGGCAGCGCGTACACCCTGACCTACGATGCCGAGAATCGGCTCGTCAGCATCAGCGGCGCGGCAACGGCCAGCTTCGCCTATGACGCCGACGGCAATCGCATCAAGAGCGTGATGAACGGGGAGACGATCACTTACGTCGGCAGCTTGTACGAGAAGAAGGTGGTCGGCAGCACGACGACGCACACGAAATACTACACCTTCGGCGACCGGCGCATTGCGCTGCGTGTGGCGGGGACGCTCTCCTGGCTGCTGAGCGATCACCTGGGCAGCACCGCAGTCACCGCGGACGGCGTCAGCGGGGTGCGCACCGCGGAACTGTGGTACAAACCCTGGGGCGAGTCACGCGGCACGCCCTTCGGTGCGACGCCGACGCAGCGCCGCTTCACCGGCCAGGTGCTGGACAACGTCGCGGGCGGGTTGTATTTCTACAATGCGAGATACTACGATCCGGCGCTGGGGCGGTTCGCCAGTGCGGATACGATCGTGCCGCAGCCGAGGAATCCGCAGAGTCTGAATCGGTACAGCTATGCGCTGAATAGCCCTGTCAGGTACACAGATGCAACCGGGCATTGCATTGATGGCATCTCGACGATAGCATGCGTAGCCGTGGCGGGTTTCATCGCTGGTGGCGTTGTCGACTTGGGCAAGCAATTGATCGTGGATCGAAAGGACATTCGGGATGTCAACTGGGCTGAAGTAGGGGGAGCGGCTGTTGGTGGTTTTGTGGCGGGCGCAACATTGGGCTTAGCTCCAGCAGGTGCTTCTCTGCTTGGAGTTGCGGCGCTCGGTGGTGTTGGCAGCGCTGCCGGAGGGCAAGTTCAGGCACTCACTCAAGCTGGCATTGAGCAGCTTATGGGCAAGAATCCACAAAAATCAGTCATGGAGCAAGCACGGCAGCTTGGACTATTTGATACCGGGGCCATAGCAGCAGATATGACTGCAGGTGTGGTTATGGGCGGCTTAGGTGGCAAGTTCGCAGGATGGTTACGTGCCAAGCTTCCTTTGCCAGGGTCAGCAAGTGCGATAACCCTCGGAAGCGAGATGCCTATGGCGCGTTGGCAGTTGCGCCTTGATCAGCCGGGTATGTGGACCGTCAAGATGGAAGGGCGAGTTCTCAATATAGATGCGGATGTCTTTGAGAAAATCGTACGCAGTATTGTCATTGGCGGGTATGATGCCGCAGAACAGATCTTACAGGAAGCGATACAGCAAGGCCTGGTAGATGTGGTTGAGGAGACTGCCCAACCATGAGAGATCATATCTGGCGGTCTATAGTGGTCATTTGTCTAATACAAGGATTCGCAACTGCGTTGAGTCCTTATGCCGGTATGGTGGCGGGATTGTTCGTAGCGATTTACTTGGCAAGCCGCTTCTGGTTTGTTGATCATCCCGTGATCTTGATGTATGATTTAGTGTTCTATGCCGTATTATTGGTGGTAGCTTTCCTGGGAGCGGTGATATATACTGGGATTTGCCATGCTTTACCATTCACTAGAGTTACTACACGATCTTGCCAGTCTTTGGATTTTACGCATGCACTATTTTTGCATGCCTGGATACTAGGTCTCATCGGAGGTCTCCTATGGCTCTCGCTTCGTATCTGGGGCTGGTGGGAACTCAGACATCGCTAAATAATCGCACCCCATCGTACCGATGAAGCCCGAGATACTTCAATGGCTGAGTTTAGTCTACAATTGAGACACAAAAAGCGTTACGGTGAGCAAAGCAGGTGTGGGGAGTTACGTGTATGGTGCGCCATCGCCGGGGAATTGCCGCGCGGGCACGTGGGCGACCAAGCCGCATGCGGTGCAGCAGGCTGGCAGCAGCAACACCTACAGCTACGGCTGCAATGGCAACATGACCGTGCGCACGATTGGCGGTGTGGCCTACACCCTGACCTACGACGCCGAGAACCGGCTGACCGGCATATCCGACGGCGTCACGGCGAGCTACGTCTATGACGGCGACGGTAACCGGGTCAAGGAGACCATCGCTGGCGTCATGCGCGTCTTCATCGGCAACTACTACGAAGTAGACAACGGGGCGGTCAAGAAGTATTATGACGCCGGTTCCGTGCGCATGGCGGAGAGCAGCGGCGGCGCGCTCTACTACCTGCTGAGCGATCACCTGGGCTCGATCGCGTTGACGCTGGACAGCGCGGGGAATCGGCTGAACACCAACACCGAGATCCGGTACTATCCCTACGGCGCGCCGCGTTACACGGCGGGCGCGACGCCGACGACCTTCAACTTCACGGGGCAGCGGCGGGACGGCGGATCGGGGTTGCTGTATTATGGCGCACGCTGGTATGATCCGGTGGTGGGGCGGTTCATTAGCGCGGACACGATCGTGCCGCAGCCGGGGAATCCGCAGAGCTTGAATCGGTACAGCTATGTCGGCAATCAACCGACCGTTTCTATTGATCCATCAGGCCATGCGGCCTGTGCCGCCGGCGACACGGCCTGCTGGCAAGAAGAATGGCGCTGGAAGGATCGCTGGTACAAGGCGCACGGCCACACCGGCGGGAATTGGTTTGGCAGCCCTGACGATCCTGAATTCGAGGATGAACAGATTCTGCGTGAAACCGTGGGCGAAGCGGGCATCAGCATCGCGGGCGTATGGGATTTCGCCTCTCAGTTGATCCCCATGGCCACGGGGATCATTCGATTTGGCAATAGGCTTAGCGGGGGTCTGGCGCACCTACGAGGATTGCTGGGGGGAGGCGCCCAGATCAAGCCGGGATCATGTTTCGGCCATCCCTGTGCGCTGCCCCCAGGCACCGATACTGTCAGCATTCCGAATTCTATACACGATGCAACCTGGCTGAAGCACACCGTGGTGCATGAACTCGCACACATCATTGACTGGCATAGTCATATGCTGACTGGAGTTGGGCCTTACGGAAACCCAATGTATGGGCATTTTTCCGATATTTGGAATGAGAAACCCTTGACGAATTATGCCGCGCAGTCCCATTTCTATCCCGCACGGTGGGATGTGTGGGCTGAAGCGGTAATGGTTTGGGTCTTCTCAGATAAAAATACGAGTACTGGCATTTGGAGTAGCCCCGACATCCAATTACTATCTAACATCGATCTCCTACAAGATCTAGCGCCACAGATGGATCGCCTGGCAGATCTAATAGGTGGGAGGTGAACGTTATGAGTAAATTTCTAGCGATTCTCCTATTAAGCATGATCTTGGCGGGTTGCTCCAGCATTGGTACGACACAACCCGACTGCGACGAGATGTCTGCCTTGCGCATCAAGATTTCTACGGTCATGACGCCGGAAAAATTCAAGATGTGGGTGGAAGAAACTTATCATCTACCTGCTGAAGGCGTCACACTGACGCCAATTACGCAACTACCGCAGTTGCGCGCAAGTATCGTGCGATGGCGCCAGAATGGCCTGTGGTACAGTGCAGGTTTCGAGGAAAGTATGATCACAAACATAGGTGTAACTGCCAAATGGCTCTCATCTGGAGATCTGATCGCATGTCTTGGAGAACCTATATATTATGCTGCCACCTATGGATTGACCGGCGAGGGGATGATGGAACTTGACTTCAATCTGCTGTTTCCAAATCAAGGCGTTATCGCTGGTGGAGCGAAGTTCTATCCCGCAAATACCGAACAACCGCCGCCGATCACAGATGATTTCCCTGTCAATTCCTTGATGTTCAGGCAACCAGGCTCGGCAGATGATCTGCTTCAGCGGCAATTCGGGCTGTACCCACAGGAAACCTACATCCAGATTGTGAAAAGCTACAAGCCGTGGTCAGGAGATTGGGACTCGATCAAAATAGAGCCCAAGATCCAGTAACAAGACTGCCACATCCGGGAAGTTAAAATTGCCTGTAGCTCTTTATGTCAATCAGGCATAGGACAGTTTGGTGGTAGAACTTGGTCTGCAATTCACGCAAGGAGAATTGCACGGTGTATCGTAGCAGGGGATTGCCGGGCGGGCACATGGGCGATCAAGCCGCATGCGGTGCAGCAGCCTGGCAGCAGCAACACCTACAGCTACGACTGCAATGGCAACATGACCGGGCGCGCGATTGGCGGCGTGGTGTACACCCTGACCTACGATGCCGAGAACCGGCTGACCGGCATCAGCGGCGGGGGCGTCACGGCCAGCTATACGTACGATGGCAGAGCCTGCCCTGAGCGCAGCCTGTCATTTCGCGTGGTAAAGTTGCCACCTGTTCGCGGGCATAGAGCGCCAGTGATTCGCGAGCATAGGGAGCCATGTGTTCGCAAGGATACGGAGCTATGCGTTCGCGAGCATATGGAGCCACCGATTCGCGGCCAATGACGCCGGTCGTTCGCGTGATGCGGCGCCACTAAGGCGAATCGAGAACTTGGTTTCTCCTTCTGAGACGGTGATAATTCCTTCTGTTTGCAAGCAGCTATTGCGGAACAGAAAGGAATGACGATGAGTGGAAGGAGAACGAACGTGTTAGATGTACGCGAAATCTTGCGTCGGCTGCGCGCTGGCGAAAGCGATCGTGCCACGGCCAAGGCGCTATCAGTTGGCCGGCATACGGTCAAGAAATATCGCGAATGGGCCGATAAGGCGGGATTGTTGGCGGGAGATCTTCCCCCGACAGACGAGATACACGCTCTTTTACAATCAACCATGCCAGACACCGGAACCTCTACAGTGGCTTCGACCATTGTTCCCTTTCAGGAAGTCATTCGGGAATGGCGAACACGGGGTTTGGAAATCCAAGTGATCTTCCAACGGCTGCAGGAACAGCACCAGTATCGTGGCACCTATTCGAGCGTCTGGCGCTTCGTGCGCCGTATGGAACCGGCGACGCCCGACGTGACGATCCGCATCGAAACGAAGCCAGGCGAAGAGGCCCAGGTCGACTTTGGCTATGCTGGGTTGATCCGCGACCCGCAAAGCGGGGAGATGCGCAAGGCCTGGGTGTTCGTCATGACGCTTTCTTGGAGCCGACACCAGTACGCCGAACTGGTCTTCGACCAGACCGTCGAGACCTGGCTGAAGCTGCACATCAATGCGTTTACCTACTTTGACGGCACGCCCCGCCGAGTCGTGTTGGACAATCTCAAGGCCGGGATTGTGCGAGCTTCTTTGGAAGATCCCGTCGTGCAGCGCAGCTACCGAGACCTTGCCGAACACTATGAGTTCCTGATTGCACCCAATCGGCCCCGGACGCCCCAGCATAAGGGCAAAGTGGAGAGCGGCGTTCACTACGTGAAGCGCAACTTCCTCGCCGGTCAAACCTTCACCGATCTGACCGAGGCCAATGTCAAGGCGCTGGCCTGGGTCGAGAAGATAGCCAGTCAACGGATTCATGGCACGACGAAAGCCAAACCGACGGACCGTTTCGAGGGGATCGAGAAGATGGCGTTGCAACCTCTACCTGCCACCCGCTACGATCTGGCGGTTTGGAAGCAAGTCCTGGTGCACCGCGACTGCTACGTCGTATTCGAAAAAGCCTACTATTCGGCGCCGTTTCGCTTGGTCGGCCAACAGGTCTGGGTGCGTGGCGGTCTGCAGTCCGTGCAGATCTTCAGCGAATACACCCTCGTGGCCACGCATCAACCGGCCAAGGCGCCAGGCGAACGGCTCACGAACCCGGACCATCTGCCGACTCACAAGGCCGCCGGTCTGCTCAACACCCGTGAAGCCTGCCAAAAACGCGCCGACGAGATCGGCATCCACACCGCCGATGTGGTCGCACGGCTGCTGGCCGAGCGTCCGCTTGACCGCTTGCGCATGGTGTGGCGCATCTTGCGCCTGGCCGAGGAGTTCGGCGCACCCCGGCTGGAACGAGCCTGTATGCGGGCGCTGCACTTCGAGGATTGCACGACTCGCACCATCCGCCAGATCCTGGAAAAGCGCCTGGACTTGGCTGCACTCCCCCCATTGGTTGTTGAACTGACGCCGCGGCGCTTCGGTCGCTCGGCCCACGAGCTCTTGCCCGGCCTGGGAGACATGTCATGGAACTAACGCACCAACTCAATACCCATCTCAAGCGGTTACGGTTGTCAGGCATCCTTGACACGCTGGAACTGCGCAACCAGCAGGCCATCCAGGACAAGCTCTCCTACGTCGAATTCCTGAACCGGCTCATTCAGGACGAAGTGGAGCGGCGGACCCAGAAGCAGCTCCAGTTGCGACTGCGCCGCGCCGCATTCCATAGCGACAGGACGCTGGAGGCCTTTGACTTTGGCTTCAACCCGACGATCAACCGTCAGCAGGTGCTTGACCTCGCCACCTGTGCCTACATCCAGCGACACCGCAACACCCTGATCTGTGGGCCGACCGGGGTAGGTAAAAGTCATCTGGCTCAAGCGTTGGGGCACGAAGCGTGTCGCCGCGGCCACGACGTTCTGTTCGTCAGCGCCCACAAGATGCTCGCTCATCTCAACGCCGGCCGCGCTGATGGAACCTACGACCGGCGTCTGCAGACCTATCTGCGGCCTGCGCTCTTGATTATCGACGATTTCGGCCTCAAGCCCATGCGTCCCCCAGCGCCGGAGGACATGTTTGACGTCATCCTCGAACGGTACGAACGGGGCTCGATCCTGATAACCAGCAATCGCGCACCGAGTGAATGGCCTGAGATCTTTCAAGACCCTTTGATCGCCTCGGCCGCCCTCGATCGCCTCGTGGACAACGCCCAGATCATGATCATCACGGGCGCCAGCTATCGCGCACGTGACCGCCACTTCCTGGCGGCGCACAAGGAGTGATACATGCTTTATTCAGCCAGGCCCAGGGCGCCGCCGGTGACACTGGTTCAGAGTGGCCCATCCAACTGGACACCTATCAGGCCAAAGATAACGAAAAGACGAGGTGGTCTGGTCGGCGACCTGACCCTCTCGCCTTCTCTGGGTGGGTAACTCCCATTTTAGGCAAGACAAGCACCATGTCAAGTCGAGCAGCTCACTTGATCGTCTGCGCCCGACACCGGGCGCACTCGTTAACAACGACTTTTAGATCACCATGAAACAACGCTCAAATTGAGCCGACACCGGCACCCGGATTGCAGTTTCGGGACTGCCCAAGTCGATCTCTAACAACTGGAGAAACCAGGTATTCTCGACGCTCTCCCTGGCTCCATATGCCCGCGAACGCGTGGCTCTCATACCCCGCGAGTTGACAACAGCCGAAGGGGCAACCGGGTCAAAGCGGTGATTGGCAGCAACACGACGGTGTACGTGGGGGCCATCTACGAACAGACGACCAGCGGAGGCAGCACGACGATCACGAAGTACTACCAGGCCGGCGGCCAGCGGATTGCGCTGCGGGTCAACGGGGTGGTGCGCTGGCTGGCGACCGATCACCCTTCGGCAAGCGTTCGGCTGAGCTCACGCCGAAGGCTCAGGGCAGGCCTGGGCAGCACGGCGGTGACGGCCAATGAGACGGGCGTGCGCATCGCCGAGCTGCGCTACAAGCCCCTTCGGCAAGCGTTCGGCTGAGCTCACGCCGAAGGCTCAGGGCAGGTCGTGGGGTGAGAATCGCTACAGCTTCGGCGCGACGCCGACGGCTCGACTGAGCGTTCGACTGAGCTCACGCCGAAGTCTCGCCGAAGTCGCCGCGGAGGTTCACCGGGCAGGTGCTGGACAGTGTGGCCGGCGGGCTGTATTTTTACAATGCGAGATACTACGACCCGGCGCTGGGGCGGTTCATCAGCGCGGACACGATCGTGCCGCAGCCGGGCAATCCGCAGAGCTTGAATCGGTACAGCTATGTCGGCAACAACCCTTTACGTTTCGTGGATCCGAGTGGGTTTGACCCCATAGATGCCGTCTGGGAGCAAGCTTTCTACGCCGCGCATGGTCATACGCCAACTGACCAAGATCGCCGAGATCGGTTCTTTTCGATCTTGTTTGCTGGCAGTGGCGCTAACGGTTCGTGGACAGATGAGGATTGGACAAGGTATCACGCCAATAGGAAAGGACTCTGGAATGGTAGGGACACCTGGAAGGGTGCTCCGGCTGCAGGTCTGGATCGCTTTGTCACTCATCTTCAGCAACTGGCCTCATATTACACACCCGGCGAGGAAGGATTATACGCCCAAGCCATTGGTTTTATTTGGGGAGGTGTACCACTTGGCCATGCCATCCCTGCAGCCTGGCAGATGGCAACTAACCCTGGCGCTGCATGGGCCCAATATGAACCTCTCTTCGAAGGCACTGCCAACTGGAGAGAATTCTTGGTTGATGACCCCAATCCAAGCCACCATTACGCAGGACTTTTTTACCTGGGGTATTTCTTTGGGCCAGCTGCTGGATACGCCAGCAATTGGCTTCGAGATGGCCCTCTCAGCGGATTGAGTAATCCCGATCTGAACTTGGGATATGTGGCGGTAAGCCACGGGTCCATGTTGTATGATGGAATCATCAGCATGGCAGAGGTTGGCTTGGCCGTGACCTATGCGGCCGATGGGCGATCCGGGCTTTGGGCGAGCAACTCGCCTGGTCTTCGTGTGCCATGGTACTACTTTCAGCCGTGGGCGAGGTAGCGCCATGCTGAATACCATATTGACCATCATGATGTGTTTATTTCTGTTGACGTTGAACGGTTGTGCATTGATATCGCCTAAACCGGCCCCTCCCCGAGAGACACCAACAACACCGCACGAACTGCAAGTACTGCCAAAAAAGGCGAATATTGGATGTACAGGGGATCCGAAGTTGGATCCAGGCGGGATTAGTATCTGGGAACTGCCCGGTGTCAAGCCTTCAGATCCAAACAGTGCATACATGGGTGACAGAGGTAAGCTGTTGGGGGTTCTGCCATGCTACAAAGAAGTTATCATTTGGGACTCTGCCTGGTCAGACACCGACCAAGAATTCTGGGCCTTTGTCAAATCGTCAGACTCTCTTGAAGGGTGGGTTCCTTTGAACCTGCTCGACTTAACACCGTAGCCCACTGTGTTAATGAGGGCTGGGACAAATTGATAGGTTCGACTTAGTGAAAACCAATGTCACGGGCGGCCAGCGCATTGCGGTGCGTGTCAACGGGGTGGTGCGCTGGCTGGCGACCGATCACCTGGGCAGCACGGCGTTGACGGCGGACGGCGCAACCGGCGCGCGCATCGCGGAGCTGCGCTACAAACCCTGGGGCGAGAGCCGCTACAGCTTCGGCGCGACGCCGACGGCTCGACTGAGCGTTCGACTGAGCTCACGCCGAAGTCTCGCCGAAGTCGCCGCGGAGGTTCACCGGGCAGGTGCTGGACAGTGTGGCCGGCGGGCTGTATTTTTACAATGCGAGATACTACGACCCGGCGCTGGGGCGGTTCATCAGCGCGGACACGATCGTGCCGCAGCCGGGGAATCCGCAGAGCTTGAATCGGTACAGCTATGCGGACAATAACGCTCTCAGGTTCACAGACCCTACGGGGATGTTCAGCGAAGACGAGATCGAGGCATACTTGCGCGCTCAGTATGGCGACCAATGGCAATCATACTGGGACGCCTGGCACTCTGACCAGGTGTTCTGGCAGATGCTGGAGTTGGCCGATTACGACGATGTGCTTTTCGCACCGACCACCTCTCTCACATCTGGGACATTTGTTCATGTCGGCAACACCTTTGGCTTTTCAGGCCAGCATGAGTTGTACGAATATCAAGGCTATGGGCCGTATCGCCTCACGAACGTTCAGGGAACGACCGATAAACTGAATGCACAAACGTCCGTTACGGCTCACCCTGTAGACCCTTCTTCACCAAGGTACCAGACCTGGGAGCAGCCATTGTACCGTTATGATGCGCAAGGCCCACACTATTCTGGGTATAACCGGAAAGTGACCTTCGGGTTTTCCGGTGCATACGCCAAACTTGATGCTGGCAGCGGTTTGCCTTGGGTAGGGACGTATGCGGCGCCTCGGCTATTGAATTTGTTATCGGCCAAATTAGGCACTAGCGCGATTTGTGGGCCACCTTGCATGTTGGGAATCGCGTTAGGATCGGCATTTGGTTTCGCTAATGGTGCGGTCGTTTTGCAATACGACATGCAAGTCAACCTGGCGGATAAGCGAACTTTCATTGGCGCTGATAACACCTGCTATCCACCTCCGTCAGATGAATCCTTCGACCTGTGGAAGTAGGTGCTACATGAAGACGAACAACCAAGATATGGATGACTCTGCTGTATCGGATGCGCACAATATGCAAAGCCGACACCAAACCTTGTTCTGGTGGGGCATCGTTACCGAAATGTTTTTCTCCGCCGCTTTTATGTTCGGGATCGTAGGGGCGGGTACAATTCTGCTTGTCATGTTCGTGGCGAAAAATCGGGTTGTACCTATCGAGATCCATGGAGCGTGGCTTGCGGCGTTAGGTCTTGTATGCCTTGGCCCATTATATGTTCTTCGCAAGCATATCAATCGGCGTATGAAAGAAACGCGGCATCATCGAGAGGGTGAAAATGGGTCGGAGCTAACGCATAACGATTAAGCATGACCAAAGACGTTTTCAATGTCAATCGATCTGAAATAATCACTCCGCCGTACCCAACTGTGGCAATGCCGACCAGACTGTGTCAATGAAGGTTGAGCCACTTTTGTGGCCGAATTTGGTGTACAATTCGGTATGACTGCAACGGCAACATGACCGGGCGCGCGATTGGCGGCGTGGTGTACACCCTGACCTACGATGCCGAGAACCGCCTGACCGGCATTAGCGGCGGGGGCGTCACGGCCAGCTATACGTACGACGGCGACGGCGGCCGGGTGAAGGCGGTGATTGGCAGCAGCACGACGGTGAACGTGGAGCCATCTACGAGCAGATGACCAGCGGGGGCAGCACGACGATCACAAAGTACTACCAGGCGGGCGGTCAGCGGGTGGCGCTGCGAGTCAATGGCGCGGTGCGCTGGCTGGCGACCGATCGCCTGGGCAGCACCGCGGTGACGGCCAACGAGACCGGCGCGCGCATCGCGGAGCTGCGCTACAAGCCGTGAGGCCAGAATCGCTACAGCTTCGGCGCGACGCCGACGCAGCGGCGCTTCACTGGGCAGGTGCTGGACAATGCGGCGGGCGGGTTGTATTTTTACAATGCGAGATACTACGATCCGGCGCTGGGGCGATTCCTGCAGCCGGATACGATGAAGGTGGACGGGTTTGTCAAGACAGGGGAATGGCCCCCATGGCACCTTAATTCCGGCCATTTCGCTGTCTAGTTTCTGCCGTCCACGATATGGAGACGTATCGGGCGACTGCAAGTCGCTGCAACAGGTTGTTGCACGAACGGAGTCATACCGGTATAATAGACGCGATCAAGCAGTGAAAGCGAAGTTGATCTCCATGACGGACTCCGCCAGCACACCACTAACCGCAGCGGACAGCCTGCCCCGGCTGCCTACGGCCAAGTCGCTCTTCTCCTTACACTACCTCCACACGCGCCTGCCGGAGCACGCCGAATGGGCCGCGGATTCTCTGCCGGTCTTTGAGACGGTGCGTGCATTGTGGGCGCGCGCACGCGCGTTGGGCGGGACGTGGAACGAGGCGCAGACCGAGCAGGAGTTCGTCAAGCCGGTGTTGGACGCGCTGGGGTGGAGCTACATCGTCCAGGTGAAGGCGCAGCGCCGCGGCGGCAGCCTGACGCGGCCCGACTACGCCCTTTTCGCCAGCCAGGTCCTGGCCGACGAGGCTTACCCGCACCAACGAACGGACGATGCCTTCTACGGCCGCGCCACGGCGATCGCGGAGGCCAAGTATTGGGGCCGGCCGCTCAGCCAGCAGGACAGTTCAGGCCGCAACACCTGGAAGGCCGGGAGCAACCCCAGCCATCAGATGGTCAGCTACCTGGTGGGCACGCGCTGCCCCTGGGGCATCCTCACCAACGGCCGCACCTGGCGCCTCTACAGCCGGGAGGTCAGCAGCACCGCCAGCGAGTTCTACGAGGTGGATCTGGGGCTGATCTTCGACGCCATGCCTCACCCCACTCCCCTGGCCCCTCTCCCCTCTCCTGAGCTGCACTACGCTCAGGAGAGGGGAGAGGGGTGGCCGCAGGCCGGGGTGAGGGGTGAGGTCCTGGCCGACTTCAAGCGCTGGTGGCTCATCTTCCGCCGCGACGCCTTCCTGCCGGACGCCCGCGGCCGCTCGTTTTTGCAGCAGGTGCGCGAAGGCTCGGCTACGTACGCCAGGCGCGTCAGCGACAAGCTGAAGGAACTGGTCTTCGACGAGGTGATGCCGGAGATCGCCAACGGCTTCGTTGCGTACCGGCGCGAACAGATGGGCATCCGCGAGGAGACCGACGAGAGCCTGCGGCAGATCTACGCGGCCGGGCTGAGCCTGCTCTACAAGCTGTTATTCGTGCTCTACGCCGAGGCGCGCGACCTGCTGCCCATGCGCAGCCCCACTTACCGCGAGCAGAGTCTGACCAGTCTGGCGGAATGGGCGGCTGAGCGGGCTGACCGCGGCCTGCCGTTGAGCGACGCGACCTTCGCCACGCCGCGCTATGAAGCGCTGCTGGCCCTCTTCCGGCGCATTGACCGCGGCGACCCCAGCCTGGGCCTGCCGCGCTACGACGGTGGGCTGTTCCACGCCGCCACGGCCGAGAATCAGTTCCTGGAACGCCACAAGCTGAGCGACCGCGTGATCGCGCGCGCGGTGGACATCATGGTGCGCGACGCGGGCGAACCGGTGGACTACGCCTACCTCAGCGTGCGCAACCTGGGGACGATCTACGAAGGGCTGCTGGAGAACAAGCTGGTCCTCACCTCACCCCCAACCCCCTCTCCTCTCCCGATTACGGGAGAGGAGAGGGGAGGCAGGGGTGAGGTCTCGCTCGTCAACGACAAGGGCGAGCGCAAGCTGACCGGCTCGTTCTACACGCCCGACTTCATTGTCGAGTACATCGTCAGCCAGACCCTCGACCCGATCCTGGATGAGCGCGCGGCGCGCTTCGCCGCGGCCATGGACCGCCTCGCGACGCTGCGCCGTAACCTGCGCCAGGCGCTGGACAAAGGGGCCAATCAGCGCCTGCAGGCCGGGCTGGCGGACGCCGAACGCGCCGCGGCCGAAGCGTTTCTCGGGATCAAAGTCTGCGACAGCGCGATGGGCAGCGGCCATTTCCTGGTCAACACGGTGGATCACCTGACCGACGGCATCATCCGGCGCATGCAGGTTTACCACGACACCCATCCCGATGCGCCCTGGGACTGGAACCCCGTGCAGCGGCTGATCGAGCGCATGCGGCGGGAGATCCTGGAGGAAATGGCGCGCCAGGGCATCACGATCGCGGCGGCGCGACTGGATGACACCGCGCTGCTGACCCGGCTGGTCATGAAGCGCTGCATCTACGGCGTGGACCTCAACCCATTGGCCGTGGAGCTGGCGAAGCTGAGCCTGTGGCTGCACACCTTCACGGTCGGCGCGCCGCTCAGCTTCCTGGATCATCACCTGCGTTGGGGCAACTCGGTGATCGGCGCGGACGTGCGCACGGTGGAACGCGCCATGCGCGTGACGGACGCGGGCCAGTTCGCGTTGTTCCAGGGACCGTTCGCCGGCCTGCTCGACCTGACCGCGGTGATGATCGAGGTCGCCGAGCGCGCCGATGCCACGCTCGCCGATGTGCAGCAGAGCGCCGAGGCGTACGCCGCGTTCCAGCGCCAGCTGCTCCCGTACAAACAGGCGCTCGATCTGTGGGTCAGCCAGTGGTTCGACGAAGGACGAAAGACGAAGGGTCAGCACCCGGCCGTCGAGTTCATGACCATGCACAGCGGCGATGTCCTGCCGGCGCTGCGCGGGGAGATCGTGGTAGGCGAGCGGTACCAGGGGGCCATCGCTCGCGCCCGCGAGTTGTGGGAGCGTCAGCGCTTCTTCCACTGGGATTTGGAATTTCCCGAAGTCTTCATTGACCTGGCCGGCCGCGACTGGGCCGCGGACGGCGGCTTCGACGCCATGATCGGCAACCCGCCGTACGTGCGGCAGGAGCAGGTGAGCGCGACCAAGCGGTACTTGGCGGCGGCCCATGCGCCGGTGTACGACGCAGCGGCTGACCTGTATGTCTACTTTTACCACCGCGGCGGCGAGATGCTGCGCCGCGGCGGACGGCTGGCCTATATCGTCAGCAACAAGTGGCTGCGCGCCGGTTATGGCGAACCGCTGCGGCGGTACCTTGCCGGGCAAACCGTGGTGGAGCGGATTGTTGACTTCGGCCACGCGCCGATCTTCCCCGACGCCGATACCTTCCCGTGTATCGCGGTGCTGCGCAAGCCCGATATCGGGCCGGCCGCACCCGCCGAGACGGAGGTGTGCGCGTTCCCGCGTGAAGAGCTAGGCCGCAGCGATCTGATCGCCTACGTGGCCCGTCACAGCCATCGCGTACCGACCAGCCGATTCAGCGCCGCGCCGTGGAGCCTGGAGCCGCCAGAAGTGGACGCGTTGATGATGAAAATACGGCGCGCTGGTGTACCGCTGCTTGAATTCATCGGCGGCAAACCGTATCGCGGTATTCTGACTGGCCTGAATGAGATCTTCTTAATTGATACGCCAACGCGTGATCGGCTGATCGCGGCTGATCTGATCGGCGATAAAATGATCGTGCCCTACCTGCGCGGGCAAGATATCAAACGCTGGCATCCTGAATGGGCCAACCTCTGGATGATTCTGCTCAAATCGAGCGAGAACTACGAGTGGCCCTGGAGCAGGTCAGGCGAATCGGCGGAGACTGTCTTTGCTCGCACGTTTCCTTCTCTATACGCTTACTTGAAACCGCACGAAGACGCGCTGCGCAAGCGGCAGGATCAAGGACGCTTCTGGTGGGAGTTACGGTCGTGCGACTACTACTCAGCGTTCGAGCGTCCCAAGATCATCCATACCGATATTGCCTGGCGAGCGCAGTTTGCGTACTCCGACAAGCCGGTTTTCCTGGTCAACACAGCTTATGTCTGGCCGACCAGCGATCTTTATCTGTTGGCGGTTGTCAATTCGCCCTTGATGTGGGCCTACATGTGGCGTAACGCCATGCACGGCAAGGACGAAGTCCTCCGCCTGATCTATTCCTTTACCGAGTCGTTGCCTATCGCACAGCCGAATGACCCGATACGCGCTGAGATTGAACCGGCGGTCCAACGGCTCATAATTCTGAAGCAACAGAACCAGGCAGCGATGAGTGAAGTGCTGGCGTGGCTGGCAGCCGAGTTCGGCGTGACGACGCCGGGCCAGGTATTGGAAGCGTTCGCTGAATCAGACGAAGCATCCTTCATCCAGCAGGTGCGCGCTCGCCGTCCGAAGGGGGAGTCTCGCCTCAGCCCTGCGGCCGTAGGCGAGCTTACGCGTGTCTACCGACAGTATGTGCCGCCGCCGCGCGCCGGGGCCGCCGAGAGCGTGCGGCTTGAGAGCCGGCTGGCGGAATTGGTCAACACGGCGTACGGCCTGACGCCGGATGAGGTCGCGCTGCTGTGGCGCACTGCGCCGCCGCGCATGCCGGTTTCACGGGCGGCGGGCTGAGGGCAAGTGGCTGACCGTTTGCCGCGGCGAGCACGCGCAGCGCACGGCCGAGATCGTGCGGCTGGAGACGCAGCTCAACCGCCGGGTGTATGACCTGTTCGACCTGACCCCGACCGAGGTCAAGATCATCGAAGAGAGCACGAAGTACCGGTATGGGGAAGTCTGAACGTTCGCGCGGGGTTCGACCGATTGATTGACCAGGCGGTCTACAGGCTCTACAGATTGACCGACGATGCGCTGCGCACGGCGCGAGTTGAGGGAGAGACGGTAGCTCCCATTCAGGGCAGGGTGAAGCGTGTTCGCACGAAATCCATGAACTGGCGGAAGCCGGTCAGGAGATCGGCGCTGAAGGGCGCGGCCTCGACGTCATTCTGCGAGCCGTTGTGGAAGTGGCGGGGGTAGGTAGACACGTTGCGCCAGGCGGTATTGGGGAAGTTATCGTAGCGGTAAAAGGTGTTGTCCAGGTGCCGGCGCTCCCAATGAAGGCCGAACCGATCCGGCAAGGTGCGCGAAAGCCAGATGTCCACCATGCTGCCATCGCTCAGGAATAAGCGTAGTTTCTCGCTGAGCGGTTGGCTGTCTACCACCAGATCGCCGTACTCCAGTTCAGCGATGCGGCGCAGTTCGGAAAACGTCACGATCATAGCTGCCCCACCATGTCCAGGAGGACATGGCGCTGGTCTTCCAGGTAATCGAACCGGAAGTAGTCTTCGAAGGCTTCGGGTTCGTGGAAACGGCCCACCTGGACAGCCTGATCCAGTTCGGCAACGGTTCGCACGCCGTAGCGGTGGGCCAGCGTGAATAGCTCACTCTCAACGAGTCGTAGCTTGCGTTCCAGATAGAGCCGCAGGCTATCTCGTTCGAGTTGGGCCGGCGTCGTATTGAGGCGAGTGGCGACTTGTTCGAGTATCATCGGATGACCCTCCCATTTCTCGCCTGTATTGTACCTGACCGGTGCCGGTGCGTCAAAGACAGGCTCAAAAGTAGATGGAGGCGCGCAAGCCGATGTTTCATCTCCGGCCAGCGGACGGCGCCATCGGAGCGCACGCCGCAGCCGTTCAAATGTGCTATCAGGATTTTTCAGTTCTGGCCACAACCATCGCTCGTCGGGTGGGGATCCCACTCCCATAGTCTCTGCCTCGCGACGCGCCTCTGCAATGTAGGCTCATATGGCCTATTTGACCTGA
>UETR01000036.1_pt1 | contig 32507 bp, 29 predicted proteins | sample 1817881 | NCBI WGS metagenome assembly UETR01 (sample SAMEA4730918, study PRJEB27012) | Candidatus Amarolinea aalborgensis | place: Denmark | collected 2014-01-09
CTGGTAGTCGCTGATGTCGTAGCCGTTGTCGTCGTTGGGCGATTTGTAAACGGGCGACAACCAAACCACATCAACGCCAAGCGTCTGCAGATAATCGAGCTTACTGATAATCCCGCGCAGGTCGCCGATGCCGTCGCCGTTGCTGTCACAGAAACTACGCGGATAAATCTGGTAGACGACGCTTTCTTTCCACCACGTCTTGTTCATTTGGGTAGCCTCATGTTGTAGAAAACAAAAGACTCTTGCGGAGAAACCTGCAAGAGTCTTTGGAGCGGGAGCGACGGGATTTGAACCCGCGGTCTTCGGCTTGACAGGCCGACATGTTAACCGCTACACCACGCCCCCCCGTCAGGTTGAGCTTTGCCAACCGGACGGGAGCATCTTACCATGCGGCGCGGCTTTCGTCAAATTTTTAAGCCCAAGACGGATGAGCTAGTCGGGTGCGAAACCCTCACGTCAGGCCATCACGCGGGCAATGCGCTGCAACGCCTCGCCAATATCGTTGGCACTAATTTCATAATGGGTGACGGCGCGCAGCCGTCGGCCCCCTGCGGGAAACAGGCGTACGCCCACCGCGTCCAGCGCGGCCGCCAGCTGCGCCGGGGTCAGGTCAGGGCGCACCAGCTCGAACATAACGATATTGGTGCGGGTGCGGGCTGGATCAGCCTGCAGGCCCGGAATTTGGTTGAGGCCAACGGCCAGGCGTTGCGCGTGATCATGATCTTCCGCCAGCCGCTCGACCATCTGCTCCAGGGCAATGATGCCCGCCGCGGCGATCACGCCAACCTGACGCATGCCGCCGCCCAGCAGCTTGCGATTGCGGCGCGCCTGCTGGATGAAGGGCCGCGAGCCGCACAGGAGCGAGCCAATCGGCGCGGCCAGTCCTTTAGAGAGGCAGAAAGAGACTGAATCGGCATCCGCGGCCAACTCCTTGACATCCACGCCCAACGCGACCGCGGCGTTGAATAGTCGGGCGCCATCCACATGCAGCTTGAGATTATAGCTCCGCGCCAGCGCGCCCACCGCCTGGAGATAAGCCGGGTCGAGCACGGCGCCGCCGCAGCGGTTGTGCGTATTTTCCAGACAGATCAGGCGCGTGCGCGGAAAATGCACATCATCGCCGCGAATGGCCGCTTCGATGTGATTGAGATCGAGCGTGCCATCGGGCTGATTGGGCACCGTACGCGGGTGCAGACCGCCCACGACGGCGGCGCTGCCCTGTTCGTAGTAGAAGATGTGGGCCTGGTCGCCGACGATGATCTCATCCCCGCGGCCGCCATGCGTCAACAGCGCCACCAGGTTGCCCATGTGGCCGCTGGCGACAAAGAGGGCTGCTTCTTTGCCCAGCCGCGCGGCGGCAATGGCCTCCAACTGCTGCACGGTCGGGTCATCGCCCAGCACATCGTCGCCCACCTCGGCGGCCGCCATCGCCGCGCGCATCGCCGGCGTCGGTCGCGTCACCGTATCCGAACGTAAATCAATGATTCGCATCTCTCAACTCTGAACGATGAATTCTGAACTGCTCATTCCGCAAGGCGCCATCCGCGCTTTGCACTCTGCACTTTGCGCTTTTACGTTAATACTTCCGCACCACGTTCCGGTACGCCAGCGGCTGACGGCATTGGAAGAGTTGATGCTCTTCGCGGGCCTGGCGCACCAGGTCAAGGTTGATGCGCGCAATGCCGTAACCTTCAGCGTTGTCTTCCAGGCCGGTGTAGCGTTCACCGCGCGGGCTGAGCACCATCGAATCGCCGAAGAATTGGTAGCTCGGTTCTTCGCCTACCCGATTGGCGGCCGCAATGAAAACCGAATTCTCACACGCGCGGGCCACGCAGTAGGCGCGCCATTCGTCCTGGTGCGGCACTTCCCAGTTGGCGCATACGGCCACCACATCCGCGCCATCCAGGGCCAGGCTGCGCGCCGCTTCGGGGAAGGCCATGTCCCAACCCACCAGCACGCCGAGGTTGCCCCATTCCGTTTCAAAGACGGGGAAGCGGAAGCCATTACGGAAGGCCAGTCGCTCTTCACCCTTGAGGTGAACCTTGCCATAGCTGCCGATCAGTTCGCCGTCCGGCCCGATGACCACGGCCGTGTTGTAGAGGACACTCTCGACTTTGGCCTTGGACACCATGCCGAAGACGAGGTGCGTGTTGTATTGAGAGGCATCCTTTGCCAGGCGGCTGACGGTAGGGCCAGGCACGGTTTCCGCGTAGTCCGTGAAGCGGAGGCCACACTCGTGGCCGGTCGTCGTCAGCTCTGGAAAGACCACCAGGTCTACCGGCTGTTCGGTGCAGATTTTGTTGATGAAATCGGACATGCGACGGATGTTCTCATCCGGTTCATTCAACGTCGGCTGGAATTGCACCACGGCAATCGTAATTTCGCGCATGGAATCGTCATCTCCTTCATAACGTAATCTGGGCGATCTATATCCGTAATACAGTGAGTTGCGGCGCAAGGCTGGCGCCATTGGCGCAACCTGCGACCGCCAGTTAGCGCAGACCGACTTTACGCCGCTTGCTGCGGCTTCAATCGCCCGGCGTCTTCAAGATTTGTTCAATGACCGGCCATTCAGGCCCATCCCAGCCAAACCGGGTCAGGTCAATGCGATCATACAGGTCAAACTCCACACCTTCTTCCTCCAGGAGCTGGCGCTGGAGTCCGGCGCTGTGCGTTTCGCAGGTGGTGGTGACACGGGCATGGTGCGGGCCAGCCTTGCCCACCACCCGCTGCCAGGGCACGACGCCGGCGGCCTCGTCGTGGGTCAGGCCGTGCAGCGCCCACCCCACCGTGCGCGCGGCGCGTGGTTCTCCCATCCAGGCCGCCACTTGCCCGTAGGTGACCGCACGCCCACGGGGAATGAGCCGGGTCAAGGCTTTGACGCGCTCAAAAACATTCGCCATTGCTCCCACTCCTCGGGCGTGTTGACATTGACAAACGAGAGGCGATCCGGGTCAAACTCAGTCACCTCCGCAGCCGTCACCAGGCGCACCTGGACCTCTGGGTAAAACGAGATCATGCGTCTGTCGCCGGCCAGTAGATGGCGCTCCACAGCTGGTGTACAGGTGGCTGGCCGGTAGACCGCATGGAGCGGTTCCCACTGGTTGTCCACCTGCGGCGCCACCACATCGTATCCCGTCTGCGCCAGGGACAGCATAAAGCGGAGCAGCGCGGGGTTGAGAAAGGGCATATCGCATGCCACAGCCAGCGCCAGGTCGCCGCGGGCTGCCTGCATTCCAGAGTAAAGTCCCACCAGGGCGCTGCGTGTGGGGAAGGCATCGGGTGTCAATGTCGCATGAAAATCGGACACTAGAAAGTGGTATGTCTCCGGAGTGTTGGTAACGACAATGAGCTCATCCGCGAGCAAACGCAAAGAAGCGGCCGTGCGGGCAATGAGCGGCTGGCCATCTAATGAAAGCAGCGCCTTGTTCGCGCCCATGCGCCGGCTTTCACCGCCGGCCAGGATGATTGCAGAGATGCCTGCCATGGTCAGCCGATCACAAACAAAAACCCGCTTGACTGGTTGGCCGGCGGCGCTGTCCCAGGCGTGAGAGCCCAGAGCAAGCCACTTCCCGTTGTCAGCGGGCCTTTGTCAGGCGTTGGAGAAGGGGCATAAAAAACCGGAGATTGCCAGGCAATCCCGGTCTGCCCTGCTGTGCGCAGTCCTTACTGGGGGTGTTCGTCCATAAACTTAACGGCTTCGCCCACAGTCGTGATTTTCTGGGCTTCTTCGTCGGTGATCTCGCCGCCGAATTCCTCTTCGAAGGCCATGATCAACTCAACCAAGTCGAGCGAGTCGGCCTCAAGGTCCTTACGGAAACTAGCTTCCATGGTGACGCGCTCCGCGTCCACCCCGAGTTGTTCCACAATGATAGCCTTGATTCGTTCATAAGTGTCGTTCACGTGAAAATTCCTTCCTTCTAATGAGTTCTTGTATGCCGTGCATGCCCATGATGACTTGATGGTGCACCAGGGACTTCTCGATTTGAGCTTTGAACTATTCTAGCAGGGTTGATAGGCACTGTCAATTCAGGCACTTGACAAGCCCATAGCCGCTTGGTAAGATGGTGACGAACTATGATCACCACACGTCTTGAACACCAGATCAGCAGTAAAGTTACGGAAGGACGCAGACACGCCATGCAGGTAGAACACGGCCAACCCCATAAGGAGCGCAAGGCCGATCACATTCGTATCAACCTGGAAGAGGATGTCAATTTTCCCAACCTGACCACTGGGCTTGAAGCTTACCGCTTTCACCACAAGGCGCTGCCGGAACTCAATTTGGACGCCGTTGATCCGCAGCATCAGCTCTTGGGCAAACGCTTGACCGCGCCGATCCTGATTTCGTCCATGACCGGCGGTACGGATCGCGCTTATCAGATCAATCAGCGCCTGGCTGAGGCTGCGCAGGCCCGCGGCCTGGCCATGGGCCTCGGTTCTCAGCGCACGGCCATCGAGGCGCCGGAGACAGCCTGGACATTTCAGGTGCGTCATGTGGCGCCGGATATCCTGCTGCTGGCGAACCTGGGCGCGGTGCAGCTCAATTACGGTTATACGGTGGAGCACTGCCGCCGCGCGGTGGAAATGATCGAAGCCGATGCGCTCATTTTGCACCTGAACCCGCTGCAAGAGGCGCTGCAGGCCGATGGAAACTGGGATTGGTCAGGCTTGCTGGCAAAAATTGCACAGGTTTGCCGTCAACTATCAGTGCCGGTGATTGCCAAAGAGGTCGGCTGGGGCATCGGCGGCGACCTGGCGCGCCGCCTGGTTGAAGCCGGCGTCGCCGCGATTGACGTAGCGGGCGCGGGTGGCACCTCCTGGAGTCAGGTGGAGCTTTATCGGGCGCCCACCGATCGCCTGCGCCGCTTGGCTCGCGCCTTTGCGGATTGGGGCTTGCCTACCGCCGTGGCCCTGGCCGAATGTCATGCCGCGCGACTGGGTGTACCTCTCATCGCCAGCGGCGGCATTCGCACAGGGCTGGATGTGCTCAAGTGCGTGGCCCTGGGCGCAGATGCCGTAGGCCTGGCTGGCCCATTCCTCAAAGCGGCGGATGTCTCAACCGAGGCCGTCCTGGACACGATTGACACCCTGGTTGAAGAAATTCGCATCGGCATGTTCTGCAGCGGGGCCGGCAGCGTTGACGATCTACGCCAGCCAGGCCGATTACAGCGCGTGGTTTGAGAGGATGCGACTGCCGTGTATAAGCAACGGCCGGGACGCCCGTCTTTGCTAGGAGAAGCGAAATCTTATGCTTTCTTTTTCCGCTTTGTCTAACTTTGCCGCCGCCTACCTTCCACGCGTCGAACAGACGATGCGCCAGGCGTTGGCGTCGCCGCAACTGGCCGAGGGGACGCACTATGCCATGATGCGCTATCACCTGGGCTGGCTAGATGAGGAGTTCCGCCCTGCGCAGGCCAAAACGGGCAAAGGCATACGCCCTCTGCTCTGCTTGTTGAGCTGCGCAGCCGTTGGAGGCGATCCGGCGACAGTTCTGCCTGCCGCCGCGGCGCTGGAGATGCTGCACAATTTCTCGCTGGTGCACGATGACGTGGAGGACAACAGCCCTACGCGGCGCCATCGCCCTACCGTGTGGGCGCTGTGGGGCCAACCGCAGGCCATTAACGTGGGCGATGCCCTCTTTGCCCACGCATTCCGCACGCTGCTTGATCTGGCGCCGGCCGCGGCGCCAGACCAGGTCATTGACGCCATGCAGCGTTTCGTGCACGCCTGCATTGCCCTCACCGAAGGCCAGCACCTGGACATGGATTTCGAAACTCGCGCCAACGTGACGACAGACGAATACCTGCTGATGATTCGCGGCAAGACTGCGGCGCTGCTGGCAGCCAGTGTGGAAATAGGCGCCAGCCTGGGCGGCGCACAACCGGCGCAGTTGGCAGCCTTGCGGCAATTTGGCGAATCGCTTGGGCTGGCTTTTCAAATTCAGGATGACATCCTGGGCATTTGGGGCGATGAACAGATGACCGGCAAGTCAGCAGCCAGCGACATTCTGGCGCGCAAGAAATCGCTGCCCGTGCTCTACGCGCTCAATGGCACACAGGGTGCTGCCTTGCGTGAACTCTATGCGCACGCGCGCTTCACGGCTGACGAGGTGCCTGCGGTGTTGGATCGGCTGGCGGCCGCCGGCGCGCGTCCCTACGCGGCGTCGTTGGTCGAAACCTACAGCATGGCCGCTTTACAGGCTTTGCACGAAGCCGATCTTGTACTGCCGGCCGGCGATCTTCTGCGCGATCTGGCTCTGGGCTTGCTCGACCGCCAGACGTAATGCTGTAGTGAAGACCCGTGCGGCCATAAGGGCAAGGATGTGTGTGCTCCGCATCGCCCATGCGCTCGCCAGCATCAACACCGTTGGCGTTGCGCAACCTACCTGTCAACGATCGAGTGATCCATCACGAAACAACGTAAAAAATGTAAAAGGTGAAATCCACCTGGCGAGGAACGTTATGTATAAATCCAATGCGGCCCTGGCCGCCCTGATTCTTTCTCTTCTCCTGCTGGGCTGCACGGCATCTGCTACCCCTGCGCCAACAAAGGCTGCACCAGCCGCGGCCGCACAAGTCATACCTGATTTGCTCAAGTGTGCGAATAACAGCCTGATTTTTCCGCTGCCGCAGGATGCGAGCGAGTGCGCCAGCGTTGCCGGCGGCGCGGCTTTCAAAACGCAGATGAAGCCAGAAGAGGTCATCAAGTTCTACCGTGACTTCTTCGGCAGCGATGGTTGGACCCTGCTGTCCGGCGCGGAAGCTACGAGCGTAACGCCGATTGCGGGCTGGCTTAAGGGCAACACCACGGTTCAACTCATCGCCTTCCCGCAGCAGGGAGGCGGGTCTTCCGTAAATATCAACGTAGCTGCCACCCAGTAGCCTTGCACCTAGTGCTTGCCATTACCGGGCATTGCTGGTATCTGCAGCATGAACTCATCCAGTGACCCGACGGCCAACGCAACATCTACGAGCTGTTCAAGTTGATCCGTATCGAGCTGCTGTAACCTGATTTGGATGGTCGGCGGCGTGATTTGGAAACGCGCCCGCAACAAGCGCAGTAGTTGGCGCAAGGCCCCCTGCTGCATCCCCTGCTGCATGCCTTGCTGCATGCCTTGCTGCATCCCCTGCCGAATGCCTTGCTGCATGCCTTTTTCCATACCTTTTTCTATGCCTTTTTCCATACCTTCGGCCAAACCCTGCTCCAGGATTTCCTGATACCAGGGCGACTCGCGCAAGACGCTCATATCCCACCTCATGATCTGCTGCACTACTGGGATGTCGAACACGAAACTGGCGAAGAAAGCCAGCAGTGGTTCGAGGTCGCTCAGTTTCTCATCCTGACGTAACATGTCCAACGCGCGGACGACAACCGGCTGTTGGTCGCCTCCCTTGAGCACGGGGGCAAACGGCAGCAGCGTGGGCAAGGGACGCTGCAAGACCATGTTGGCATCAACCGTCCACAGGTTGATGACCCGGTAATCCTGCCGCGCATGCAATCCCATGAATTCGGATTCGTAGCGCTCAGCCACCTGGCTGCCGCGTTTCGACGGCAAGATGTTGATTAGGACCGGAAAAACCGGCAGATCGAACGCCTCTTCTGCCAGCCCGGCGTAGGCGCGCATGCGCCGGGGCAGGCGCGGCTTGTACCGTATCTGCAGTTCCGTCAATTGTAGGAACTCGCCGTGTTCAGGACTGAAGCAGCGCATCAATACATCGCTCGCACGGTTGATCCACTGAAACTCGCTCGTGACCACTTCGCGTGCCACGACATCGCTGCGCTGCGTGACCCACTGCGCCCAGGCGTCTGGCGCCAGGCTGATCAGGCGTTTGCCGCCAATATCTGCTGCTTTGGGCATGATCCCCCTCGGGTGGTTGGTGTGCGCGCCAGGTTGACAGAGGAAGTATAAAACGATTGAGGAGGTTCGTCAATCCTGCAAATGCACTTACGGACCTGTCAACGGCCGTTTCGAAGCTTAGGACGACCACAAGCGAAGCATTGGAGAAGCTGCCGTTACGATCCCGTACCCGCGTAGTGGCTCAATCCGAACAGCCAGACCCGATAGGCGATGACGAGTAGGACGGCGGCCACCAATGGACTGATCCAGGCGATGAGGCTGGGGTCTCGGCCAAGCAGATACGAGGCCGGGTAGTACGAAGCAAAACCATATGGAATCAACCAGGTTAGCAGCAGACCGATGCCGCGCTGGTAGATGGTTAACGGGAACTTAGCAAACTCGTGCAACTCGAACACCATGCGCGTCACCGGCACCGATTCAACAATCCAAAAAGCGCTCGTGCAGGTGATGAGGTTCAAGGCGATGAAAATGGCGCCGCCGCTGAGCACCACAACCACCAGGTAAAGCGCAGTGAGCGGCGTCAACGCAATTTCCAGTGTGCGCAGCGCCGTCACGGTCAGCGCCAGGCCTACGATGAAATTGCCGACGCCATCGTGACAAAAGCGATCAGCCAGCAGATGGAAGAGAGGATTGATCGGTCGCACCAAGAAGCGGTCAAAACCACCGCTGCGAATATAGTCGTGCCCGATGGTCCACAGGTTATCTGCAAACATATGGTTGATAGACTTTGCCAGCACCACGAGACCGTAGATGAGCAGAATTTCGTAAAAACTCCACCCCACCAGGTTGGGAATCTGGCGCATCACCACCCACACCATGAGCAGGCCGGCCGCTTGCTCCGACACCGTGGACGAAGCGCCAATCAAGAAATTTACGCGGTACTCCAGCAGGATCTTCAGCCGCTGCTTCAGAAACAATCCGTACAGCCGCACATACCGCCCCATTTCTCCCACCAACGACTCTCCAGCCAAGATTCTGCGCGTTGAATTCAGCATCGGCTCATCCTCCCTGCACCGTGACGGCGCGTACGGCGCGACGAAAGACCAGGCGTGAAGCAAGCGCCATGCACACCAGCCAGACGAGCTGCACCAGCCACAGCCGCGGCGCCTCACTGACAGGCGTGATGCCGCTGAGCAGCGATACAGGCACGTAGAGCGACTGGACAAAGGGGAGCGCACTGGTCAGCGTGCGCAACCAGTCTGGCATCATGTCGAGCGGCACCAGCGCGCCGCTGAAAAAGAGACCAAAGCCATAGCGCAGCACACTCCATCCCCACACTTCTGTCGTGTAGAAGGCCAGGCACGCCAGAATCCAGTCAAAAAAGAAGATCACCGTAAAACCGAGGAAGAGCGACACGGCAAATGCGCCCCAGGTCAGCATGTCGGCTGGCAGGTGCAGCCCAAAGAGGAGCACGGCCAGCAGCACCAGGGGCACCTTGGTAATGGATGCTACCACGACATCGGTCAGCGCTTCAACATAGTAGCGCGCCTGAAAGTCCACAGGGCGCAGCAGCTCGATGCCGATCATGCCTTCACGCATGCCATAGCCCATGGCAAAGATGAGGCGCGTGCCAATGACCGGCGCCAGAATCTGCGCCAGGAGTACGTAGTTGAGGGTTTGCGTCAGACTAAGGCCGCTGAGCGTACTGGTATTTTGATACACCGCACGCCAGAAGTAGACAAACGTCGTCATGGCGACGATTTGCACGATGAACTCCATCCAGACCCAGATGCGATAAGCCAGGAAGAGCTTCGGTTCCATGGCGGCTAAGGCGCCGTAAACCTTCCATGTTGATTTCAGAGACTGCCAGGTGGATTTGAGCATGGGCAGGTCAGTCCAACGCGCCGTTGTAAATCTGCTTGATGATGCTGGACAAATCTGGCTCTGCCAGGGAAAAATCTATCACCTCGGCCTGATTCATGATGGCCGCGGCCACCTGACTGGCGGTGGTGTGCGTACGGTCGAAGCGCAACACCAGCCTGCGCGCATCCGTCACGTCCTCAGCCGGCGCGGGCATCACCTCGGTTCCCGGTGGCATGACCAGCGGCCCCACGTCAGCAGCCATCTCAAACGTAATTGCCCGGAACTTGCCAAAGCGATCCCTGATCGTGCTCAGCGGCCCGTCATAGATCAGCTTACCGTTATCAATGATAATGACGCGCTGGCACAATTGCTCAATGTCGCCCAGGTCATGCGTGGTCAATATCACCGTGGCGCCGTTTTCCCGATTCTGTTGCCGGATGAACTCGCGGATACGCTCTTTGACGATCAAGTCCAGACCGATGGTCGGCTCGTCGAGGTAAACGATCTGGGGGTCATGGATCAGTGTGGCGGCCAGCTCTGCCCGCATCTTCTGACCCAGGGACATGTTGCGGATCGGCACCTGAAGCAGAGACTTGAGCTCGAGGATGTCAGAGAACTGCGCCAGGCGCTGCTGGAAACGGGCAGGTTCTACGCGGTAGATCTGACCAATCAGGTTGAGCGATTCGATCAGCGCCAGGTCCCACCACAATTGGCTGCGCTGCCCAAAAACAACGCCGATGTCGCGCGCATTAGCCACACGCTGGCGATGCGGATCACGCCCAAGCACACGCACTTCGCCGCTCGTCGCGGCCAGGATGCCGGTTAACATCTTGATGGTTGTGGATTTGCCCGCGCCGTTGACGCCAATGTAACCGACTACTTCGCCTGGGGCCACGCGGAAGCTGATATGATCCACCGCGATCTTATCCTGGTGCTGCGGTCGAAAAAGGGCTTTGACCGCCCCTCTCACGCCGGGATCTTTTTGGTTGACGCGGTATATCTTGGTTAGGTCTTTGACCTCAATCATAAGCGTAATCGGCCTCGGTGGAAGAAGGTGATGCCTCGGAAGTTGGTAAGGCATCCCAGGTCTGAGAGGTGTATTGATCGGAGAACAATGATGAGCTAATCGTACAGTCCGCGGCGCACATTTTGGCGCACCTTGAACACCTCGCGCACCATCGAAATCGTGTCGCGCAGGGGATTGATCTTGCTTTCGGTCATGAAGTACCAATGAATCGGCACCTCGGCCACTTTGTAACCGCGGCGTAAGGCAATCGCCAATACTTCTACATCGAAAGCCCATCCCCCCATGGTTTGGCGGGTGAAGACATCGCGCGCGACAGTGCGGTTGAACATCTTGAATCCGCACTGTGTGTCTTGCAAGCCAGGAATGGCCAGGCTGCGCACGATAGCGTTGAACACGCGCCCCATGAGATGGCGATAGTATGGCTCATTGTAACGCACCGCGCCGTCGCCTTCGCGTGAGGCGATCGCGACGTCAAAACCGTTCTGCACGGCCTTGAGGAGCTTGGCGGTTTCGCCGATCGGCATGGCCAGGTCAGCATCACAGATCAGAGCATGTTCCCCGGCAGCCGCCAACATGCCCTCGCGCACAGCTGTGCCCTTCCCTTTGGCCGAATGAAGCAGGCGCACGTAGGGATGATCGGCGCGAAAGCGATTGACCACACCACTCGTGTCGTCACGGCTGCCGTTTTCGACCACCAACACTTCGGCTGTGTAGGGTTGTTGACGCAGGAAATCGTCAATCTTGAGCAGCGAAGCCGGCAGGCGCGATTCTTCATTGTACGCCGGGACAACGATCGTCAACAGCGGCGCGGGGCCGTTGGCCGGCGCACCATGCGCGATAGTATTTTCAGACAATTGATGCGACATGGCGGATTGTGTCACCATTTCTTACGCAGGCTCCAGTCGTTCCTGGCCCCCTAACGAACAAGATTCACCAGGGCAAAACCAACAAGAAACTGAACAGACAAAGCGCCGGCCCAGAGCAGATACGCGCCAGGGCGTTGACGCGGGTAGAGAAAACCGCCCCACACGCCGTTCACGATCAAAGCCCCAAGTCCGATGAGGGGTAGCACAAATAGGGATGCCGGCGCGCCAAAACGATCTGGCTGGCCCAGCGCGTCGAAGTGCAGCGGGAGACTGGCCGGCAGGCTGGGAAAACGGATGCACAAATAGCCAAAGAGCGCCAGGTTTAGAATCAATGTCACCGCCACGATGCCCAAACCGATGCGATCCCGCCAGATGTCCCACTGCCAGATGCCGGGCGCCTCGCGCCCCACGCTGCGCAAGCGATTGGGTCCCAGTTCATAGCGTTCTTGAATCGCCTGGATGAAAGCCTCGGGCGCGGCAGGCGACAAGGCATAACCGACGGTGTAGGTGTGTTCTTTGTCATGCTGTTCAATGAAGAGAACGACCTGCTTTGCGGCCGGCCCCGTTGCCAGACTGATAATATGGCCCACCGCGCTGACATCCCCGCGCACCAGATACGGGTTCGGCCATTCCCACCAACGCCCCTTCACCGCGGCAAATCCACCGCGCTGAATACGCAGAATGGTCCCCAGCGGGATGACTTCTCGCAAAGAGCCCCAGGCAACTGTCACTGCGTCGCGCTCCACCCAGTATTCCAACGACAGGGTACTCCACGTCCGGTAACCCAGGTAGGCCAGAACGGGTAGGCACGCCAGGCCCAGCAATCCCAGTAGAAAGACCCACCCCGAGATGGGGAGTGCAGTCATCCAGCGCAGCAGCAGAACGGCCAGGAGCATGACCCCAACACAGGCGAGCACCCCGCGCCACGCATCGGGTGTAGAGGCAGACTTAAAGCTCATGCCGCCTCAAAAGACCGGTGTACACCAGTCGCAATACTGTGGCACGTTGCCGCGCACAACCTCGAAATAGAGGTCACGCAGTTCGGTTGTGATCGGTCCCATCTTGCCCGCGCCGATCGGACGCCGATCCACGGAGGCAATGGCCGCCACCTGGACGCCGGTGCCGCAGAAGAAAGCCTCATCGGCCACATACAGTTCAGTGCGGTCAATGCTGCGCTCGACCACCTGCAGGCCCAGTTGAGCCGTAGCCAGATCCATCAACGTGCGCCGTGTGATGCCCTCCAGGATGTTGTCGCTGACAGGGGGTGTGATCAAGGTGCGGTTGCGGATGATGAAAATGTTCTCCGCGCTGCCTTCTGACACATGGCCGTCGGGGTTGAGCACAATGGCCTCGTCAAAGCCGTTCATCATGGCCTCGCTCTTGATGAACGCCGAGTTGACATACGCGCCGGCCAGTTTGCCGCGCGCTGGAATCGCCGTGTCATCCACGCGTCGCCAAGACGAAGTACAAACGCGAGCGCCTTCTTCCGATTCGATATAGCGGCCGAAAGGCACCGCGTAAATCGTCACCTCGTCGCGCAGATCGTGCAGACGCACGCCGATGATCTTCTCCGCCTTGTAGGCCAGGGGCCGGATATAAATGTCGTGATGCATCGCCTCGCGCCGCGCCAGGTCGAGCGTGATATTCACCAAATCGTCAGGCGTGAAAGGCAACTTCATCAGCAGCAGCCGCGTGGACATCAAGAAGCGCTCGAAATGGTCGCGAATGCGGAAGACATACAGGTTCTGGTGCTTCTCATTCCAATAGCCGCGAATCCCGCCAAAACAGGCCGTGCCGTAGTGCAGGGCGTGCGTCATGACGCTGACCGTGGCCTGCTCTATCGGTACAATAGCACCCTCAAAAAAAGCATATTTTGTCATTCGAGTCTCCTACCAATCTTCATGCCTGTACGTTTTTCCCGATAGGCTGGCTTTACATCTGCCACGCCGCCAGCGCCGCCAGCAAGCCCTGGTCAGTCATGTCCATAGTCAGCGGCGTGACCGAAATGAAACCGAGCGCCAGCGCGCCGATGTCGGTGTCGCCGGCTTCGTCAGGGATGCCGCCAGGTGGATCGCCGCCAATCCAGTAGTACGGTCGTCCGCGTGGATCATGGCGCTCAATCAGCTTGTCGCGGTAGACGCGGCGCCCCAAGCGGGTGCGCCTCAAACCGCGGATGGCGTCGCGCGGCAGCGCCGGCGCATTGACGTTCAAGAAGCTGTTGACGGGGAGTCCGCGCGCAAAGACCTGGCGCACCAACTTGGCCGTGGCCTCCGCCGCCGGCCCATAATCAATGGCCTCGCTCCATTCCACCGACACCGAAATCGCCGGGAGGCCGGCCACGACAGCTTCCATGGCTCCGGCCACCGTGCCCGAATAGGTAATATCATGCCCCATGTTGGCGCCTTGATTGATACCAGAGACAACGAGATCGGGGGGCTGCGGAATGAGCCCGAGCAACGCCAGGCTCACGCAGTCAGACGGCGCGCCTGTGGTGGCAAAGGCCGGCGTGCCATCGGCCAGCGTCACCTGGCTGACCCGCAGCGGCTTATGCATCGTCTTCGTGTGACCGGCCGCGCTCCAGTTGCGATCCGGGGCAAAAATGGTAATGTCAGCCAGCGGCGCCAGGGCCTGCTTCAGCGCCAACAGCCCGGGGGATTGGACGCCGTCGTCGTTGGTAATTAGGATCCGTTTCACGTCCTGCCTCTGGGGCGCCTATTATCGGCCAAGTCAGGATTGACGTCAACTGGGCGCAGCCAGGAAATCGGCAGACTCAGGCGGCCGGAATTCATCGGCGCCGGTCTCGCGTCCGCTGCGGTCAGCGTCATCGGTGCAAGCCAGGTCAAGGGAGCCGCGGTCGCCTTTTTTTCTTTGTGAGTCACCAGGATGGTCACAGGATCGGTCTTGGTGCTGTTGCCTGCAGAATCAAAGGCTTCGATGTAGATTTGGTGCGTCTCTGTATACTTGCCGCCGGCCACAATGGCGCTCATCCCATTGTAGAAACGCTGGATGATGCGCCCTTGCGGATCAACCACAACCTGGCTAACCACTATTTCCCGCGTCGTCGTGGTGCCGTCGCTGTTGGTGATGACCTCTGTGCCCATGACCGGCGCTGAACCTGGCACCGGCTTCAGATTGAGCATCTTGATCGTCCATTTCGCATTGAAAGGCGCCACCGTGCTGGAGCCGACCTTCTGCTTGTCCACATAGAAATCAACCCGATCCATGGACCAGTTGTCGCGCGCGTTCGCTGTGATACTGACCCATTCATCATCTTCCATCACGTACAGCTTGCCGTTGAAGGGGTGCTCGATCTCGGCCCGCGGGGCTGTGTTGTCCACCGTCACCTGCGTAACGGCTGTGCGTACATTGCCGCTGCCTTCGGTCACGCTCAGCCGCACGGTATACAGACCATCGAGTGCGCTTGTGTCCCATATTTCCAGGGTGTCATTCTGCTTCTGATCGCCATGTTCCGGCCCAATCTGCGTCCACGCGCCGGGATTGAGTCCTTCGCCAAACTCAACGCGGTAGTTGCGGAAATCGCCCGCGCGGGCGTTGCCAATCAGCGGCACCAGGCCTTTGACATAGCTGTAATTGCCAGGTGTTACGATCGCCACTTCGTCGTTGACCGGCCCTTGTCCATAAGCGGTGTCGTACTCCTTAGGCGGCTGTGGAATGCCGTTTTCTGCCACCCAGTCGGCCGCTTCTGGCGGCAAAATCTGATAGACGCGGCGCTGAATCAATTCAGGCGGCGTGTAGGGCGTGGATAGTTTGCCTGTCTCGCGGTTGATCTCAAACGACCGCCAAACCGTGTCATAGGTCTTTGGCTGGGTGCCTTCGATAAACACCTCGGTGCGCTTCTGTTGACATTCCGCCGTCGGCAGCAAGCCAGACGGATAGCAGACCGTCATTTTCACGATGCCGTTGGGTTGTGGGAAAGGCACATTCGGTGAGTTGCCTAAGCCCGCGCGCATGACTTGATTCCAGATAGGCGCCGCGCCGGTCAAGCCGGTAATCTTGTCCATCGGTTCGTTGTCGGTATTGCCCACCCAGACGCCGACGGCCAGTTGGGGCGTATAGCCCACTGTCCAGTTGTCACGCCAGTTGTTGGTGGTGCCTGTCTTGGCTGCAACCGTGCGATCGGGAATTTCCAGGTCGTTGGGGCGACCAAATGCCGCCCAACGCGCGGCCGTATCAGAAAGAATGTTGGACATCACGTACGCGACCTGCGGAGAAACAACCTGCTCCAGCTTGGGCTCTTTGTATTCGTAGATGATCAGCCCGTTTTTGTCGCGCACCTGCAAGATGGAAACCGGATCCAGGGTGCGAAAACCTTCGGTCTGGCGATCTTCGGGCACGCGCTGCCCCGCCATCACGCCGTTGTTGGCTAACACACTGAACGCGTACACCATATCCAGCAGCTTGACTTCGCCGCCGCCCAGGGTCAGGGCCAGGCCGTAATAGTCGTCACGCAGGGTGGAGATGCCCATCTTGTGCGCGGTATTGATCACGTTCTTCACGCCAACCTTGCTCAGCATCCATACGGCGGGGATGTTGTATGAGCGCGCCAGCGCATCACGCAAGAACTGCGGGCCATGATATTTGCGGTCGTAATTCTCTGGCACATAGGGCGCCTCCGCATCGGGGAAAACAGTGCGCACATCCACGATCATACTGGCCGGGGTGTAACCCTGCTGCAAGGCAGTCAGGTAGGTGAAGAGCTTGAACGAAGAGCCTGGCTGGCGATTGGAGATGGCGACATTGACTTCGCCGTCAATATCCTTATTGTTGTAGTCCAGGCTGCCCACCATGGCCATGATCTCGCCTGTGGTCGGTCGCACCGCCACCACGGAGGCGTTGTGCACATTGTTCTTCTCACGCACCTTTTCCACTTGGGCGCGAGCGACTTCTTCCGCCTTTTTTTGCAGGTCGAGGTCGAGCGTGGTGTAGACCTGTAGGCCGTTGCGCCAGATAAAATAGGGATCGTCGGCTGTGTTGAAATCGCGACGTAGCTGATCCAGCACATAGAGCGCAAAATGCGGCGCATCGAGATACTCGAAGCGCTCGTTTGCGCGTTGACGCACCGGCAGCGGCTTCGTATCCGCGTACGCTTTGGCTGCTTCAGCGTCAGCCGCGGTGATGTAACCGGCCTCGGCCATTGCATCCAGCACTTTGCGCTGGCGGCGATAGGCATCTTCAGGCGCTTGAATGGGGTTCAAGCCGGGATACTGGGGCAGGGCGCTCAGCATGGCGGCCTCGGCCAGGGTGACATCGGCAGCGGACTTATCGAAGTAAATGCGCGCCGCGGCTTCAACGCCGTACGCAGCATTGCCGTAGAAGTTGTAGTTCAGGTACCATTCCAGGATTTGGTCCTTCGAGTAGCGCCGCGTGACCTCGATCGCCATGATCGCTTCTTTGATTTTGCGCGTGTAGCTGCGCTGCATGCGCTCCTGGGGTGGGATCAGCACGTTCTTGACCAACTGCTGCGTAATCGAACTGGCGCCCTGCACCGAGTTGCCTTGCAGATTGGAGACAAAAGCGCGCCCCAACCCGCGCAAGTTGACGCCAGGGTTCTCATAGAAGCTGCGGTCTTCCAGGGCAATGGTGGCCTTCACCAGCCAGGGGGATATCTCGTTGAGAGGGAGATAAGTGCGGTCGCCGCGGAATGGTCGCGGGTCAATGGATTCATACAGCAAGTGCTGGCCGGTGCGGTCGAAGATCTTGACTGTGGCGAAGTCTTCCTGTTCGGTCTCGATCGCGGCGGCGTCAGGCAAGTTCTGCGCAAAGTAGACGTAGACGCCGGCCGCGGCGGCCGCAGCCGTCAACACGCCGCCGCCAAAGACCAGAAAGAAAATCGCCGCTCCGCTCAGGCTAAGTTGGAAGAGCCAACGCCAGGGCCGCGGCTTGTGACGTTCGTGCCGGCGCTTTTTCTGGCGCCAAAGGATGATCTGTTGTGTTCGATTTGTCATGTTCGTGTAACGCACAGCGACGGCGCCCGGTTCCGCGGCGATTCGTTGCCTACGCCAGGTCGAAATGTTCGTGCAGGGTCGGCGCCACCACGTTGGTAATGCCCAAGCCGCGGATGCCGTCAGCCAAGGCGTTGGCTGACTCTGGTTCACCATGCACCAGAAAAACCTGGCGCAAACGCGCATGATCCATGTGATCTACCCAGGCCAGCAGGTCATGGCGGTCGCCATGGGCGCTGTAGCCCTCGATACGTTCAATGGCCGCGCGCACCGTGTGCATTTCACCAAAAATGCGCACAGGCGAGACGCCATCCAACAAGCGCCGCCCAAGCGTGTTTTCGGCCTGAAAGCCCACAAAGAGAATCGTGTTGCTGGCATCGCCAATGCTGTTGCGGAGGTGGTGCAAAATGCGGCCGGTTTCCGCCATGCCCGATGCGCTGATGATAATCGCCGACTCGCGCAGGAAATTGAGCGCCTTCGAGTCCTTGACGTCGCGCACGTAGCGCAGGTTCTTGAATCCAAACGGGCCGCCGCGCCCTTCAGCCTGATCGAGCAGCTGCCGCGTTTCCGCGTCGTAACACTCTGGGTGCAGCCGGAAAACTTCTGTGATGTTCGTTGCCAGCGGGCTGTCAATATAAACGGGCAGATTGGGAATCTCCGCCTCTTCGGTCAACTCATACAGCGCGTAGACCAATTCCTGCGTGCGTCCAACCGCAAACGCGGGCACAATCACCTTGCCGCGCCGACGAAACGTCTGTTTAATAATGGAGGCCAGGTGATCCTGGGCCTCAACCGGCGTCTCGTGCAGCCGATCGCCGTAGGTGCTTTCCATAATCACGTAATCAGCCGCGGGCAACAGGGTTGGATCGCGGAGAATAGCCAGACCCTTGCGACCAATGTCGCCGGAAAAGACCAGGCGTGTCGAGCGTTCGGCTTCCTGGCAATCCAACTGCACCATAGCTGAACCGAGAATGTGGCCGGCATCGAAAAATGTGAAGGTCACGCCGGGGAGCACCTGGGTAGGGCGCTCATAATCCGCCGTCATGAAGTACTTCAACGAAGCCAGGGCATCCGCGCGGGTGTAAAGCGGCTCAACCGGCGGCTCGCCTTGGCGCGCGCGGCGTTTGTTGAGAAACTCCACGTCGCTTTCCTGGATATGGCCGCTGTCTTGCAGCATGGCCACAGATAGGTCGCGCGTCGCCGGTGTGGCCCAAATCGCGCCGTGAAAACCTTGCTTGACCAGGTTAGGCAGATTGCCCGCGTGATCAATGTGCGCATGTGATAGAATCACCGCATCAATCGTCGCCGGGTCGAATGGAAAATGTAGATTGCGCGCGTACGTTTCCGCGCGTGGGCCTTGATACAAACCGCAGTCCAACAGAAGCCGCTGACCGTTCACCTCAACCAGATGCATGGAGCCAGTCACCGTTTGTGCGGCGCCATGAAATGTTACTTGCATTGGGAATCCTTTTTCTACGTTCGTTACCTGATGCCTGCTGAAGAGTTCACGCGGCTTTAGGTTGCATCGTGAGCACGGTCAGGATTTCGTGGCCATAGAGGGTCTGCTTGGCCGGGCCAAAGCCATCGCACGCGGCCAGGTCGGTTAATGTGGCTGGGGCTTGCCGCGCAATCGTCATCAGCGTGTCATTGGTCAGGACCACGTCTGGATCCACGCCGCGTTCGACGGCGCGCGCAGTACGCCAGGCGCGCAGGGCTTCATAGCGAACCGCCGTGCCCTCATCGGGCCGCACGAGGTGATGGTGGACGCGTTTGGGCGGCGCAGGCGCCGGGCCTGCGGCGGCTTTTTGCATCGCCTGCACCAGCTCGCCGCCGAAGCGCCGCATCAAGCCGGGATTGATGCCAGACATCGCCATGAGTTCCTGGAGAGTAGCAGGGAGTCGTTCGGCCAGTGTGATGAGCGTTTGATCGGCCAACACCTTGAAGGGCGGCTGATCGAGTGTGCGCGCCTTCTCTTCGCGCCACAGGTATGCCGCCTGAAGTGCAGCCAGGTGGCCGCCATCCAGCTCACGCGCGCCGCGCAGCCGCCAAAACCCGTCGGGGTCGAATGGTCGGTGCATATACTCGACCGACGTCATGCTGGCGAATACTTCGTGCGCCTCGGCCAGTCGCCCACGCTGCGTCAACTCCTGCTCCAGCCGCGCGCGCAGATCGAGTAGAAAATGGGTGTCGAGGCGTGCGTAGGATAGTTGGGCGCGGGTCAGAGGGCGCTTGCCCCAATTGGCGCGCTGCATGCGCTTGTCCATGACCACGTCAAACTGTTTTTCCAGGATGGCGCCAAGACCCACTTCATGCCAGCCAAGAATCCGCGCCGCCCACAACGTGTCGAACACGTTCGCAAACGTAAAGTCATAGTCACGCTTTAGGATCAGGACATCGTTCTCAGCCGCATGGAAAACCTTCAAGACTTGGGGAGCCGCAAACAGAGCGCCGAGCGGGCGCAAATCCATTTCGATGGCCAGGGGATCAATGATGTAATCAGAAACGTCCTGCCCGTTCTCCCCCTCGGCCTGCCTGACTGACAACTGAATCAGGCACACTTTATGATAATAGGCGTACAGGCTGTTGGCTTCAGTGTCCACCGCTACGGCTGGCGCGGCCATCAGTCGCGGTAGAAGGGTGTTGAGTTGGGCGGTCGTACGAATCACAATGGGGGGTGGCAGATTAAGTTGTGGTAGTTGCGCCGCCGGCTGCGCCTGGCCGGCATCACGGCTTGACATAGCGATCCCCTCGACAAAGGCTCTTGCAGACAATGGCTTTCATTATCGCAGATTTGAGCAGGATGTCAAAGTTGTTCGGCTTGCCAACTCAGGATAATGTGGTATAATTTCTACAGTCTCCCACAAGAATGTTTTGCCTACGTTTGGTCAAGGAGGTGATGAACCTGGTTCGGCGAGTTAAGCGCCCGTCAGCATGCTCCCGCTCTCTGCACCGGCCTGGCTGCGTCTGAACACCTTCAATCCACGATTTCCTATTCTCAACTTTCGATCTGTTTTTACCGGTTAGGACGTTGGAACGGTTTTGGCTCTTAGCCCCGCCCTGTTGGGGAACGCGGGACCTATGGTGATTTCTAGCCTTCACCCTCTAGCCCGTTGTTTCGGCGCCAATCATATTTTCAGTCGGGCATCCGAGCAGTATCGGCAACGGGTGTCTCTGGCAGCGGCGACCGCACAGTTCTGTCTAACGTTCAAACCACAATGCGCAACTCAATTCTCAATCAGCAAGGAGCTGCAATTTCATGGCTAGCGTAACTTTCGAACATGTGTACAAGCGTTGGGGTGATGTCACCGCGGTCAATGACCTGAACATCAGCGTGGTAGACAAGGAATTCCTCGTTTTTGTTGGCCCTTCGGGCTGTGGCAAGACCACCTCGCTGCGCTTACTGGCCGGCCTGGAAGAAATCAGTGACGGCAAAATCATGATTGGCGACCGTGTCGTCAATGACGTACCTCCCAAAGATCGCGACATCGCCATGGTGTTCCAGAGCTATGCGCTCTATCCGCACATGAGCGTCTACGACAACATGGCTTTTGGCCTCAAGCTGCGCAAGATGCCCAAGACCGACATTGACAACCGCGTCAAGAACGCGGCTGAGATTCTGGGCATCACGCAACTGCTCGACCGCAAACCCAAACAGCTCTCCGGCGGTCAGCGCCAGCGCGTGGCCGTAGGCCGCGCCATCGTGCGCGAGCCGAAGGTCTTCCTCTTCGACGAGCCGCTCTCCAACCTGGATGCCAAGCTGCGTGTGCAGACGCGCGCCCAGATCAGCAAGCTGCACCGGCAGTTGGGCACCACCTTCATTTATGTGACTCACGACCAGGTCGAGGCCATGACGATGGCCAGCCGCATCGCGGTCATGAAGGATGGCCTGCTGCAGCAGATTGACTCGCCGCAGAACCTGTACGACCGACCGGCCAACGTCTTCGTCGCTGGCTTCATTGGCAGCCCGTCTATGAACTTCTTCGAGGCCACGCTGGTCGAGGCAGACGGCAAGATGTTTGTGGACGGTGGGTCTTTCCGCATGGAGATTCCAGGCGCCCGTGGCGAGGCGATGCGCAAGCATAAGGGTCGCCAGGTGATCTTTGGCATTCGGCCAGAAGACGTTCACACCCGCGGTTTCGAGCCGCAGAATATCAGGCCGGCGGAGCTGCAGGCTGATGTGGATGTCACTGAGTTGATGGGCAACGAAATTTTCCTCTACTTGCTCACAGGCAAGAAGCAGTTCGTGGCTCGCGTGGACCCTCGCACCCAGGCCGTCGCCGGCGACAAGATTGACCTTGTCTTCAACATGGACAATACGCACTTCTTCGATCCCAAGACGGAATTAGCGCTGCGCTAACTGGCGGCCCCACTTGCTGTCCTGACCCGTCTTTGCATCGAGCCAGGACAGCCTCGTCAAGCGTAACCAGCAGAGGCCAGATCGTCGCTCCCGCCGCCAACGGCGAAGGGACGAAGAACTGGCCTCTTTGATTCTCTGGACATCATGGTGACCCAACGTTCTGTCAGCGTCATTGCCACCGTACTCAACGAAGGCGACGCCATTCGTCGTTTACTCGACAGCCTTCTGACGCAAACCCACCCGGCCGACGAAATCATTGTTGTGGACGGCGGTTCGCAAGACAACACCGTTGCCAACCTGCGCGCCTACCAGGATCGCCTGCCGTTGCGCATCCTGGTAGAACCGGGCTGCAACATCAGCCAGGGTCGCAACCGCGCCATTGCGACGGCCCAGCATGAGATCATCGCGGCCACCGACGCCGGCGTGTGGCTCGAACCAGGGTGGCTGGCGGCGCTGCTGGCGCCCTTTCAACAGCCTGGGGCGACTGCGGAGGTCGTCGCAGGTTTCTTTCAGCCTGATGCGACTACCCCATTCGAAATCGCCATGGGCGCCACCGTTCTTCCGGCGCTGGCCGACATTGATCCGGCCGTCTTCTTACCGTCCAGCCGTTCCGTGGCTTTTACGCGCGCAGCCTGGCAGCGCGCCGGCGGCTATCCCGAATGGCTCGACTATTGCGAAGACCTGGTTTTTGACTTCCGCCTGCGTGACGTGGCCGGCCCTTTTGCCTGGGCGCCAGGGGCCATTGCCCACTTCCGACCGCGCAGCTCACTCAGCGCGTTCTTCACGCAGTATTACCGCTACGCGCGCGGGGATGGCAAGGCCGATCTATGGCGCCGGCGCCACGCCATTCGCTACGCCATTTACCTGATTGTCCTGCCGCTGCTGCTTGGTCATGCCTTCAGAGGACGCCGCGCGCGCGCCGTCGGCTGGTTGGGCCTGCTGCTCGGCTTGGCGGCGTACAACCGGCGTCCCTGGCAACGCCTGGGCGCCATATGGGAACCACTCACCTGGCCTCAGCGTCTGTTGACCCTGGGCCTGGCCCCGGTGATTCGGGTTGTGGGGGATGCAGCGAAAATGATCGGCTATCCCGTCGGCGTCTGGTGGCGCTGGCGCAGAAGGCGCTTGTGACGCGCAGCCGTGGACGCGAATCTCGCCTGCGTGGGCAAAGGTTTTGACCGCCCTCCCACCCCGTGCTAGAATCGCAAGTGAACGAGGAACTATGCTCGATCTAGCCATCATCATCGTCAACTACAACACCTGTGCCTTGCTGCGCGACTGTCTAAGCTCGGTCTTTGCCAGTCAGGGCGATTTTTCCTATCGGGTGTACGTGGTTGACAACGCGTCGGCCGATGGCAGTGTGGAAATGGTGCGCCGCGAGTTTCCCCAGGTAGACCTGATCGCCAGCCCGGTGAACGGCGGTTATCCCTACGGCAACAACGTCGGTCTGCGCCGCGCAGGGTTCGACGACCAAACGCCGGGCAGCACGCCCCGCTTCGCACTCCTGCTCAATCCTGACACGGTCGTGCCTCCCACGGCCCTGCGAGACATGCTGGCTTTTTGCCAAGCGCGCCCTGACTGCGGTGTGGCTGGGCCAAAACTGATACGACCAGACGGCAGCCTGGACCTGGCTTGCCGTCGTTCGTTCCCCACGCCCGCCGTATCGTTCTATCGCATGGTGGGCCTTAGCAAACTCTTCCCGCACAGCCCGCGCTTTGGCCGCTACAACCTGACCTACCTTAGCCCTGATGTGCAAATCGAGCTTGATTCCGTCGTGGGCGCATTTATGCTGGTGCGCGGCGAAGCCATTCGCCAAGTCGGCCTGCTGGATGAGACCTTTTTTATGTACGGCGAAGATCTCGATTGGGCGTTTCGCATCAAAGCCGCGGGCTGGAAGGTGTGGTATAACCCCGCCGTGACCGTGCTGCACTACAAAGAAGCAGCCAGCCAGCACAGTGACAAAGCGCGCTACGAGTTCTACCGGGCCATGGCCATTTTCTACCGCAAGCACTACGCCGCGCAAACCCCCTGGCCTGTGCATCTCCTGGTGCTGGGGGGCATTTCGCTGCGCGGCGCATTGGCGATGACAAGTCGCAAATTGAAAGCCTGGCGGCTGAGCCGCCCAAAACCCGCCATCGTCTAGGAGTCTCATGAAGCGCAATCAGTTCGTGCAGGTCATGGTCTTGATCGCGATGGACATTGTTATGACCACGCTGGCCTTTCTGCTGGCCTATCGCCTGCGTGTGGTCACCGCAGGTGACAGCGTCGGCCCGCTGGGCAATTTCCTGCCCATCCTTCCCTTGCAGGTTGGCAGCGCGCTGATCGTTTTCCTCATGCAGCGACTCTACTACCGGCGCCACAACACGCCTTACCTGGACGAGTTCTATGCCCTTTTCGGCGCCGTCTCCATCGCCACCCTGATGAGCGTGGCCTTCACATCGCTGCTGTTTCGTGACCAGGTTGACTATCATCGCTGGATGATGATTTATCTCTGGGCGTTGACGCTGATCCTGGTGACGTTTGGCCGCCTCCTGGTTGCGCGCGGCTTTCGCATGTTGCAGGCGCGCGGCATTGGCGAGGACCGGATCCTTTTGATCGGCACGGGCGACGTGGGGCGCATGATTCTGCAGCGGATTCGGCACAGCCCCAACCTGGGCTATCGCATCGTAGGCGTCGTAGACTCCAACGGCAATACCGCCGCGCTGGACGATGCACCGTTCTTGGGCACGCCGGCCGATATTCCGCAGATCATCGAAGACCAACGCGTCGACGAGGTAATCGTGGCGCTGCCTGAAGCCAGCCACCAGGAAATCCTGGGCATCATCTCGATGTGTGAGCGCGAAAAAGTGGGCATTCGCGTCTTCCCGGATGTTTTCCAGATCATGGCCAACGAGGTCAGCATCAGCGACTTTGGCGGTCTGCCGCTGCTCACGGTGCGCGATGTGGCCCTGCGCGGATGGAAGCTGGCGCTCAAGCGCATGGTGGACATTGTCGGCGCCTGCCTGGCTCTTCTCTTGGCCTCGCCGATCATGATGCTGACGGCGCTGCTCATCAAATTGGAATCGCCTGGCCCGGTGTTTTATGTGCAGGAACGCATGGGATTGGACGCCAAGCCTTTCCCCATGCTCAAATTTCGCTCGATGCGCGCGGATGCGGAGAGCAACGGCCCGGGGTGGACGGTGAAGAATGACCCACGGCGCACGCGCTTTGGGGCGCTGATCCGCCGCATCTCGTTCGATGAGCTGCCGCAGTTCATCAACGTGCTCGTCGGCGATATGAGCCTGGTAGGTCCGCGACCAGAACGGCCGGTGTACGTGGAACAGTTCCGCCAACGCATCCCGCGTTACATGGATCGTCATCGCGAAAAGGCCGGCATCACCGGCTGGGCGCAAGTCAACGGCCTGCGCGGCGACACCTCCGTGGTCGAACGCACCAAATACGACGTCTGGTATATCGAGAACTGGTCCCTGGCCCTGGACTTCAAGATCATTATCCAGACCATCCTCAACGCGGCGCGCCGCAACAACAATGCATATTAGCGAACGGCGTCTTTGCTGGCAACACCAGGCAATGCTATAATCGGCCTTGCATCAATAGTCATCTTTTTTTCACACGAGAACAAATCATGTCCCTGACGTTGCAAGATGTCGAACACATTGCCGAGCTCGCGAAGCTGGGCCTGAGCGCCGAAGAAAAAGAACGCTACCGCACCCAGTTGTCCTCCATTCTGGATTACGCCCAACGGCTACAACGCCTCCCCACCGACGACATCGAGGCCACGGCCACCGTGCTGCCGCTCACGAACGTCTGGCGGACTGACGAAGTGCAGCCCTGCCTTCCCACCGCGGACGCGCTGGCCAATGCGCCTGACGCCGAAGACAATCATTTCCGCGTGCGCGCGGTGCTGGAAGAAGAGTGATGGCCGTGAATCTGTCTCGACTTACTATTCATGAAGCGCATGATCGGCTGCAGCGCGGCGAACTGACTTCGTTGGCGCTCACCCAGGCGCTGCTCGATCGCATTCTGGCTGTTGACAACGACTTGCAGGCTTTCCTGACCATTCTGCCTGAAATGGCGCTGGAAATGGCGGCGGCGGCGGATCAGCGCCGGGAGCAGGGTGATGACCATCCGCTGCTCGGCATTCCCCTCGCGCTCAAAGATGTGCTGTGCCTGGAAGGGGTGCGCACCACCTGCGGTTCGCGCATTCTGGAGGATTTCATTCCGCCCTACACCGCCACCTCGGTGGCGCGCCTCGAAGCCGCCGGCGCGATCTTCCTGGGCAAGACCAACACCGATGAATTTGCCATGGGCTCTTCCACCGAGAACTCGGCCTTCTGCACGACACACAACCCATGGGACTTGACGCGCGTGCCCGGCGGCTCCAGCGGCGGCAGCGCCGCGGCGGTCGCGGCTGATCTGTGCCTGGGCGCGTTAGGCTCAGACACTGGCGGCAGTGTGCGCCAGCCAGCCTCCTTATGCGGCGTCGTCGGCATCAAGCCGAGCTATGGCCGTGTCAGCCGCTTTGGCCTGGTGGCCTTTGCCTCTTCCCTGGATCAGATCGGCGCCTTTGGCAAAGATGTCACCGACGCCGCGATTCTGTTGGAAACCATCGCCGGTTATGATCCCCGCGATTCGACCAGCATGCCCATTCCTGTGCCTGCCTATCGTCAGGCGCTAACCGGCGACGTGCGTGGGATGCGAATTGGCGTGCCCAAAGAATACTTCATCGAGGGCATCCAGGCGGAGACTGAACAGGCCGTGCGCGCCGCCATCGCGCGGTTGGCCGCGCTGGGCGCGGAAATCATTGACGTCAGCATGCCAAACACACCCGAGGCTCTACCAGTCTACTACCTGATTGCGCCGGCCGAGGCGTCGGCCAACCTGGCGCGCTACGATGGCGTTCGCTTCGGGCTTTCAGCCGGCGCGACCGATATCTGGGAGAACTACCGCCAGACGCGCGGCGCCGGCTTTGGGCCGGAGGTCAAGCGCCGCATCATGATTGGCGCCTATGCGCTCAGCGCCGGTTACTACGACGCCTACTACCTGCGTGCCCAAAAAGTGCGCACCTTGATTCGTCGTGACTTCGAGCGCGCGTTCGAGCAGGTGGACGTGATCGCCTGCCCCACCTCGCCGTTCACGGCGTTCAAGATCGGCGAAAAGGCCGATGATCCGCTGCAGATGTACCTGGCCGACGTGTTCACGCTTTCGCTCAACCTGGCTGGCAACTGCGGCCTTTCCATACCCTGCGGCTTCGACAGCAGCCATCTCCCGATCGGTCTGCAGCTGCTAGGCCCCGCCTTTGGCGAAGAGAAGATTTTGCGCGCGGCCCACGCTTATGAGCAGGCCACCACCTGGCATTTGCAGCATCCGCCGATTTGAAACGACGGCGGAACGAGGAGCAACGACTCTCATGAAAGTTGTCATTCCGCTGGCGGGATTCGGCACCCGCCTGCGCCCTCATACCTACACCAAACCCAAGCCGCTGCTGAACGTAGCCGGCAAGCCAGTCCTGGGACACATCCTGGATCAGCTCAAAGACATTGAGCTGGATGAGGTCATCTTCATTGTTGGTTACCTGGGCGACCAGATTCGGGAGTATGTAGAAACCAACTATCATTTCCCCTCACGCTATTTCGAACAGAAAGAGCTGCTCGGCCAGGCGCACGCGATCTGGTTGGCGCGCGAGGCCATCGAAGGGCCGATCCTCATCATCTTCGTGGACACCATCTTCGAGGCCAATCTGCTCGAAATCCCCCAGGTCCATGCCGATGGCATCCTGTATGTCAAAGAAGTGGCCGATCCGCGACGTTTTGGCGTGGCCGTGACCGACAGCGACGGCCTGGTGACGCAGTTGATCGAAAAGCCGGCTGGTTTTGATCAGCGCATGGCCGTGGTAGGCGTCTATCACCTGCGCGACGGCGCCTGGCTCAATCGCGCCATCGAGCAGTTGATGGCCGAAAACAGGCAGACAAAGGGTGAGTTCTACCTGGCCGACGCCTTCCAGGTGATGATCGAACAGGGCGCGCGCTTTGTCACGCGGCCCGTGGATGTCTGGGAAGACTGCGGCAAGCCAGAGACGGTGCTCCACACCAACCGTTACTTGCTGGAACACGGCGGCGCGCACGTGGGGCGCGCACGGATCGAGGACTCTACGATCATCCAGCCGGTCTACATTGCGGATAATGCCTGCATCAAAGGCTCCATCGTGGGGCCGTTTGCCACCATTGCGGCTGGCGCCTGTGTGCAAAACTCGCTCATTCGTGATTCGATCGTGGATGAAGACGCCATCATCGAAGACACGATGCTGTGCGAGTCGCTCATCGGTAAGGGCGCGCTGGTGCGCGGCCGTTTTCGCAAACTGAACGTGGGCGACTCATCCCAGGTGGATTTCAGCGCCCCCTAACGCAAGCTGCGCGCTTGCTCTGCAAACCGTTCGCAGGAGGATGGTCGTATGACAAACCGTATTTCCCAACGCGTCGCCAGTGTGCCGCCGTCTGGGATTCGGCGCTTTTTCGATATTGCCGCCACCATGCCCGACGTGATCTCGCTGGGCATCGGCGAGCCAGACTTTGTCACCCCGGATGTCATTCGCCGCGCCGGCATCGCATCGCTGCAGCGCGGTGAGACGCGCTACACCTCGAACTCCGGCACCATCGAGATGCGCAACGCCGTGGCCGCCAAACTGGCCGCGCTCTATGGCGTTCACTATGACCCGGAGACCGAACTGCTCATCACCGTGGGCGTGTCCGAGGCGCTCTACCTGGCAATGACCGCGATCCTCGACCCAGGCGATGAAGTCATCGTGCCGCAGCCCTGCTTCGTCGCCTACACGGCCGAGGTGACCTTTGCCGGCGGCATCCCCGTGCCGATCCCCACCTATGTCGAGACTCAGTTCCAGGTGACGGCGCAGCAGATCGAAGCCGCGATCACCCCGCGCACGAAAGCCCTGCTGATTGGCTACCCGAACAACCCCACGGGCGCGGTCATGAGCCATGCGCGCATGGCTGAAATCGCGGCCGTCGCGCAGAAGCACGACCTGATCGTTCTCTCCGATGAAATCTATGATCGGCTGGTTTACGGCGTGGAGCATACCTGCGTGCCAGCCTTGCCCGGCATGAAGGAGCGCACCATCCTGTTGGGCGGCCTGTCCAAGAACTATGCCATGACTGGCTGGCGCATCGGCTACACGGCCGCGCCCGCCGATCTGCTGGCCGCGATGCGCAAGGTGCATCAGTTCACGATCATGTCCGCACCCACCACGGGGCAAATGGCCGGTGTGACCGCGCTCTCCGATCCGAGCGCCGAAGAAGCCGTCCACGCGATGATCGCCAGCTATGATCGCCGCCGCCAATTGATCGTCAAGGGGCTGAATGAGATTGGCCTTGACTGCTTCGAACCCCAGGGGGCATTCTACGCTTTCCCCTCCGTGCAGAAGACCGGCATGAGCGACGAGGAGTTCGCCAATGGTCTGCTCCAAGAGGAACACGTGGCCGTGGTGCCGGGCAATGCCTTCGGCGTCGGCGGCGACGGCTATGTGCGCTGCTCCTATGCCACCGCCTATGAGAAGATCGAGCAGGCGTTGGAGAAGATGCATCGCTTCATGCAGCGGCATGGGTGAGGGGAGAGATCGGAGATCGGAGATCGGAGATCGGAGATCGGAGATCGGAGATCGGAGATCGGAGATCGGAGGCCCACGGGAAGTAGTGCGCTTCCCGTGGGCTTTGTATTTGTGGAATCAGCGCGTGAGAACGATGTCTTTGATCTGCAGAGCCGACGCGGGTTGGTTCTCGTCGAGGCTCACCCGAATCTCGTTTGGCCCCAGGCGCAGGAGCGAGCCAGGCGCCGTCCAGGCAGCCGTGGCCCATTGACCGCCGCTGTTTGCGGGCGGCGACGCTGGCGCGAGCTGCGTCCCGTTGACCCACACCGTGTAATCCCAGGCGCCGGTCTGCGCAACCTGCATCGTCAAGGTCCACGCTCGCGCACCGGGATCAGGCACATAGACCATTCCCTGCCATGCCCGGCCCGCGCCGTTCGGCGTTGAGAGATCGCCGCCCAGTTGGATGACCGCATCGGCCGCCAACACCTGGCGATAATCAGGCGTCAATGAACCGCTGCTGCGCGGCAAGCGCGGCGGCAGCAAGCCGTTTGCCTTCTGCAGCGCGGTGAAGACCGGCCGCGGTTCTCCGTTGGCCTCCAGCAGGCTGTAACCGCCCGCCTCAGGGTGTCCCTCGCCGCCCAGGTTCCACACCGCCAGCAGTTGCAGCCAGGGCCAGTCCACTGAGGCGCGACCAAAGGCGGCCGCCGTGTATTCGGCTTGTTGCCCAAGCGTCACCGCCTGGCCGCCAGCGCCCGCGGCGTCTTGCACCGTCCAGCCAAATTCCGTCACCCAGACCGGTTTCTTGCCATCGCCTGCCGCCTGCATCGCGTCGTGCAGATCGAGCACGCGCGCCAGGTTGAGGCCGTCATGGGCGCCGCGAGCATCGTCCGGCGGACGGCCAAAGCCGTAGGGGTGCGCGCCGAGCGCATCGAAATAGGGCGCAGCGCCGGCGGCGTACATCGCTTGCACGAAAAGCCGATCATCCAGCGCTGCGGCATCCTGCTGATTGGTCGAGGCCAGCCCGGCGCTGATGACGAGCGCGTCGGGATCGGCCGCCTTGATGGCCGCAAAGGCGGCTTTGAGCAGGGCCGCATACCCGACCGGGTCCGGCGGCTGTCCTCCCCAATTCACGGCCAGGTTTGGCTCGTTCCAGATGATGTAACCGGCCATGCGCCCCTGGTAACGCGCGGCCACCGCGCTGGCAAAGCGCGCGTAATCGCCCAGGTCCGCCGGCGGCGCGTTCAACGCGGCGCCGGCAGGGCTGGCCCAGGCAGGCGGCTGATCGAGCCGCACCACCAGGTCAAGGTTGTAGAAGGCGGCGCCGTTGACCACCTCATCCGGGGTTTGCCAGCGGTACTCGCCGCGCGCCGGCTCGATGTCGCGCCAGCTGAAGATCGCGACGGCGGTGTCGAAACCGGCCGCTTCGGCCAGGGCTAACGTGCGATCGCTGGCGGGCAGCAGATGAACCCCGCGGCGCAGCCGGGGCGCCGGGTTGCGCAGCACGGCCACACCAAAGCCCACCAGCACCAACAGGGCAAACAGCCAGGCCAACGGCGCTTGCTTGAACGTGCGACTGATTGTTTTGATGGTCATCCTCCGTCGGTCCCAGATTATGGACAAACAACTGGTCGCGACGATTATAGCCCAGATCGGCAGGCTGTCAACGAGCGATCGAATCAACTTCCAGTTCCGGCTGCGGCCGCTGACCTGTGCCCAGATTGAACCGGTGAACGCTTCGCGCGCGAGCGGGCGCTGCTGAAGAGCGTCCGCTCGCTAAGCGTTCAATGCATCCCTCGCGCTGGGCGATCTACTTCAGATTGGCGGCCAGGAAGCCCAGCACCACCTTCATGTTAGCGGCATCGCTGAACTGCGAACCACCGTGGCCAGCGCCTTCGAGGAAGGTCAGCGTAGCCTTGTCCGATCCGGCGGCTTTCAGCGCATCGTACAACAGTTGACCTTGCTGCGGCGGCACGTTGCAGTCTGCGGTGCCGTGCTGGATCAGGAAGGCCGGGGCTGCAGCCGATGCATAGGTGATTGGGTTGACGAGTTTGACCTTGTCGGGCACAGTTTGGATCGGCGCGCCGATCACCAGCGACTCGGGCGAATCGGCAGCGTCGTGGGTGGCAGGGCAAGAGGTGCCGGCGAACTGCTTGTCCATCTGCAGGAAATCGGTAGGGCCGAACCAATCCACCACGGCCTGCACGCAGCTCGATTGATTGGCGTTGCCCAAATCGGCCCCTTCCAGCGCCGCTGCGCCGCACGAAGTGCCCAACAACGCCACCAGGTTCCCGCCGGCTGACTGGCCGAAAGCGGCAAACCGCTGTGGGTCGAGTTTGTACTGGCCCGCGTTGGCGCGCAGGAAGCGCACCGCGGCCTTGACGTCTTGAATCTGTGCAGGAGCCAGGGCCTCGCCGCTCAGGCGATAGTCCACGCTGGCGACCGCGTAACCGGCGGCCAGGAACTCGTCGGCGCCGGCCGGATTGCTCTTATCACCCATCATGAAGCCGCCGCCGTGCACGTTGATGACCAACGGGAAGGGGCCGCTGCCTTCCGGCAGATACAGGTCGAGCTTCTGCGTCGCGGAGACCGAGGCATAGACCACATCCTTGAAGGTTGGCGTGGCCTTAACTTGCGTCATACCGCCGCCAGGCGCGCCGCGGCCAACCGGCGCGGCTGGCGCCGCACCTGCCGCTGTGGGCGTTGCGGCTGCCGTGGCCGGCGCTGTGGGCGTTGCGGCTGCCGTGGCCGGCGCGGCTGGCGCGGTGGCCGCGCAGCCGGCGATGATCCCGCTCACAAGCACGATCAGGACGCCGACGGCGAGTAATCTCAGCCCCGCGCGGCGGCGCTGGGTAGGGCGATTGATTTCAGAAGACATAGACATTTTTACGAACTCCTTTTTTGGTGTTGCCAGGCGGATCGCCTTGACGCTCACCATCGTAGCGGAAGAATCTCAAGAAATTCTCAAGATCGTTTGCACAGATTCTGAGGATTGCGCGACCGGCAGCCAGGCCTCCCGCCTGCAGCAATTCCCAATGT
>UETR01000037.1_pt1 | contig 30855 bp, 21 predicted proteins | sample 1817881 | NCBI WGS metagenome assembly UETR01 (sample SAMEA4730918, study PRJEB27012) | Candidatus Amarolinea aalborgensis | place: Denmark | collected 2014-01-09
GTGCATTTCAAACTGGGGGCAGGCCGGAAGCCGGGCGATTGAAATCGCTGCAACCACGGCTAAGCCCATCTGCGTGGGCTGCGTCCCGAAATTGAAATACCCCCCACTGCGCGCAGCACGTCGAACGCGGCGGAGTTTGCGCTGGCTCGATTGTGGTAGCGTTCACGCGCCCGACCGACATCTTTGCTCACCCCGACCAGCGACACTTGCCTCCAGATAGAAAATGAGCCTAAATTGGGCGCAAATCGCGCGATTTGCGCGCGATTTGCGCGCGATTTGCGCGCGATCGTATGCTAGACTGGCTGTGGTCGGTATTGTTGAATCCACACCGGCCGCGCCGTAACATCAAGGCCCCCCTGATCGCCACTCATTGACGTGGAGGATAAAGACAAATCCAATGAACACACGCTTCGTCATCCTGGTCGTCCTGATCCTGCTGACCGCCAGCAATCTGTCAGCGGCGACGCAAATCCCACCGGAAAATCGCCCCGGTGACCAGCTCACCCCCGTTGTTTTCTTCCCTGGTTTCGGTGGAACACGGCTCAAGGTCACCGTCCACAGACAGACGGTCGCCCCTGAGTGCCCCAGGTCAGGGACTTTCGAGTACGGCGGCCTGGTTGACCCAGGCCCAGATTTCAACCAGATTTGCCGTGACAAACTGCTGACGCTGGTGTATCACGCCGGGACAAAGCCCCAGTTTTCCGAGCAGCGCGGCGTCAAGGTCACGATCGCCAACTATGGCGAGGTCGGGAGTGCAATCCCGTTGTTTGAGCCCTTCTTTGCCTTCCTCGAAAGCCACGGTTACCAGCGCAACGTCAACCTCCGGGTGGCCGGCTACGACTTCCGCCTAACGCCCGACATGGACGGTTTCGTGAAGCGCACGATGGGCCTGATCGAGGAAACCTATCGCGCCAACCACAACACCCCGGTGCACCTGGTGGCTCACTCGAACGGGCCGGTCTACGCGCAGTACCTGCTGACCCACACCACGCAGCGCTGGAAGAACAAGTACATCCACGGCTTCACCCCGGTTGGCGGTAACTGGCCAGGAGGGGGGTGGGGGTACATCCTACTTTTTACTGGCCTTGACGTTCCCACGTTCTCGTATCCTGCGGACCCGGTCGCGGCCGCCAGCAGCGCGGCGATGTATCAGAGTCATCCCTCCACTTACCTTCTTGCGGCGGATCCTGCCTACTTTAGGGACCAGGAAGTGGTCATTCGGGACGCATCAACGAGCACGAACTACACGCCGCAGGATTACCAGCAGTTGTTCGCAGACGCCGGCTTGAGCCTGGCGCAGGAGATCGCGCCTTACTACTTTGGCCCAGCCCAATTTCTGCCGCCGAACTTCCCTTATGTTGATGTCTACGCCGAGATGGGTTCAGGACTTGAGACCCTGGTGGGGATCGAGGTGCCAGATTTGCAGGTTGGCCAGCCTTTCGGCAATGCACTCAGCTTCTTCACGCGGGACGGTGACAGCAGTAATGAGGATATCACCAACGACGCCATCCGCGTATGGGACGCCATGTCCTGTTACCATTTCGAGATCAATGACAATCCGGGAGTAGATCACGTTTCTCTCATTTTGGCCAGCCCGGCTGTTCAGAACCGCCTGCTGGTGCACCTGCAGCAGCCGCGGTCGCAATGCCCTCGGCCATGAGCTGAACCGGCGCCCGCTCCCCAGAAACCACGACGCCGCGCGCAGGCCGCAACCGCGCGCGGCGTTGTTTTTTGGCGACGTCTGATGAGACATCCACCTTCCAGACCGGATGGGCGTAGATGACCTGGTCATTGGCGCGACGAGTGATGCGAATCGCGACCATATCATGGTGCAGCACACAAGCTACGGCGGTGGCGACGAACAGGCCTGCGCGCGATACCGACGATGGCTTGCATCCGTTCGCCAGCAAGCTGCTCGGCGAGCGTCGCGGCACGCTGCGCGAAATCGCCCCGGGTGACATCTTCGATGACTTGGCGTTGTGAGCAATCGTAGCTTCGCATGGGCTTTGCCCTTTCCCGAATGTTGCACGGTGCGCCGCCTGCGCGGCCCATCGGCCAAAACACATGCCGGCGGCCTAAAACGCGAAAAACCGCCCAGAACACAAGGTTCTGAACGGCCTTTCTAGTCTTTTACGAAGTTTTATGGTAAATCAAGTGCCGACGAGAGGACTCGAACCTCCACACCCCGTAGGGCAACAGATCCTAAGTCTGTCGCGTCTGCCAATTCCGCCACGTCGGCGCGGCCAACGCCTGCCAGCCAGTCTGGTGGAAGCTCCATCCCCTGGCCATCACGATGCAAGGATTGATACATACCCCCGATTCTGTTGACCGTCATCTGTCTCAGCGCAGCACCCCAACGGGATGATGCGCTGGCAGCTCCTGGCCTGCCAGGTGTTACCTGGCCTCGCCGTCGCCGCTGCGATGAGACCAAACCGCCTTGCGGCGGGCCTGGCCCACTCACCTTGCTCCCAGTTGCACGCTCGCCTGGCCGGAGACATTACTGCCTCCGCCGGTAGGCTCTTACCCTACCGTTTCAGCCCTGACCCGCACCAGCAAATGCCGATAACGGGCGGGAATGCTTTCTGTTGCGGTTGTAGTCACCTGGCTTGATGGGCCAGGCTCCCCCACTTACTGTTTCGTGGGGCAACTTTCTGCGCTTGAGCGCAGTGGGAGTCGGGAAGTTCCTCTGACGCGCTCACACGCGCCAGCGACGGTTGATCAATCCCTGATCCTGTGCAATTGTCTGCCAGTTGCGATTATACCATGTGCCTGCAGCCAGGTCAAAAGACGGTCCGAATCGGGCAAAACCTGGTCTTCCGCCTGAGCGCTGCGCGGCGCTGCCGGCGATCACCGCCTGGCCGTTGGCTTTCGCAAACTGGGCTATCCCAAGTCCGCTGAAGGCGGCCTTTATCATCGCAACGGTGCTTGCTCCGCTTCGCTGGCCAGCCAACGCCAGCGAGCCGTTAGCCGCCGCCCGGACCCTCTACCCAGTACGTGCCGTCCGGCCCCACTTCTTTCTTCCAAATCGGCGAGATGGCCTTGATGCGTTCGATGGCGTAACGGCAGGCGTCGAAGGTGTCCTGGCGATGCGCCGCGGCCACGGCAATGCCAACGCTCGTTTCGCCCACATCGAGGCGTCCAATGCGGTGGATAATCGCCACGTCGGTGATGGCCGGCCACTGCGCCCGAATCTCATCGGCGATCTGCTGGAAGCTGGCGGTAGCCATCTCCGCGTAGGCTTCGTATTCCAGGTAATCTGTTTGCCACGCGCCCGATTCGCCGCGCACCACGCCGGCAAATACCGTGATGGCGCCGTGCGCCGGCGCGGCGACGCGCTGCGCCAAGTCGTCCAGGGAAATTGGTGCGGCCGTGATCACAAAGCGGGGCGCGCGGCTCCCGCCGCTCACTGGCGGCAGCAGCGCCAACACGTCGCCATCGTGCAGTGGGGCGGCAGCCGTTACACGCTGCTGATTGATCGCCAGGGTCAAGTTGGCGGTGTCAATCGGCGCGGGCGCGCCGGCCGCCAGGCGCGCCACGGCAGCGCCTGCGGTGGCGTCGTCCGGCAATGTCATGGACATGCCTGGCTGACCGAATGCTTCGCGCAGGGCGGCAAAAAGCCGAACTTGTATCGTGATCATTTGTTCTCCCTGGTCCACGCCGTGGGCCGTAGAGCGTCCGCGGGGCCATGAAGGCCGCAAGAGGGCGCTATGGACGCACCCAATCCCCGCTCTTACCGCCCGTCTTGCTGAGCAGGCGAATCTCGCCAATCACCAGCGTCTTTTCAACCGCCTTCGCCATGTCGTAGATGGTCAACGCCGCCAGGCTCACCGCCGTCAGCGCCTCCATCTCCACGCCGGTCTGACCGCGACAGCGCGCGGTGGCGGTGATCAGCAAGCGGCTGGCAGCCTCGTCGAAGCTGAAATCCACGCCGACGAACGTCAGCGGCAGCGGATGGCAGAGTGGAATTAATTCGGCGGTGCGCTTGGCGGCCAGTATCCCGGCCAGGCGCGCCGCGCCCAACACGTCGCCCTTGGGCAGGTCGCCCGCACGCAGGAGGCGCAGGGTTTCTGGCGTCATGCGCACTTCGCCCGCCGCCACCGCTTCGCGCAGGGTCTCTGGCTTGGCGCCTACGTCCACCATGCGCGCGGCGCCCTCGGCGTCCAGATGCGACAGCGCAGGGGCCGCGTTCCCCGCCTCAGTCATGGCGGCGCGACCAGGGCAGCCGCACTTTGGGCCAGGTCAGCTTGCGTGCAGGCTGCGGAAATCGCTGACTGAGGCGCTGCGCCAGGGCTTTGCCTTGTACACTTGCCTGGCTATACAGCTGCTTGAGCGCGCCGCGCTCCAGCCGCCGGCCGCTGGCGCACCAGACCCGCACCGCCTCCCCGGTCACATACGTGCCGGCATAGGCCACGGCCGTTTTGGGGATGATTCCCCAGATGGGCACCAGCCCTACCAGTTGGCGTGCCACCTGGCGCCACAAGAAACCGCTGCCCACCACACTGGCCAGTTCCGCCAGCGCCTGCTGCGGTTCGCCGGGCAGGCCGTAGAGCAGCGCCACCTTGTACGCCATCAGGGCCTGGTTCTTGGTCAGCACGATCATATCGGCCACATTGAAGGGGATGTCAAAAATGGGAATTACCTCTGCCAGCCCGGTGCTCAGGGAATAGATCGCGTTATTCTGCGCGGTCGTGGCAATCAGCCGCTCGGCCAGGCTGTCGCGCAGCCCGGGCAAATGCCGCCCCAGGGTGGGCCAATGATCGAGCGGCATGGTGGCTGCCAGGCCCAGGGCCAGGTGATGAGCAAACGCCTCGGGCTGGGCGGCGTCGAAGCGCACCGTGGGCGCGCCGAACCAGCCATCCTCCACGCCCGGCCCCAGGATGACCACTACGGCGGCCTTGCGCTCCTGCAAGCGCGCAATCAGCTCCTGTTCCACGGTGCGCGTGGCCGCGGCGGCGCTGGGCAGGAGCAGCACCAGGTCTGCGTCGCGCAATGGCGCCAGGTTCTCTGGCAGCGCGGGCCAGTCAAGCGCCTCCAGGCGAGACTGGCTGGGCAATGGCCCGCCCGGCCCCCGCTGCAGCCCGCTCATGACATCGGCGCGCATCTTGGTGGCCGCGCCCAGCACAACCACATGCGGCGGGGTCTCCGCGGCCGCGCGCAGCGCGCCTACATCCAGTTCACGCAGTTGCTCGATGACTTTGCGTAGATCAGGCCAAACTGGCATTTGCAGTTCCTTTGATCGGGAAAATTAGTGGAGAAAGTCGTTGCCCAGCCACAGGGCCGTCGCCGCAGCGCCAGGGGGCATTTCGCCGGCGCCCGGCGGCAGTCGGAGTAGGGCATTGGCGCCTACCATCGAAAGCAAACGGCCAGAGCTTTGCGAGCCAGTGGTTGCGGCGACAAGATCGTCGCCAACACGCCTCACCACGGCGCGCACAAACTCCCACCGCTGCGGATCGTGGTGCACCAGGTGAGCCAGCCGCACCGTCACTTCCGGCCGCGTCAGGTCGGCGCGCCCCTGCATCTGCAAAAGGGCTGGACGCACGAACAGCTCAAAGGCCACCAGCGAGGACACGGGAAAGCCGGGCAGCGCAAAGACTGGTTTTCCGGCCAGGGTGGCAAAGGTGAGCGGCTTGCCAGGCTTCATGTTGACGCGGCCAAAATGCACGGCGCCCTGCATCGCCAACAGCGGCTTGAGCAGATCGAGCTGCCCCATCGAAACCCCGCCCGATGTCACCAGGGTGTCTGCAGCCTGCAGACCTTCACGCACGCGCGCTTCCAACTCGCCTGGGCGGTCACGCGCCACGCCGAGATCGAGCGGCTCGCCACCAGCTTCCTGCACTGCGGCCATCAGGCTGAACCGGTTGCTGTCGCGAATCTGGCCCGGCCCCAGGGGATCGCCTGGCTCCCGTAGCTCGTCGCCCGTGGAAAGGACAGCGACCCGCGGCGCCGGGAAAACCAATGCCGCTTCATGGCCCAAACTGGCCAACAGGCCGATTTCGGCCGGGCCGAGGCGTTGGCCCGCGGTGAGCACGCGCTGCCCCACGGCAAGGTCCATGCCGACCGGCCGCACATCGGCCAGGGGCGACACGGCCGTCTGAATCTCAACCAGCCCGTCCCGCTCCTGGGTCTGCTCAACCATCACCACGGCGTCAGCGCCAGGCGGCAGCGGCGAACCCGTGGTGATGCGCACGACGCTGCCGGACGTTACCTGCACGTTGCTCACATAGCCGGCTAACTGTTCGCCGGCCAGCCGCCGCCAGCCTGGGCCGTCCGCCGCCAGGACGGCATAACCGTCTTTGGCCGCCGCGGCAAAGGGGGGAATGGCTTCGGTTGAGACGATCTCTTCGGCCAGGACGCGGCCGCTCAACGCGCGCAGCGGGAGGCGCGTCGGCGTCAGCCGCGGCGCGTGGGTAAGAACCAGACGCAGCGCATCATCAACCGCGAGCATGGCGTAGGATGATTCAGGCATGGACACACTCCGGATGCGAACTCAGGGATGCCAGCCTATGGCGCCGGGTCTCACGCAGCCGACTCGACATGGTCAGGATCCACTTCGACGCCCCAACGCACGGCTTGACCTGCCTGATTCAGCAGGAGCGGCCGCGTGCGCCGGCTGATAGTATCGGCATTCACGATGCACTTGACGGCATCCGGGCGCGAAGGCACTTCGTACATCACGTCGAGCAGAGATTCTTCGACGATGCTGCGCAGGCCGCGCGCCCCGGTTTTATGCTTCAGCGCCTCCGTGGCGGCCGCCTGCAGGGCATCGGCGGTGAACACCAATTCCACGTTGTCCAGGGCAAAAAGACGCTGGAACTGCTTGACCAACGCATTCTTGGGCTGCGTAAGTACGGCGATCAAGGCCTTCTCGTCCAGCGGTTCCAGGCTGACCGTGACCGGCAGGCGCCCCACAAACTCAGGGATCAAGCCAAAGCGCATGAGGTCATCGGGAATCGTCTGGCGAAGGAGTTCGGCGCGCGCCTTTTCGCGCTGCAGAGCCGAATCGGCGCGGCCCTGGCTGAAGCCGAGCTGTCCTTTCAGCCCGATGCGCTGCCCCACCACTTTCTCCAGTTCGGTGAACGCGCCGCCGCAGATGAAGAGGACGTTGCGCGTATCGAGTTGAACGAATTCCTGGTTGGGATGTTTACGCCCACCGTGCGGCGGCACATTCGCGGTCGTGCCTTCGATAATCTTGAGGAGCGCCTGCTGCACGCCTTCACCGGAAACATCGCGCGTAATGGACGGATTATCGCCCGATTTGCGTGCAATTTTGTCAATCTCATCAATATAGACGATGCCCAGGCGCGCCCGATCTACGTTCCACTCGGCTGCCTGCAGCAGGCTGGAGAGGATCGTTTCCACATCCTCGCCCACGTACCCGGCCTCGGTCAGGCTGGTGGCGTCGGCAATGGTGAACGGCACATCCAGGATGCGCGCCAGGGTTTGCGCTAACAGCGTCTTGCCGGAGCCGGTTGGCCCGATCAGCAAGATATTGCTCTTCTGCAGTTCCACATCATTCGTGTCGCCGCCGTTGGCAATGCGCTTGTAGTGATTGTAGACGGCCACCGAAAGCACCTTTTTGGCGCGATCTTGACCGATCACATATTCATCCAGGCGCGCCACAATCTCCTTGGGCGACATGATATGATCAAAGAGCGGCGCGGCCTTGGGCGCAGCCTTCAGATTCTCTTCGTTCAGGATCTCCTGGCACAGGCGCACGCACTCATCGCAGATGAAAGCGCCTTCAGGCCCGGCGATCAACCGGGCCACCTCGCTTGCCTTGCGACCGCAGAAAGAACAGACTGACACGCTGTCAGGCTTACTTGCCATTCTGGGTTATCTCCGCGGCCGCCTGGACCACGGCCGGCGCCTCACCCAATACGCCATCCACCAGACCGTAGCTCACCGCTTCTTGCGCGCTGAAGTAGTGATCGCGGTTGAAGTCTGCAGCGATGCGTTCGGTTGGCTGACCGGTGTGATTGGAGAGAATGCCGTGCAGCATGCGCTGCATGCGCATCAATTCATTGAGTTGAATTTCCACATCGGGCGCGTAGCCCTGCGCGCCGCCGCCGGCCGGGTGCATGTGGATGGTGGCATGGGGCAGCGCCAAGCGTTTGCCCTTGCGCCCCGCGGCCAGCAGCACCGTCGCCATGCTGGCAGTCCAGCCCACGGCCACCGTGGAAACTGGCGCCTGGATCATCTGAATCGTGTCGTAGATCGCCAGGCCAGGGTAGATGTGCCCGCCCGGCGAATTGATGTAGAGCTGGATGTCGCGCTCAGGGTCTTCCCGATTGAGGAAGAGCAACTGCGCCACGATCAGGTTGGCGACCTGGTCGTTGACAGGAGTGCCCAGAAAGATGATGCGCTCCTTGAGCAGCAGAGAGTAAATATCGTAGGCGCGTTCGCCGCGCCCCGACTGTTCGATAACCATCGGAATCATATTGTTTCTTTCCTGATTTCAGCACAATGGGCGCACCTGGGCGGTCGTCCGCGCGGACAAACGCCAGGCTGCGCCAGGTCGAATGCGTGACGAACGATCAAGCGGCCGGCTCATGGATCGCCTCTGCGACCGCAACCGTCTCGTCATTTGGGTGATTTTCCATCTCGTCATGCTCATGACCGTGTTCTTCCACGTCGCTGTGCTCATGACCGTGTTCTTCCACGTCGCTGTGCTCATGACCATGTTCATCCACAGCGTCATGGTCGTGGTCTTCCTCATGGCCATGATCATGCACTTCCGGCGGTAGTGGGTTGCCCTGGGCGATTGCCACCAGGCGGTCGAGCGTGCGCCGGTTGATCAACTGCTCCGCCAGATACATCTGGCCGCCCGGGGAGTGCATCAGCTTGCTGTATTCCTGCGCCTGGTCTGGTTTCATGTCCGCCGCCGTGGCGTTGATCTCCGCTTCCAGGTCTTCGGCGTGGAGGTGCACATTCTCGGCGCGCGCGGCGGTGGCGAGGGTCAGGCGCTGTTTGACGCGATTCTCAGCCACCGGACGCAGCCCCTCGCGCACCTGTTCGACGGTTTGCTGGGTGTAGCGCAGATAGCTCTCGAAGTCGAGGCCCATGTTGCGGTAGTCGTCCTTGTACTCATCCAACGTCCGCTCCAACTCGTCTTCGACTAACTGCGGCGGGAATTCGAGCGTGACCGCGTTGGCCACGACCGATTCCAGCACCGCGCGGCGGTATGCTGTCTCAGCCTGGCGGCCGCGTTCTTCTTCCAGGTTGCTGCGCAGATGGGCGCGCAACGCAGCAAAATCAGGGAAATCGCCCGCTTCCTGGGCCAATTCCTCATCGGTTGGCGCGGTTTTCTCCTTGATCCCGTGCACCGTGGTGGTGAACTCCGCCGTTTGGCCTGCCCACTTGGACGTGGAATCGGCAGGATACGTCAAGGCAAACTGCTTGCTCTCGCCGACTGTCATGTCAACGAAAGCGGCATCGAGGCCAGGGACCAAACCCCCCTCGTCCGTGGCGCTGAGTTCGATGTCCCAGCCTTCGCGTTGGATCACTTCTTCTTCGCCCACCATGCCGGTGATATCCACGGTGACCATATCGCCGAAGCGAGCGGGGCGTTCCACGGGCGCCCAGGCGCTGCGCTTGTCGCGCATCTCATCCAACAGCTTGTCCACGTCTTCATCTGTCACCGTGACCGGCTCGTAGGGAACCCGCAGATTGGTCGCATAGTCGCCCAGGTCTGCGACCGGCTGCAGCGGCACCACCAGCGTCAACGAAATCGGCTCCGCGGCGTAGTTCTCAAGGCTGGGACGGCCGCTGACCTCGAGCTTGGTTTGCAGGATCGCTTCGCTGTACACCCTATCGAAAAGCGCATCCAACGACTCTTGCACCAGGGCCTCGCGGCCCACACGGCGCAGCACCACTTCGTAGGGGGCTTTACCGGGCCGAAAACCAGCAATGCGAATATCGCTGACCACGCGCTTGGCTGTTTTGCGCAGAATGGGATCGGCTATGGCTTCGGGGATTTGGATTGTCACACGTGCCTGACGGTTCTCTATCGCTTCTACAGCGACTTGATATGTTTCTGGCAAGTTTTATTAGCTCCTTTTTGGGTCTTATAGCTTGAAAATCAGCACAAGATTATAGCACACGTCATTTAGATGGCAAGTCTCTTTCACTGGTCTCAGCGCCGGGCAAAGAATTTCTCCAATTGCAGCGCGCTGAGCGCGACCATGGTGGGGCGGCCATGCGGACACGTGCGCGGGCTTTGACACGCCTCCAGTTGGCGGGTCAGCTCGCGCATCTCGATCAACGACAGGGTTTGACCGCCTTTGATGGCGGCGCGTTTGCAGATGATGCGCACCAGCCGCGCCTCGCGGGCGTCGTCCACCAGGTTTTCTTCCTCGGCCAGACCTTCCAGGATTTCCTGTGTGGCCTGTTGGGGATCGGCGCGGTGCATGACCGCGGGCACGCTGCGCACCAGGTACGTGTGGCCGCCAAACGGTTCCAGCGTGAAACCCAGGTCATTGAGCACAGAGGCGTATTCAGCGAGCAGCGCGGCGTGGCGACCATGCGGCGTGAAGGCGACAGGCTCCAGCAGCGATTGGCTGGGCACGGCATGACGCTGCATCTCGGCCATCAGTTTTTCATAGAGGATGCGCTCATGCGCGGCATGCTGGTCAATCAGATAAAGACCATCTGGCCCCTCGGCAATGATATAGGTGGCGGCCGCTTGGCCGATGACGCGCAGCATGGGCAGATCGGAAGGCGGTGGGGAGGCAGCAATGGCCGGCCATCCTGATAACACCGGCTGTTCCTCAGGTGCAGGCGTGGGGCGCGGTAAGTCCAATTCGAGTTGATGCCGATTCGGCGCCTGGCCCGCATTGACCAGGGCGTCGCGGCGTGCGTCCCAACCATCCGGTTGACCCCAGGTTGGCGCAGACGAGGGCAGTGTGACGCTGGGCAAAGGGGCCTGCTCGATCAACGCCTGGTGCACCGCTTTCTGCACGGCGCGGTAGACCGCGCGCGGGTCGCGGAACCGCACCTCGGCCTTTGTCGGATGCACATTGACATCCACCAGGCTAGGCTCAAGCTCAATCATCAGGGTGGCCATGGGGTAGCGGCCAACAGGCAAAAAGGTGTGGTAAGCCTCGATCACAGCGTAAGCCAGCGTACGATCTTGGATCCAACGGCGGTTGAGAAAGAAAACGATATAGTTGCGGTTGGCGCGGTGCTGCGATGGCAGGCCGATGTAGCCCCACACGGTAGGCGCCAGATTGGCGGGCGCAGCGGCTGGGGAGGCGGACGCAGCAGGGTGCTGGGGCGATTGGTCGGCGGCCGCGCGGTGCCCTGCAAGAGCGCCCGCCGGGATCATCTCGCGCGCCGCCTCCAACCCGTACACCTTGGCCAGGACATCAGGCAGGGAACCGTTGCCGGTTGATTGGAAAAGCAGACGCCCATCGGAGACGAGGCTGAAGCGCCGTTCGGGAAAGGCCTGCGCATAGCGCGCCACCATGTCCGCAATATGCCCGGCTTCGGTCTGCGGTTGGCGTAAAAATGCCAGCCGCGCCGGTACGTTGAAGAAGAGGTTCTCCACCGTGATGACCGTGCCCGGCGGCGCGCCGCGGCTTTCACGCGCCGCCACCAGCCCGCCTTCCAGGCGCAGCTGCGTGGCTGTCTCTTCGGCGGCGCTGCGGGTCAAAATAGTCATCTGTGAAACAGCCGCGATGCTGTTGAGCGCTTCACCGCGAAATCCTAAGGTGGTAATGTGTAACAAATCATCGGCTGTGCGCAGCTTGCTCGTGGCATGGCGGGCCACGGCCAGCTCCACCTCCGCACGCGGAATGCCGCAGCCGTCGTCAATCACTCGCAGCAAGCGCCGGCCGCCTTCGCGTATTTCCACGCGGATGTCGCTGGCGCCGGCGTCGAGGCTGTTTTCGATCAGCTCTTTCGCGGTTGACGCTGGTCGTTCGATCACCTCACCCGCGGCAATTTTTCCCACCACATCGGGCGGCAGAATAACAATTGTCATGATGACGCCGATTGTAACACATTCCAGCCGCCTCGCCAACCCTGGTGCGCTTTGTAAGACCGAAAACAGTTTGATTTGACGCAGTGCGTTAAAAGGTGTATCATACATTTGGGCCTCCCTTCTGAACGCCATTGATCTGCCTCGTGTAAAACCAAATAACAAGGTGGGTAGAGCATGTATTCGTTTGATTTAACAGATGAACAGCGCATGTTGACTGAAACCGTCCAGCGCTTTGCCAGTCGTAACATGCGTGCGGTTTACCGTGAAGCCGATGATAATGGCGCCATCCCTGATGATGTCATCTCAACCGGCTGGGACCTGGGGCTGATTCCCAGCGCCATCCCTGACCAATACGGCGGTTTTGGCGCCCTGTCGGCTGTGACCGGCGCGCTCTTCGCCGAAGAGCTGGGATGGGGAGATGTAGCCACCAGTCTCCATTTGTTGACGCCCAGCCTGGTGACAACGCCGCTCCTGTTATGCGGCACCGATGAACAGAAGGCAACCTACCTGCCCCGTTTCTGCGAGGCGACTTTTTGCCCTGCCACGGCCGCGCTCATCGAGCCACGCATTCAGTTCGATCCCAATGACCTCAAGACAACGGCGACGCGTGATGGAGATACCTATGTCCTCAATGGCGTCAAAGCCTTCGTTCCCTTGGCCGATCGCGCCGACTTGATGCTGGTTTATGCTGCAGAAGATGGAAAAACGCAGGCGTTCCTGGTGGATGCGCCGATCGCCGGCCTGACCATCGGCGCACGCGAGAAAACGATGGGCTTGAGCGCACTTTCCATGTACCGGGTCACGCTGAAGGACGTGCGGGTGCCAGCCAGCAATCGTTTGGGCGGCGAGCAGGGATGTAAATTTGGCAATCTCCTCAACCACACCAACGTGGCGATGTCTGCCCTGGCTGTGGGGCAGGCACGCGCGGCGTATGACTATGCGCGTGAGTATGCCAAGGAACGCGAAGCCTTTGGCGAACCGATCGCCTCGCGCCAGGCCATTGCTTTCATCCTGGCGAACATGGCGATTGAGATTGACGCCACCCGCCTCATGACGTGGGAAGCTGCCTGGAAGCTCGACCAGGGGCAGGACGCCACGCGCGATGCTTACCTGGCGCGCATGCAGGCCGACCAGATGGTGTTGAATGTCACCGACGGCGCGGTGCAAGTGCTGGGCGGGCATGGCTATGTCAAAGAACATCCGGTGGAAATGTGGTTGCGCAATGGCCGTGGTTTCGGCACGCTAACCGGTTTAGCCATGGTCTGAGGCAGCTGAACGACGACCAGTCGTTGTTCGCCCTGCGTCAGTAACGATACGGAGGACTCCAATGCCAATTGAATTTTCAGTTCCTGTAGATGTGGCCCAACAAACGAAGTTAGCCCAGATGGCGGCCGAACAAGTCATGCGCCGGTTGTCGCGCTACTTCGATGAGCATGAGCACGAACGACCGATTGAGTACATCCAGTTCATCTGGCCGTTCATGCAGCAGATCGAGCGCAGCTATTTGCCGCGGCCATCCAAGAACGGCGGCGGTGAGCCGAAGGCTGCCGACGCCAGCAAGAAGGTCGCCAGCAATAACGTCAAAATGATTCATATGATCGAGGCGCTCTCCTGGGGGGATGCAGGCATCTACCTGTGCACACCGTCCAGCGCGCTGGGCGGCGCGGCTATCAACGCCGTGGGCACGCCAGAGCAAAAAGAGCGCTTCCTGCGCCGCTTCACCGAAGGCTCGCCCAAATGGGGCGCCATGGCCATGACCGAACCGCACGCCGGTTCGGACACATCGAACATTCAGACCACGGCGCGGCTCGATGAAGCCACCCATGAGTGGGTTCTCAACGGCGAAAAGATCTATTGCACCAGCGGCGCCCTAGCCACGGAAGAAAGCAATGGCCTGGTGGTTGTGTGGGCCACCGTGGATCGCTCCGCCGGACGTTCAGCCATGAAGCCATTTGTCGTGGAAGCCGGCACGCGAGGCATGTCGGTGGTGAAGAAAGAGCGTAAGCTCGGTATCCGCGCCAGCGACACCGTCAGCCTGGTCTTCGAAGACTGCCGCATTCCCTACGACAACATTCTGGGAACGCTCGATGCACCGAAGGCGGGAGATGGCAACGGGCAAGACAAGGGTTTCAAGGGCGCCATGAAGACCTTTGACTCCTCGCGCCCGTGGGTGGCCGCCAGCGCGATGGGTATTGCGCGCGCCGCGTTTGAGTTTACGCGTGACACCCTGAAGAAAGAGGGCATCACCGCGCCCTATGGTGCGCCGAAGCACAAGCTCACCAGTGTGCAGCGCGACCTGCTGGAAATGGAAATGGACATTCAGGCCGGCTGGCTGTTGACTGTGCGCTCGGCCGCGTACATGGACCAGGGCGAGCCGAACAGCCTGGAAGCCGCGATGGCCAAGGCCAAGGCCGGCCTGGTGGTGACGCGCGTGACCCAAAAAGCGGTGGAACTGCTGGGACCGCTCGGTTACTCGCACGAGTTCCTGGTTGAGAAGTGGATGCGCGACGCGAAGATTAACGACATCTTCGAAGGCACCGGCCAAATCAACACGCTGATTGTAGCGCGGCGGATTCTGGGCTACACGCGGCGTGAGCTGAAGTAGGCCGCGGGCGAGCAGAGGAGAGATAGACGCATGTCATATGAAATCAACCGCGCGGCGGTGATTGGGGCTGGGACGATGGGCGCGGCGATTGCGGGACACCTGGCGAACGCGGGTATTCCTGTCACACTGCTGGACATTGTGCCGCCGGACCTCAAACCGGCCGAGATGACCAATCCCAAAGCACGCAACCGGATTGTACAGGCCGGTTTTGACCGTCTGGTGAAGACCAAGCCTGATAACCTGTTCACGGCTGAAACTGCCAACCTGATTAAGCTCGGCAACCTGGAGGATGACTTCGACGCGGCGATCTCCACCGCTGACTGGATCATCGAGGTGATTGTAGAGAAGCTGGAGATGAAGCAGGCGTTGATGGCGCGCATTGACGCCGTGCGCCGTAAGGCCGACGAGGGCAGTCGCGCCGGCAGTCTCGTCACGAGCAACACATCGGGCCTGCTCATTCACGAGATTGCCGAAGGTCGCAGCCTGGACTTTCGCCAGCACTTCATGGGCACCCACTTCTTCAATCCGCCGCGCTATATGAAACTGGTCGAAGTGATCCCTACGCCCGATTCCCTCCCCGACGCCGTGGCCTTCATCAAGCGTTTCTGCGAGCGCAGCCTGGGCAAGGGCGTGGTCGTATGCAAAGACTCGCCCAACTTCATCGCCAACCGCATCGGCCAGATTGCTGCTTCGTACACGATTGATTATGGGCTGGCCCATGATTACACGATCGAAGAGGTGGATGCACTGACCGGCGAGTTGATCGGCCGGCCGAAGATGGGCACCTTCCGGCTCGCTGACCTGGCTGGGATTGATGTAGCCTATTACGTGAGCAAGAATCTGTACGCTCTGCTGCCCAACGACCCTGATCGCGACATCCTGGCGTCGCCGCGGCTCGTCGCTCTGTTCGAGGGCATGTTGAGCCGCAACTGGTTGGGCAACAAGACCAACCAGGGCTTCTACAAGCAGGTGGCTGGCGCGGGCGGCGCCAAAGAGTTCTGGCACCTGAACCCGACCACGTTTGAGTATGAGCCGGCGCAGAAACCGCGCTGGACGAGCGTCGGAGAGCATCGCAACAAGCCGTTGGCCGAACGCCTGCGCGCAATGGTCGCGGCTGACGACCGCGCCGGCCAGCTCATCTGGTTTGTGCTCAGTCGCACGCTGGCCTATGCCGCCAACCAGGTGCCCGCCATCAGCGACACCGTGGAAGCCGTGGACCAGGCGCTGCGCTGGGGCTTCAACTGGGAGCTGGGGCCGTTTGAAATTTGGGACGCGCTAGGCGTGCCGGAGACGGTCAAGCGCATGGAGGCGGACGGCCTGAAAATTGCGCCGTGGGTGAAACAGATGGTGGCGCGCGGGCATCGTCATTTCTACTCTCGTGAAGGCGACTACCTGTTCCACTACCGGCCCTTGCGCCGGCAGTTCGAGGCCGATGACCTGGACGAGAACCTCATTTCACTGGCGATGTGGAAGGAACGCCGGCATCACCGCCTGATCGAGCGCAATCCAAGCGCCAGCCTGCTGGACATGGGCGACGGCGTGCTGCTGGTGGAGTTCCACTCGAAGATGAATGCGCTGGACGACGACATCACCAAGATGATCGAGTTGGGCATGGACCGTCTGCGCACTGACTTCGAGGGCATGGTGATCGGCAACCAGGGCGAGCAGTTCTGCGTGGGCGCCAACCTGGCCGCGATCGGCATGGGCGCGCAGATGAAGCAGTGGAAACAGCTCGATATGGCGGTCAGCCGCTTGCAAGAGGCCTTGCAGCGCGTGCGGCGAGCCAACAAGCCGGTGGTCACGGCGCCCTTTGGGCTGACGTTGGGCGGCGGCGCGGAAGTTGCCATGGCCGGCGATCGCGTGGTGGCGACGGCCGAGACCTACATGGGCCTGGTAGAAGTGGGCGTGGGTCTGATTCCCGCGGGCGGCGGCTGCAAGGAAATTGTGCGGCGGTTGGTGTCGCCGCATATGAAGGTGGATAACCCCTTCCCTGGCCCCTGGCTGCAAAATGCCTTCATGACCGTGGGGCAGGCGCGCGTCAGCACCAGCGCCGAGGAGGCGCGCAGCATTGGCTTCCTCAGCCCGGACGATGTCGTGGTGATGAACAAGGATTACCTGCTGGCGGAGGCCAAGCGCGAAGTGATCGCCATGGCATCGGCTGGCTACAAGGCCGATCATCCTGTGCGCAACTGCTATGCCGCAGGACGCGACGCCCTGGCCAACCTGATGATCGGCATCCACCTGATGCAGGAGGGCGGTTTCATCAGCGCCTACGACGCGCATGTGGGCCGCAAGTTGGCCTTTGTTCTGTGCGGCGGCGACATCAGCCAGCCGCAGTGGGTGGATGAGCAATACTTCCTTGACCTGGAACGAGAGGCGTTCTTGTCCCTGTTGGGTGAACCGAAGACCTTGGAGCGCATTTTCCATATGTTGCAGACGGGCAAGCCGCTGCGCAACTAGGCCGAACGAGGAGAAAAGTACGATGATGATGAAAGAAGCAGTCATTGTGGCGGCGGCGCGCACGGCAGTGGGAAAATCGGGCAAAGGGTCGCTACGCACCACACGACCGGACGACCTGGCCGCGCTGGTGATTCAAGATGTCCTGAAGCAGGCGCCCGCCGTGGACGCGTCGCAGATTGAGGATGTGATCCTGGGCTGCGCGATGCCAGAAGCTGAGCAGGGCATGAACGTGGCGCGTATCGCGGCGATGCGCGCGGGGCTGCCGCACGATGTGGCCGGACAGACTGTCAATCGCTTCTGCTCGTCTGGCCTTCAGACCATCGCTATCGCCAGTCAGCAGATCATGGCCGGCATGGGCAAGGCCATCCTCGCTGGCGGCGTGGAGAGCATGAGCATGGTGCCGATGAGCAGCAACAAGTTCATGGCGAACCCCTGGCTGGCCAGCAATCACCCGGCGGCCTATACCAGCATGGGCATCACGGCTGAGAACGTGGCGCGCGATTTCAAGATTTCTCGGGCGGACCAAGATGCATTCGCGCTGCGCTCCAATCAACGTGCCGTCGCAGCCATCCAGGCCGGCAAGTTCAAGGATGAGGTGACGCCGGTGCCGGTGGAGATCAGCGAGGTTGAGATTGGCAGCGGCAAGCGCGTGACGCGGTCCTACATTTTCGATACCGACGAAGGCCCACGCGCCGATACGACGCTGGAAGCGTTGGCCAAGCTAAGACCGGTGTTCCATGTCAAGGGCACGGTCACCGCGGGCAACTCAAGTCAGACAAGCGATGGCGCGGCCGTCGTGCTGGTGATGGAACGCGAGGAGGCGCTGCGCCTGGGGCTGAAGCCGCTGGTGCGCTTTGTGGGTTTTGCCGTGGGCGGCGTGCCGCCGGAAGTGATGGGCATCGGCCCTATCGCGGCCATTCCAAAGGTGTTGAAGCTGACCGGCCTCAACCTGGGCGACATTGATCTGATCGAACTGAACGAGGCTTTTGCGGCGCAGTCGCTGGCGGTGGTGCGGGAGTTGGGTCTCGATGAGAGCAAGGTCAACGTCAACGGCGGGGCGATTGCGCTGGGGCATCCGTTGGGCTGCAGCGGCGCCAAGCTGACGGTGCAGATCATCCATGAGATGAAGCGCCGCGGCAGTCGCTATGGCATGGTCACGATGTGCATTGGCGGCGGCATGGGCGCGGCCGGCATTTTCGAGAATCTTCAGTAAGATCACCAGGCGCCGGATGAAGACTCTTCGTTCGGCGCCCGGTTTGCCGTTACAGGCGTTTCTGGAGAGAATCGCCTGTGAACCAAGATACAAAAACGAAACGAGGGAAAACGACTATGGAAGAAAAACTGCAGCGCATGATGGATTCGATGCCAATGGCCTTCATTCCGGATGCCGCCGAGGGCATCGAAGCGACCATTCAGTATCACCTGACCGGTGAAGGCGCCAGCGATTGGGGCATTCACATCGCCGATGGCGCGTGCACGGTGGAAAAAGGTCCGATGGAAAACCCGACGCTGACCTTGACGATGGACAGCCAGGACTATGTGGATATGATTGCTGGCCGCCTGAACGGCATGAGCGCGTTCATGAGCGGCAAGCTGCAGCTCGATGGCGACATCATGCTGGCTACGCGCTTGTTTACGATGTTCAAGATGGGCAAGTAACAGTAGAGACTGCCCACGGCAATTCCAGATTTGGCGCGTATTTGACCACAAAGAGCGCATAGAACACAAAGAAATGGTAAATTAGTCGCAGATTGGCGGCGTCTTTGCGCTCTTTGTGTTCTTTGTGGCAAGAAATCGCTCGAATCGGGAATTACCGGACTTCCGAAGGAGGCGCTGCTCTCATGGACCCTGTACGTTTGGGCCGGTTGTGGACGCGGCGCCTCTCGCGTCTGCTGGTTCTTCTGCTGATCTCCGCTTCCGCTTTCTTACTCACCGCCTGCGCCAAGAAATTACCCGATGGATTGGGCGCGATCGCCTGGATGGCGAGCACCGGTCAAAACTACGAGATCTGGCTGCTGGAGAGCGCCAACGCGCGGCCGCGCCAGCTCACGGCCACGGCCGATCTGCTGGAAGGCGCGCCGGCCTGGTCGCCTGACCACAAGCAGCTCGCGGTGCAGGGGTTTCGACAGAGCGGCGCGGCGCTCTACCTTCTCGATGTCACGGGCGCTCTCTCCGAGCCGCAGGCGATCAGCGCGGGCGCGACGCCCGATCAGTCGGACAGCGAACCGACCTGGAGTCCCGACAGCGCCCAATTGGCTTTCGTATCCGATCGCACCGGCGGCCGCACGCTCTTGATCATCAACCGCGATGGCAGTGGACTGCATGCGCTCACAACCGGTCAGGCGGGCGCGACGCAGAATGGGGATGAAGGCGGTCCGGACTGGTCGCCCGATGGCAAGCAGATTGTCTTTCACCGTTTCGCAACCGATGGGCCGTACGCCAACATTTTTGTGGTTGACGCCGCGGGAGGCGAGGCCCGGCCATTGACCACCCTCAGGGCGCGCAATATCGAGCCAGCCTGGAGTCCCGATGGCGCGCGCATTGCTTTCATGTCGGATCGTGACGGCGGCGAGTTCGAGTTGTACGTGATGGCCGCGGACGGGCGCGAGCAGTATCGGCTGACGCGCAACAGCTTTCCGGATGAACTGCCGGCCTGGTCGCCGGATGGGGTCTGGCTGGTGTACACGGCGCAGCCCGACAGCATGGGCGATTATGATCTCTACGCGCTGGCTGTGGATGGCGATCGCACCCCGCGTGTGGTGGTCAAGCGGCCGGGCGATGATCGCTGGCCGGCGTGGCGGTAGAAAAGTGCAAAGTTTGGTAAAAGAAAGGATTTCCCATGTCAGAGCTACAGTTTGTGAAAATCGAAATCAAAGATCGCATTGCGATTCTGACGATTAACCATCCGCCGGCCAACGCGTTCAACGGCCAGACGATGGCCGACCTGAACGCGGCCTTTCGTGAGGTGCATGAGGATGCGGCCGTCAAGGCCATCATCATCACCGGCGCGGGGTCGCGCTTTTTCGTGGCGGGCGCGGACATTAAGGAACTGGCCGCGGCCGGGGCGCAGGGCCAGGGTCGGACGATGATCGAATTTGGTCAGGCCACCTTTGCCTTGATCGAAGCCAGCCGCAAGCCGGTCATCGCGGCCGTCAACGGCGTCTGCCTGGGCGGCGGCATGGAGCTTTTCCTCTCCTGCCACATGCGCATCGTCAGCAGCGCGGCGCGCATGGGCCAGCCCGAAATCAACCTGGGCATCATTCCGGGCTGGGGCGGCACGCAGCGTCTGACGCGGCAGATCGGTGTGGCCAAGGCCATGGAGATCATCCTGACGGGCGACATGCTGGATGCGGCCGAGGCCTACCGCCTGGGGTTGGTCAACAAGGTCGTGGAACCGGACAAGGTGCTGGACGAAGCGCGCGCGCTCGCCGCCAAGATCGTCAGCAAGGGCGGCCTCGCAATCGGCGCCAGCGTCAAGGCCATTCACGAGGGCCTGCACATGCCGCTGGCGGATGGGCTTAAGCTCGAAGTGGACGAGATGGTGGCGCTGCTTGGCAGCAATGATGCCAGGGAAGGTTTCATCGCCTTCACCGAGAAGCGTACGCCTACATTCAGCGATTCGTGAGAGGGGACGGAGATTGGAGATCAGAGATTGGAGATCGAGTGGAGTGACGTTTCGGGTTTGGGGGTTTCGTATCTTCAGTCTCTCTCCAGTCTCTAGTCCTCAATCACTGCCGGTCAGTTACACCCTCAAATCGTCCAGGAATTCCGATGCCGGGTAGACGCTCGTTACCAGCAGGTGATCGCGCGCCCGTGTGCAGGCTACATAGAGCAGATACCGCTCGGTGTTGTAAACCTCTTCGAGTTCGCTCTCGTCCGCGGCCGTTTCGATGCGTTCCAGCAAGGGGACGACCTCATCTTCGCAGGCCATGACGGCAACGGCGCGGAATTCTAGCCCTTTCGCCAGGTGCATCGTACTCACCGACACATAGCCTGGGGTCGTCTCTACGTTTTCGTCAAGCACCTTGTAGGAAAGCCGGGCAGCCTCTACGGCCGCACGCGCTCGCAGCAGTTGGGCGGCTGACCGCACGAACACGCCTGCCTCGTGCGGCTTCAAGCCCTCGGCCATGCGCTCCGCCAGCCAATGGCCAACCGTCTCATTCTCGACTTCAACCGTATCGAGCACCTTGAGCGTTGGTTCTGGACCATTGAATACAGAGACCGTGCCGCGCCGATCTTCTTTATTGCCGTCCACGTCGCTGACCTCTGGTCCCAACAGCCGGTCAGCTTGCGCCCTGATCTGGTGCGATGTGCGATAGTTGACGCGGAGCGTTCGGGCACGGCCACGAACATCCACGCCAAGCGCCTTCCAGGAAAAAGGCTGCTGGAAGATGCGCTGCCCCAAGTCGCCGGTAAAGAAGAGACCGTTGGGGCGGTCAGCGCCGAGCGCGGCAAGAAAACGCAACTGCGCCACGCTCAGATCCTGCGCCTCGTCCACGACAACGAAATCGAACGGCGAGCGCCTGATCGTTGTCAGGTGGGACGCCACCCGGTTGAACAGCGCGGCATGGGTTAGCAGGTTCCGCGCCTGCAAACCCGTCCGTATGCGCTCGAAGACCGCCCAAAGCGCCATGCGCTGCTTTTCCGGCAAGCGGGTCTTGCGACCCAGGCGCACAACGTCCCGATACGCCTCCCACGTTTCCAGTTGCCAGGCGTCAACAACCTCGGCCCACTCCGCCTCCAGGAAATGGAGGCTGAACTTCTGCCCGGCCACTTCCCTGGCAGATTCCTGCAAGAGTTGACGAATCACTTCGGGCGCCGCGAGCTGCGGGCGACCAATGTTCAATTCGTAGAGCCGCCCGGCAATGGCGCTCAGCGCCTGCACCTCCAGCCGCTCGGCGATACGCGGCTCGTTGCTGATCAAGCGTTTGAGCTTCGCCCTGAGCGCATTCACCAGCGAATCGGAGAAAGTGGTGAGCAGCACCCGGGCATCGGGATGGGTGCGCGCGAGGAAGACCGCGCGGTGCAGGGCGACGATGGTCTTGCCGGTGCCGGCTGAGCCGGAGACGCGCGCCGGGCCGCCGTAGTCCCGTTCGACCGATTCCCGTTGCGCGGGGTGGAGAAAGACGGTCCATTTCTCCCACGGATAGTCCAGCGCACGTTCCAGCTCTTCGATATTGTTCACCACGCGGAAACGACGCTGTGCATCGGGATGCGTGAACGGATCCGTGACAGCAACCACCGGCTGTACAACCGCAGGTGTGATGCCGACGGCCAGATTCAACAGCGCCTCGGCTGCTTCCCTCGGCAGATGGTCGCACAACTCAAGCAGGCCGTCTTCAGTCTTGACCTGCTGCACCTCGCCCAGCCATTCGGGCGGAACACCATAGCTGAGAAGCGATTCCTGTGGGATTGCGGCAAAAAGCGGCGGCTGGGATGGCGCCGGTCTTTCTACTTCGACATAACGCGGGATCGTGATCTCCTCGATCCGCTCACGAATCTCAACCAACTGCGCCGCGCCGGTCTTGGGGTGGGTCTCGATCTTGCGGCGTTCCGCCCAGGCATAGGCGTCTTCATGGTGATCCACGTAGCAGAGCAGCAGGCTTCCCGGCGTTTTGTGCACAATCAGCCGGATATCATTGCTCGCCCGCACCGACCAGAAGTTCTTGTCCCTGGCTTTGTCCATCCTGTGCAGACTCAGGCCGGGGTTGGCCGGGTTGATCTGCAAATCGAAGGCGGCTGTTTTGGCGGCCTTTTGCTCGTCGCCGCTCAGCCGGGCCAGGCTGTCGGTGAAGGTATCAGCCATGCGAAATTCCATCAGCTCACCTTGAACACTTTCATCACCTCGTCGCCCAGGTGATTGATCACCTTGACGGCGATGCGGCCAGATGTGGGCTTGGCGAAGGGCCGCGAGATGTCGCTGTTGAGCGTGGCCCAGGCCTCCTCGTTGATCTCGGCCTTCAGGGTGGTCTTGAGCGCGCTGTAGGGATCGTTGGCGCCGAGGAAGTAGGCATGGCGCACGAAGAAGCTCTCTTCGTTGTAATCGGTGTCAATGAACCAGCAGGCGATGCCCTCCGGCCCGTCGCTGCGCACCTCGCCGGTGTTGGGATGGAAGACGTCGACGCCGTTGATCTTGACGCGCAGCTTGCCCTCTGCGGCAGGCAGCAGGGTGATGTCCGGCTCGCCGAAGATGACGAAAAGATTGCCCTTGCCGGTGGTCTTGAGCTCGCCTCCCATGTGCAGGTCGGCGTTCATGCGCGCCTTCAGCACGGGGATGCGGCCCAGCTTGTTGAACTCGGTGGTGTGCGCCTCGTAGTTGAACGCGCAGGCAATCAGCACATCGAAGCCGGCGTCACCGGCCTCGCGCGCGGCCTGCACCAGGTCGGGCCGGGTCACGGTGCCGAATTCGGGGCCGATGAAGATCGCGGCGCGCTTTTCGCCCGAGGCCTGGACGGGATTTACCGGATGAACAGGATGCGCAATCGTGGATGGGGCGCCTTTGCCTCTATCCTGTGAATCCTGTTCATCCTGTCTGTATCTTCCCTCGGCGCAGACCAGCTCGCCCGGCCAGGGCGTCAGGCTGGTGAAGGTGATGCGATCCGCTTTATGCGCCTGCTGTACGCCGGCGATCTTGAGGTTCTCCAGGATCATCGAAGCGAAGTCCTGGCCTTCGCCGTAGGCGGCGCCGCCTTCCTTGAGCGCATCAATCAGCTCGTCGTTCTCGTCCACGCCCAGCACGCGGTGCGGCGAGAGGCTCTCGACCGTGAACGGCCCGGCCACGCGCACCCGTTTCTTGTCCTCGTAGGGCTTGTCGTAGAGGTACTCGAATTCGGCCTTGGCCGCGATGGAGGCGTCAATCTCGCGCTGGCGGCCGATGCGCGCCTGCCACCAATCGGTGTGCAGCTGCTGCGCCGGCGCGGGCCAGGGATCGGCGGGGCGCTCCGGCAGGTCCGCCAGGGTGTAGCTGCGCTTCAAATCGTGGTTGATGCCGTGCAGCCACCCCGCCATCTTACGGGCGTTGCCTTCCTCGCCGCGCGCCTGTTCGGTCTTGAGTTGGAAAAGCAGCTCCGCGGTCGCCGTGGGCCAGGGGTCTTCCGCGGCGCGTGGGATCTCCCACTCCTGCCAGTCCTTGCCCAACGCGGCGTTGAGCTTCTCACGCAGCGGCTCCAGGGTCGCCTGCCACCTCTCCCAGATCACATCAATCTCGGCGTTGTTGGCGATGGATTTGAGGGTGATGTGCGGCACGCGCTCGTAGACGAAGCCCTGGCGCAGGCTGCCGTGCACCGGCTGCGAGCTCGGCGCGGTGCGGGTGACCTCCGCTTCCTTGAACTGGCCGTCGCGCGAATCGGCCAGCAGGTAATAGGGGTAGCGCGCGCCCATTATGCGGGCGCGCGCCAGCGCCAGCGCCACGCGCGAGGTGTCAATCGTGATCCAGCGCCGGCCCCATTGCTCGGCCACGTAGGCCGTGGTGCCAGAGCCGCAGGTGGGATCCAGCACCAGGTCGCCGGGGTCGGTAGCCATGAGGATGCAGCGTTGGATAATGCGAGCCCCGGTCTGAACCACATAGATCCGTTGGACAGCAAAAGTGCTCTCAAAGACGTCAGACCAGATGTTAGAAATAGGGACATGTGGAAAGTCGTCCGTAAACATCTTGTACACAAGAGTCTTTCCGAACGCCGCTATGCGATTTGCCCTGACCAGAAGACCCAAGCCGCGCTGAGAGGTCTTCCAATGTGTGTTCGGTGGCAGTTCGAACGTCACTCCTTCCCAGACAAAAGAGAAAGTCCCACTTTTAGAAGCTTCTCTTGCTACAATTGCTGAGCTCTTGAATCTTCTTCCTTCCAAACCCTCATCTGATTCGATCTCCTCCTTCGTGAGCCTTCGTATTTCACCGCCTTTTGCTTCCACGTAGTTGTAGGCCGACGCCAGTGTCTTTTCTGGTTTCGGTAGGAGTATCTGGCGCGACTTGCACCGACTTTTTTCCCTTGCATACCAGAGAACGAAGTCATTTACATTAGATACCAGGTCACCAAGTCCCGCAACCCCTCGAACAAAAACGATCTGACTCACAAAGTTGGCGTCCCCAAACACCTCATCCATCACTGCCCGAACGCGGTGAACGTTTTCATCGCCGATCTGCACGAAGACGGAGCCAGAATCGGACAGAAGATCACGCGCCACGGTCAACCGGTCACGCAGGTAAGTGAGGTAGCTGTGGATGCCGTCGCGCCAGGTGTCGCGGAAGGCCTTCACCTGCTCCGGCTCGCGCGTGATGTGTTCCGGGTTGCCGTCCTTGACATCGCGGCTGGTGGTGCTCCACTGGAAGTTGCTGTTGAACTTGATGCCGTAGGGCGGGTCAATGTAGATGCACTGCACCCGGCCGCGCAGTCCCTCGCGTTCGGCCAGGCTGGCCATCACCTGCAAGGAATCGCCCAGGATCATGCGATTCGACCAGTTCTGGTCGTGCTGGTAAAACTCAGTCTTGGCTTCTTCGCTGGGCAGGCCGTTGAAATCGGCAAAGAGGTCGAGCTGCGCGCCCGGTTTCTGCGTCCGCGCCAGCTCCGTCTGGCGCAGCAGGTCATCCACGAGCGCCTTGGGGTGCACCTTCTCCTGGATGTAGAGCGGCGGCGCGAGCACGACCAGGTCGCTCCAATCCTGCATGTCCTTGCCGCGCCAAACGAGCTGCGGGTCCAGGTCACGGTTGCGCCGCTCGTACGCGACGCGCAGGGGAGATTGCTCCTCCTGCTTCAGCACGGATTGGTATTCGGCCGTGGGGATGTTCTTGCGCGTGGCCTCGTTGTGCTTGAGGGTTTCCACGGTCTTGCGGGTGGTGGTTTGGGCCATTACGTGCTCTCCAAAACATGATCCATTCAATCGTCAATTCGGGCGTCTCAATTCATGCGTCCCGATGGGACGCGGATCGTGCGGCGCGTCGTCGTTCGAAATTCGGGCGTCCCGATGGGACGCAAATTGTGCGGTGCGTCGTTGTCTCAATTCATGCGTCCCTCAATTCATGCGTCCCGATGGGACGCGGATTCGTGCGGCGCGTCGTTGTCTCAATTCATGCGTCCCTACGGGACGCGGATTCGTGCGGCGCGTCGTTGTCTCAATTCATGCGTCCCTACGGGACGCGGATTCGTGCGGCGCGTCGTCGTCTCAATTCATGCGTCCCTACGGGACGCGGATTCGTGCGGCGCGTCGTTGTCTCAATTCATGCGTCCCGATGGAACGCGGGGCGCGTGTTGTGCCCCGTTGTCCCTCAATTCATGCGTCCTCAATTCGTGCGTCCCTACGGGACGCGGATTCGTGCGGCGCGTCGTTGTCTCAATTCATGCGTCCCTACGGGACGCGGATTCGTGCGGCGCGTCGTTGTCTCAATTCATGCGTCCCGATGGGACGCGGATCGTGCGGCGCGTCGTCGTCTCAATTCGGGCGTCCCGATGGGACGCGGATTCGTGCGGCGCGTCGTCGTCTCAATTCATGCGTCCCTACGGGACGCAGGCCGTGCGGTGTGTCCCGTAGGGACACCTGACTTTAGCACGTGCACGCCCATAACGCGTCATCGTCCCGTAGGGACGATTGAATCCTCAATTCGGGCGTCCTCAATTCATGCGTCCCGATGGGACGCGGATCGTGCGGCGCGTCGTCGTCTCAATTCATGCGTCCCGATGGGACGCGGGACGTGCGGTGTGTCCCGTAGGGACACCTGACTTTAGCACGCCCATAACGCGTCATCGTCCCGTAGGGACGATTGAATCCCCAATTCGGGCGTCCTCAATTCATGCGTCCCGATGGGACGCGGGCGCGTATGCTCGCCATTTGAATTCGGGCGTCCTCAATTCATGCGTCCCGATGGGACGCGGATCGTGCGGCGTGTCCCGTAGGGACACCTGACTTTAGCACGCCCATAACGTGTCATCGTCCCGTAGGGACGATTGAATCCCCAATTCGGGCGCCCCTCAATTCGGGCGTCCCGATGGGACGCGGGCGCGTATGCTCGCCATTTGAATTCGGGCGTCCTCAATTCATGCGTCCCGATGGGACGCGGGACGTGCGGTGTGTCCCGTAGGGACACCTGACTTTATCCCCACAAATAGCGTTCGTCGTATTCAACCTCGTGCCTCCGCAAGAAATCGAGGTATTCCTTTTGGAAATCCCGCTTTTGATGGTGGACGCGTTGGTTTTGGATGTAGCGCACCACCGCCGGCACGCCCGACTTGCTCACGGTGAACGCGCCGAAACCTTCCTGCCAGGCGAACGCGCGTAACTCCGGGAAGGTTTCGTGAATCCATTTGGCGGTTTCGCCTTTGATGTGCTGTGCGATTTGGCTTGGCGCGAGGGTGGGAGGCGACAGGGTGAGGGCATGGATGTGGTCGTCAACCCCGCCGATCTGCACGGCGGTCGCGCCGTGATGGCGTGCGACGCCGCCCATGTATTCCCATACCCGCTGCTCGATCTCTGCCCTGATGTAGGGCACACGGTTCTTGGTGCTGAAGACGATGTGGTAGAAGAGGGATGTATAGGTATTAGCCATATTTGGGTCTCCTCAATTCGGGCGTCTCGATGGGACGCGGGGCGCGTGTTGTGCCCCGTTGTCCCTCAATTCGTGCGTCTCAATTCATGCGTCCCTACGGGACGCGGATTCGTGCGGCGCGTCGTTGTCTCAATTCATGCGTCCCTACGGGACGCGGATTCGTGCGGCGCGTCGTCTCAATTCATGCGTCCCGACGGGACGCGGGGCGCGTGTTGTGCCCCGTTGTCCCTCAATTCGGGCGTCCCGATGGGACGCGCATCGTGCGGCGCGTCGTCGTTCGAAATTCGGGCGTCCCGATGGGACGCGGGCCGTGCGGTGTGTCCCGTAGGGACACCTGACTTTACACGCCCACAACGCGTCATCGTCCCGTAGGGACGATTGAATCCTCAATTCGGGCGCCCCGAAGGGACGCGGGCGGCGAGCATGGCATCGAATTCGCTCTCGACCCTGGCGGTGAAATCGGCCTCGATCTGATAGACCTCGGTGAGCTCAGCGAACGCCCAGCGGCCGTAGGCGCCAAGATGGTTCACCCCAGGCACCCAGTAGGTCTCCATGGTGGTCTTCTTTTCTTTGGCGTCCTCTCGGCGATAGCCCTTGATTTCCACGATAACGTGCAACAAGTCGTCTTCGCCGTGGCCGTCATCCACCAGCACGATGAAGTCGGGAAGATACCGCCGCGTTTCTGAACCGTAGCGGTAGGGCACTTCGAGGCCCAGGTTTTGGTTTTTAACATAAGCTCGCACGCGTGGGTGCGACTCGGCCACGCGGCAGAACTCGGCCTCCCAATCGCTATCGAGAATCACCCAGTTGACGTGGCAGCGGCGGGGATCGGTCTGCCAGCGGGATGCCTTCGACGTGTTGAAGTTGACATGGACGGTAGAGCCGGTGGGGTTGTACGGGTCAAGCACCGCCTTGATGGGCCGCTCGCCCTGCAGCGCGCGCGTGATCCCGGCCGTGATGCGTTCGCAGGCCATGTCGGCCAGCTCCTGGTACATCAGTTGAGCGGGATAGGCGCCGCCTTTGCAGACCAGGCAGGTGTCGAGCCATTCTTTGGTGATGCGCTTGAGCTGGCCAAACAGATGTAGTTTGGGTTCTTCACCGGGGTCGCGCCATTTGGTGTAGAGCAGGCGTTTGGTGACGTGGTATAGCACCGTCGAGGGCCGCATGTCTTGCAGGTGCTCCAGGCTCAGATCAACCTCCTGCCCGATGATGCCGGCGTTGCGCGTGATCGAAGGGCCGACGAGATCCGGCGTCAGCTCCAAGACCGAGTCGGCGTTGAACTGGGCAGTCAGCCGCTCCTCCGGCAGCTCGACGCGGTAACCGACGACGCGCGGGAAGCGGATTTCCAGGGCATCGCGGTCGGGCCGCACGGCCTGCACGTGAATCGTTTCGCGCGGCGGCTGCGGCGGCGCCACGACCGGCTTGGCCGTGAAGTCGAACGGGATGCCCAGCACGTCGGCGTATTCAGGGTTGAACAGCCCCTCTTCGTTGAGCTCATACGACTGACGCCGTAACGCGCGGCCGATCACCTGCTCGCACAGGAGCTGCGTGCCAAAGGCGCGCACACCCAACACGTGCGTCACCGTATTGGCATCCCACCCCTCGGTGAGCATGGACACCGACACGACGCAGCGGATGGACTCGCCGAGCCGCCCCTGCTTGCCGACGGTGTTCATGACCTCGCGCAGCAGGTCCTGGTCGGTCAGATTCTCCGCTTGACGGACGTCGCCGGTGCGTTCGATGATCTCACGACGGAAACGCTCGATTTCGTCGGCCGCCATCGCACGGAAGTTGTCGTCCAGCGCCTCGCCGGATTCGAGCTGCTCGCTGTCAATCAGCAGCGTGTTGGGGCGGGCAAGCGGGTTGCCGTGCTCATCGAAGTTGCGGAATAATCCCAAACGACCGTTCTCCAGCGTGGTGGAACCGTCTTCATTGACGCGATGGAAGCCTGAAATGTAGTCGTAAACCAGCTTGGAGGTGGAGGTGTTGTTGCAAACGACGATGAAGCAGGGCGGCACTCGGATGCCGTTCTCTTGCCAGAGATCGAAGGTCCTCTTGTAGTGGCCGTACAGCGCTTCGAGCGCGGTTTGCAGCTCCACCGGAATGCTGAGCGGGTCGAGCGTCTTGGCCTTGCCGCGGCCTTTCTTCGGCATGCGGCCGCGAATGTGCTCCCAAAGGTTGCGAAACCGCGGCATCTCTTCGCCCGGGATATTGTCGGCCACAGGCACGCGCGGCAGCTTGACGATCCCACATTCGATGGCGTCCATCAACGAGAAATCGCTCATCGTCCACGGGAAGAGTGTACCCTCGGCGTAGCCTGAGCCGCGCAAAAAGAAGGGAGTCGCCGATAGATCCATGACACGGGCGAGGCCAAGCTGGCGGTTCACAGCTTCCAGGCCCGAAATCCAGACGCGGGCGGCTTCGTTGTTTTTCTCGGCTTCCTTGCGGTCTTCGCCTGCCAGGTCCCCTTCCTCATCGTGAGTTGGCTTCTCGCGGTAGCAGTGATGCCCTTCGTCGTTCAACGCGAGGATGTTCTTCATTCCCATCAGATCGGGCATCACGCGCTGGATCATCTGCCCCTCGGTCTCCAGCGTATCCAGCGCCCCGCCGCGGCCCTGCAGCAGGGCGCGGCCGCCCTTGGAAAGCTCCATGCGTTCCCGCCGCATGAACGCATGGTAGTTGGTAATGACGATCTTCGCGTGCTTAATATCGCCGAGCATGTCGCTGGGGACAAGCTCGCTGCCCAGGTAGTAGTTGTCCGGGTCGTTGGGCAGCAGGACGCGCAACCGGTCACGGATCGTCAGGCCGGGGGTCACGACCAAGAAGCCGCGCGTGAACTTCTTGCTGTTGCTCCGACGCACGGCATTGACCGTCTGCCACGCGATGATCATCGCCATGACGGTCGTCTTGCCGGCGCCTGTGGCTAGTTTCAGCGCCAGCCGCATCAGCTCTGGGTTGGCGTCGGCATTCGCGTTCGCCAGATGCTCCAGAAAGCCTTTCCCCGCCTTGTCCGTCGGCGCAACCTCTGTCAGCCAAATGGCCGTTTCCACCGCCTCGATCTGGCAGAAAAATGGGCGGGTGTTATTGAACGGATGGTGACGCCAGTGCTGCAGCAGCCGCGCAGTTTCCGGGGTTACGCCCCAATGGGCGGGATTTGGGATCGCGCGCCACTGATCTACGTGTTGGCGGAGGGCATTGATGATCGGCGTGGGATCGTACTGCTGCTGTTGGGTGGAGAGCCCGGCGCCCTCGTCGAACACAAACTGCGGCTGCTGG